>Ga0308167_1000158_pt1 | contig 155056 bp, 137 predicted proteins | sample PhyCR1_2_FD_202138 | JGI IMG/M metagenome (GOLD analysis project Ga0308167, IMG submission 202138) | Phyllosphere microbial communities from UC Gill Tract Community Farm, Albany, California, United States - DLSLRC.R1 | ecosystem: Host-associated > Plants > Phyllosphere > Unclassified | place...
GCATCCGCCGCAACCTGAGCAGCAGCCTGCGCCGCCGGATCAGCATCCGCGTCAGCATCAGCCGAAGCAGAAGCCGACGCTGAAGCATCAACATTCGCACCCGGATCAGCAGCACCATCAGCATCAGCATCCGGGCCGCCGTCCGCCGTGACGCTCAGATCAGCAGTTGCCGGAGTCTCAGATTCAGCACCCACCGCAGTGACTTCCACATCGCCAGTGGGGTAATCCTCCGGGATCGGCAGATCCACAGTGAACTCACCATCAGCGTTCGTGGTGGTCTCCACCGTGATCGGATCATCACCCTCGGTAGCACCAGGGATGCTCACCGTCACGGTCTCCTCAGCAGCGAATCCACTGCCAGTGACCTCAGTCGAGGCGCCCTGTTCCACCGTGGAGGGATCCACCGTGATCGCAGTATCGAAATCACCATCATCGCCACCATCACCGGTAGCAACAACAGTCAGATCCGCAGTCGCCGGAGTATCAGACTCAGCACCCACAGCAGTCACCGTCACATCACCCAACGGGTAATCCGCCGAAATCGGCAGATCAACAGTGAACCCACCATCAGCATCAGTAGTGGTCTCCACCGTGATCGGGCCATCGCCCTCAGCAGCACCAGGGATACTCACGGTCACTGACTCCTCAGCAGCGAAACCTCTGCCGGTGACCTCAGTCGAAGCATCCTGTTCCACCGTGGAGGGATCCACTGTGATCGCAGGGTTCAGCACAGCAGGGTCCTCGGCATAGACAGAAGAGGCTGCCATCTGCAATGAGACTGCATTCAGACTCGGAAGAACTGTCACGTCGAGTGCGCGCACGGTGAAAGAGGATTCTCCGAGATCACCGGGCTGCGACTGGGCGTTCACCGTGAGGGATACGACCTGGTTAAGGGCCTGAAGAACCGGCTCGAGGCCTGCAAGTACGGGACTCAAAGCCTCATCGATGGTGGTACCGACACTGCTGCCCAGGCCCTCCAGTTCGTTGACGAAGGGGCCGGAGATGGCCGGAAGGAGCTCGTTCAAGATCGGGCCGAGCAGACCGTCCAAAAGGTCACCGAGCGGGACTGGAACTTGGACTAAACCAAGGTCTATTTCCAGTCCACCGGTGATGTCGACTGCGCCTTCACCGATGGCATCGCCTCCGGCCAAGAGTTCGGCGATGGTGGTGTCGATGGTGATCCCGATATCGCCAGAGATGAGCCCACCTGCCGCTGAGACGTCAGGGGTCAGGGTCAAGGTCACTTCTGTGGTCTCGATGGCGGTGTTGACGGCATCAGTGACCTGATCTGCGGCCAGGCCGAGGAGGGTTGTGACCTCTTGGGTGACCTGCTCGATCTCGGAGGAGCTGAGCAGCGTCGTGTTCGCATCGAGGTTGTTCAGGTCACCGCCATGAAGCTGGGCCAGATCTATAAAGAGCTGACCGGTGCTCAGGTCAATGGTCACCAGACCGGACTCACTAATGAGCGGCTCACCGAGGACACCATCAACGACATCCGATAGACCGACCGAAGCATTGAGCTCAGGAGACCCGAGATCTACGCTCAGAGCGCTGAGCCCCGCCAGGTTCACATCGACCGGGTCAATGCTGATCCCATCGAGCGACTGTTGGATGGGCCCTGAGTCACCGATCAGTCCGTTGACGGTGCCATCGAGGTCAGCGACGGAGTCGTTGAGCAGGGTGAAGACGTTGCCCACCAGAGGGCTGTCCATGGTGAGACGTGCACCTGCAACGACATACTCACTGTCGAGATCACCTCCGGAGGCCTCAGCTCGTGAGGCAAGTGCTCCCAGCTCCAGAGCAAGAGCGTCGACAACGCCGTCAGTGTCCAATCCGAGCTGTCCCAGCGCATCGTTGAGCTCTACTGTGGCGTAGCCATAGGGCTCAACGCCACTGACATCGATGGCCCCGTTCGAAGCAACAGCGCCAGCTGATGCAGACGCCATGTCTGGTTCAGGAGTATGTGCGAACGAACTCACCGCACCGGCCTGCAAACCATCGGGGAGGATCGGCAAGGAGATCCCGCCGGCGTTGAGGTTGATGAGCTGATCAAGCAGCTGGGCATCGACGGTGCCGACGCTGGGTTCTCCTGGGTAGTCCAGGAAATGTTGTTCTGCCGATCCCCCCGTAGCAGCGTCTATTCCGAGGGCGTCTAGGTTGATGAGCTGTCCCTGAGCGTGACTGCGGTGTTCACCGTCGTCTGCGTAGGCCGGGGCTGACCCGGTTAGGGCGAGCCCTACAGCTACTGCGGTGGCCGTTGCTGCGCCGGTCCAGCGCTTCAAGGCACTCGGTCTTGCTCGTCTGTGTTGACGGTCTAATGCGAGTGGATGTTGCGTCTTCTCCACGGAAGTCCCCTCTGTGATCTTTGTCGTCGATATCAGACCCCCGCGGAAAGCAGTCGCCTCTACCGGAGCGGTATCACGCAGGAATTTCACCTATGTTGCGCATCACTAGAAATGCGCAATTGCCACCGAAATTATCATCAACGTGCGTGAAAGTCAGTCAAATTTCAGGAAATACCCAAAGAGTAATCACCACGCCTATCCCATGCTTAATTTTTTACACAATTTGGGTGAATTACAGGGTTAAGTATGGGGTGAATTGCGGGGTTAATATTTACTTTCGACTTGCACCAATTTATATTTCATGGAACTGAGTGACTTTGTTGATGCAGTCAGGGCGACGCCTTAAAGTACAGCGCACAGGTGTCAGGTGAGCCAGGGATCGCCACCGCGCCCGCAATCCCCGCCGTCAAACCCCAACGGATTTGTGCCCACCTGCACATCGAAGGCGTGCAGGTTTGTGCAACGTCGTCTTCACACGTGGTGCGGCCTTGGTGTTGCAAAAACTAGCTCTGTAGGAACGGTTGAGTGCATTAACAGGTTCAACAGGGCCGTTGGTGGAAGACGTCGCCACGCTGAGTCCCGGCACTTGACGAATAGCCCGAGAGCCAGAATGTTCAGTGAAGGCCCCACAAAGGACGAAACACTGCACTAATCTCGGTGCGAAGACATCTCACGAGGGCCAAGCGTTCTTTCTGCCATGCCGCATCGACAGACTCGCGCTCCGCTCCCGGTCTAGACACGATCCACTTTGGCTGCAGGGATTATCTTCAGGAGGCCGTTCTTGTATCCTTCATCGATGATTGATGAGCTCTTGAGCTCCTTAGATCACCCATCATTGGTCCGATTCTCAAAGACCATCGACGACGACGTGTCGGTGCTCGTTGTCCACGCACCCCACGGATCTGGTGTTGATTGGTTACTCCGAGGTTTTTGCCCAGATAGGGCTCGCGTCACGATCAACGTGGCACTGGACTCATACCCCCAGTCATCGGAGACACTCGGTCTCCCCTCGAGCGGAGCAGCCTCCCACTCGCGTCCGTCTGTTGTAATTCTGGAGTCCACGAGATTCAGCTGGGACCTTCTCGCCGGGATCTCCTGGCAAATGGTGGGTGCCGCCGATCTGATGTTGAGCGCCGAGGAGATTGCTGAATTTCTGACCTCGGTCGCCACGTCAGGAGTAGAACCAGAAGACATCGAAGATGAGATCGGTCGCGCCGAAGAGGCGCGACGGATCTACCAGCTCACAGGAGGCTGGCTGGAACCCACCCTCAAGTTGGTCAAGAACCCCGCTGACACCGAACAGGCCAGAGCGACGATGCTTCCCCTCGTCGCAGACTGGATCAACCGAGTAGGAGGAGGGACCGCGATGGCTATGGCCGCCCACCTCTCGTCCTTCACTCCCACTGCTCTTGAAGCGCTCTTCCGTGAGATTGACTGCGAACCCACCTCCGCCGAGGCCATGGTCGCAGCGGGGGTTCTGCGCGAAGACGACCGTGGCGACTACTTTCTCCCCACGCTGGTGGGTGAATGCCTCAAGACCCTAGTGCAGCAAAAGGACCCCGCGGCCACTGATGCACTCACTGAAGCTGCCTTGAAGGCGCTAGTGATATCCAACGATCTCGAGACAGCCTTGGAAATCGCCCCGAAAAGGCGCAAGTGGCACGTAGCCACCCGAATACTGGGGGATCCCTGGCCAGAACTGTTCACCTCAGACGCTCGCGATATCAAACGCGTGATCTCTCTTCTCCCCCGGCCAGTCATCATCGAGGCATTCGGAGACGCGGCAGGAGTGGCCGTTCGCATGGCCATGGGCGCCGGCGCTGAACGCATGACCTTCCCACTTCCCACCACAGAACCGCACTACCCATCCGACCCTGTCGCTCAGAGACTGCGCACCCAATCAGAGCAACTGGCTCAGACGCCGGACCACCAAGCACTCACCATCGGGCTTCTCGAGCTTGGACACCTCCGAGTCTCGGGTCACTACACATACTCCGTAGGAGCTGCGTCACATCTGCGTCGGACCCTGGATCGAGCCCTCAGCATGGAGCCAATCAGACCACTGTTGGCCAGCGTCATCGAACTCCAGACAGGAATATCTCTCCACATCGGGGGCCGCCGCCTCGAAGCAAAACACGCCTACGAATCAGCCCTGTATTGGGCCGAGAGTGCCGACAGCGCATTCCAGCATGCCTACGCCACCTCGAACCTCGCGCTCCTCGCCGCCCACTCCGGATACACCCAAGAAGCTCGCCACTGGCTTCAGCAACACGAGAAGAGCATCGACAGTGTCGGCTGGGGCAAAAGCATGGTGGCGCGAGGCGCGCACCTGGCACGAGCTCTCAACGCTTTGGCCGAGCTCGATCTTGCCACCGCCACCGCCATCCTGGACACTCTGCCGCCCGAACCTGACACCGATGAGTTCTGGCCCGCTCACGCCTACACGCTGGCACTGCGCGATACTCTCGCAGGCCGTCCCTATCGGGCACTCGCATCAACCGTCCACCTCCGACAGGAGCGTCCCTACGCATCCAAATCCGTCCTGGCAGAACAACTGCTGAACCTCGCTGACCGCATCGCACTGTTGCACGCCCCCACCCTCAACCCAACCGCACCAGGAAACCCCCGCACACGCAATGCAGAGCAGAGCAGGTTCTTCGAGGTACTTCATCGGCTACTTCTGGGCGACATCGAAGCAGCACGAACTCTCGTGCAGGCGATCCCACTGACTCAGATAGGACCGCGCTGGAGAAACATCACAACGACCATGTACGACTTCGTCGATATGGCCCCACCACCAGGTGCCTCGACCTCACTGGTCGATGAAGTACTCAATGGCGCAGCCGAACTCATAGACCTAGTCCTCCCTTACGTGACCGGGGCGCTCAAACAATCGGGAGACCTCGCTCGGTTATCACCCGAACAACACGAGCGACTGTCCAAACTCCCTTCCGTGACACTGAGCAAGCACGCTAGACCACAGCTCACCAACCGAGAAATCAGTGTCCTGCACCAACTGCGATTAGGAAGAAACCGCAAAGCTATCGCAGAAGCGGACTACTTGTCGGAGAACACCGTTAAGGCCCAGATTAGAAGTCTTTACAAGAAGCTCAACGCGTGCTCTCTCGAGGAAGCACTCGAAGCCGCCCTCAAGTGGGGATACTAAACGAACGGCACACGATCACAAGTCGCATAAAGCCACAGATTTAGGGGACACCACTCAGAGAGGCGACAGGCATCGCCCCGCGCGGCTCTGGACGGAGATCACTCCCCCTCAACCTGCCGTCCTGGGCTTGAGCATTCAAATGGGCAGAACCGCAGACCCCTTCGGGGTTCCTGCACATCAGTCGTATACTCGCCACTTCACTCATTGGCCGCCGGAGGATCCTGAATACTCTGAGACCCGCGATACGGGACCGTATTACCGCCAAAGAGCGACCTTGGTCGAGTACCTACCTTCAGCACATGACTCGTGTCCCGGAAAGCATGACGAAAGTGCATGAGCTACCCAGGCACATGCACTAGTGTCGTAGATCACAAGTGAGTTAAATCGATTTACTGCTGAGGGGTGCAGTCCTATGAAAGCTCAAACTCAACGAGTTCTGATGTCAACGGTGACAACCGGTGCGCTTCTCCTGTCGCTCACATCGTGCGGCGATGGAGACTCTTCGAACGCCGGCTCGGACGAGTCGGTCGAATTGCGGGTTTCGTGGTGGGGCAGTGCTGAACGTACGGAGCTGACGAACCAGGCGCTCGAAGCGTTCGAAGCGGAGACCGGCTATAGCGTCAGTGGGGAGGCCGCAGACTTCAGCGGGTATTTTGACCGTCTTGCCACCTCGGTCGCTGGTGGAGATGCACCTGACGTATTCACCCTCGGGGGCTCCTACCCCGCGGAGTATGCAAATCGTGGTGCACTGCTGGACTTGGCTTCAGTATCTGAGAGTCTCGACCTTTCCTTGATCGATGACACCGCGCTCCAGAACGGCATGGCTGATCAGTCGCAGTACGCGCTCTCGACTGGCAGCAATGCCCTCGCCGTCCTAGTCAATCCCTCGGTGTTCGATAGCTCGGGAGTCGACGCACCAGACCCTGAAACCTGGACCTGGGATGACTATCACGAGGCTGCCACGGCGGTGTCGGCTGCCGGTTCAGGCCAGAGCTACGGTAGTGACAACATCATCACTCACGACACCGTTGATGCGTTTGCCCGCCAGAATGGCGAGACGCTCTACACAGAAGACGGTTCGATCGGCGTCACCGAAGAAACTCTGACCGAACTCTTTGCCATCGCTCAGGACCTCACTGCCGAGGGTGGCACACCCGATGCCAGTGTTCTCAACGAACAGCAAAGCGTCTCCCCGGAGCAGACTCTGCTGGCCACTGGCGATGCCGCAATGATGATCACCTGGAGCAATACGCTCTCCACGCTTGCAGATGCCTCGAGTGAGGAGCTTGAACTGTGGCCCCTGCCTTCGGAGGCCGAGACTCCTGGGGTGTGGCAGCAATCCTCGCAGTACTATGCCATTTCGGCTGATTCCGAGAACCCTGAAGCAGCAGCGGAGCTGCTTGATTTCTTGGTCAACACCGAAGAAGCCGTGGAGATTCTCGGGCTCGACCGCGGTGTCCCCGATAATCCTGAAATGCGTGAGCACATTGCGCCCACCCTGGACGAGACAGGACGGGCCGAGGTGGACTACATCGAGCTAGTCTCCTCCCGGGACACGGCGGATCGGTTTATTGGACCGGCAGGGTCCACCACTGTTGAGGACACGACAGTTCGCATCGCTGACTCGCTGCTACGCGAGCTTCTCACTCCACAGGAAGCTGCATCACAGTGGCTGGAGGAGACCCGGTCCGCCGTAGGCAATTGACTTCCACTTCACGGACCAGAACCTACGACTGGCTTCGTCCTGGAATCACCGATCGTGAACACGCAGCAGCAAGGAGAGAACATTGGGGATCGATCGCAGAGCTCTAGTCACCCGCCACACCATCCGCAGGACGCAGACCGACCCGCAGGCCCCGATTCAGCTTGGTAACGGCGAGCTCGGGCTGAGTGTGGACTGCACCGGCCTGCAGACCTTCCCAGAACTTCACCCTAGTGAGGGTCGCGACCCGGATAATGTCGGCACCCTACTGGGAACCCAGTCGCAGTGGGGATGGCACACCATCCCGAGAGACCCCGAGCCGGAACTGTCATCAGCAGTCAGGATGTTCGATACACCGCGAGGCGAGGTGCCCTATGTGGACCTGTCGGCGAAGACCTCAGCCAGTGGCCCAGAGAAGGGCACAGAGGACGAGCTGTGGCTCCGCGAGAACCCGCATCGCTTAATGCTAGGGCACATTGGTCTGGCCCCGTCAGCGGCGGGACTAGAAGACATGACTCCCGAAGACCTCACCGTGGAGCACCAAGAGCTCGACCTGTGGACCGGTATCGCCCATTCACAGTTCACGGTAGGTGCCACCGGGTTTGACGTTCGGACCGCTGTTCACCCAGACCAGGACACTGTGGCGTGGTCTATCGCTTCGAATTCCATCCACCCCCTTGCGGTCACGCTGAACTTTCCGTACGGCAGTGGGGCGTGGGGCAACGCCTCGGACTGGGTGGATGAGGGACACCAGACCACCGTCGAAATCACCCAAGATCCAGGCCGTCTGATCATACGCAGGACTGTGGATGAGACTCAGTATGTCCTAGAGATCAACAGTGATCAGCCGATCACCGCCCACCATGTAGAACCTCATACGATCCTTCTGGGACTGCAACAAGGGACTAAGCCCCAGACCTGGTCTCTTTCGGTGGGCTTCCGCGCAGAACACCCTGTTGATCAGGCGAGGCAGACTCACGGCACGTCCGCGCCGTGGCCAGATGCGACGCCAGAGGTCTTTGAGGCATCGGCCCGCTGGTGGGAACACCACTGGAGCACCGGTGGAGCGATGTCCTTCGCGCGTAGCACTGATCCTCGGGCTGCCGAGTTAGAGCGCCGGGTCGTGCTCTCGCAGTACCTCACAGTGATCAACTGCACCGGAAGCACGCCTCCCCAGGAGACCGGGCTAATGGTCAACTCATGGCGCGGGAAATTCCATCTGGAGATGCACTGGTGGCACAGTGCCCACTTCGCTCTCTGGGGGCGCCCACACCTTCTCGAGAAAAGCCTCGGGTGGTATAGGTCGGCCCTTCCCGGGGCTAAGCAGACTGCCCAGGACCAAGGTGTCACTGGTGCTCGATGGCAGAAACAGGTCGGCCCAGGGGGCCAAGAGACCCCCAGCGATATCGGACCCTTCCTCCTATGGCAGCAACCCCACCTCATCTACTTCGCAGAACTTCTCAGACAGGCAAGTGGCATGGAGGTGGCTTGCCAGTATGCCGATCTCGTATTTGAGACAGCGGAGTTCATGGCATCCCATCCGGTCCGAGACGGGGAGTCCCTGAGCTTGGGTTCACCGCTCATCCCGGCCCAGGAATGCTATGGGGACCTCAAGGCACAGCTGAAAGATCCCACCTTCGAGTTGGCATATTGGTATTGGGGCCTCGATGTGGCCATCGCGTGGCGCGAGAAGCTTGGACTCGCACCGGAACCGTCTTGGATTGAGACCCGCGATCTGCTCGTTCGACCGGCTCTGCGCGATGGGGTCTATCCCGCGGTGCGCGCCCCCATTTTGGATAGGCGCCGGGACCACCCCTCAGTCCTCGCTGCACTCGGGTTCACCCCGGAGACTCCGTTGATTGAGAAGGACAGCATGGAGGCCACCTTGTTGAGTGTCCTACAGGACTGGGACTGGGAGAGCACCTGGGGTTGGGACTATCCAATGATCGCTATGACGGCGACCCGCCTCGGTCGGCCTGACCTCGCGATCGACGCGCTCTTGATGCCGGCCGGCAAGAACACCTACTTGAGCAATGGCCACAACTGGCAGAACGAAGGACTACCTCTCTATCTGCCAGGCAATGGTGGACTCCTCGCTGCGATTGCCCTCATGGTAGCGGGATGGGAGGACAGCCCTGACTACCCGGGCCTGCCGCCTGGGTTCAAAGTGGACTACGAAGGCATCAGTCTGTCCCCGCGATAAGGGCACTGAGAGTAGATCTGGACTGCTGGCAGCTGATTGCCACTCCGATCGATGTCCAGTGGCAGGGGTCTCCGACCAAGATCCACACGACCATCTCGGACCTCGTCGATTTCCCGGAACCGCAAGGGAGCCAACTCCGTGCGGTTCTGATACTGGGAACTGCCGGAGACCCGTCCTGGCCGACTCAGAAGACATCTACGAGATAGTTGGCTGCGTCCGGGGGTTCACGTCGATGCCCGAATGATGAGACTGGGAAGTAACTCCACGTGACGCGGGGTCCACGATTTTCCGCTTCGTACCGCCCGGAGGCGCTGGCTCAGCATTTCTGCGCCTGTCCGACCGACTTCCTCCTTCGGCGGTGACACTGCCGTCAGCGGTGTACGACCCAGGCCGGCCACGACGTCGTCGTAGGCGACGATGGCGCAATCCTCTGGGACGCGGACGCCGTCTGCGGCTAGTCGCTGTGAGAGGACTAGTGCATTTTCGTCGCTATGGATGAGCGCTGCAGTGATGCCGTGTTCTTTCACTAGCGTGGGAAGCCAGTGTGGATCCTCGAGATCAGGTGTTACCCAGTGAGAGTTTCGCTCAGCTGCGGTATCTCCCGAGATCCGGGACGCTCCTCCCAGCGCATCTGGGGTGCTCGGCGTAACCATCCACTGGTCGATGCCCGAATGAGCAGCTGCGATCTCGGCGAAAGCGCTGTTGACGGTGCGGGCGGTGGGGCTGTCCTGTCGTGCTGCGAGCAGGATCCGTTGATGGCCTTGAATAACGAGGTGTTCGAGGGCCAGATGTGTACCGTGCCAGTGGTCACTGCGCACTGAATCCACCATGGGAAGATATAGATGCCGCTCAGGGCGGCGTTCAAGAAGCACGGTAGGCACTTTCAGCTGCTGGAGTGTCGCCGAGGCAGAGTCCTCCTGCGCCTGAGTACGCCAGCGCGGTGCGAAAAGAATCCCGTCCACGCCTTCTCGCTGTACCTCATCAAGTATGGACCGTTCAGGGTCCGTGGTACTCGGTGTGGGGTGCAGGACGACTCGGTATCCAGCGCGCTCCAGGAACTGACGTGCTCCGAGTACAACGGCCCCTAGGTAGGCATGGCGTTCGGGAGCGATCAAAGCGATGGTTCCCTGGGCAGCGAAGTCCTCCGCGGCACTCTGAGGTGAGGCGTTCGCCCGGGCCACCATGCCGTGGCGCCGCTCGACCGAGCCATTGCTTTCCATGGACTCGAGATCACGCCGCACCGTGATCATGGAAACGTTCAACAGCGCTGCCAGGTGCGCCACTTTGACTTGATCATGCTGATCCAAGATCTCCATGATCCTTCGCCGTCGTTCCCCCACAGACTCCCTCACGACAACTCCTTTTGGGCTATTGATCGTTTACTCGCGGTGTGGCGATCGTATCGCCTCCCATTCAGACAAGAAGCCTCAGGCAATCCGAGTCGACGACCACATGTGATCGTTTGACGCTCTTTATTCTTAAGCGATCTATTGCGCACAGTGTGATCGAACCACCATACTGATGATGTTATCCAGGTCACATCAAGCAGGTTGAGGAAGAGAGTTCCCATGAAGCACAGTCGTGTTGTTCAAGCGATCACCGCTGGGTCCATAGTTGTGATGGCAGCGGTGGCGTGTGGGTCGAACGCAGGAGGATCGGCGGCGGGCGAGTCTGTGGAGTTGCGTTTCGCGTGGTGGGGGTCCGACGAACGAGTCTCCAACACCGAGGAAGTCATCGATGCCTTCGAGGCGGAGAACCCAGATATCACTATCGCGCCTGAGTTCAACGACTTCCGTGGATATTGGGATCAGCTTGCCACCCGAGCGGCCGGTCGTGACATGCCCGACGTAGTCCAGATGGACCTTGAATACTTCCGCGAGTACGCCGAGCTCGGTTCCCTCCTAGAGCTTGACGAGGTGCCAACGGACCAGATCGACGAGTCGCTTCTCGATCAGGGGTTTACTGAAGATGCGCAGTATGCCATCCCGACGGGGTTCGCCTCGGTCGCAGTGATCGCCAACGATCAGGTGTTTGAAGACGCCGGAGTCGAAATGCCGGATGACACGACGTGGACCTGGGACGACCTTGAAGAGATAGCTGCGGAAATTCAGGCAAGCACTGATTCGGTCTATGGCGCGACGACGCCGTTTGAACCTTTCGCCGGAGTCCAAGCATGGCTACGCCAGCAGGGAAAAGAACTCACCACCCCCGAGGGCGACCTCGGGGTGGAGGCCCAGGACCTCGTGGACTATTTCGATCACATCAATGACCTCAACGAAGCCGGTGCACTCCCACCAGCCTCCGTGGTGGAAGAAGATCGGGCCGCCGGGGCTGACCAGTCCTTGATTGCTCAAGGCGAGATGGGGATGATCTTCGGTTATTCAAACCTTTACCCGGCCCTCATCGAGGAAGCCGGTCAGGACCTCACGCTCCTGCGTCTTCCCAGCCCCACAGGCGAGGCGGAAGACAATGGGATGTGGCACCGAGCTTCGATGTTCCTCTCCGCCAGCGCAAATACCGAACATCCTGAGGAGGCCCAGAAGTTCATTGACTTCTTCGTCAACAGTGAAGCCTCAGGCCTCGCGAATCTCACAGATCGCGGCCTGCCTGCCAACACGGCCGTGCGCGAGGCCGTGATTGACGAACTCGACGGCGCCGAGGTCGAGGCCGCAGAGTTCCTCAATGAGATCGAAGATGAGGTCTCAGATGCTTCACCAGTCCCACCACTGGGATACGGCACAGTCTCTGACACGATGCACCGGTACCAGTCAGAGGTGCTCTTCGAGCGGATGACCCCCGAAGAAGCCGGCGAAGCGGCCTACTCAGAGATCGAGTCCAACCTCGGATGACACCATCTTCCATACGAGTGCGCCCCACAGTGCTGATGGCTATGAGTGCTGTGGTTGCCGACAGAGTCATAGGCCCCGAGGGGCTCTCGGAGATCAACCGTATTGCTGAGCTGCCGCAGTTGCTGCCGCTCACCGAGTTTCACTCACCGGGTGCAAGGCAACTTCTCCACGAGGTCGAAGTTCTCATCACCGGCTGGGGGTGCCCGGTGATCGATGAGGGCACGCTCGCTGCCGCCCCGCACTTGAGAGCCATCATTCACACGGCGGGGTCTATCCGGCCCCACGTCACTGAAGCTTGTTTCGACCGCGGCATCAAGGTGGTGTCCGCCGCATCGGCTAACGCACAACCTGTCGTGGAATACACCCTTGCCATGATCATCCTTGAAGGGAAACGAGTCCTGGAAAGGGCGTCGCACTACCACCGCGACCGACGGATCCCCTCACTCGGCGAAACTGACTCTTCGCTGGGCAACTACCACCGCAGGGTGGGGATCCTCTCGGCCTCCATGATCGGCCGAGGGGTCATGCGCCTCCTACATCACCACGACTTCCGTGTTCTGCTCTGTGACCCCTACGTCGAGGAGAGCACGGCACGTGATTACGGGGCAGAGCTGGTGAGCATCGAGGAACTGTTCGAGCGCTGTGACATCGTCAGTCTCCACACCCCATTGCTGCCTTCGACGCGAGGGTTGGTGACCCGCCGCCTCTTGGATTCGATGAAGCCTGGCGCGGTGCTGATCAATACTGCGCGCGGTGCACTTGTAGACCAAGAAGCCCTCACTGACGCTGTGTCAGCCGGAAAGATTCGAGCTGTATTGGATGTCACTGAGCCGGAACAGCTTCCCACCAATGACCCGTTGTGGGATTGCGAGAATGTGCTGGTCACTCCTCACCTCGCCGGATCCCAGGGCAACGAACTTACGCGCCTGCGCGAACTGGCACTTGGTGAGCTCTCCAGGTGGACGGTCGGAGAACCCTTGAGACATACAGTCCCCCACGACGCATTGAAGATGAGCGCATGAGTGCACGCAGCAGGCCCACTGGGCCAGGCGAATCGAGCGCCAAGAACTCCCTCCCGAGAATCGGTCAGCACCAACTCCCCGCACTGGACTTCAGTCTCAGTCCACACACTGGCCTCACCCGGACACACTGGGAATCAGTCGCGGACGCAATGGTAGCGAACGCCCGGGACTGGGCCTCCCCTCAGGGGGCGCGCATCGACTTGCCCGGTCGTGCCTCAGCCAGCGGGGTCAGATCTGACGGGTTGGAAGGTTATGCCCGCACATTCCTGGCAGCGGCTTTCCGTGTCGCCGGCGCGCACGGTGAAGATCCGTATGACTGGATGGGAAAGTACGCACAGGGTTTGGTCGCGGGAACTCGCACCCCTGGGAGCGATGATGCGGAGTCTTGGCCGTGGATCCGTGATTACGATGTGTTCGGTCAGCCGATGGTTGAATCTGCCTCCATCGCACTCGGATTGCGCCTGACCCGCCCTTGGCTTTGGGATCGGCTCTCGCTCGAGGAGCAGGATCGAGCGGCTCTCTGGTTGCGCGGAGCGTTGGTCTCTGTGCCCGCACCGAACAACTGGTATCTCTTTCCTTTCACCGTGGCGGGGTTCCTGGAATCCGCAGGACGGGGAGATGAGCATACGGTCCGGGTCCGTGAACGCGCACGGCGCCTGTTGGACAGTTGGTACGTAGGACAGGGGTGGTACACCGACGGTGACGGTGGCTCGTTAGATCACTACAACGGATGGGCGCTGCACCTGTATCCGGTCCTGGACGAGTTTCTGGAAGCACGCGAAGAAGACCTCAACCCGCACGTGTCTCCAAGCCGATGGTCGGAACGGCTGCGCGAGCACCTCTCCGGGTTCTCCCATCTCTTCGCCGCCGACGGGGCACCTGTGTATTTCGGACGGTCGATGACCTATCGGTTCGCCACCGGCGCGGCCGTGGGGCTCGGGGCCGCGACCGGAGCCACGCCGCTGACCCCGGGTGCGTCGCGGCGCATCCTCAGCGGGAACCTCAGATACTTCCTAGACCGCGGCGCCTTCAACGACCGAGGACTTCTGAACCTGGGATGGCACAAACAGCACTCGGCGACAGTCCAGACCTATTCAGGTCCAGCGTCACCCTACTGGGCATCAAAAGCCTTCGCAGCACTGCTGGCCCCGGCGGAACACCCGCTGTGGACACAGACGGAGGAACTAGCACCAGTCGAGACCACCGATCATGTCATCGCTCTCGACGCGCCGGGGCTGTTGGTTCAGTCCACTCGAACTGACGGCATCGTTCGAGTGCATAATCACGGCAGCGACCACCTCAGAGAGGTCAACGCGGAAGCCGGGTCCGCGACAAACCCACTCTATTCACGGTGGGCGTACTCCACCCATTCCGGACCAACCTCAGAGACTAACCAGCCCGACAATGAACTATCGGTCCTCTGGCGAGGGGTCCGAGGCGAACGAACCAGAATCCATCCACTCGGCACCGGCGCAAAGGACGGGCTCGGCTGGGCCGCATCCTGGCATCGACCGACATTTCCGGGACGCGCAGCGAGCTTCCCGGGGCTGAAAGCCACCAGCATCGTGCTTGTCCACGGAGCCGCTGAAGTCCGTATCCACATGATCGAGGGTGCCCCGGGAGGGTCTTCAGCACAGTCATCGGGATGGGCAACTCCTCCCGGGGGAGACGCCAGTGTGACCTCATATCTCCTACCCGTAGTGGGGTGGACGGAAAGCAACGAGGTAACCGCCCCGGAAGGAACCGCCTTTGGAATCTCGGCCCGGGTCCCACGACTCGAAGCTGCGTTGTTGCCGGACCAGCGTCAGGTTATGGTTTCGCTTGCCTCGCTGACCGGAGCTGACGCAGATGACGAGGCCACCGATTATTACGCTGAGATTGAGGACCTCAACATCGACGAAAACCAGGTCAGCTTCCGCTGGAGGGGCCCCGACAAGCTCGTCCTAGTGGGACTCGATCCCCTCACTGTCACTACTCACGAAAGAGGCGCGTTGTGACCTGGAAGTTCGCCTTCAGCACTCTTGGATGCCCTGGCGCGACGACCGCAGAAGTCATCGGGCTCGCGCAAGCCAACGCATGCCAGGGGGTAGAAGTCAGGGTCTATAAGGACGAGTTTCTCCGCCTAGACCTCGGTGAGTCCGACGCGCGAGAGGTCGGCGAGAGATTCGCTGAAGCCGGGCTCCAGATCCCTGCGCTTGCCGGATATGCCCGAGTCTGCAGCCCAGTCAAGGACACTGAGGTGATCGAAGAGATGCGCTCTCTGATCACTCTGGCCCAGCAGACCTCGGCCCACGCTGTCCGCATCTTCCCCGGAGGAGACGCAGACTCGACGCCCTCTGAACATCAAGACAGAGCGCTTCGAAGGCTCGCTTCAGTCCTGCCCCAAGCGAGGGAAGCTGGGGTGCAGCTTCTGGTGGAGACTCACGACTCGCACCCGACCGGACAATCGGCGCTGCAACTAGTCGAAGCATTGGACGACCCGCAACACGCGGCCGTGCTCTGGGATGGGTTGCACCCCTGGCGCAACGGGGAGTCAACTGCGGATACCTATCAGGCGTTAGGTCAGTACCTCGCCTATTTCCAGGTCAAAGACGCCCTACCCGAAGGGCAGAAGTGGGTACCCGCCGCGCCTGGGGATGGACACGTCCCCCTGGAGGAACAGGGCGAGGTGCTGCAGGGCTTCACGGGGTGGATCTCACTGGAATGGGAACGCGCATGGCATCCGCAAATCGCAACCCTCAGCCAAACGTTGCCAGCGTCGGCCGCGTGGTTCCAGCGCTGGACGCCCGTTGGTTGAAGCCAAGCGCCCCGTTTGGCAGTCACAATTCTCGCGGCCAAATCGGTTCGAGTCGGTACCAGGAACGGCAGTGAACGTCGACGATGTACCCGGGGGGCATATTAGGTCTTTGATAAGGTCACAAGCGACCACTGAGACAAGGACAGAATATTGAACTCCAGGACAGCCGAACCGGCAGTCAGTGCGCGCAACGTCTTCAAAGCCTTCGGAAAGCGCCCGCATGAGATTGTCAAACGCGTCAAGGACGGCGCTAACCGCGAGGACCTGAAACCGCTCGGTACGGCCGCTGTCATCGACGCAAGCTTCGATGTCCAGCGCGGAGAGGTGTTCGTCGTGATGGGCCTCTCTGGATCCGGGAAATCCACCCTGATCCGCATGGTCAATGGTCTCCTCGCACCCACCGCAGGAAGTATCGAGGTTGCGGGCGAAGACATCGCCCAACTCTCGGACCGGGAGCTCCGCCGAATCCGGCGTGAGAAGGTCTCCATGGTCTTCCAGCACTTCGCCCTGCTCCCGCACCGCACGGTCGGGCAGAACGCCGGTTATGCGCTGGAAATCCAAGGCATGAACCGCTCGGAGCGGGAGCGACGTACCGAAGAAGCGTTGAACATGGTCGGGCTCAAGGGCTGGGGCGGTTCCATGCCGCACGAACTCTCTGGGGGAATGCGTCAGCGCGTTGGGCTGGCCCGCGCGCTGGCGGCGGGCACCGAGGTAATGCTCATGGACGAGGCTTTTAGCGCCTTGGACCCGCTGATCCGCCGGGAGATGCAGGATCAACTGGTCGAGCTGCAGGAGCAGCTGGGCAAGACCATCCTGTTCATCACCCACGATCTCAACGAGGCCATGCGTCTGGGTGACCGGATCGCGATGATGCGCGATGGACGCACCGTCCAGATCGGCACCTCGGAGCAGATCCTCAACGATCCCGCCAACGACTACGTCGCACAATTCGTCCAGGACGTAGACCGCACCCGGGTGCTCACCGCTGGGGCCATCATGGAACCCCCAGTAGCAGTGCTGGGCACCGAACAGGGCCCGCGCACTGCACACAAGCTGATGCGCGAGCATCAGACCAACGTCCTCGCCGTGGTGGATCGCAGCAAGAAGCTGCATGGCTTCGTGCACGAGGCTGCGGTCGCCGCGGCCGTGAGCCAGGGATCCGATTCGCTGAGCGGCCTCATCCAGCCAGCACCATCGGTGCACACCGACACGCCTCTGGCCGAACTCATGACCCAGGCGGCCGAACATGAGACCGGCTTGGCCGTCATCGATGACGCCGGACGACTCGAAGGGATCATCGCACGCGTGACACTTCTGAATGCGCTGGCAGAACCGACCTACACCGAGCAGAACACGCCAGAAGCTCAGGTGTCTGCATGATCGCCGCGGAGGAGACCGAAGGAACCGGCATCCCCCGGCTCAACGTCGGTGAATGGATCGAATCAGGATTCGACTGGGTGAACGACAACCTCGGAGGCTTTCTCGACTTGATCCGAGATTCACTGACCGCTCTGGTCGATGGCCTCGACGATCTGCTCAATACCCCGGACGCCATGGTGCTCGCCGTGGTCTTCGCGCTGCTGGCCTGGCTCGTCCGAAACTGGAAACTCGGCGTGCTCTCGTTGGTGCTGCTGGTGTTCATCATCAGCGTCGACCAGTGGGAGCAAGCCATGGCGACTCTGGCCCTGGTGATCGTGGCAGCCGCCCTAGCGCTGCTCATCGGGATACCCGTGGGCATTCTTGCGGCCCGATCAGAGCGTGTCAGCAGTACTGTACGACCCATCATGGACCTTATGCAGACGATGCCCGCCTTCGTCTGGCTGGTCCCCGTGGTGACGCTGTTCAGCATCGGTGTGGCCGGTGCTGTGATCGCCACAGTGATCTTCGCTCTGCCGCCGGGCCTTCGTTTCGCGGAGCTCGGGGTCAGACAGGTAGATCCTGAAGTCGTCGAGGCCGGCCATGCTTTCGGCAGTACTCCGTGGCAGATTCTCTACAAGATCCAGCTCCCTCTCGCACTGCAGACGATCATGGCGGGCGTGAACCAGGTGATCATGCTCGCACTCTCGATGGCAGTGATCGCCGGTCTCGTCGGAGCCGGCGGATTGGGCGGAGAAGTCACTCGATCGATCGGCAGCCTGGACATCGGACTCGGCTTCGAGGCCGGACTCTCCGTAGTCGTCCTGGCCATCTTCCTGGATCGTGTCACCGCCGCGATCGGCAGCGGGGGCGTGTTCTCCAACCGCATCGCCAAGCTCGCGCGCCGTCGCAATGACGCCGAGAAGTCCGCCACGCGCGGCAAGGCCTCCGTTCATATGTGAGGCCTCTACACACCAACACTGCGAACTGCACCTTCAATGAGATGAGGAACATGATGAGTACACGCACAGCAAGAGCATCCAAATTCGTCGGCATCACAGCGGCTGCGGCGCTGGCCCTGACCGCCTGCGGTGGGGGCGGCGAGGACGAGGAGAACGGTGACGCCAGCGAGGGTGAGGGTGGTGGCACCATCACCCTCGGCATCATCCCCAGCTGGACCGATGGTCTGAGCATGGCCTACCTCTGGCAGGGCATTCTCGAAGATGAGGGATACGACGTCGAGATCGAAGAGATTAACGACGCCGCGCTGCTCTACACCGGCGTGGCTGAGGGTGATATCGATGTCTATCCCTCCGCATGGCCCGAGGTCACCCACGCACAGTATATGGACCAGTACGGCGAGGACCTTGAAGATTTGGGTGCCTACTACGAAGGCGCAGTGCTGACCTTCGCAGTCCCCGAGTACAGCGAGATCAACTCCATCGAGGAGCTCAACGACAACGCAGAGGACTTCGACAACCGCGTGGTCGGTATCGAGCCCGGCTCCGGTCACATGGGCGTCACCGCCGACTCAGTCTTCCCGGAGTACGAGCTGGACGAGAACTTCGAACTTGTGGAGTCCTCCACCAGCGCCATGCTCACCGAACTCGGCTCCGCCATCGATGATGAGGAAGACATCGTCGTCACCCTGTGGCGTCCCTTCTACGCATATGGCGACTACGACCTGAAGGATCTCGAAGATCCCGCTGGCGCCCTGGGCGAGGAAGAGACGCTGAACTTCGTCGCCAATTCCGAGTTCTCCAGCGAGTTCCCGGACGTCGCCGAGTGGATGAGCGGCTTCACCCTCTCCGATGAGGAATACGCGGAGCTCGAGAACATGATGGTCAACGAGTACGCCGACAACGAAGAGGAAGCAGCCGATGTGTGGCTAGAGGAGAACTCCGACATGGTCGATTCCCTCAAGGAGTAGACCTCAAGGGTCGGCCAAGCCTGATCCGTTTATGAGCGCGAAGGCCTCCGGTCCCGATGTGAGTCCTCGACTCAGTCGCGGACGGGAGGCCTCCGTCGGAGGCCTGGGATTCTTTGATGTTAGGCCCAGATGGTTGGTGTAGGGACTGTGGGTGAAGAAGTTCACCACCAGGACGTGGCTCTCAACTTCCAGGAACTTCCCAGCAATCCGTAAGCGTTCGCCCAAAGAACCAGCTTATCGTAAGGGGCACCTCATTAGGTGTGAGTGATTCGGGAGCCCCGGATCGGCCGAAGTAGCGTTCCCTTCACGCTGGTCGATCGGGGGCTCCTACTTTCATGTTTCGCTAAGAGGTGGTCCTGGCTGCGGTCGTATGGAACACGATCTGGCGTTCCCAGCCCTGGAAAGGTTGTTCGTATTGTTACAGATCGCGAGCCATGTCCAGGTCAGTGAGGGGTACGAAGGATTCGTCGAGTGGGTTCTTCACCTGATCGAGACTCTCGGCGCCACCGGGGTGGGAGTCGCGGTCTTTATTGAAACCTTCGCTCCCCCGATCCCGTCCGAAGCGATCCTGCCGGTCGCAGGATTCCTGGCCTTTGAGGGCAGGATGAATGCCTGGCTCGCCTGGCTGGCAGCCACGCTCGGAGCGCTTCTCGGTGGTCTCGTGTGGTACTGGATCGGCGGGCTTCTGGGTCGTGACCGGACGCGCCGGATCGTGGGACGCATCCCTCTACTTGATTACTCCGACTTCGACCGCTCAGAAGCGTTTTTCGCGCGCTGGGGAGGCACAGCCGTTCTTCTTGGCCGATGCGTGCCCATGGTCCGGTCCTTCATCTCCATCCCTGCCGGTATCGCAGGTATGCCCCTCTGGAAGTTCTCTCTCTACACGCTCATCGGATCTGCGGTATGGAACGGGATATGGGTCGGACTAGGTTTCGGTTTCGGTCCTGCTATCAGGCCGATCCTGGAGGAATGGAGCGGGTTGATATCGAACCTTGCCCTCGGAATCATCGCAGTACTATTTCTATGGTTCATCGTGGTTCGCCTCGTAAAGCGAGCTCGAGCTGCATAACGCCTGCGCCCTCGTATCGGCCGGCACGATGGATGACACTGTCTCACTAACCCAATGGTTACTAAGACATGTACGGATCTGAGCAAATCCCAGGATTAACCCGGTCCTTCTCGGTCACGACTGAACTGAAACCCAGGGGCCCAGTAGAGGTGCCGCTGAGCAACAGCTCATGTACCCCGAGACGAAAAGTGTGTAACCTAGATCACCTAATCCGCCTCCTGTGGGTTAGGCACGGCCCGTCTGGTGATACGCCCCAGACGGGCTTGTATTGTCTCCAGTCCCAAGCCGCAGCGGACTAACTAACCCATCCACACTCAGGTCGCTCGTGGCACTCACGACAGCACACTACGGCCCTGGGAGTAGAGATGAGCTCCTCAGGTTCAGCACCTGAGATTCTCAACGATCACAGTCCCTGCCCAGCAGAGGTGTCATGCCGCGCTTTTCGTACCGACCAGGATTCGGGTCCCTACGGAATAAGCGAGCCATGGCAAAGAATGCCGACACCCGGGCAGATTTTTATCCTAACGACCGGAGCTTTGTCGTTTCACAATAAAGGAACTGGAGCTACTACGACCCTGGGGGACAAGCCTGCTCTAAGTCCGTTGAGAGCCCGACCGTTCTCGGTGTTCTCAGTCATTTTCCAGCAATCTGCAAGTTCCCGTTCAAGGAGCCGCCCTATGTTTGGATTACCTTTCATCAAGGTGCGAGTGATTCAGGAGCTCCGGATCGGCCGATAATCGCGTTCCCTTCACGCTGGCCGATCTGGGGCTCCTTTTTTCTGCGCATGGTGTACCTGATGTTCGGCTGAGCGGCGGTAACAACTGGCATCGTTAAGTTCTGTAACCCTCGACAGCGGGCACACAGATTGCTAGGGCATCAACATGGTGTCCTATAAAGCTATGTTTTTTGATGCATCAGGGGCGACCAAAACTTGTCGACAGATCACTCGCGAGGTGCGCAATATCGCTCAGCTTTCGTCAAGTCTCACCGCATAGTTTGATCACCAGCAGTATTCACAAGCAGAGAAACCCTCTGCAAGAGCGTTTCCTCCAAAGGTCGGTACGTCGAATGATGTGGATATAGCCCCCTCAAAAGTTTACGGTTAGGTAGTAGAGATGGCTCAGAAGGTAGAAGTGGTTCTTGTGGATGACCTCGACGGCAGCGAAGCCAAGGAAACCGTCACTTTTGGTCTGGATGCTCGGTTCTACGAGATTGATCTCAGTGACGGGCACGCCAAAGAGCTGCGCGAGACGCTGAAACAATACATCCGCAAGGGCCGGGCGATCGCTCCCCCGTCACCGCAGAATGAGGCGCGTCAGATCCGTGAGTGGGCCGTGAAGAACGGTCACCAAGTCTCCGCAAGGGGCCGGCTGCATCGAGACATCGTCGAGGCCTACCGCAACGCGAAGAAACGCTGAACGACAGCGCCCTTTCATCGACAAGTGGAGCCTGGACGCGAGGCCCCTGCGACCAGGCTCCACTTGTCCCCACCACACACTCTCGAAACTTCTCTGGAGCCCCGTTCTAGGGCCTGTAGAGACCTCAGCAGCCGCGCTGTGGGCTAGAAGACTCGCAGCTTGTAGAGCTCCGCGATGGAGAGCAGCTCAGCCGCATTGGGATCGATCGGGCTGGTCTTGGTCTCACGAAACTCCGCTCCTCCGAAGACTGCCCAGCACTCAAACCGAGTGTCCACGCGAGAGAGATACCGCAGACCCCCCCCATCGATAGGTCTGCCAGCCGCGTCTCGTTGGTCAAAGGCCCACGACGCGATGGCCCGCGTCAGCAGTCGGCTCCGCCCGCGGAGACCACAACGTAGGTCTGTGCCAGGCCGTCGAGTGAGTCCATGAGCAGCTGCGTCGCCAGCTTCACGTCCGAGCCCTTCTCCTGGCCCTTATACACGTGGTGATAGTTCAACGATGGCTGCTCTTTCCCATCGACGTGCTCCCGAGCGTGGCCATGGACACGGCAAACAGAGAGTCGGCATGGAGCGTGAGGCGATCGAGTGTCCCCAGAGCGGCCGACACAGAAAACCCGCAGGCCGGGGAGTTGTCGGGGTTGCATAGGGGCTTTGAAGGCTGCGCCGTGGGACTTTGAGCACTAGATATGAGCCCCCCCCAAGACCAGCCCGGCTCCCCTGTTCGGACACTTATGCCCGCATCCATTGACCCGAGTGACCGTGGTATCCAGAGACCTAGAAACGTGTCACGGACCCCGTACGGTATAGACAACCAGTAAGACTCATTGTGACCAACTCCGTCACCCGGTGAGTTTGGTCGACACAGCCGCTTGTCGGAAGTGGACGTCAGGCGCTCAGCCTGCGCTGCTTGCGAGGCGCCCCTGGTTCCACGAACTACGTCTGTCCAATCACCGGCACCACGGGACTCTTCAACGAGCGGTACTTCCGCCGTGAAGCCTGCCTGGGATGGCCCTGGGACCGCGATGATCTGGGGCGCACGAGGGCGCACTGGTTCGATGCCGTACACAAGATCCGCGAGATCCCGGGGCACACAGGGCGCACCCGACCCAACACTTACTACTACCACCATTCGCCATATCACCATCAGTACGACTGAATTCGCGTTGTCCTCGAGACACACGCAGGACCCCTCTTCAAAGTCGAAAAGAGGCCCTGATCAGCAGTCTTGCAGTTTTGACGGTCCAGCAGAGGCCCATGAATAGCCCTGGTGTTCACAGAGCGGGCGACGGGAATCGAACCCGCGTCGTCTGCTTGGGAAGCAGAAGCTTTGCCATTAAGCTACGCCCGCATGCTGGCCTGGTGAGACCAGGGTTCGAGATTACCAGGTGCATTCCTCCTCGACGCACCGTATGGAACTATCAGTGCAAAGGTTCACGATTCCTGAGGAACTGCGAGGACATTCATGGCAGAAGTACTCTCACGCTCGGCTCGGTCACTTTTCCATTGGCGCTGGTAGCCGCGATCACCATGTCGGGGTGCGCAGATGAAGCGAGTGATCCAGGCACAGACATCGTGAATGAAAGTCCGACATCTGAGGTCGGGGCGGGCGGCAGCCAGGATGAGGGATCGGTGGATATCGATGGTGGTCAGATCCAAGAGGAGCAGTTAGCCGAGCTTGAGACAGTCGTCGAGGTGATGCGTGAACAATATGGTCACGAGGTCGCCATGCTCGATGACGAACCGTGGACCGCTGAGCGGCACGATCGCGAGGTTGCACCGCGCGCCGAAGAAGAAGAAGGGTTTTACCGTCATGTCATCAACTTCGACGTCGCCCCGGAAGACATCGAAGAGGCGTACAGAACGGCCACGGAGATCGCCGCAGAACTCGGATTGACCGAGAATCTCAACAACAGCAATGGACTCACCGAGTACAACAAGGTCTATTTCGGTGCGGGGCGTGAGGAAGGTCGCGTGTTCGCCATGGCTGGAGAGTCCTCGGAATCATTCCGGGCCACTTACACGACCCGTCGATCCGATCACGAATCTCTAGACGAGGCCTTCCACCGTGTGGCAGAGCGAAACCACGAGGACCGCAGCCCGGACAACCCTCGCCAGCTCGAAGATATCGAGGGTGAGGGATAGCAGGCGTGACGTCATCCGCGCGCTAACCCATCACGCCCATCACTCTGACTTTCACGGTCGGAACCAGACGATCCTCAGCGCTGAACAGTGCCTTGACCGCGCGATCGACGTCGTCAACGATCTGGCCCGCAGGTCTGGTCGCGTCGGTATACAGGTCGACATAGACGGAGATTCCTGCGTCTTCTTCGACGATGTCCACACCGGTGGCAGGCGTCGCATCGGCACTGAGCAGGCGCTGCGCGGCTGCCGTCAAGACCTGGCGGAAGCTCGGGACCAGACGGGCGACGCCGGGAACAACTGTCACAGCTTCGACTACCGCAGCCTCCTGGTCAGCACGATTTGAACGGGGTGAATCTGCACGAGGCGCGTCACTCATCGTGGACATCCTCCACAACCAAGTCGATATGCCCCGCCCGGACGCCGATGATCTGCTCCATGCGCACCGCGATGCGGCCTCGCAACCGCGGCGCGAACTCATGCAGCGAATGTCCCACGGCCATCGTGAGCGTGACGCGAAGATCCAGCGGCCTGCCGGGCGCGCTTTCGGAGGTGACCCGCACCCGGCGGGCGCGAAGCCCTGGCTCCTCATCCACGGCGGCTCTCACCTGTGCCCGCAGGGAGGAGGTGGTCATGACGTATGGCAACCCGGCCGAGGAGAACAACTCGGTACTGGGACCCCTGGCGGCCTCATCTTCGACGATGCTCATAATGCGCGCCTTGAGGCCGCTGACCGCATCCCCGGCGACTGTCTCGGTCCGACGGTAGTCATCGACCACGCCTCGAAGGCGGGCATAGCTTTCCATGGCCTGGGCCTCGCTGAGGTCCCCCAGGATGTCCTGCTCCTCGGGAACGCGTCGCGGGTCTGAGGGTGGCTGTGTCATGCCCATCCTTTCATTCCCTCCACGATTGCCAGGCGTGCGCGATGGATCCGGCCGCGCACACTTCCCTCGGTCACGCCGAGCACGTCTGCGATCTCGGTATAGGACTGATCTTCGATCTCATAGAGCAACCATGCGATCCTCTGCTCCGGCGAGAGTGTCTCCAGCACCCGGTCAAGCTCGCGCACCGCAGCTGAGGTCTCGGCACGGTCCTCTACAGAAGGCCCTGTTGCTGATTGTTCCACCATGTCACCTGGATCAACAGCATCTGTCCGTCGCACCTCACGACGACGTAGAAAATCCAGGCAGGCGTTGCTGGCGAGGCGAAAGATCCACGACTTGAAGGCCGCTGGATTCTGCAGCGAGTCCAAGCGCCGCCACGTGGTGAGGAAGGTGTCCTGGACGATGTCTTCTGCATCCACTCGGTTGCGCAGCATTCGGATGCACAGCCCCAGCAGCCGCGATTCGTAGCGGTCGACCAGCTGCTCGAAGGCCACGAGGTCCCCGTCTTGGGCGCGCGACACGAGAGTGACCTCCTCGAGGCCCGCGTAAGGGTCCCCGGTGCCTACGGCCTGACCTGACATGGAGTCATCGTACACAGAGCATCGGGAAGATCATGGACCTCCTCGGTGTTACCGGTGTGTAGTCATTAATGTGGAATCAAGAACACGCAACCGAAGGCGCCTCTGTGGCGCCGACCGAATCAGTACGAGGAGCCTCCATGACGACGGCGACTGACATTGTGGACCGTGAGACGATGCATCAACTCTTCGAGGGCCGCCACACCACCAATCTCTTCTCCGATGGTGACGTTGATCTGAGTCTGATTCAGCAGGCCTACGAGGACGCCCGCTGGGGTCCGACTTCCATGAACTGCCAGCCCATGCGCCTGACAGTGCTGAGCCCGGGCGAGCGTCGCGACGCCGTCGTCAAGCACTTCAAGGGCGACAACGGTGAAAAGACCTCTGCGGCACCTATGACCGTGGTCGTCGCGTATGACCCGAACTGGCACCAGCACATGCCCACACTGTTCCCGCATGTGGAAGGGTTGCGCGAGAAGTTCGCCGGGCGGGAAGAGTTCCGCGAGAAGATGGGCCGCGATAACGCGCACCTGCAGGCCGGGTACCTCATCGTGGCGCTTCGAGCACATGGGCTCGACGTCGGACCCATGGCGGGCCTCGACGCCCCCGGCGTTGATGCCGAAGTCCATGCAGAGACCGGTTGGAAGACGCTGATGGTGCTCAATGTGGGCCACGGCCCCAGCGAGCACGAAGACGCCCAGTATCCACGCGGGCAGCGATTCAGCTTCACCCAGGCCGCTCAGGTTCTCTGAAGCTCAACACCCTAGACTCGACAGGTGCAGACAGCCCACACGGGCCTGACCTGACAGATATACAAAGGAGCAACATCATGGCTGAAAACTCATCCCAGATCTCCGGCAAGACCATCGCACTGCTGGTCACCGACGGCGTCGAGCTCCCTGAGCTGACCGAACCCATTGCCGCCATCAAGGCCGCCGGTGGAACAGCAAAGATCGTCTCCCCCAACGAAAAGTCCCTGCAGGCCATGGAGGGCGACTGGACTCACTCGGATCACTTCGATGTCGATGTCCAGCTCAGCTCCGCGTCCGCCGGTGACTACGACGGGCTCGTCCTGCCCGGCGGCACGCTGAACGCAGACAACCTGCGCATCAATGAGGACGCTCAGAAGTTCGTCTCTGCTTTCTTCGAAGCAAAGAAGCCTGTGGCAGCTATCTGCCACGGCCCCTGGATCCTGACCGAGGTGAACCAGGTCAAGGGTCGCCGGCTGACGAGCTTCCCCTCACTGAAGACTGATCTGACCAACGCCGGTGCCGAGTGGGTGGATGAGTCTGCCGTGGTCAGCGAAGGTCTGGTCACCTCACGGACTCCCGATGACCTCGAGGACTTCAACAAGGCTTTCCTGACACTGGTCGCCAAGGGCTAAACCGCTCTCCCCAAAAGATAAGGACGGCCAGCACCCGGCAGACGGGTCCTGGCCGTTCTTTTTTCTATGGGGTGGCCTAATGTGGAGACATGACTGAGACCACTGCAAACACCCCTCATCCCACCCATATGGGCCACCTGCGCCGGGAACGGCTCGTCTCCGCCAGGCTCTATGTGTGCACCGACCTGCAGCGGTTTGTCACCCGCCCCGAGGCGGGGCCGGTGGATGAGTTGGACTTCGACGCGTTGCGCGCGTTCTTCGTCGCGGCCTATACCGGCGGGGTGGACATCATCCAGATCCGAGATAAGCACGTCGCCGTGCAGACGGAGATCGCTGCGCTGAACCTCCTGCGCCAGGTCGCCAACGAGTACGGTGGGCTCTCCGCAGCCAATGATCGCGCCGACGTCGCCGCGATCACCGGAGTCGATGTCTTCCACGTGGGACAAGATGACCTCACCACTCAAGAGGCCAGGATGATCCTTGGCGACGACGTGGTCGTCGGACGGTCCTGCCAGACGATGGACCAGGTGCGCGAGGCCGATTCGGACATCGGCCTGGACTATTTCTGCACCGGCCCCATTTGGGAGACCCCGACGAAACCAGGCCGCGCCGCCGTCGGCCTCGACCTGCCGACCCAGGCTGCCGCTCTGGAGAGCGCAAAGGTCTTCTTCGCCATCGGCGGGATCAACGAGACGAACATCGCCGAAGTTACCGCGGCCGGCGCCGACCGCGTGGTGGTTGTCCGCGCCGTGACGCAGGCTTCTGACCCGGCCGCGAGCGCCCGGGCGCTGCGCGAGCAGCTTCCCGCTTAGAGTTCGATTTCGTCGACTTCGGCCTGTCCTTAGCGGCCGTGGCGATCTCGTTGCGGCCGCTCCCGGGCTTGCGACCCCTGGCCACGCCGATGAACTCTTGGATCACGGGCCCGTCTGCGTCGCGCATCCAGGCCAGACCGACGTCATAGCCAGGGACATCCTCGATCTCTCGAATGACGACGTCACGACGCGAGAGCATGCGCGCCACCGAGTTGGGCAGAATCAGCAGTCCCGCCCCTGAGGCGACGATCTCAAGCGCCATCCGCTCACCGGCCGCCAGTTCGGCACCCCGCTTGGGATCGTGAAGGGACTCAACCCTGCCCTCATCTGGTCCCTCTGGTTCCGGGACCATCTCAGCTGGGTCGAAGAACGGCTCTGCTGCGATTTCGTCCCAGGTCACTGAGGTTTCTGCGGCGGCCACCCAGTGGTCGCGCGCCGCGCATACAACAGGTGCGTCGCGGTAGAGCAAGACCCTATGAAGGTCATCTCCGACCGCGGCTTCAGCGTCCTCAGGAAAGCGCACATAACCGACGTCGATCGTGCCCGCGCGGAGCCGCTCGAGCTGGCCCGCCTCATCGAAGAGCTCAACGGTCAGCGTGAAGTCCGGATAGCGCTCCCGCCAGCGCGTGACCCATTTATCCGGAGTGGCACCAGGAATGGCTCCCAGTCTCAACCCGCGAATGGCAGGTGAGCCAGGCGATTCCTCGGCAGCCGAGTGATCAGGCAACTTTCGCTTTCAAGAACTCCACCGAACGGTCCCAGGCCAGCTGCGCCTTCTGTGCGTCATAGGTGCCGATGAGGTTCTCGTCATTATGGAAGGCGTGGCCGGCGTCGTAATAGAAGTATGTGACCTCGGCGCCGGATTCGGCGCGGATCTGTTCTTCCTGCTCGCGGGCCTGCTCCACCGGGTAGTTCTGATCATGTTCGGCATAGTGGCCCTGGACTGCCGCGGTGAGGCCCGTGAAACTTTCGGGGATACCCTGCCCGACCCCGTAGAAGGGCACTGCTGCGGAGACCTTGTCGCCCTGCTGCGCGGCCAGGGCCAAGACGAAACCGCCACCCATGCAGAAGCCGATGGCACCCACGGTGGTCGACGTCACGGCGTCGAGTCCGAGCAGATGATCGGTGGCTCCAGCGAGAAGCCGTGCACCCTCCTCTGCCGGCAGCTTCGACATCATCTCGCCGGCTTCCTCGCCGTCGTGGGTGATCCAGCCGCCGTAGAGGTCCGGGGCCAGGGCGACGAAGCCCTCCGCGGCAAGGCGGTCGGCAACATCCTTGATGTGATCGGTCAGCCCCCACCACTCCTGGATGACGATGACACCGGGCCCGGAGCCGCTCTCGGGGAGGGCCAGATAGCCATGTCCGGTCTGTGTCTGCTCACCGGAGCTGTTCAGCGCGAAAGTCGTGTTCTGGTGTGGGGTCTTTTCACTCATGGTCTGACTCTAACGAACCACGCCAGGGCTTCAACCCTGTGACCGCGATTTCCCTCCAGACAGAACCGCCGCCCGACCCGGAAGGGTCAAGCGGCAGTTGCTGCAATTTTTGAGTGTTATTCCAGCTCGGCAGCGAGATCCCGTTCATAGAGCTCTTCGAGTGATTCCTGCAGAGCCGTCATCTCCTCGGCGACATCTACATCGGTCGTGAGAATCTCCTGCAGAGTCTGGGAGAGCTCCAAGTCACCGCCCGGGACGAAGACTCGTGCGTTGTCCTGGGAGCGAGCACGCTCCAGCTGGTCCACAGCAACCTCGAGCTGCGGGGTCTCTTCATAAGCCGCGGACATGTCCACCTCCTGCTGGACCGGCATATAACCGGTGGCCTCGGAGAAGGTAACAGTGTTCTCGGCGTTGGTGACGAAGCCGATGAACATGGCTGCTGCCAGCTGCTCCTCGGGCTCGGAGTCGGCGGAGATCATCAGACCTGCACCGCCAGTGGGCGTTTCACCTTCAGCCGCAGCACCGCCTGGAAGGAAGGCCACGCCTACCTCGAAGTCAGCAGTTTCCAGGATTCCGCCCAGGGAACCGGTGGACTGCACGATCTGGCTCGTCGCACCGGATCCAAAATCATCAGCCGGGTCACCGGAAGACACAGAGGCCCAGTCATCGGTGGCATCCTGAGCAAACTCGATGGCCTCGACGGTCTCCTCCGAGGCAACTGGGGAGAAGTCCCACTCATCAGACCAGGCGCCGCCATTGCCCCAGATCAGGTTCTGCATCCACCAGGCGGGGTACTCCTCCTGTGGGGGGAAGGAGAATGCGGAGTCTGCGGTATCAGCTTCCATCAGCTGAGCCGAGATCTCACCGACCTCTTCCCAGGTCTCGGGAGGAGCGTCGATCCCGGCCTCTTCATAGTGATCAGCGTTGTAATAGAACAGCGGGGTGGAGCGAGCATAGGGCACACCGTAGTGAGCCTCTTCGTAGTTATAGTCCTCGTAGAGCGCCTCGACATAACCATTGGTGTCCACTTCGGCGGCTTCAAGCACCTCGTCTACTGCCAGCAATGAGTCGTTGAGATAGTTCGGGAACCAGGTTGCGTCAGAAAGGACGACGACGTCGGGAGTCGTGCCTGTGCCCTGGGACGTCTGGAACTGCTGTGAGGTCTCCTCATAATTGGCGCCGGCATTCTCCAGGGTGACCGTAATCCCGGTCTCCTCCTCGAAGGCCTCGATCATCGCCTCTTCCACCTCCACCGATTCCCCGGGGTGGCTGGACCAGAAGAGAATCTCCTCGGCCGGCTCGACCTCGGACCAGTCGGTGCCCTCCCCTACTGCTTCTTCTTCACCGGAGGTGTCGGGGCCACAGGCGGTCAGTGCCAATGTCGCAATGCTGAGCGCAGCGATGCCCGTCGTCGCCCTGCTGTTCATCAGTTTCATCATGAGTGCTCCTTGAGGTGCGGTGAATGATTCGGTTCGTGACAGAAAGGTCTTTGGAGTGGGTGCGCGGATATCACTTCACGGAGCCCTGGGTCAGCCCGGCCACAATGTACTTCTGGAGGGCGGCGAAGATGACCAGCATCGGCACGATCACAATCACCGCGCCAGCCATCAGGATGCCGTAGCTTCCGGCCTGGCTCTCCACGGATTGCAACAGGTTCAGGCCCACAGGAAGAGTCATCTTCTCAGCGCTGCCGGTGATCACCAGCGGCCACAGGAAGCTGTTCCACTCGTTGACCACGGTGACAAGCCCTACGGTGGCGATGGCGGGGATGGACACCGGTGCGGCGATCTGGAAAAGCTTGCGGATATGCCCTGCGCCATCGAGTTCCGCGGCCTCGAACATCTCCTTCGGCAGCGCCATGAAGTGCTGCCGGAGCAGGAAGGTCCCGAATGCGGTGCCCAGCCCGGGCAGGATGATTCCCCAGAGGGTGTCGCGGCCGCCGAGAGATGTGATGGTCAGGTAGTTCGGCAACATCGACACTTCGGGCGGCACCATCAGGGCAACGAGGATGCCCAGGAAGATGAAATTCTTGCCCGGCACTCGGATGAAGACCAGCGCGTAGGCCGTGGTGACGGCCAGAAACACCTTGATCACCGATCCCACCAGCGTCACGTAGATGCTGTTGCCGAACATGGTCAGCAGCGGGACTCGGTCCACTACGGACTGATAATTATCTGCGCTGGGGTCCTGCGGGAGCAGCGTGGGATTCAGCGTGACGATCTCGCTGGGCGGCTTGAAGCTGGACGAGACCATCCAGGCCAGAGGCAGAACGATGATGATCAGGGCGACGAAGATCGGAAGATACCCGGTGAATATGGTGTCCGCCAGATTCTCCCGGCTGAACGCATCCAGCCAGCCGCCCCGGCGTCGTTGTTTACGCTCGGCCTTAGTCAGCTTGGGCTTCTGTTCTGGGGCAATGCCTCTGGGCTTCTGCTCGTCCTCGGGGATGCGTGATCGGGTCAGGCTCATGAGTAGTGCACCTTCCGCTCTACGAAGCGAAGCTGGACAGCGGTGATGAAGAAGAGGGTGAAGAACAGCACGACGGCGATGGCAGCGGAATACCCTGCACGCTGGTACGCACCGAAGGACTGCAGGTAGATCTCAAAGATGATCGTGTTCGTGCCATGACCGGTAGGCGTCATGGTCCGCAGGATGTCGAAGGCGTTGGTCATCGAGAAAAGGATGTTGGTGACCAGCAGGAAGAACACCGTGGGAGTCAGCAGCGGCAGCGTGATGGAGAAGAACCGTCGCACCGGGCCTGCGCGATCAATCGTCGCGGCTTCGATCAGATCCTTGGGGATGGACTGGAGCCCGGCGAGGAAGACCACCGCGCAGTAGCCCAAGTTTTTCCAGACGTAGACGATGATCACCATGGTGAGTGACCAGTCCTCATTCAGATACCACTCCGGGGAGTCGAACCCGAAGAAGTCGAGGATATGAGCTAATCCCCCGCGGGTGGGGTCGAAGATGAAATTCCAGACCATGGCGACCCCGACTCCGGAGAGCACATAAGGCGAGAACACGGCCGTACGGGCCACGGTCTTACCGGGGATCTTCTTGTTCAGGACCAAAGCGATGAGCAGGCCAAGCACCATAGAGCCCAATACCGCACCGGCCGTGAAGATGCCGGTAACCCTCCATACCTCAAGGCCTGAGTCTGAGGTGAAGAAGTCCGCGTAGTTCTCCAGTCCGATCTGGGTCGCACTGGAGGATCCCAACCGCCAATCCAACGTGGAGTAGTACATGTTGGAGAACAGCGGGTAGTAGATAAACGCCAGGATCAGCAGAATATTCGGACCGGCGAAGAGAAGGAACAACGACCAGTCCTTCGATAACCGGCGTCTGTGCGCACGTTTGCGCGTCTGATCCAGCTCAGTCTGCGTGGCAGAGCTCATCCAGGTTCCTTCCAGTGATTACTCACCTCATGTTAGACACGTCACTGACGAAAAGAATGACAGCGCGTGAATTCCGCGTGAACCGACGCAAACTGAGAGGCAGATCACAAATGTTGAGTCTACGTGCCGGGGTATAGACCCGAGTCGTTAGGCTGGTGCTAGTGCCTCGGTGGGAGCTGTTCACCGGGGCAGATCTCTGTGAGTGAGGAGCGGCGATGACCGGAGCAGTGCTGCTGGGGGTCTTCGTCGTGCTGGTAGCCAATTATGTGGTCGCACTGATCGTCTTCGCACGACGCGGACTCGCCGCGAACTGGCTTCTCGTCATCCTGCTGACCGGCACCACCGGGGCAGGCCTCGCGGCGGTGTTCGCCGTACTGGCTGAAGATAGCTCCCGGTACGTAGACGTCGCACTGGTCTTCACCGGCACAGCGGCCATCGCCGCGGCGGTGCGGTCAGGAATCACGACGTCGGCGGTGCCCGATTCCGGCCAGCTTGGCTCAGCCCGGGATGATCACGCATGAGCGGCATCATCGAGCTCGCAGGACTCGCTCTGGTGATCGGTGGGGCCCTCTTTTTCACGGCGGGCACCCTTGGGCTCATCCGTTTCCCGGATCTACGCAGCCGCCTCCATGCGCTCACCAAGGCTGACAACCTCGGTCTCGGGATGCTGCTGGCCGGGATCTCGCTTCTTCTAGGGAGCTGGACCGCAGCAGCGGTCCTTGGTCTGACCTGGATCCTCGCCCTAGGTGCTGCGTCAATCTCGGCTCACGTTCTCAGTGGCATCGAAGCGCGGCAGCAGGGTGAGCCATGACGAGTCCGACAGAACCTGCACTGGCGGGCATTCCGATTGCCGATGTGATCCTCGGGATAGGCGTACTGGCCTCGGTGCTCTGCACGATTGCCCCGCGATCGAGGTTCGCGCAGTCCATGGGATTGCTCGGCCTCGGGGTACTCACCACGCTCGTCTGGCTCCGGCTGGACAGTGTGGATGTGGCTCTCGCTGAGGCAAGCATCGGCGGAGGAATCCTCGCTGCCATCCTGGTGTGGATCTCCACGAAGGCCCCCTCCAACCCCTCCCCGGACGCGGCAGCTCCGACCCGCTGGACGTGGGTCCGTCCCGCCGTGGGCACGCTCTGCGCCGTCACCCTGACGGTGATTCTCTCCTCGGTGTGGCTTCGCGCCGAACAAGCGCTTCCGGCTTGGGACGCCTCACTCAGCCGAAATATGGAAGCAACCGGGGTCGAGCATGAGATCACGGGAGTCCTCCTGGTGTTCCGCTTCTATGACACGCTGCTCGAATCTGCGGTCCTGATGCTCACCGGTGTCGCGGTGCTGGCACTCGGAAGGGGGGACGCCGGAGCCCGCGCGGGAGTGGATGTCAGCTTCGCTGCCCGACCACCGATCCCCTCTACCCTGCAGTGGTTCATTCGGGTGATCGCTCCGGTGTTGTTCCTCGCCGGGCTGTGGCTGCTCTTCGCCGGCAGCAGTGATTCCGGCGGCGCCTTCCAATCCGGTGCGGTGCTCTGCGCGGTACTGATTCTCCTGCGCAGTGCCCATATACCGATGGTGACGCTCACGCGGCGCTGGTTGGTGCCGTTGCTGGTGGCAGGGGTCCTCGCATTCATCCTTTCAGCCCTGACTCACCTGAGTGCACCCTTCCCCTTCCCTGTTCTCCTGGGCGTGGAGGTCCTACTCACGCTGGGCATTGCCGCAGGGCTTTACGCCATCTATCTGAGCCTGGAGAACCCGGCATGATGGCCGCCGCACTGTCCGCCGGTTTAGACCTCGGAGCCTTCAGCCAGGTCCAGTGGTATCTGGTGCTCGGCACCGCCATTGCGGTCATCGGTGCTGTGCGCATGCTGCTCACCAGGGACCTCGTAGCCCGGCTCATCGCACTGAATGTGACCGGCATCGGGTCCCTCATGATCATCCTCGCACTGGCCGCCCGAACGGATCAGTCCTCGAACTCTGGAGCCCAGGCCACGGAGAATGACCCAGTGCTCTCCGCCCTGGTGATCACCGGACTCGTCATCACGGTGGCCTTCACCGGCTTGGGTGCGGTGCTGATTCGCCGCATTGAAGCACCGCCGCGCGTGGAGCCGGAAGCCGAATCAGCGCTGGACTCGATTGCGTCACCGGATGCCGAGGAAGACGAGCAGCCATGACCACTACCCTCACGCAGTTCAGCCTCGCAGCACTCGTGCTGATTCCTCTGCTCTCCAGTGCCCTCAGCGTGCTCGCGAGTGGGCATATCCGCCGAATCATCGGCGTAAGCACCGCGATCATAGTTCCCCTGCTGAGCGCTCCGATCCTGGTGGACGTGACCGCCGGAGAGACCGTCGAACTGGCACTCGGCGGATTCGCGCCCAGCTTGGGGATCGCCCTGCGCGCCGACGGACTCTCCGCCTTATTTCTGGGGATGACTGCCCTCGTCGGAGCCGTGGTGACGTTCTACGCTGCTGCGCGCCCGGATTCCACTGGCACACGTCAGGATCAAGGCTCCACCGTGTCACGCCCGGGCCACGCCGGCTTCTGGCCGCTCTGGCTCGGCTGCTGGGCGGGATTGAATGCGGTGTTCGTCTCCGGAGATCTCTTCAACACCTACGTCGGCCTCGAGCTCGTGGGGTTGACCGCCGTCGCGCTTGTCGCGCTCGGGGGTCGGGAGTCCTGGGCCAAGGCGCTGCGGTATCTGTTCATCGCTGTGCTGGGATCACTGTTGTTCCTCGTGGGGGTGGCCCTGATCTTCTCCGTGACGGGGAGCTTGGACATCTTGGAGTCCGGTGCCGCAGTTGCCGAACTCGCCAACCAGGACGCTGCAGGGCTGACCCCGGTGGTACTGGCGCTGTGCCTGATGAGCATGGGCTTGGCATTGAAGCTCGCGCTGGTTCCACTGCACGGCTGGCTCATCCCGGCCCATTCCTCGGCCCCCAGCGCCGTCTCACCGCTGCTCTCCGCATTGGTGATCAAGGCAGCACTGTTCGTGCTGCTGCGCTGCTGGCTGTGGGTAGCTGGACCGATACCCCAGCTCAGTGTTCTGGCCTGGGTGCTCGCCGGTATGGGAACAGCGGCGATCCTGGTGGGCGCGGTGATGGCCTTGCAGCAGACGCACCTCAAACCATTGATCGCCTATTCCACCGTGGCTCAGGTCGGCTACTGGTTCCTCTTCTTTCCGCTGCTGATGGACCCGGGAACGGGTTCCCTGGAAGGCCAACCCGGAACTGAGCTGCAGGACGGCGCCGTGCTGGCGGGGGCCTTGGGCGGAACCGTCGCGTTGGCGCTGGGTCATGGACTGGCCAAGGCAAGCCTTTTCCTCTCTGCGGGCCACCTGAAAGATCTCTATGGCACCGACGAGATCACGGCCCTGCGCGGAGCGGGACGGCACCATCCGATGTTGGTGATGAGTATGGGGCTCAGCGCGGTTGGGCTCATCGGGCTGCCGGTCTCCCTGGGCTTCACCGGAAAGTGGCTTCTCGCCACCTCGGCAGTAGCCGCCGGTCACTACTGGATGGTGGTCGTCCTCGTGGCCGGAACGCTGCTCAGCGCGGCCTATCTGCTCAAAGCTGTGGCCCCCCTCTTGATCATGAGCGAGGACGACAACACCACCGTGACGCTGCCCGAGGCGAAAGTCCCCACGGGCGACGCCACGCTGACCGGAAGGGCGCAGCTGGCACCCTTCGTTCTGGGCCTGACGACCATCCTCACAGGCTTCCTCGGAGTCTGGTTCACCGCAGTCTTGGAAGTGGGCTCACCATGGTGACACTGCTCGAGCAGCTGCCCGCGGAATTGCTTCCGGCCATCCCGGTGGTGATGGTGCTGCTCTCACTCACCGCCGCCGTCGCGATCTTCCCGCTGCCCGAGAACAGCGTGAAGCTGCGCGCTGGGATCAATCTCACCGCCGCGGTGATCAAAGTGTTGCTGATCATCGCCCTGGTCCCCTCGGTAGTGGCCGACGGCGCGAGGCCCGAGTTCGCGGCTCCCTTCCTCCCGGGCATTGATCTGGTGCTCAGAGTGGATCCGCTGGCGCTCTTCTTCGCCGGCCTCTCCTCCCTGCTGTGGCTGCTGACCACCATCTATGCGCTGGGATATCTGCGCGGAACCAAGAACAAGAGCCGATTCTTCGGGTTCTTCAGCCTCTGCGTCACCGCCACAGTAGGCATCTCCTTCTCCGGGAACCTGATCACCTTCCTGGTGTTCTACGAACTGCTGACCCTTGTGACCTATCCCTTGGTGGCTCACTGGGGAACCCCGGAGGCGGTGCGCGCGGCGCGGATCTACCTGCGCTATGCCCTCGGGGGCGGACTGGCGGTCCTGGTCGGAGTGGTATGGCTGACCATGTACGTCGGGCCGGTGGATTTCGCCTCAGGCGGTGCCGAGGGTGTGGCCGAGCTGGTGAGCTCGAATCCGCTGCCCGCGCTGCTGATCTTCATCCTTCTGGTGGGCGGACTCGGGGTCAAAGCCGCATTGTTCCCTCTTCACGGCTGGCTTCCGTTGGCGATGGTTGCCCCCGCCCCAGTGTCGGCACTGCTCCATGCCGTCGCGGTGGTGAAGGCCGGAGTCTTCGGAATTCTTCGGGTGCTCCAAGATGTGTTCGGGGTGGAGGCCGCGGCCGAACTCGGGGTCCTCACGCCACTGTTGATCCTTGCGGCCTTCACCATTCTCTATGGCTCATATCAAGCGCTGCGGCAGGAGGAGCTCAAGAAGCGTCTGGCATACTCCACCATCTCCCAGGTCAGTTATGTGGTGCTGGGAATCGCAATGGTTAACGTCTTGGCGACCTCGGGGGGCGTGGTGCACCTGGTCCATCAGGGGATCATGAAGATCACGCTCTTCTTCTGCGCTGGACTCTTTGCTGAAGTCATCCGGGCTCATACGGTCAAGCAGCTCCGCGGGGCCGGGCGCCGAATGCCCTGGACCTCTGTGGCCTTCACGGTAGGCGCCTTCGGCATGATCGGGCTGCCCCCGACTGCAGGGTTCATCAGTAAATGGCAGTTGGGCACCGGAGCATTAGCCTCGGATCATGAGTGGGTGTTGTGGGTGCTGGTTGCCTCTTCTCTGCTCAATGCCGCCTACTTCCTGCCCGTGGTCTACGCATTGTGGTTCGTTGACCCCGAGGAGATCGAACCGAGCACCTTGGGGTCCAGCGATGAGGCTTCAGCTGATCCTCTCCGGGTCAGGGAACCGAAGAGCCTGCTGATTCCGGCGCTTCTCACCGCCGGGCTGACTTTGTTCCTGGGGATCGCGGCATCTCTAGCCTTCGCCCCGCTGCAGATTGCTCGGTTCATCGCAGAGGGGGTGTTGGGCTGATGTTGATCGCTCTCACGCTGTTAACTCCACTCGCAGTGGTGCTCGGTCTTGGGCTCGCAGGGCTCTTCAGCCCGTTGTCGGCGTTCACACTGCGGCGGCGACTGAGTATTTTTGCCCCATTGACCACATTGCCTGCAGTCACGTTGGCTCTCTCAGCGGAACCTGGCTCGGGCACACAGGAACTTGAGGTGCCGTGGCTCCTCTTCGGCTCGCATTTCGCGGTGGACTTCTACGCTCGCCCATTGCTTCTCATCGGCGCCCTCCTCTACGGTGCTGCATTATTGGCCATCAGTTGGATCAAACTGCGTGACAGCGAGCACGGATCGGGCGTGCTTTCGGCGTTCCTGCTGTTGAGCTTCACCGGCAATATCGGCACTTACCTGGCCGCAGATACGGTCAGCTTCTATTCTGCGTTCGCACTGATGAGCTTCTCCGCCGCCGGCCTGGTGATCCATTACCGAACTCCTGCCGCGCATCGCGCCACCAGGATCTATCTGGTCATGTCCGTCCTGTCCGAGACAGCGATTCTCGCGGCCCTGCTTCTGGTGACCTCGGCCGGAGGGTTCATGCTCGCCGATTCACTGCAGGCGGCGAACTCCGCGCATACCGCATGGATCCAGGGGCTGCTCTTCTTCGGCTTTGGAGTCAAAGCAGGACTGGTTCCCTTGCATGTGTGGCTGCCTCTGGCTCACCCTGCTGCTCCTCCGGCGGCCTCTGCGGTGCTTTCCGGTGCAATGGTCAAGGCAGGGATGATCGGCTGGATCCGGTTCCTCCCCGAGGGTTCGGCCGCCGGAGCCGTGCTGTTGACCCTCGCCTTGGTGGGCGCTTTCGCCGCCGTCCTGATCGGCGTGGCGCAGAGGGACCCGAAGGTAATCCTGGCCTACTCGACTATCTCGCAGATGGGTTTCATCACGGCAATCTTGGCTGTTGGCCAACTGGTTCCGGAATTGCGCAGTACGACGTCGGCCGCCGCTCTGATCTACGCCGTGCACCATAGCTTGGCGAAGGGGGCCCTGTTCCTGGGGGTGCCCGTGGTCAAGCACTACGCTCGAGGCAAGACGGGTTTTCTCGTGCTGCTGGGCATGCTCGGTGCGGGGCTTGCCGTTGCTGGCGCGCCATTGACCTCAGGGGCTTTCGGCAAGTATGTGTCTAAGGAAGCTGTCACCGGGATCGAAGTTCTGGGACTGGGCCTGGATCACGTTCTTCCGCTGGTCGCGACTGGTTCAACTCTTCTGCTGCTGCGTTTTGCCGCGGTGCTCCTCACTGCCCATCGAGACCCACGGCGTCGCCCTGACGGGGAGCTGTTCTCCTGGTTGGGAGTGTGCGCGGCGGGCATCATCGTCCCCTGGCTGATCGGCACCCATTGGGTGTCGGATGAGATGTCGAGCGAGAAGATCGCCGTGCCGAGCTGGGATGGATCCACAGTGTGGGACGCGGCGTGGCCGATCCTGGCTGGCATCGTCATCGGCGGATCGATCTGGGTTGCTGGGAGGCGGAGACTTCTTCCTGCGCGGTTCAATGCTACGGATAACCCGCTAGTCGCCCCCGGAGACCTCTTGGCGGCAGAGGAGGCTATCGTGACGCGGCTCGGACGCACCGCAGGCTCGGCACTCAACCGGATCCACGGGTTCACGGCGAGCACTGCCCAGCGCTGGGACGCCGCGTGGGATGGACTTGCAGAAAAGACTCGTCAGAGGGTCGGGGCCGCAGAGACTCAGCTCGGCGGGTGGGAATCGACCGGCTTGGTGCTGATCCTGTTGCTGACTGGAGTCGCAGTCATCACGTTCATCGCGATGGGGGGCATCTCATGAATCATGCGTCGCCGCCGCCTTCAAGATCGATAGTGGCGTGGGTAGTTTCAGGTCTCGTCCGTGCCGGCCTGCTGAGCCTGGGGTGGGGTGTTCTCTCTGGTGCAGATACCGACTATCTCGCCTACGGCGTGGTCTCGGTACTGCTCGCAACGGCGTTGAGCCTGGTTCTGCTTCCGCCTGAAGGGCCACTGCGCTGGCGCGTCTGGCCGCGCCGAGTCTGGTTCACCCTGGTACTGACCGCTTGGTTCCTGATGCAGTCTGCTCGGGGAGGGATCGACGTCGCGCGCCGTGCGCTCGTGCGACCCGTGGATATCGCTCCCGCGGTGGTGCTGGCACCAATCGTGGTTCCCCTCGGCCATGCCCGAGAGCTGTCTCTGTTGCTGATGAACCTGATGCCAGGTTCTATGGTGCAGCAGGTGGTCATCGAGTCCGATAAAGTGCAACTGCATACGCTGTCCCTGCAGTTGGATCCCGCAGAACAATGGGCTCGCCTGCAAGGGAGAGTCCATGCGGCGTTCGGCCACTTCGAGCTCCCCGAGAACACCGGGTCGGCTAGGTTGGATGGATGAGACGACACCGTAACGCCGTCAATGCACTGCTGTTCTTCGCGCCCATCGGAGTGGTGCTCTCCGCGATTCCACAGGCTCCAGACTTCGCGCTGGGGCTGGGATGGGGATTGACCATTGCCATGTTGCTGGCGGCGTTCCTGCTGCACCTGCGATTCCGGAGAGCCGAGAAGCGGGCTCAGGGCAGTTCAGCCGATGAGTCGGTTGACGTTCTCGATTGAGAGTCCATGACCGGTGACCAGCGCTGAGGCTCCAAGGATCCCGGCCTGCCTGCGGGTAGCCGTCCCGACGATACGCAGGTGCTGGGTGGCCAGTGGAAGCGAACGCGAGTAGACGGCTTCTCGGATCCCGGCGAGGAAATGCTCTCCTGCCGCCGAAACCACGCCGCCGATGACGATCACCGAAGGGTTGAGCAGGTTCACACAGCCGGCCAACACCGATCCCACATGTCTGCCGGCCTGACGGACTGTGCGCAAAGCCTCCAGGTCTCCGGAACGCACCAGCTCCAAGAGGGCAGCATGGTGTGGCACCTCGAATCCACTTTCGCGCAGCTGCGCGGCGATGGCAGGCCCGGAGGCAACAGCCTCCAGACAGCCCGAGTTTCCACAGGTGCATGGAGTCGAATTCCCGTCCGGAATGGCGATATGCCCCAGGTCCCCTGCGGCACCTTGCGCGCCGTGCTGGAGCCGACCATCGCTGATGACGCCAGCTCCGATCCCTGTCGCCACCTTGACGAACATCATGTTCGCCACTTCCGGGTAGACCACCGCATGTTCACCCAGCGCCATGGCATTGACATCGTTGTCCACCAGGATCGGCACCGGGAACCACTGGCGCAGATGTGCCGGGATGTCGAAATGATCCCAGCCGGGCATGATGGGCGGACTCATGGGCCGACCGGTGGCGAATTCCACCGGACCTGGCACACCCACTCCGACACCGAGCAGATCATCGGGGCCGAGATCTGCCTCGCCCAGCAGCGTCAAAGCGATGTCACTCACCGCATCAAGCACGGCCACCGGCCCCTGGGTGATATCGAGCTCCTGCTCCTTCTCCGCGATGACCCGTGAGGAGAGGTCTGTCACCGCAATCCGGGCATGCGTTCCCCCGAGGTCCACGGCCACCACGGACCTGGCCTGCGGGTTGAAGGCGAATGTGCTGGGTGGGCGTCCTCCGGTGGAGGAGTTCTCTCCGGCCGGAGTGACCAAGGAAGACTCCAGCAGCTCTTCGACCCGCGCCGAGATGGTTGAGCGCGCGAAGCCGGTCATTGCCGCAAGGTCGGCCTTAGTCCGCGGGACACCGTCACGGAGAAGCTGAAACAGCGCTCCAGCACTGTTCGGCAGCATGTTCCCCGCGAGCGCTGGTCCCACCGGATTCTGCTCATCGATCACGGAGACGTAGGCCATGGCTACAGTAAACCACCCCGGGTTCTGCATTCGGTAGCTCAAAAGTATTTTCTCTTCTTCGCTACTTTTGATTGACTCTCGTCATAAGTACCCCTAAATTGTGAGCATGGTCACACAAAGTGGTGGATCCCAGCTCCTGAGTATGCGGGGCATCATCAAACACTTCCCCGGAGCCAAGGCGCTCGACGGGGTAGATCTCGATATCCGTGCGGGCGAGGTGCACTGTCTCCTCGGTCAGAACGGAGCCGGTAAGTCGACCCTGATCAAAGTCCTCTCTGGTGCGCACCAACCCACGGACGGTGAGATTCTCTGGAAGGGCGACCCGGTCAGCATCCCCACCACTATGGCGGCACTTCGGCTCGGCATCGCCACGATGTATCAGGAACTCGACGTCGTCGACGGCCTGAGCGTGGCGGAGAACGTCTTTCTCGGTCACGAGCTCAGCTCGGGCGGGGTGCTGCATCGCGCAACGGCCCTGGAACGCACACGGGAGCTGTTGAAACGACTGGGCCACCCTGAGATTCCAGCGCAGCGTGAGGTCGGGCGCCTCTCAGCAGCGGGCAAGCAGATCGTCTCGATGGCTCGGGCACTCTCTCACGAGGCGCAGCTGATCATCATGGATGAACCCTCGGCGGTATTGGACCCCGAGGAAGTCGAGAACCTTTTCAGGGTTGTCCATTCGCTGCGGGACCAGGGAGTGGCCGTGGTCTATATCTCCCACCGGCTCGAGGAGATCCGCCGGATAGGGGATCGGATCACCGTGCTCAAGGACGGCCGGACAGTCGCCACGAGTCTCGAGGTCGCAGACACTCCGACCCGAGAACTCATCTCGCTGATGACCGGACATGAGGTCACCACCAACTTCGGCGGGGAGGCGAGCGGCGCGTTGAGTGATGAGCCGCTGCTTGAGGTGGACGGTCTGAGCATCGAAGGGGTGTTTGAACCTGTCTCCTTCGTGGTCCGCCCCGGAGAAGTGGTGGGGTTGGCAGGGTTGGTCGGCGCCGGCAGGTCCGAGATCTTGGAGACCGTCTATGGCGCTCGGCGCGCGACCGCCGGCGAGGTCCGGGTGAAGGGCAAGAAGCTGCGCCGCGGCTCCATCGACGACGCGGTGAGCCACGGGATCGGCCTGGCACCGGAGGAGCGGAAGAGCCAGGGGCTTCTGTTGGATGAGCCGATCTACCGCAACATCACGCTCTCGACCTTCGCGCGCTTTGCCAGATCAGGTCTGCTCAACGAACGCGCTGAGAAGGCGGCCGCCCAGGAACAGGCGGAATCCCTGCACCTGTCTCCGGCGAATGTGCAGCGCAATATCCGCACGCTCTCCGGCGGCAACCAGCAGAAGGCGATGCTCGCCCGCTGGCTCGTCCACGGATGTGAGGTGCTCCTGCTCGACGAGCCCACGCGCGGCGTGGACGTCGGCGCCCGCGCAGAGATATACGCACTTGTCCGAGCACTCAGCCGACAGGGCACAGCCGTCCTGATGGTCTCCAGCGAGATCGAGGAGGTCCTCGGGCTCGCCGATCGGGTCCTCGTCGTCGCTGACGGTCGGGTGGTCCATACCGGTCCCTCCGAAGACATCGACGAACACCAGGTACTCGATCTTGTGATGGAAGGAGCTCACCGATGAGTGAGACAACAGCAACAGACTCCGCCACGGAGACCCCGCGACGGGACCTCAGCCCCGATGAGGACAAACCCACGAAGACAGCCACCGGATCCAAGCTGAGTCTCGGTCACAGCCTGGGTTTGATCCTTGCGCTGGGAGCGCTGATTGTGCTGGGGATCATCACCGGCGGGGACCGCTTCCTCAGCGTGGACAACCTCATGGTCATCCTTCAGCAGGCCGCGGTGATCGGGGTGATCAGCATCGGGGTGACCTTTGTGATCACCTCCGGGGGCATCGATCTCTCGGTGGGTTCGGTGATGGGTCTCGCCACGATCTGGGCCACGACCCTCGGCACCCAAGCCATCGCGATGGACGTCCACTGGTCCATCATGGTCTTCACCGCCGTAGGCGTGGGTGCAGCGGCGGGGCTGCTCAACGGCGTGATCATCGCCTACGGACGAGTCGTGCCCTTCATCGCGACACTGGCGATGCTCGTCGCCGCACGTGGGTTCGCCGAACTCATCTCCGGACGCCAGACCCAGATCATCACCGTCCCCGGATTCACCAGCGCATTCCGCCGGGACATCCTGGGGATCCCGGTCATCGTGTGGATGTTCCTGCTCGTCGCCGTCGCGGCCTGGTTCCTGCTCAACCGCACCACGTTCGGGCGTCGCACCATCGCCGTGGGCGGTAACCCCGAGGCCGCACGCCTGGCCGGCATCAAGGTCAAGCGGCACCTCGTGATGGTCTACGCCCTCGCCGGGCTCTGCGCCGGAATCGGCGCAGTGATGATGCTCAGCCGCACCACCTCCGGTTCCTCGACACACGGCTACCTCTATGAGCTGGACGCGATCGCCGCCGTCGTGGTCGGAGGCACGCTGCTCGCCGGCGGGCGCGGAACAATCTTCGGCACCGTCCTGGGCGTCCTGGTCTTCCAGGTCCTGCGAAATGTCTTCGTCCAGAACAACCTCGACTCCTCGGTCCAGGCACTGGTCACCGGCGCCATCATCGTCGGTGCCGTGCTTCTGCAGCAGCGCTTCTCCAGCCACAGCAAGACCTGACCACCCACCGCCCCTCGGCTATCTAGGCATTCGTGCCACAAAAGCCGTCCAAGCCATTCACATCAACGAATCAACTCTCATCAGGAGGAATCATGTCCCGCACTACTCCCCGATATCTCTCGGTCGCCGCGCTCGTCTCCGCAACACTGCTCATCAGTGGTTGCCTCTCCAATGACCCCGAGGATGTCGAATCTGAGGATGAGGCAGGTGCTGCCGCTGCGGCTGAACCAGCTGGCGACAACGCCGAGCCGGGCGAGGACGTCGTCATCGGATTCTCAGGTCCCGCTGCAGGTCACGGCTGGATCGGTGCCATCACCGAAGGAGCTCAGGCCCAAGGTGATGAGTTCGACGATGTCGAGCTGCGCGTCTCAGAAGGCACGGACGACGTCAATCAGCAGATCAGCCAGATCGAACAGTTCATCAACGATGAAGTCGACGCGATCGTGGTCCTTCCCTTCGACGGCGCCGCGCTGACCGAAGTCGCCATCGAAGCGATGGAGGCAGGGATTCCCGTGGTCAATGTGGACCGCGAGTTCTCCAGCCCTTTCGCAGCTCGCACCACCATCCTCGGTGACAACTACGGCATGGGAGTCTCTGCAGGTGAGTACATCTGTGAGCAGCTCGGTGAAGACTCCGACGCCGTGGTCGCTGAGATCGCCGGCATCGACTCGCTCCCACTGACTCAGGAGCGCAGCGAAGGCTTCGAAGAAGCACTCAGTGACTGCGGTCTCGACGTCGATAATCGAGTGGCCGCAGACTTCACCGTCCAGGGAGGTGAAAGCGCAGCCGCGAACCTCCTCCAGGCAGCACCTGAGATCGATGCGATCTGGAACCACGACGACGATCAGGGCGTCGGTGTTCTGGCGGCCATCGAGAATGCCGGACGCGACGAGTTCTTCATGGTCGGTGGGGCAGGCTCGGCCAATATGATGCGTGAGATCGAATCCGGAGAATCGGTCGTTGAAGCCACGGTCATCTACCCAGCCACACAGGCCGCTGACGGCGTGCGCCTCGCCCGGCTGCTCGCACAGCAGCGGGCCATGGGAGATCTGGTTCAGGTGGAAGTCCCACGTGAGATCCAGCTCTTCGCTCCGGTGGTCACCTCAGAGAACGTGGACGAGTACCTGCCCAACGCCTTCGAGTCCTGAGCGAGGTTCCGATGGCGCACTCAACAAGGCCACCCCTCGGTGTGGCCATGATCGGGCATTCCTTCATGGGGCGTGCTCACTCCCAAGCGTGGCGTTCTGCCTCGCGGTTCTTCAACCTTCCGCTGGAACCTCAGATGAGAGTGCTGGTCGGCCGCGATGCATGGAAGGCCCGCACCGCCGCCAGCACTCTTGGCTGGGTGGAATCCTGCACTGATTGGCGGGCGGTGCTCGACCGTGAGGACGTGCACCTCGTCGATATCTGCACTCCGGGAGATACCCACGCAGAGATCGCGGCCGCGGCGCTGGAGGCAGGCAAACATGTCCTGGTGGAGAAACCGATGGCCAACTCGGTGGCCGAAGCTGAGGGCATGGTTGCCGCGGCGCGGCAGGCACGGCTCGGAGGCATCCACGCGATGGTCGGTTTCACGTACCGGCGCGTACCCGCCCTGGCCCTTGCCCGCGAACTGATCGCCGAGGGCCGGATCGGTGAGGTGCGTCAGGTGCGCGCTGCGTACCTTCAGGATTGGCTCGCGGATGCGGAGGTTCCGTTGTCCTGGCGGCTGGACAAGTCACGAGCCGGTTCTGGAGCACTGGGTGATATCGGCGCCCATATCGTCGATCTGACCTATTTCCTCACCGGGGAACAGTTCGCCGGTGTCTCAGGGATGCTCGACACGATCGTGGAAGAGCGTCCCCTCGCCGAAGCTGTCCCCGGGCACGAGGGTGGGCTCGGGGGCGTGGCGTCTAAGACCGGCGCCCTGGGTGCAGTCACCGTTGATGATGCCGCACTGATCACGGGCCGGTTGACCTCGGGGGCATCGGTCATCCTCGAGGCGTCCCGGTTCGCCTGGGGTCGAAAGAACGCCTTGCGGATCGAAGTCTCTGGTTCTGCCGGCGCCGTCTCTTTCGACTTCGAAGACATGAACGTCCTGCAGTATTACGACGCCACGGGGTCTAGCAGGACTTCCGGGTTCACGCGGATACTTGCCACAGAGCCGGAGCATCCCTACGTGGAGTCGTGGTGGCCCCCTGGTCACGGACTCGGCTATGAGCACGGATTCACGCATCAGGTGGTGGATCTTGTCCGCGGGATTGCCGCAGGAGAAGACCCGACGCCTTCCTTCGAGGACGGCCTCCATGTACAGCGTGTCCTGGATGCCATCGAGCGTTCAAGCGGCGCAGCCAATCAGTGGACTTCGGTCCTCGACTACGAGCGGAGCTAAGACATGGCACGACCAGTCACGTTATTCACTGGACAGTGGGCAGACCTGCCCTTCGAAGAAGTTGCGCGCCTTGCCGGGGAATGGGGCTACGACGGTCTCGAGATCGCGTGCTGGGGAGATCATCTCGACCCGCAGCGAGCAGCCGAAGACGATGCCTACGTGCAGAATCGACTCGACATCCTGGAGAAGAATGGGTTGAAGGTCTTCACGATCGCCAATCACCTCAAAGGCCAGGCGGTCTGCGATGATCCCATCGATGCCCGGCATAGGGACATCCTGCCTGATCACATCTGGGGCGATGGTGACCCTGAAGGAGTCAGGCAGCGAGCTGCGGAGGAGTTGAAGCTGACGGCGCGAGCAGCGGCTCGTCTCGGCGTCAAGACCGTGACCGGATTCACCGGATCCTCGGTGTGGAAGTACGTCTCGATGTTCCCTCCTGCCTCGGAAGAGCTGGTGGAAGCCGGATACCGGGACTTTGCTGACCGGTGGAACCCCATCCTCGACGTGTTCGACGAAGTGGGAGTGCGGTTCGCCCATGAGGTTCATCCCGCAGAGATCGCCTACGACTACTGGACCACGCAGCGCACGCTCGAGGCCATCGGCCACCGCGAGTCCTTCGGTCTGAACTGGGACCCCTCCCATATGGTCTGGCAGGACCTGGACCCGGTGGGATTCCTCTGGGATTTCCAGGACCGGATCTACCACGTGCACTGCAAGGACACGAAGAAGCGGCTCAACGGACGCAACGGTCGTATGGGCTCACACCTGCCCTGGGGTGACCCACGCCGAGGCTGGGACTTTATCTCCACCGGTCGTGGGGACGTGCCCTGGGAGGATGCCTTCCGGATGCTCAACGCGATCGACTACCAGGGGCCGCTCTCGGTGGAGTGGGAGGACGCAGGCATGGACCGGCTCATCGGGGCACCCCAGGCACTGGAGTTCGTCCGGGCCAATGCATTTGCTCCTTCAGCAGCCTCCTTCGACGCGGCGTTCTCTTCCTCATGAACTGATAACTCCGACCCTCAGACAGTGAAGGGCCCGATCCTCATCCGAATGACTTCTCATCGGATTCAGGATCGGGCCCTTCACTTATGTCCGAGCTGGTTCTTCAGCCCGCTCTGCTCCTAGCTGCTGGAGCGTGACCTGTGGTGTCTGGTCACCAAGAGGGCGGTTCCGGCCAGTATCAGCAGCGCGCTGATACCTATCAGAGCGGTCATCAAGACGCTTGGACCAGTCGCCGGGAGATCAGAGGAATCTGCCGCAGCTGCTGCGCTCTCCGATTCATCGTCAGAGGGGGTATCCGAGCCGGACCGGTTGTTCGAGTCGGTTGGCGTCTCCGAGTCACTTGGAGCATCCGAGTCACTTGGAGTGTCCGAAGCTGACGGGCCCGCTGAATCAGAGGGTGCATCCGAATCATCGGGTGCATCTGAATCGCTAGGGGCCGGAGCCTCTGAGTCATCAGGTGCATCCGAGTCAGACGGAGCGGGAGCGTCTGAGTCATCAGGAGCGTCTGAATCGGTTGGGGTTGGAGTCTCGGAACCATCCGGGCTCTCGGTATCCCCATCGGTCGGAGCTGGACTGTCCGTGTCATCGTCGGTCGGTGCCGGACTGTCCGTGTCATCGTCGGTCGGTGCCGGACTGTCCGTGTCATCGTCGGTCGGAGCTGGACTGTCCGTGTCGTCGTCGGTCGGAGCTGGACTGTCCGTGTCGTCGTCGGTCGGAGCTGGGGAATCCGTTGGTTCATCCGTCGGTCCATCCGTTGGTCCGTCAGTGGGTCCATCGGTAGGTCCATCGGTAGGTCCGTCGGTGGGACCTTCGGTAGGGCCGTCGGTGGGACCTTCGGTAGGTCCGTCGGTGGGATCCGGATCATCGGTGGGCTCCGGCACGGCACAACTAGCATCGCTGAACACGTTGGTGTCCAGTGTCACGGCCCCATTCCGGGCTAGTGCGCGACCCTGCACATTGGCTCCCGTAGTCGCCGTGATGGACGTCAGAGCCAGAATGGATCCGACGAAGTTCGAGTTGGTACCAAGCGTGGCGGAGCTGCCCACCTGCCAGTACACATTGCAGGCTTGCGCCCCGTTAATCAGCGAAACATTGCTGCCAGAAGCGGTGATCAGCGTGGAGCCGGCCTGAAAGATGAAGACTGAATCAGGATTACCCTGACCGTCCAATGTCACAGTGCCCGTAAGTCCGATCGGTCCGCTCGAGTTGTATACACCCTCAACGAAGGTCCGTCCGACGAGGTCCCCACTGACGCTTTCCGTTGGAGCTCGTTGCGCGAGGTCGTTGTAGGCAACTGTGAGATCTGACTGGGCTTGAGCTGCTGCGGCATTTCCCGCATTGATAGTGCCCCCGACCTCACCGGGAGGAAATCCAGTGACGGCTTCTCCCGGGCTGACGCCTAGATCGCCACTCAAGACCGTGTCTCCGGTATTGGTCACGGTCGAACCACCCAGCACCGAATAGGACTCTGTGGTCCCCAGACCGGCTGGAGTTGTAGCCGCCGAAGCAGCGGAGGAAAACGATAGTGCGACTGCCATGGCGAGAAGTGCCACAAGCAGAGCTGTGAGACCAAGCTTTAGCCGTGCGCTGAAACCTTGTTGCTGGATTGCGTCCGCAGATTGGGCTGCGCCGGTCGTCGTATTCATTTTTTTCCTCCGAATGGAGTGCAGTGAGCGCCGATCAAGCCTTGTCGTTCGGACGCGAGTGAGCAGATTCTTTGCTTCGAGGAAACAGAAGAGATCTATGCCACTTGTTTCAGACAGTACGGTGCGCTCTGAAGTTCCACAAGCTCAAATCCCCTGTCATTCCAGGTGAGAGTCACTAGGTCGGCGCTGAGGTGCGCGAATGATCAAGAAACCTGATTCTGGGGGTGAGACGAGGTGCTTGGTACTTCAGGGTGCGCACACGCCAGGCAAGAGTTGCCAGGGGTGTACCGGGAGTCCCCACTACGTAAAAAAGCCCGGCTTCGAGCTTGGCGGGAGAACCCGCCGGCACGAGACCGGGCTTTTCTCAGCACCGGGAGATCACGACCCCTGTACTGATTCACTGAGCCAAAGCTCAGTGTTGAAATTACTGTGCGAGGACGAAAGCAGCCTCGAGATCGATCGAGACCTTATCGCCGACCAGAACGCCACCGGCCTCGAGGCTGGCGTTCCAAGTCAGACCGAACTCCTTGCGGGAGATGACGGTGTTGGCGGAGAAGCCTGCGCGAGTGGCACCGAAGGGATCCACTGCCTGGCCACCGAACTCGACCTCGAAGGTCACGGTCTTGGTGACGCCGCGGATGGTGAGGTCACCGGTGATCTCGAACTCTTCACCGCTGGCGGTGATGCTGTCAGAGACAAAGGTGAGCTCAGGGAACTTCTCAGCATCCAAGAAGTCTTCTCCGCGGACGTGACCGTCGCGGTCAGCGTTCTTGGAGTTGAAGGAGTTTGCCTTCACGCGGGCGTCGAGAGTCGCCACATCGCCCTCGGAGACGATCAGGGTGGCTTCGGACTCTTCGAAGATGGCTCGCACCTTCGAGATGCCGGCGTGGCGCACGGTCATGCCGATCTCGGAGTGTGAAGCGTCAAGGTTCCAGGTGCCGGGGGTAAGTTGCGCCATGAATAGGTCTCCTCTAAGTCTGTGGCTCTGCGCAATGCGCACAGAGCCATCGTTGTTGGTCAACGGGGACAACAGCAGTCTGCCCCAATTTATTTCAAAACTGAAGCAAGTTCACCTGAACGTCATCCAGATGTCCGTTTCACCATGGCTGTTTGAAGCAGCACTGGTTCCACCGTATCCCCGTTCATCAGCTGCAACAGCAAGTCAACGGCCCGCCCTGCAAGTTCCCCGACCGGGTTGATCACTGTTGTCAGGGGCGGACGGGTCAGCTGTGCGGCGTGCGTGTCATCGAACCCGACCACTGCGATCTGTTCCGGCACCGAGATCCCTCGCGACTGCACCTCATGCATCGCAGCCACCGCCATGAGATCCGAGGCCACAAAGACGGCGTCGATGTCTGGGGCGGTTTCCAGGAGTCGCTCCATGGCGGAGGCACCCGAAGCCGCAGAGAAGTCGCCGTACTCGACGAGGCTCGCATCAAGCCCTGCGCGACGCAGCGCTGCCGACCACCCTGCCAATCGGTCGGCTCCCGCCGCCATATCCTGTGGTCCTGCGATAGTCGCCAGTCGGCGTCGTCCTTGGGCCAGCAGATGTTCTGCCGCGAGCGCGGCGCCTGAGCTGTTATCCACATCCACATAGGGAATACCCACGTCACCGGCATAGGGGCGGCCCACGTAAACCGCAGGAAGCTTCGTTTCATGCAGCACGGAGGCGAGATCATCGTCCCGGTGGTGAGAGACGATGATCGCCCCGTCGGTGTATCCGCCGCGCAGATAGCGTTCAATCTTCTGCCGGCCCTGGCCTGGTTGGCCCATGGCCAGCAGCACCTGCACCGGGGAATCGGAGAGCCGCTGGGTGATTGAGGCGAGCATCGCCGCGAAAAAGGGATCGGCGAAGACCCGATCCTCGGCTTCGGGCACGACGACGGCGATCGAATCTATCTCCTGATTCACCAGTGAACGCGCCGCGCGGTTCGGCCGGTACCCCAGCTCGAACACGGCAGCCTCCACCGCGATCCTCGACTGTGCTTTCACCCGCGGATCCAGATTCACCGCACGAGACGCGGTGGCGCGGGAAACCCCTGCCTTGGCGGCCACATCCTCCAGAGTCGGCAGTCGCCGAGCAGGCATCGGTTCCCCCTTCGTCGGATGTAATCGCCACGGCGGTGTGGCTACGCTCAGTCCATCACACCGGTCGCCGCAACCTGGGCGTACCAGTTCGCGGAGGCCTTGGGAGTGCGCGCAAGCGTATCGTAATCGACCCGCACGATCCCGAACCGCCGGTCATAGCCGAAGGCCCACTCGAAATTGTCCAGCAGCGACCAGACGAAGTAGCCACGAACATCGGCACCGGCGTCCATGGCCTCACGGACCGCGCGGAGATGTTCGCGTATATAGCTGAGTCGAGCATCGTCCTGAACGAAATCATCAGCGTCGGGATCGTCCGGATAAGCCGCGCCGTTCTCGGTGACGTAGAGCGCGGTCGAGGAGGGACCTGCATATTCGCGCTGCAGTCGGATGAGCAGATCACGCAGCCCTTCCGGGAACACCTCCCAGCCCATAGAGGTGGCCGGCAGGCCTCGGGGCACCGAGGAAACGTGCTCTGACCCCACGTTCGGATTAGGTTCCCCGTTGGCTCGCGCGGCCGCCGCCGCAGCGGGAGCCTGAGCTGGATCAACCCCGGTCAGCAGTTCCCCGGTGTAGAAGTTCACCCCGAGAACGTCGATCGGCGCGGAGATGACCGCGAGGTCCCCCTCCTGGACCAATCCCTCACGCCAGAGTCCCTGCTGATCTTCCAAGACATCCTGGGGATATTCTCCGTGGAAGATGGCAGAGGCGAAGAATCGATTGAAGCTGCCGTCCAGCCGACGTGCCGCATCCACGTCACCTGGCGATTCCGGATCCGCAGGGCGATAGTCGGTGAAGTTCAGCGTCAGGCCCAGTTCAAGTTCCGGATCACGACGTCGCAGCTCCGCCACCGCGAGCCCATGGCCGAGCAGCAGATGGTGCGCCGCGGCCAGCGAATCCTCCGGCGAGGTCCGTCCAGGGGCGTGGTGCCCATTCGCGTATCCTAGAAACGCCGCACACCACGGCTCGTTCAGGGTGGTCCAATGCCGCACCCGATCTCCGAGAGCCTCATGCAGCACTGCTGCGTATTCCGCGAAGCGCTGGGCGGTGACTCGATTGGCCCATCCCCCGGCATCCTCCAGCGCCTGCGGCAGGTCCCAGTGATACTGCGTCAACCAGGGCAGGATTCCTGCGGCCAGGAGTTCATCGACGAGGTCAGAATAGAACTGCAGACCTTCCGGGTTCACACTCACCCCATCTGGCATGACGCGGGACCAGCTCACCGAAAACCGGTACACCTTGAGGTTGAGCCGCTTCATCAGCGCCACATCCTCGCGGTAGCGATTGAAGTGATCACAGGCGACATCGCCGGTGTGCCCTGCGTGGACCTTGCCCGGAGTGTGGGAGAAGGTGTCCCAGATCGATGGTGCGCGGCCCTTCTTGGCAGCGGCACCTTCTACCTGGTAGGCGGCCGTGGCCGAGCCGAAGAGGAAGTCTGCAGGGAACGCCACGGTGCTCGGTGATGTCAGCGGCTGGGCGGCGATGGATGGACTCATTGTTTGACGGCTCCTTGCATGATTCCGGATACGAGTTGACGACCGGTGAAGATGAACAGGATGAGCAGCGGGACAGTCGCCATCGTGGCGCCGGCCAGGACCAGCGAGTAATCCACGAAGTGGGCTGCCTGTAGCTGCTGCAAAGCCACCGGCAGGGTGGGGTTCTGTGGACCCAGGACGATGAAGGGCCAGAAGAAGTTCGTCCAGTTCAGGACGAAGGTGAAGAGGAACAACATGGCAGCGGCAGGTTTCGCCGCAGGCATCGCCACATGCCAGAAGGTGCGAATCATGGAACATCCATCCACAGTGGCGGCCTCGATGAGTTCATCGGGGATTGCCTGCCGCAGATATTGGGTCATCCAGAACACACCGAAGGCGGTGACCAGCCCTGGCACGATGACCGCTTGGAGCTCCCCGGTCCAGCCCAATCGGGCCATCACCTGGTACAGCGGCACCACACCGAGCTGGGTCGGGATCGCCATGGTGGCGATCACGAAGACCAGCAGCGGCACGGCGCCCTTGAACCGAAGCTTGGCGAACGCATAGCCGGCGAGAGTGGAGAAGAACACCACGGAGACCGCAGTGACCGTGGAGACGATGACCGAGTTCATAGTCGCCCGCCAGAAGGGCACGGTGTCGATCACGGCAGCGGCATTGCTGAAGAAGTTTCCACCCGGGATCAGCGGGAATGAGTCCCGAGACAGGATCGTGGAATCGTGGCTGCCGATCAGGATGGACCACCAGAGCGGGAACATCCCGCCCAATATGACTGCGGCGAGGCAGCCGTAGATGAGCCACCCCGGCCCGCGTCCTGGTCCTCGCGAGCGTCCTGGACTGCGGCGACGTCCCCCGGCTCGGGACCCTCTCCCGGACCCTGAGCCTGTTCGGCCGAAGGGATCGTCGTCGTGATTGGGGGCTGTTGCCGGGCCCGTGCGGGGGATGATCGGCAGCGGCTTTTCTTCCAACGCGCTCATCGCTTGACCTCCGAGCTAGATATGCGGCGGGTGATGATGAAGTTGACCAGCCCTATGGCCACGATCAGCAGGAAGAGCAGCACGGCCACCGCCGAGGCCTGCCCGAAGTCCGAGCGGGTCCAGCCGAGTTCGTAGAGGTACATGGTCATGGTCTGCCACTGCCCGTCGGTGCCACCTCGCCCGTACTGATCGAACATGCGAGGTTCGTCGAAGATCTGGAGCCCACCGATGGTGGAGGTGATGATCACGAAGATGATGGTGGGCCGAAGGTTGGGAATCGTGACCGAGATGAACTGTCGGACCTTGCCCGCGCCGTCGAGCTCTGCGGCCTCATAGAGGTCCCGCGGGACCGCCTGCATGGCTGCCAGGAAGATCAGCGCGTTATAGCCGGTCCAGCGGAAGTTCACCATGGTGGCGATGGCCAGGTGGCTGGGCAGCGTGCCCGAGTGCCAGCCGATTGCATCGATCCCCACGGTCTCCAGGATGGAGTTGACCAGTCCGAAACGATCACCGAAGAGATTGGAGAAGATCAGCGCCACTGCCACTGGCGTGACCACATAGGGGATCAGCACGCCCATTCGCCAGAACGTCTTGGCGCGAAGGTTGTAATCCAGCAGGTAGGCGATCAGAATCGCGAAGACCACCTGGGGCGCCGAGGAGAGGATGAATATCGAGAGCGTATTGCGCAGCGAGATCCAGAATGCCCGCTCCCCCAGCACCGCCATGAAGTTCTCAGTGCCGATGAACTCGCCCTGACCCATGATCAGGTCCCAGTCGTGGGTGGCTACCCAGGCGGTATAGATCAGCGGAAAGAGTCCGACCACGGCGAAGAGAATGAAGAATGGACTGATGTAGAGATACGGCGAGTACCGGCGGTCCCAGGCCGAGACCCGGTGCCGGAAGCTCACGTTCGGCTTCCGGCGACCGGACCTCGGTTCTGGCGCCGACCCGCCGCTGCGTGCGGTGGTGACAGGTGCGTGCGCAGCAGGGGCGGACATGATCAGCGCAGGGCTTCCATGTCGTTGACGAACTTCTCCCAGGAGGACTCGGGGTCATCGATCCCGTCGACGTCCACCCGGTTGATCGCGTCCTGGATCGCCACGTTGATCGTCAGGTATTCGGTGCCCTTCAGCGGCTGGGTCTCCACCGCATCTGCCCGCTCGGCGAGGATCTCACCGGTAGGGGCGTCATTGAAGAACTCGTTGGTGGCCGAGAGCAGCTCGTCAGACTCGAGTGCCTCGGTGGTGGAAGGGAAGGCGTTGACGACTTCGAAGGCCTTGAGCTGCTGCTCCGGAGCGGTCAGCCAAGCTGCGAGCTCCTTGGCTGCCTCGATGTTCTCACCCTGGGAAGGAACGGTCAGATAGGACCCGCCCCAGTTTCCGCCGCCACCCGGGAAGGTGTTGGCGATATCCCAACCCTCCACCTCAGCAGCATTTCCCTCGATGATGCCCAGCATCCAACCTGGGCACATCATGGTCGCGAAGGTCTCTTCGCGCTGGAAGGCATCAGACCAGTCACCGCTCCACTGGGCCAGACCTGCGGAGAGCTCGTTCTCCACCGAGGCCTCCAGAAGCTGGTCGTAGAGGTCCCTGACCTCAGGGTTCTCATCAGCGATGATGTCCCCGGCTTCGTTCTGGTAGGGCACCTCGACTTGGTTGATCATGCCCTGCCAGATATTGTCCGAGCCGGAGTACCAAGCGGAGTCAGACGCAGCGACGAACTCTTCCCCGGCCGCGAAGTAGTCCTCCCAGGAGTCGCCGAGGAACTCTGCCACCTCCTCGCGTTCGGTGGGCAAACCGGCCTCCTCAAACAGATCGGCGCGATAGCAGACCGCCTGTGGGCCGCTGTCGGTGCCGTACCCGATCAGGCTGCCGTCTTCGAGGACCGCGTCCTCATATTTCCAATCCAGCCAGCGGTCCTCCAGCTCAGGATCCGTCAGGTCTTCGAAGCGGTCCGGATACTGCTGGAACTCAGCGAGCCAATCGACCTCGATCGGCTCGATATCCGAGGCGCCCTGGCCGGCACCGAGACTGTTGCGCAGGGAATCACGCGCGTTCTCTGCGGTGTCGATCTTGTTGTGCTCAATGGTGACGTTGTCATTGAGCTCTTCGTACTCCTCGAAGAGCTCCTCGTAGCCGAATTCATTGAAGGTGGTGACGCTGAGGGTCACGTCTTCGCCCTCGGCCGCACCGCCGTCCTCGCTCCCGCCGTCTGCGGATCCACCGCAGGCAGTCAGTGCCAGCGCGAGTGCCGAACTCAGCGCCACGCCCTGGAGCACCCGCGACCTGCGCAGGGACTTGGTTCGATCCGCACGGGGCCGCTCGGCCGATGCGGGTGTGGAGGTGTTGTCTTCCCCCTGGTGGTGATCAGTAGTCCTCATCACGCATATCTCCTTCGATGTGAGGTGCGAGCGGGTCCCCATAGCCTCTTATGAGAGCGCTCTCACGGTGAGATGAAGGTAACACCTCGGAAAGAATGTGGCAAGGGTCACAGCCTTGATGGTCCTGGTATCCGGGCTCGACAGCGCCTGGTGAACCGCACATGCCAAGGGTGAGACAGTAGACTCAGGACATATTGCCCACCTCCTGGCGTTGCACCCTCGAGGTAGGGCAGACATTCAACAGCAGAAGGAGGTGCCGGTGGGACTGCTCGATAATCTCGAACGCGGCATCGAAAAGGCCGTCCGCGGTGCCTTCTCAGGACGAGGAGGGAGTCTCGGACCCGTGGAGATCGCCACCGCCGTACGCCGCCATATGGACCGAGAGTCCAAGACCATCGCCGAGGGCCAGAACCTCGCACCGAATCTGTACAAGATCCGCCTGGCTGGTGAGGATTTCGCCGAGGCCAAGAAGTACGGCGTCACCCTCGCCGAGGAGCTCTGCGAGGAGATCCTACGTCACGCAGAATCCCAGGGATACACGCTCCTGGGCCCGGTCAAGGCCACCTTCGTCAAGAACACCGAGCTCAAGCGCGGCCAGCTGAGCATCGAGTCTCGGACCGACAGGGACCCGCAGTCAAGCCCCATCGCTCCACACGAGTCCTCCCCTGCTGCAGGACCATCGGCCGGCGCCCCGCTGCCCTCGACCATGGCCCAGCCAAGGGTGGCTCCACGCGCCGCTCCAGCACCGGCTCCCGCGCCACAGGCCGAGCCCGCCGCAAGCCTGGAATATGAAGAACGCAGCTACCCCGTACGTCCCGACTCCACCGTGATCGGTCGCTCCACCTCGGCTGATGTGACCGTCCCCGACACGGGCGTCTCGCGGAAGCACGTGGAGATCTTCCGCGCCGGAGGCACCTGGTACGCCCGGGACCTCGGCTCCACCAACGGCTCCTATGTAGACGGAGAGCAGCTCACCGGCGACCAGCCGAAGGTTCAGCTCACCGACGGTGCCCTCATCTCGCTCGGCAATGCGCGCCTGCGCTTCCGCCTGAGCTGAAGGACACCACCTCATGAGTGAACTCGCCGTCACGGTGCTGCAGTTTGGTCTGCTGCTGCTGCTCTGGATCTTGATCCTGTCCATCATCGGGGCCCAGGGCCGCGATATGACCATCTCCAAGCGCTCCCGAGCGCGCGCAGCCTCTGCAGGACCGGCCGCTGCATCGGGGCCACGCAGCGGACCCCCCGCACCCTCAGCACCCAACCACAGCGGCCCCACCCCTCGCCCACGACCGCGTCGACTCCTGGTCAGTGAAGGCCCACTGGCAGGGACCGAACTCCCGCTGGGCTCGGCGTCGATCATGATGGGCCGCGCCCAGGAGTGCACGCTGGTGCTCGACGACGACTACGCCTCCGGAAAGCACGCCCGACTCTTCCCGCAGGGCTCCCGCTGGTTCCTCGAAGATCTCGGCTCCACGAACGGCACCTGGCTGGGCGAGGAGCAGCTCACGCGGGCGTCCACCGTGGAGCCTGGCGACCGAATCCGCATCGGCAAGACCGTCCTGGAGCTGAGGACCTAGCCCGTGCCTCTGGTATTTCGCTTTGCAGCGCGCTCTGACACCGGAGCTGTGCGCTCCAAGAATGATGATTCCGGCTACGCGGGACGGTATTTCGCCGTCGTCGCTGACGGAATGGGCGGCCATGCCGGCGGAGACGTGGCCTCTGCCTCCACGGTGCTTGACCTCGCACATCTGGACACACGCGGCTTCGCTGATCCAGACACGGTGCTGCCTGACGAGATCCAGACTGCGAACTCCTTCTTGAACAAGCTGGTCAAAGCCAATCCCAAGCTCGCCGGGATGGGCACCACCATCACCTCGCTGCTGATCACCTCGGATCGCCTGCAGTTCGCACATATCGGTGACTCCCGGGCCTATCGGCTCAAGCGCGGACGCTTCCGTCAGGTCAGCAAGGACCACACCTTCGTCCAGCGGCTGGTCGATGAAGGCCGCTTGGACCCAGACCAGGCCGAGTACCACCCGCATAAGAACGTCCTGATGCGGGTGCTCGGAGATGTGGACGCCTCCCCCGAGCTGGATATCACTTCTTTCCCCCTGGAATCCGGCGAGCGCTGGCTGCTGTGCTCCGATGGGCTCAATGCCGTGGTCTCCGACCGGCTCATCGAGCAGAAGATGCGCTCCACGCAGTCGCTGGAGTCCATCGTCGATGACCTCGTCGACCTCACCCTTGGCGGCGGCGCGCCGGATAACGTGACCGTGGTCTGCCTGGAGGTGGTCGAGGCTGATGAAGCCGCGCTGGCTCCCAGTGACGACCTTCCGCTGAGTGAGGCCGCCGTAGCCGCCGCCTCACATAACTACGGCGGGTCTGACGAGACCATGGAGCTAGACGTGGTCCCGGTGGTCAACACCGAGGCCTTCTCAGATCACGACGACGACGAGACCATCTCCCCGCTCTCGGCAGCCATGGTCCGTAAGAAGCTCGGCGCACGCCCGCACATGCTGGTGGGTGCTGCCACGAAGGCTGCTGACACCGGAACCATCCCCGTGGTGGCACGCAATGTGGATGAGCATCCCATGGCTGCGCTGCTCACCGGCCAGCCCCTGCGTCCGGTCCGCCAGACCTACTCAGAGCTGTTGGATGACCATCCCAGTGATTCCGCGGGGAACACCCATGAGGACCAGCCTGCGGGAGAACCGGCACATGACGCCGAATCCGCCACGGCAGACTCCGAGCAGCCAGATTCCGTTGCTGAGTCGAGCAATTCTGAGGACGGCAAGACCGGTGCGGTTGCGACCGGGACGGCAGGATCAGCCCTGGCCGCGTCGGATGAGTCCTCCTCCCCGGCAAGCCAAGATTCTGGACCGCACCGCGCGGGTGCCGACCTGCAAGAAGACCCGTCAAGCATCCAGGAGGAAGAGCTGGTCCTCAGCGAAGACGAGCTCGAAGCTCTGGGAACCGCCCGACGACGCAGCTCCTGGTTCCTCCCCACCTTTGTGGCTCTGCTGGCAGTCCTGGTCGCCGTCATCACGTTCCTCGGATACGTGTGGACACAGACCCAGTACTACGTCGGTGACGACGAGGGTGAGGTCGCGATCTACAGCGGCGTCTCCCAGTCCCTGGGACCGATCCGTCTCTCCGAGGTGGACGAACACACCGATATCGGCGTGGATGAGCTCACCCAATATCACCAGGAACGCGTGGAACGCGGAATCGCAGCTGATGACCGGGATCATGCCGAACACATCGTGAACCAACTGCGGGCCATGACAGAAGCTAATGCGGAGACCGATGAAGGGGGTGGCCAGTGACCACGCAGACTCACCAGGTGTACAAACCTCGGCGAAACCTTGAACTCGTGCTGCTCCTTCTGGCGCTGACCGTCGCCATCGGTGCGCAGGTGCTGGTGGCCTTCGCCCTCGGCGAGCCCATCGGCATGGACTACGTCATCGAAGGTTCCGTTTTCGCCGCACTGGTCCTCGCCTTCCACGTGGTGCTGCGGTTCCGCGCCAAATACGCGGATCCCTTCATCCTTCCCATCGTGGTGACCCTCAACGGCCTGGGAATCGCGATGATCCATCGGTTGGACTTCACCCCGAGCTTCGAGGGCGTGGCCGACAGGCAGCTGATGTGGACCGGCGTCTCGATCCTGGCTGCGATCGTGCTGATGTGGCTTCTCAGGGATCACCGTCGACTTCGCCAGCTGACGTATATCTCGCTGGCAGTCAGCGTGCTGCTGCTCTTCATGCCCATCATGCCGGGACTCGGTTCCGAAGAGAACGGCGCCCGGATCTGGGTGGATTTCGGCTTCGCGTCATTCCAGCCCAGTGAGATCGCGAAGATCACGCTTGCTGTCTTCTTCGCAGGCTTCCTGGCCAATAACCGAGACCTCATCCTGCTTGCTGGCCGCAAGGTCGGGCCGGTGACATTCCCCCGACTGCGCGACCTTGCCCCCATGTTCATCGCCTGGATCGTGGCCATCGGCGTTCTCGTCGTCCAGAATGACCTCGGCAACGCGCTGATGTTCTTCGGACTCTTTGTTGCCGTGATCTACGTGGCCACCTCCCGATTCTCTTGGATCGCAATCGGTGCGGTTTTCATGCTCGTCGGCGCTGCACTTGCCTACCAGTTCGTCTCGCACTTCAGAGACCGCGTCGAGATCTGGCTCAACGCCTTCGATCCGGAGATCTATAACCGCGCTTTCGGTGGCTCCCACCAGGTGGTGCAGGGACTCTTCGGACTCGCGCACGGCGGTCTGGCCGGCACAGGTCTGGGCTCGGGCAATCCCAATATGGTCTCCCTGGCCAACTCAGACATGATCATCGCCGCCTTCGGCGAGGAGCTTGGGTTCATCGGGCTTTCGGCCATGCTGCTGCTCTACCTGCTGCTCTTCAGCCGCTATATGCGCGCAGGCCTCGGTACTCGCGATGCCTTCGGGAAGCTGCTGGCCGTGGGACTCGCGGTGGTCCTCGTGCTGCAGGTGTTCGTCGTCGTCGGCGGCATCACCCGAGTCATTCCCCTCACCGGTCTGGCGACTCCTTTCCTGGCCGCAGGCGGTTCCGCACTGCTCGCAAACTGGTTGATCGTGGCACTGGTGCTGCTGATCTCACATTCAGCCAGGCAGCCGGTGGTCGTCGGGCCTATGGTCAACGCCACCGGCGAAGCCTCCTCCGGGACAGAGTCGCGGCTGCAGACCGACGGGGCGGGGGCAAGGCAGGCTGCGGTACGGCGTCACAGCGCAGCGCCACCCGCCGCGGATGATGAACACACACGTCTGGACAATGTTCCGGCAGAACGAGGAGGGCCCCAGTGAACAACGCGATTCGCCACACCTGGGTCGTCTCAGTCGGCCTGTTCATCACGCTCTTCGCCGCCCTGTCCATCATCCAGGTGGGGGTGACCGATGAGCTCAATGCCAACCCCAACAACGTGCGCCAGCTCTACGAAGATCGTGGCGCCCCCCGCGGAGCGATCACCGTGGACGGCACTGCCATCGCCGAGTCCGTGCCTTCGGATAACTCGAGCTTCGACTACCAGCGCGTCTACAACGAGCCCGACCTCTATTCCGGGATCACCGGCACGTACTCCATCGCAGAACCTGCCACCGGCTTGGAGGGAACGCTGAACGAGTACCTCTCGGGTCAGTCAGACAGCCAGTTCTTCGACCGGATCGCCTCAGTCTTCACCGGGGACACCATGGACGGTGGCCAGGTGGAGCTCACCTTGGACGGCGAACTCCAGCAGATCGCCTATGACCTGATCCCCGAGGGGACCCGGGGAAGCATCATCGTGACCGAAGTGGCGACGGGCGATATCAAGGCGATGGCCTCGAAGCCCAGCTACGACAACAACGACCTGGCGATACAGGACTCCGCGCAGTACGTGGCGAATAAAGCCGAGCTCGAGACCAATCCGGACCTGCGTTATACCTCTCCTGCCATCTCCAACAGCATCGCTCCCGGCTCCACGTTCAAGCTTGTTGATCTCGTCGCCATGCTCGAGTCCGGCGACTACGACGCCGAGACCGTGTTGGACAACCCCAACTCGATCACCCTGCCCAACACCACTGCGGAACTCCCTAACTTCGAGCGGGGCATCTGTGAGCAGCGTCCGGAGGCCGACCTGGCCTGGATCGTGGCTCAGTCCTGCAATACACCGTTTGCAGAAGCCGCCCTTGAGCTCGGCCAAGACCCTCTCCGGGAGAGCGCCGAGGCCTTCGGCTGGAACTCAGAGGACCTCGGCATCCCTCTGGGTGTCGCCACCTCAACCTTCCCCGAGGATCTCTCCGACGATGTGCTGGCACAGTCAGCCGTTGGTCAGCAGAGCGTCACCGCCACGCCGCTGCAGATGAACATGGTGGCCTCCGCCATCGCCAACGGCGGCACACTGATGAAGCCCAATCTTGTGGACGCCATCCGCGGTTCGGACCTCCAGCTGCTCTCTTCCTCCGAGCCTGAGACGCTTTCCGAGGCAATGTCTCAGGACGTCGCGGACGAGATCACTGATCTCATGGTCGGCGTGGTTGAGACAGGCACCGCCACGCGAGCACAGACTGGCAATTTCCAGGTCGCTGCAAAGACCGGCACCGCAGAGATCGGCGACACCGGCCTGGTCAACTCGTGGATCACCGGTTTCGCGCCCGCTGATGACCCGCAGTACGCCGTGACGGTGGCCTATGAGCGAATCGATTATGACACCGGCTCCTCGCTCACTGCTCCGCAGCTGCTCACTATGCTCGAGGCGGCGATCGAATGAGGCCAGTAGTCGGCATCCTGATGGGTGAGCGCTATCAGCTCACCGAACGCATCGCGATCGGCGGAATGGGCGAGGTCTGGAAAGCCTCCGACCAGGTGCTTGGCCGCACAGTTGCGATCAAGATCCTCAAAGAGGAATACACCGGCGATGAGGCGTTCCTTCGTCGTTTCCGGGCAGAAGCTCGCCACACAGCGCTGCTGAATCACCCCGGCATCGCCGATATCTACGACTACGGCGAGCAGTCCGGATCCGGTTATCTGGTGATGGAGCTTGTCCCGGGACGTCCGCTCTCAGTGTTGCTGGAGACGGATAAGACGCTCTCCTGGGAGAAGACTCTCTCGATCATCGCCCAGACCGGCCGCGCCCTGCAGGTCGCCCATGATCAGGGCCTTGTTCACCGTGACGTGAAACCCGGCAACCTGCTCATCACGCCTACCCGCCGGGTCAAGATCACAGATTTCGGCATCGCTCGACTGGCCGATCAGGTGCCGCTGACGGCTACCGGGCAGGTCATGGGCACCGTGCAGTACCTCTCGCCAGAACAGGCCACCGGTCAGCACGCCACCGGCTCTTCCGATATCTACGCCCTGGGCATCATCGGCTACGAAGCTCTGGTGGGGCATCGTCCCTTCACCGGGGAATCGCAGATTGCGATTGCGCTGAAGCAGGTCAACGAACCACCACCGGCCCTGCCGGACACCGTGCCTGAGGGCGTGCGGGCGCTCATCATGTCGATGCTGGACAAGGATCCCGGCAATCGCCCCATGACGGCGACCAAACTCGCTGAAGCAGCAGACGCTCTGCTGCGCCACGACACCGACGCTGCTTTGAAGGCCGTTCCCACCATGGCGGCCTATATGGATGGTGCCACGCCCGACGACGCGACCCAGGCAATCCCGCGATCCGATACGCAACCCACCGCCGTCGTGCCTCGCGCAGCAGCATCAGGGGCAGCAGGCGCAGCCGCAGCACGCTCGGCCCGCACCCCGGAACAGCCCGCGGAGGATGCGGACTCGGAGCACACCGCCCCCTATGGAGTCACGCCGAGCGGCAACAGTGCCCGAACCGCAGCAACCCGCCCCAGGGCCGGTGAACGCAAGCCTGCCCCGGGGACGGAGACCAAACGCGATCAGCCCAAGCTGCCCGGCGGACGTCGCTGGTACTGGCCGCTGATCGCCCTGCTGGTTCTTGTGTTGATCGCGCTCGTGGGCTCCTGGTTCGCCCCTCAGTTCCTCGGGAGCAATGACGGTGAGGAACCTGAGCCGAGCCCCACTGTGACTGAGACGTTCACCCCGGATGCCGAGATGGTCGAGATCTCCGAGGGTGACTACCTGGGACTTTCGCTAGATGAGGCGAGCGCGCAGCTGCAGCAGCTCGGACTCCAGGTCCAAGCAGAGCCTGTCCCCTCGGGCCAGCCTGCTGGCGTGGTGACCGGAGTCGGCCCAAGCGGCAGCCTTCCCGAAGGCTCAACTGTCACGGTCCTCTACTCCGCTGGAGCCCAGGACTCCGGCCAGGATTCCCAGCCGGAGCTCCCTGATGAGGGACCGCAGAACCAGCAGAACGGTTCCGGGAACCAGGAGCAGGAACAGCAGAGTCCCGATCAGGAGACTCCAGCTGAGCAGACGCAGACACCGGACCCCGATGACCAGGAAGGGGCCCAGGAGACTGAGGACGCTCAGGGTGCCGAGTCCACCGAGACGGAGCCTCCGGCCCCGGAGCCAACCGGCGATGCAGAAGCTGATGAGACCAACTCGGAGGCCGAGGACGTCCAAGATGCTGCCCGGGCTGGCATCTCGACCGAGGATGGTCCAGGATCGGAGACAGGAACTGACATATGACCGAGCCTGCTGAACGTATCCTCAATGGCCGCTACCGAATCACCTCGCTGATCGGTCGTGGCGGAATGGCCGATGTCTATCTGGGCCATGACCTCACTCTTGACCGCAAGGTCGCCGTCAAGATGCTTCGCCCCGACCTGGCGCGGGATCCGCAGTTCCAAGGCCGGTTCCGGCGTGAGGGACAGTCTTCCGCGTCGTTGAACCACCCCAATATCGTCGCGGTCTACGATTCCGGACGGGCAGAGGTCGAAGACCACGCCCACCATGAGGTCAAGACCCCCTACATCGTCATGGAGTACGTGGACGGCGTGACGCTGCGCCATATCCTCCACGGCACCCCAAAGATCACCGACACCTCAGATGTCGACGGCGAAGAGACCCGGGTCAGCTCCACCTCATCCACTACGCCTCCACCGCCACCTGGAGCTGCGGACGAGGACGTCCTCTCCCTCGGCGACACCGGCCGCGTCCAGGCGGACGGGGATCACATCCCTGCCCAGCAGGTCGGATCCCAGCTGCAGTACAAGATCGATCATGCGCTCAACACCCCTCTCTCCGAGCGCGAGACCGCAGGGTATATGCACGGCATCCTCGGTGCCCTGGGGTACAGCCATGACAAGGGGATCGTCCACCGGGATATCAAACCCTCGAATGTGATGGTCTCCCAGACCGGTCAGATCAAGGTGATGGACTTCGGCATCGCCCGCGCACTGGCCGACTCAGCCTCCACCATGACGCAGACCTCGGCCGTAGTGGGTACCGCCCAATACCTCTCCCCGGAGCAGGCGCGCGGAGAAGTGGTGGACCACCGCTCGGATCTCTATTCCGCTGGCTGTGTGCTCTTCGAGCTGCTCACCAATCGGCCTCCCTTCCAGGGCGAGTCCCCGGTGTCGGTGGCCTATCAGCACGTCCGTGAAGCCCCGCCTCTGGTGAGCGACTTCAACAATCGGGTCAGCCCGGCCATGGAATCAGTGGTGGGCAAGGCCCTGACGAAAGATCCCGCCCGCCGCTTCCAGACGGCCGAGGAGTTCAATCAGGCGATCCAGAAGGCCCTCATCGGCATCGGCGTGGACGAGGATGACCACCCCACTGCCGCGCTCGGTGCAGTGGGCGGACGTCAGGATTTCAACCAGGTCTTGGCCGCCGGAGCTGCACCGATAGGCACGAAGCTCTCCGCGCGCACCCCAGAGGACCCGGATCTCTACGAGAACCATGAGGTCCCCGAGAGGCGTCCGCGTCGACGTCGTCGTGGCGGGTTGGTCTTGATCTGGACCCTGCTGATCCTGGGACTCCTCGGGGGTGGTGCCTATGTGCTCATGAACATGCTCGATACCCCTGAGTCCTCCATTCCCGAAGTCGAAGACCTCGAACGCGGCGAAGCGATCGAGGCCCTCGATGACGCGAACGTCAGCTACAGCATCGAGACAGAGCCAAGCAGCGATATCGAGGAAGATCACGCCACACGTACCGACCCTGGTGCGGGAACTGTGGTGACCCCGGAGGACTCTGTGGTGCTCTACCTGTCCTCGGGACCTGACAGCGTGAGAGTCCCCGCTGACCTGGAGGATCTCTCCGAGGATGAAGCCCGAGAGGTCCTTGAGGAAGCGGGCCTGGGAGTCGGTGAGGTCAGTGAGGAGAATGACTCCAGCGTCGAAGAAGGCCTGGTGATCAGCTCTGACCCCGAATCTGGCACCTCTGTCTCTCCCGGGTCTGAGGTCAACCTCGTCCTTTCAACCGGACTGGTGGATATGCCCGGTGTCTTCAACCGCAGCCTCAACGATGCTCGCTCGATCCTTGAGAACGTCGGACTGAGCGTGAACATCATCGAAGACGAACGCACCGACTACCCGGCCGGAACTGTCGTGGGCCAGCGACTCGATGGTCAGTCGATCCGCGCCGGGGACCCGATTCCGCAGGGATCTCAGGTGACCTTGGTCGTCGCGGACACGCCGCCGGCGCCAGACCCGGAGCCCGAGGAGGACGAGTCCGAATCCGAGCCCTCGGAGAACGAGAGTCCCGATCCCGATGACGAGGCGGGGAATGAGGACAACGCAGAGGACGAGAACACCGATGAGGGCGGCGACAACGACGGCTCCGAGAACAGCGATTCCAGCAACGGCAATAATGACGGCGATAACGGCGGCAACTCCAATAATGGCGGTGGCAATGGCAACTCCAATGGAGGAAACGGCGGCGAGAATGCCAATGACGCAGCCGATGGGAACAACGCTCCCTGAGTCACAGCCACCCGCGTCTGAGCCCACTGCACACGATCCCCAGGAATGAGATGAAATAATCATCGGCATGTCCCGACTCTCCGCAACACCACGCTCCTTCGGTGCAGCCCTGGGCTCAGTCGGCTCGGTGCTGCTGGGCCGCACCGCCCGAACAGTCTCGAAGCTGCGCGGCGGCGGCGGTTCGGCATTCCCCGGACTCGTGGTCGAGAAGGTGGACCCCACCTTCCTCGCCCGCACCCTGCACCGACTCCCACGTGGAGTGATCGTCGTCTCCGGGACCAATGGCAAGACCACGACGACGAAGATGGTCGTGGAGCTCCTGCAGGGACAGGGATTGAAGGTCTTCACCAACCGCAGCGGATCCAACTTCACCCGCGGCGTCGTCGCGTCCATCCTCGGTGAGGTGCGACTGAACGGGAAGCTAGCGGCGGATATCGCGGTGCTGGAGCTCGATGAAGCTCACGCCGTGCATTTCGTGAAAGCTGTGAGACCACATCACAGTCTGCTGCTCAATGTGATGCGAGATCAGCTGGACCGGTTCGGGGAGATCGACACCACGGCCGGAATGCTGCGCACTATCGCGGAGCACACCACCGAGGGAGTCGTGCTCAACCGCGAGGATCCCCGGGTCCGCGCGATCGCGCACAGCCTGAAGACCCAAGAGGTGGATTACTTCGGTCTGAGCCAGTCTTTGCGCAGCCACTTCCCCAGCGACGACGACTTCCACTCAGGTCCCGCTGCAGCTGATGACCACCCGGACGCCGATGTGGTGCTCGAGGAGCTCACGGACGGCGGGGGCCGTTTCACCCTCAACGGCGAGTCGGTGGAGACCTCGTTGACCGTCAATGGCGCGTACAACACCTTCAACGCCGCCGCAGCGCTGGCAGTGGTCCGGCAGACACTGGGTGACACCGTGGACTCCCCGGCACTGATCAAGTCCCTCTCCAAGGTCTCTCCAGCCTTCGGACGCGGCGAATCGCTCACCGTCCAGGGCCGCTCACTGGATCTGGTCCTGGTGAAGAACCCATCGGGGTTCCGACTCGGACTGAGCTCCTTCGCACCCACCGGGGTCGCCACCATGATCGCGATCAACGACAACTACGCCGATGGCCGGGATATGAGCTGGCTGTGGGACGTGGAATTCGACTCCCTGGCAGCAGAAGGCGTTCGGATGATCTCCGGTGTGCGCGCCTATGACATGGCGCTTCGGCTCAAATACGACGCCGTGGAGTTCGACGTCGTGGAGCCGGACCTTCGCCTGGCCCTGACGCAGTTCCTCGCGGCGAATCCGGGACAGCCGGCACGGATCTTCTGCACCTACACCGCCATGCTCTCCCTGCGGAAGTTCCTGGGCGCCTATACCGAAGTGGAGGCCTTCTGATGGCAGCGACCAAACCGATCCATGTCCTGCAGCTCTACCCGCGGGATATGAACATCTACGGCGACTTCGGCAATGCGCTGGTGCTCCAGCGGCGACTCCAGTGGCGTGGCTACGAGCCGGTCCTGCACAGCTACGACCCCGAAGACCAGTTCCCCGATCAGGTGGACCTGATCATCGGCGGCGGTGGGCAGGACAGCGGACAGGACAAGATCCAAGCCGACCTGCTGCGCATAGGCGAGAAACTCCACGCCCTGGCCGACACCAACACCCCGATGTTGATGATCTGCGGGCTCTACCAGCTCTTCGGTCATTCCTTCCGCACCCGCGAGGGGCGTGACATTCGCGGCGTCGGCATCCTGGATGTGACCACTGAGGGCACCGACACCCGTCTCATCGGCAATGTGGTCGCGGAATCCACGGAGTTCGGGGAGATCCTCGGCTATGAGAATCACTCCGGGCAGACCTATCTCGGGTCTGGAGTCCAGCCGCTGGCCCGGGTCACCAAGGGCGAGGGAAACAACACCCAGGACTCACACGAGGGCGCGCGCTTCAAGAATGTTATCGGAAGCTACCTGCATGGATCGCTGCTGCCGAAGAACCCAGCCATCGCGGACTTTCTGATCTCCGCAGCGGTTCAGAACCGCTATCAGGAGTCGATCCAGCCGGCCATCGAGCCGGCTGGAGCAGCGCAGCCCGTGGAGGAGCTCACCCGCCGGGCCAGAGCGACGGCGACCAGACGCCCCCGCTGAGGCGGAATCTGCTCTCTTATTTCCAGCGCATCGTCATGAAGAAACCGATCATGGTGATGCCGAATCCGATGATCACGTTCCAGCCACCCACAGCTTGGATCGGGGCGGCACCCTGGGTGATGTACCAGACGATGAGCCACAGCAGACCAAGAATCATCAAACCGATCATCGTCGCGCGGTACCAGAGCGGCAGGGAGTCATCCTCGAGCTCGAGGTCTTTGACATCCCTGACTTCGGCGTCGTTGAGAGGGGACTTCTTGGCCTCGGTCTTATCGCGCCGATTGCGGTTCTTACGCTGCTTGGACTCTGCCACGTCGGTTCAGCCCCCTTGAAGATCCAGTGAGGATCTCGGTTCGGTATCCTGGAATCACGACCGGTCACAGCTCATGACCGGCCCCTGTCTGCGCGTCATTCTACCGTTTGACTGTGATGATCGCCCCACCCGTCGTTCGGAGGACTCATGTCGAGACACCGCCGCCGCGGCACCGGCACCCGGATTCTCGGTGTCACCGGAGAGCTGATGATCACGCTTGGGGTCCTTGGACTGCTCTTCGTCGTATGGGAGGTCTGGTGGACCGGTCTTGACGCGAACCGCGAGGCACAGGCCATCGAGGATGACTTCCACACGCGCCTGGAACAGCTGGAGCCAGAAGCCGCACCCGAAGAACAGGACCGCTGTCAGCAGCTGGCCGACGGCGCTTCTGCCGCCTGTCCCGAACAGATGTCGGCTATCGATTCCGGTGCGATGGCAGTGCTCTACGCACCGGCCATGGGTGCCGACTGGTCTGCTCCGGTGCGCTCCGGGGTGGATGATGCCACGCTGAACACCGGCGGCCTCGGGCACTACCCGGATACCCAGCTGCCTGGAGAAGCCGGGAACTTCGCAGTGGCCGGACACCGTCTGACCTACGGGGACGTGCTGCGCGATCAGGACCAGCTGAGCCCCGGGGATGAGATCTACGTGGAATCCCCTGACGGCTATTACACCTACGAGGTCTATGAGACTCAGGTGGTGCTGCCGCAGCAGTCAGAGGTCATCCTTCCGGTTCCCGGAGAACCAGGCGCGCAGGCCGATCGCTCACTCTTGACGCTAACCACCTGCCATCCGCTCTTCTCCAACCGGGAACGGCTGATCACCCACGCCCAGCTCGTGGATTGGGCGCCGCTGTCTGACCCGGCCCCGCAGTCCATCGCGCAGGGAGGTTCCTGAGATGTATGCCTGGCTCTTCCGACAGCTGCCCGGGCCACTCGCGGTGAAGATCCTGCTCTCGCTGCTCATCCTGGCCGGTATCGTATTTGTCCTGATGCAGTTCGTTTTTCCCTGGCTCAGCCAGTACAGCCCGCTCAATGACTCCACGCTTGAATCGATGATTTCCTCGGCAGCTGTCCGGGGCGAAGGGACCGACATATGAGTGAGACCCCAGCGGCTGCCCGCATCCTGGTGATCGACAACTACGACAGCTTCGTCTACACCCTGGTCGGATACCTCCGTGAACTGGGCGCCGAAGCGACAGTGATCCGCAATGACGATCTCTCAGTGGCCGATGCCAAGAAGCTCGCCGCAGAGCACGACGGCGTGCTCATCTCTCCCGGTCCGGGAACTCCGGGAGACGCCGGCGTCTCGGTGGAGCTGATCCGCTGGTGCGCTGAGGCGCAGGAGCCCATGCTCGGGGTGTGCCTGGGCCATCAAGGGCTCGGCGAAGCCTTCGGAGCCACAGTGACCCATGCAGAGCAGCTCATGCACGGGAAGACCTCTCCGGTCACTCACACCGGGCACGAATCCTTTGCTGGACTGCCGGAGACCTTCGTCGCCACCCGGTACCACTCACTGACAGTGGCCCCGGAGACCATTCCCGAGGTTCTCGAGGTCACCGCCGCCACTGAAGATGGCGTCATCATGGGTCTGGCTCACCGCACAGCCCCGCTCTGGGGGATGCAGTACCACCCGGAATCGGTGCTGACCGAGGGTGGATACCGGATGCTCGGCAATTGGCTGGAATCCATGGGGCAGCACGGTGCGGCCGAGAAGGCCGCTTCGCTGAACCCGATTCGCTGACTGCAGGCGGCACCAACCCTGATCACCGTGGTTAAGACGAAGTGGACCTGACGAGATCGTCAGGTCCACTTCGTTTACTGCGTCCTACTAGCTAGCTCAACTCAGGTCGCTGGCTTCGGTGAGGGAACGTTCTTGCCCTTTGCCTCTTCAGCATCCTGAGCGTTGACGTTGGTCACTCCGGAAGCCCCGGCCTTGGTCTCTGGCGCACCAGAGGGCTTGGGGGCGGCGGGAGTCGCCTGCGGAGCAGAAGATGCCGGCTTGGCAGCGTTGTTGCTCGGCGCTGCCGGTGCGGTCGAAGCTGCTGGCTTCGGCGCGGAGGTCACCGGCTTCGGCGCAGCGGTTGAGGAGGTGGCTGGGCGTGCGACGGGCGCAGGCTTCTTCCATGGATCCTCCACTGGCTGGCTGGCGCGCCATGCGGCGACACCGGCGGTGACAGCTGCGGCCACAAGACCAAAGACCAAGAGGCCCTTCTTGCGGCTCTTCGAGCGCTGCTGCTTCCGCAGGGACTTCGCAGTCCCCTTGGCGTAGGCCTCTGAGCTCTTGCGCAGCTTCTTGACGATCTTCTTGTCACCAGTCGCCTTGATCAGCGCCTTCTCCACGCGTGGATCCAGCTCTGCGCGGTGGATCAGCTTCGCGGTCTTATCCGCATAGCCGCCAAGCTTCGCTGAAGCAGTCGGGACGTACTCGTTGGTGAACTGGGTCCTGGCAGTGTCGTACTTCGACATCACCTTGGCGACCTCAGCCTTCGCCTGCGCTGGGAGCTTGTCATACTGCGACGAGATCCCCCCACCGGCCACCGAAGAGTATTCCTTGAACTTCTTGCCAGCCACTGAGGCACCGTCATTGACGGCGCTCAGCGCGCGGCCCGAGGCGTCCTGCACCTTGGGTGCGCCCTTGCGGTAGGTACCTTCGGCCCATTCTGCAGCCGCGCCCAGTTTGGGGGCGGTCCAATCACGTGCGGTCTCGACTCCTGCGAGCACGACGTGCTCCCAGGTGTGGTTCCGCTTCTTCTTCTTGCCGAACATGCATGTCCTCCGAATCGGATCGGTTGCTCACATCAGCTTACGTGGTCTGCCTGTGACCTGCTATGGCACGGCACATGTCCCTATCATCCCCCCAGCTGGCAACGCACGCCAGCAAGAGTGAGAGAATGGGGTCTATGAGTGCTATCGCAACACATAAGGCAACTATCCATACCTCCATGGGCGAGATCGTCGTCGAGCTCTTCGGCAATCACGCGCCGAAGACCGTTGACAACTTCGTCGGCCTCTCCACCGGCGAGCAGAACTGGACTCACCCCGAGTCGGGCGAAAAGATGGAGAATTCTCCGCTGTACAGCGGCACCGTCTTCCATCGCATCATCTCGGACTTCATGATCCAGGGCGGAGACCCATTGGGTCTCGGCGTCGGCGGTCCCGGCTACAAGTTCGGCGACGAGATCCACCCCGAGCTGGACTTCACCTCCCCCTATAAGTTGGCGATGGCCAACGCAGGCCCAGGTACCAACGGATCACAGTTCTTCATCACCTCCGTGGCCACCACCTGGCTGCAGGGCAAGCACACCATCTTCGGCGAGGTCTCCGATCCGGAGTCCCGCAAGGTGGTCGACGCCCTGAACACGGTGCCGACTGATAACCGCGATCGTCCCAAGGACGATGTGGTCATCGAAAAGATCGACATCGAAAAGCTCTAAGGAGCTGAGAATCGCAGCAACATTCTGTCCGCGACACCCGGACAGGCCGGCCCAAGTTCAGTGTCAACGCTGTTCTCGACCGGCCTGCCCGGAGTGTCTGCGGGAGGCCCCCGTCGGGTTCCAATGCGTCGACTGCTTGGAACAGGCCCAGAGCGAATGGCAACGACGACGCCCCGTTGCCCGCTCCCAATTCGGCGCGGTGTTGAAACCCGGCCAGCGGCCCATGGTCACCTTCACCGTCATTGGCCTGTGCATCATCTTCTACGCGCTTCAGCTCTTCAGCGATACAGTCACGGCCGCGCTCTGGTACGCACCGCTGCAGACCTCTGCCTGGGCCTTCGAACCCTGGAGGATGCTGACCTCCGCCCTCGTGCACTCGCCCTCCAACGCGATGCACCTGCTGTTCAACATGTTCGCCATCTGGTTTGTGGGACGTGCCATCGAACCCGCACTCGGGCGAACGCGCTACATCGCTCTACTGAGCCTCTCGGCCCTGGGAGGGTCGGTAGCGGTGCTCTTCCTGACCCCCGCGATGACGCCCACCCTGGGCGCTTCTGGGGCCGTCTTCGGACTTTTCGGAGCACTTTTCATCCTCATGCGCGCGACCGGTTCACAGACCGGCGGGATCCTCTCCCTCATTGCCATCAATGTGGTCATCAGCTTTGTGATCCCGGGCATCTCCTGGCAGGGACACTTCGGTGGACTGATCACAGGAGCCCTGTGTGCCCTGGTCCTCTCTAAGGCTCCACAGGGAAGCTCTGGGGACCGGTCAAAGGACCGTCGGCGTCGTTCCCGCTGGCAGCTGATCGGGCTCACCGGAGTAGCTGCGCTGCTCGTGGCCCTCACCGCGGTGGGGATGCAGCTGGTCAACCCCTACGCCTGACTCTGACCTGGAGTTTTTCGGATCCCCTCCGCTTCAGGGGTGGGCACGCCTGGGCTGTGCAGGACTATTCCACAGTTTTGTCCACAATCCACAGTGCACTGTGGATATGGCACTGATCAGGCGAATCACACGGGTGTAACTTATACACACTGTGGATAAACCCTGTGCATAACTCTCCGCTGCAAAGGCTCAGAACGTAAAAAATGCCGGACCCACAGAGTGTGGATCCGGCATTTTTCTAGCCTAAGCGGTGCACTGCTCAGCGTCGGGCTGCTGTTCCCTGCTGCCGTGCTTCAGCGGCGGCGGAACCGTTCCACTGTTCCTCCATCGACGGCCACATCCGCTTGAGGATGTCGTTCCAGGTGATGGCACCGGCGAGTCCGGAGTCAGAATAGACCACGGCCAGCTGCTCACCTGATTCACGCATGGTCTGGAAGGCCTCATAGACCGAGGCCCCCGTGGGAACCACGAGCGCAGGTCGGGCGAGCTCCCTGGCAGGGTGCTCGGGCTCGACCCTGAGCGTGTCGCGCACATGGACGACCATCGGGCCTTTGCCCGTCTCCGGAATGATCAGAATCCGCAGGTGTCCAGTGCGCTGTGCCGCAGCCTGCACATCGGCAGCCGTGGCCGCAGCAGGCACCGTGGTGGTCTCCTGCCGGGTGCGAGCCGCGATGACATCATCCACGGTAAGAGTCTCCAGGTCGATGACCCGAGAGATCTGCGAGGCCGAGGCCTCGTCCAATGTGCCGGTTCGGGTGGAGTGCTCCACCAGGTGCCGGATCGTGTCGGAGTCGTAACCTCCTGCGGCCGCACTGTCCACGGGTGTCACACCGGTAGCCGCCACGAGGCGGTTGGCGATGCCGTTGATCCACAGCAGCAGCGGACGAAAGCCCCAGAGGACAACCTGCGCTGGTTGGGCGATCAGCTTCGCTGCCCGCTCCGGATGCGCGATCGCCCAAGACTTCGGGGCCATCTCGCCGACCACCAGGTGGAGGAAGGTCATCAGGAACAGTGCGAGGGCGAAGGCGAGGACGTCGGCAGCCCATAGCGGCATGTTCCACGACTCGAAGATAGGGGTCAGCGCGTAGTCCACAGCGGGCTTGCTGACCGCACCCAGTGCGAAGGTACACGCGGTGATGCCCAGCTGGGCACCTGCCAACATGACCGTGAGCTCGTTGAGCCCCCGCAGTGCTGAGCGCGCGGAGCGGCTGTGCTCTGCCTCTTCCTCCAGCCTGTGACGGCGGGCCGCCAACAGCGCAAACTCAAGGATCACGAAGAAGGCAGAGATCGCGATGATGACAATAGTGGCAACGGTAGGGATCAGCCAGTCGCTCATCGTTCCTCCTCGAAGTGTTCAGTCAGACGCAGGTGCACTGACTCGGGAACGTGGCGGTCCACGCTGATCACGGTGACATCGACCCAGCGCTGCGGCGGTGATGCTTCTCCGTAGTCGGAAGGATCAGTACGCAGATCAATGCGGACTTCCTGCCCCTGAGTGAGCAGCGCGCCTTCCTGGGACATCAGTAGTCCTGAGAGGGTCTCGTAATCGCCCTCGGGGAAGTCTTGACCAATCACGCGCTCCACCTCATCGAGGTGGAGATCCGCGTCGACGCGCCACTCGTTCTCACCGAGGTCCACGATGCCAGCAGGTTCTTCGTCGTCGTGCTCATCGGTGATCTCACCGAGGATCTCCTCAGCGAGGTCCTCCATGGTCACAACACCGGTGAAACCGCCATACTCGTCGATCACGCAGGCGAGCTTGGCATTGGCATTGCGCAGCGTGCGCACGGCGTCGGGCAGTGGCATGAGGGTCGGCACGATGACCGGTGCTCGCATGATCTCTGTCGCCACAGCAGCATCGGTGAACTTGGATCCCAGCACATCCACAAGATGGACGACGCCGATAGGTTCATCCTGCGTGTCCACGACGGGGTAGCGTGTGTGCTCCTCGGCCATCAGGGCCCGAATCTCCCCAAGTGTCGTGTCTGGGTGGATGAGCCCGGTCCTGGACCGGGGGACCATGGCGTGCTCCACGTCATGGTCGGGAAAGTCGAGGATCCGGTCGAGAGTCAGGTACATCTCTTCAGCCAGGTCTCCGCTCTCATGGGAGCTGGTCACGATGTGTTCGAGATCCTTCGCCGTGGCGCTGGACTCGACGTCGTGCACCGGCTCGATGCGCAGCAGCTTCAGCAGCGCGTTTGCCGAGACGTCGAAGATCCAGATGAGCCAGCCGAAGCCTGCGAGGTAGATCTTCGTGGAGCGTGCAAGGCCCAGAGACAGCGGAGTCGGGTTGGCGATGGCGTAATTCTTGGGGAAGAGCTCACCAAAGATCATCTGGACGATCGTCGATGCTCCCAGGGCAACTATCGTGCCCACTGTGATGCCGAGCGCGGCCGGGACGCCGATACCACCGAGCAGAACGCCGAGGCTCTCGCCCACGAGTGGCTCAGCGACGTAACCCACCATCAGGCCGGTGACGGTGATGCCGAGCTGGGCTCCGGAGAGCATGAAGGAGGTTCGACCGGTGACATCGAGGGCCCGCTTCGCCGACTTATTGCCATCGGCGGCGAGTGCCCGCAGCTTATTGCGGTCAACGGACATATAGGCAAATTCTTGGGCCACGAAGAAGCCGTTTGCGGCAATGATCAGCAGGATGACGACGATGCCGAGCAACAGGAGAAGGACTTCGATCACTGGGTCACCACGCTGCGGCAATCGTGGGGTTCAGCAAGTCCTGCTTTCGCAGTACTCGGGGGACAATATCGTCGGCGGCGGAGTACTGCGCGTTGTAAGTCGTACACCTGTGTCAGGCACCTCTTCAGTCTTTAGGGTGATGTGGTAATCCCAGACTATAGCGGAACCAGGTACACAGGGCAGTCAGTCTGTCATGACTGGGAATAATCGGGGCTCAAAGCTGAAAACAAGAAAGGCTCCCCGCACTCGATGTGCGGGGAGCCTTTCTCTGCTTTTCCTCTGGTGGAGGCAAGGGGACTCGAACCCCTAACCCCCTGCTTGCAAAGCAGGTGCGCTACCAATTGCGCCATGCCCCCAAAGGTGGTTCTCAGGTTATCAGAGAGAATCTGTTGCCCGAGACCAGACCTGCCGGGTGTCCTCGGCCCGTCGCCATTGGCGATAGCCCAGGATCCCCGCCACAGAGAAAACCATAAACGCGAGTCGCTTCATCGTTTCCTCCTGGAGTCCGGGGTGGGCGTAGGAGGACTTGAACCTCCGACCTCATCGTTATCAGCGATGCGCTCTAACCGCCTGAGCTATACGCCCGGACACCCGTTGAAAGGGTTTTCATCCTCTTCAGGATGACCACTACACATTACCCTGCTCCCAGCGGCCGTACCAAATCGAGCAGTGGAGCCCAGGTACAGCCGCCGAGAAGGGGCTTTAGTCGTCCGTCAGGGTGACGCCCACGCCGCCCACAAGTGAGGCAGAGAGGTTGTACAGCACAGCAGCCAACATGGAGAGCACAGTCAGCAGCACCACATTGATCACTGCGATGATCGTGGCGAAGGACGCCACCTGACCGATGGTGACGAGCTCTTCGACACGGAAGGAACCACCGCCGCCCTCAGAGCCGAGGATCTGGCCCAGGAGCTCATTGACCCGGCTGAAGATGCCTGCCACGTCCATGACAGACCACAGCGTCACCGCCGCGATGACGGTCATGATTCCCAGTGCCACCGAGAGCAGGAAGCTCATCTTCAGCACAGACCAGGGGTCCACCTTGGAAATGAGCAGCCGGGCTTTGCGCACCTTCGCCTTAGGCGTTGGTCGCACCAGGCCTGGCTGCGGTCGGCTCCCTGCAGGACGCTGGCCCTGCTGAGGCCGGGCACCCTGGCGTTCGTCCGTAGTGCGGGCGCCAGAAGTCGGACGCGGTCGCGGCGTCGAACCCGCTGCACTCTGCGGTCGAGTCGGTGCTGCGGTTCCCGAAGTTGCCTGGGCGCGAGGCCGCGGCGCGGGGAACCGGTTAGCCGGGCGTGCCCCCGAGGAGCCGGCCTGGCTTCCTGAATTACCTGCGCCGTTGCTTGCGCTCACTGAAGACCTCCATCAGGCATCATCTTGGTCCGCTTCTTCTCGGACGGCTTCATCAGGGACCAACGCTACTGCATCATCGGGCTCTGGGCTCTCAGACTCAGCGGGCACGGTCTCTGCGCTTATGTCTTCCCCGGCGACGGCGAGAGCCGCTCCTGAGTTGCGCGCAACCTTCAGGATGCGATCCTTCTTGCGTGGTTTCGCGAAGATGACACCCATCGTGTCACGTCCTTTGGAGGGTACGCCCGATACGGGAGAGCGCACCACCATTCCGGATTCCATGACCACGAGGACCTCGTCGTCGCCTTCGACCACCATGGCTCCGACCAGATCGCCACGGTCTTCGACCAGCTTGCCGACCTTGATCCCGAGACCGCCTCGGCCCTGAACACGGTATTCGCTGACATCAGAGCGCTTGGCGTATCCCGCCTCGGTGACCACAAAGACATAGGAGTTCTCCGTGACCACATCGGCGGCCAGCAGCTCATCCTCTTCACGGAACTTCATTCCGGTCACGCCTGATGTGGCGCGGCCCATGGGTCGAAGTGCCTCGTCGGTGGCCGTGAAACGCAGGGACTGACCCTTCCGCGAGACCAGCATGAGGTCATCTGTGGAAGAGATCAGCTTCGAGGAGACCAGCTCATCGTCCTCGCGCAGGTTGATGGCGATGACACCTGCCTGGCGGGGAGTGTCGTAGTCGGTGAGCACCGTCTTCTTGACCAGGCCGCGCTTGGTGGCGAGAACCAGGTAGGGCGCGTCTTCATAGCTGCGCAGCGGCAGCACTCCGGCGATGTACTCATCGGGTTGGAAGGCCACGATATTCGCGACGTGCTGGCCCTTGGAATCCCGACCGGATTCCATGAGGTCATAACACTTCGTGCGGTAGACGCGGCCGAGGTTGGTGAAGAACAGGATCCAGTGGTGCGTGGTGGTGACGAAGAAGTGCTCGACGATGTCATCGGCGCGCAGCTGGGCGCCGCGGACTCCGACGCCACCACGTGCCTGGGCACGGTAGTTGTCGATCTTCGTGCGCTTCACGTAGCCATCGCGGGTGATGGAGACGACCACGTCTTCCTCGGGGATCAGGTCCTCCATGGACATGTCGCCGTCGTAGCCGAGCTGAATATGGGTCCTGCGATCGTCGCCGTGCTTGTCCACGATGGTGTCCAGCTCGGATTCGATGATGCGGCGCTGGCGATCCTCCGAGCCCAGGATGTCCTGGAAGTCAGCGATCATGGTCATCAGCTCGTCGTACTCGTCCTGCAGGCGCTGGCGCTCGAGCGCGGCAAGCTTGCGCAGCTGCATATCCAGGATGGCCTGGGCCTGATCGTCGTCGATCTCCAGCAGCCACTTAAGGTTCTGCCGGGCCTCGTCCACAGTGGAGGAGGCGCGAATGGTGGAGATCACGCGGTCAAGGTCATCCAGCGCCTTGAGCAGACCCACCTTGATGTGGGCCTCGCGCTGTGCCTTGTCCAGGCGGAACTGCGTGCGCCGGACGATCACGTCGATCTGGTGTGTCACCCAGTGATGGACGAACGCATCCAGGCTCAGTGTGCGCGGCACCCCGTCCACCAGCGCCAGCATGTTGGCGGAGAAGTTCTCCTGCAGCTGGGTGTGCTTATAGAGGTTGTTCAGCACCACCTTGGCCACGGCGTCGCGCTTGAGCACGACGACGAGACGCTGGCCGGTCCGGCCCGAGGACTCATCGCGCAGATCCGCGATCCCGGAAACCTTGCCGTCCTTGACCAGCAGTGCGATCTTTCGGGCAAGGTTGTCGGGGTTCGCGTGATACGGCAGTTCTGTGATCACCAGGCAGGTGCGGCCCTGGAGCTCTTCGACGCTGACCACTGCACGCATCGTGATCGACCCGCGCCCGGTGCGGTAGGCCTCTTCGATTCCACGGGTGCCGAGGATCTGGGCACCGGTGGGGAAGTCTGGGCCCTTGATCCGGGTCAGCAGCGCCTCGAGCAGCTCTTCGCGGCTCGCCTGCGGGTTATGCAGGTACCACTTCACGCCGTCGGCCACCTCGCGCAGGTTGTGCGGAGGGATATTGGTGGCCATGCCCACGGCGATGCCGGAGGAGCCATTGACCAGAAGGTTGGGGAAGCGCGAGGGCAGGACAACTGGTTCCTGCTGCTTGCCGTCGTAGTTGTCCTGGAAATCAACGGTGTTCTCGTTGATGTCGCGGACCATCTCCATGGCCAACTGGGCCATCTTGGTCTCGGTATAACGCGGGGCAGCCGGGCCGTCGTCGCCGGGGTTGCCGAAGTTGCCCTGACCGGTGGCCAGCGGGTAGCGCATGACCCAGTCCTGGATCAGTCGTGAAAGGGCGTCATAGATCGCCGAGTCACCGTGCGGGTGGTAGTTGCCCATCACATCGCCGACCACGCGGGCGCACTTGTTGAAGGAGCGGTCCGGGCGGTAGCCGCCGTCGTACATGGCGTAGAGCACGCGGCGGTGGACCGGCTTGAGACCATCACGGACATCAGGCAGAGCGCGCCCGACGATCACGGCCATGGCGTAGTCCAGGTAGGACCGCTTCATCTCGGTCTGCAGATCGATCTGGCGGATGCGGTCTGTGGTCACGACGTCATCGACGACGACGCCCTCTACGGCCTCGGCACCCTGCGGGTCCTGGGGTTCTTCGGTGTTGTCACTCACGTGTGGTGTTCTCCCTTAGAAGGAATTTCGCATCATCTCTCGTCTACGCCCCAGAGGGGACTGAGGCGGATCAGATGTCGAGGAAGCGGACGTCCTTGGCGTTCTGCTGGATGAATCCGCGGCGGGATTCCACGTCTTCGCCCATGAGGATCGAGAACACCTCATCGGCAGCCGCGGCATCCTCCATGGAAACCTGAAGCAGGGTGCGGTGATCGGGGTCCATAGTGGTCTCCCACAGCTCGGAGTAGTCCATCTCACCGAGACCCTTATAGCGCTGGATGCCCAGCTCCTTGGGCAGCTTGCGTCCCTTGGCTCGACCCTCGCTCAGTGCCTGATCACGCTCGGCGTCGGTGTAGACGTAGTCCATCGGACCTGACTGCCATTTGATCTTGTACAGCGGCGGCTGGGCCAGGAACACATTGCCGTGTTCGATCAGCGGACGCATATAGCGGAAGAGCAGGGTCAGCATCAGGGTGGTGATGTGCTGGCCGTCCACGTCAGCATCGGCCATCAGCACGATCTTGTGATAGCGCAGCTTGGCCTGATCGAAGTCCTCGCCGATGCCTGTGCCGAAGGCGGTGATCATCGACTGGACTTCCTGATTGCCCAGCGCGCGGTCGAGCCGGGCACGTTCGACGTTGAGGATCTTTCCGCGCAGCGGCAGGATCGCCTGTGTGCGGGGGTCGCGGCCTCGCTTGGCCGAACCACCTGCGGAGTCACCCTCCACCAGGTAGATCTCTGACTCCGCCGGGTCCTTCGAGGAGCAGTCGGCGAGCTTACCGGGCATGCCCATGGTCTCCAGCGGGGACTTGCGGCGGGCGTTCTCGCGAGCCTTCCGGGCGGCCACACGAGCATGCGCAGCTGACTGCGCCTTGCGCACGATGTCCCGAGCGGGGCCCGGGTTACGCTCCAGCCAGTCTCCGAGGTAGTCATTGACGACGCGCTGGACGAAGCCACGGGTCTCGGTATTGCCCAGCTTGGTCTTGGTCTGACCCTCGAACTGAGGTTCGCGCAGCTTCACCGAGATCACGGCGGTGAGCCCCTCGCGAATGTCCTCACCGGTGAGGTTGTCATCTTTCTCGCGCAGGATCTGCTTATCGCGGGAGTACTTGTTGATCAACGTGGTCATCGCGGCGCGGAAGCCCTCTTCGTGGGTTCCGCCCTCGTGGGTGTTGATGGTGTTCGCGTAGGTGTGCACCGACTCTGAGTAGGACAGCGTCCACTGCATGGCCAATTCGGCAGCCATACCGCGTTCGGTGTCTTCAGCCTCGAAGGCGATGACGTCATCGTGGACGACCTCTGCCCGCTTGGCGGAGTTGAGGTGATTCACGTAGTCGAGCAGTCCGGCATCGTATTGGTAGACGACGACGCGGCCCTTGGAAGTCTCGACGATTCCGTCCTTGCCTCCACCGGCTTCGGTGGGCTCAAGTTCGGCTGCGGACTCCTCCTCGTGATGTTCCTCAAGAACCTCATCGTGGACGACGGCGTTCCCAGCGATATTGCGCTCATCGCGCAGGGTGATCCGCAGTCCCTTATTGAGGAACGCCATCTGCTGGAATCGTGCCCGCAGCGTCTCAAAGTCGAATTCGACGCTTTCGAAGATCGACGCGTCGGGATAGAAGATCTGCGTGGTGCCAGTGGCATCGGTCTCAGCGCCGCGGCTGAGCTCCTGCGTGGTCTCTCCACCATTGCCAAAGCCGATGTTCCACTCGTAGCCCTGTCGACGCACCGTGGTGCGGACCTTGGAGGAGAGTGCGTTGACCACTGAGATGCCGACTCCGTGGAGACCGCCGGAGACCGCGTAGCCGCTGCCGCCGAACTTGCCGCCGGCGTGGAGCACGGTCATGACCACTTCGACAGTCGGACGTCCCTCAGTGGGGTGCATGTCCACAGGGATGCCACGGCCGTCGTCTTCGACCCGGACCCCGCCGTCGTCCTGCATGGTGACCTGGATATGGGTGCAGTAGCCGGCCAGGGCTTCATCTACGGAGTTGTCGACAACTTCGTAGACCAGGTGGTGCAGACCGCGCTCTCCGGTAGAACCGATATACATACCGGGACGCTTGCGGACTGCTTCCAGGCCCTCCAGGACGGTGATGTCCGAGGCGCCGTAGTTGCCCTGATGCTGCTTATTCTCGTTAGCCGAGGTCACGGGCTATGCCGTCTCCTTGAGTTGCCGGGAAGGTCGGAGCTGCTGACCTTGTCATGACACAGACCAGCCCGAGTGGTGGATGCCCTCGGGCTGTCATACCAGTCTACCGCGCCAAACCCGGAATTCTGCATTTTTTGGCCGCACTGGGACAGGAGATTTGGCTGTGAGAGACCAAGGAAACGGCCTGGAACCAATTAGGAGGCATCGGGCTAGGGATGGGTTCCACTCTATGGATCTGAGTGCGGCATATCGCAGCCTAGCGATTCTTGTCATTGCCGAATCCGCAGGGCCAGGACACCCTCGCGCTATCCGTAGGTGTCGCGGGGACCGCGTCCACGGACCGAATACAGGCCCTTCTTCCAACTCGGTGCCTGCGGGCCACGAATCAACAGTCCGGTGACGATGCCCGGCCCGAGCTCTTGGTTGAAGACATCCATGAGCTGAGGCTGCATCAGCTTCAGGTTGGTCGCCCAGGCGGTGGAGTCACACAGCACCTCGACCACACCGTTCTCGAACTTCTCGGGTCTGCAGTGCTCGGCAATGGCAGCGCCGACCAGCTGCTCCCAGCGGGCGATCACCGAGCCCACTGCGACTGGGGAACTCCATCCCCGGGTCTTAATGAGCCCATCCACCACTCCGCCGAGCAGATTCGGGTCTCGTCGGTCCCCACCGGCCATGCGTGCCGCAGCGGAGCCCGCGGCTTTCGCGGCTGCATTCTTCCTATCAGCCGCGGAATCCCGAGGATTGCCGGCTAGTGAGGTTCCCCGCGGCGTCCCGCGCAGGCGGTGTTCTCCTCGGCCCTTGGCCGCTGCTCGCATCCGGGCCAGCAGAATCTTGGCAGCATCCTCGTGGTCCTGGACCTTGTCCTCAATGCTGTTCATGGACGGAAACCTGGCTGATCTGATCCACCGATTCCACTCGCAAGGCATTGGCCATGAGACTATCCGGGACGTCGTCATCGACGGCGGCGGTGACGATGAGCTGTTCAGCCTCGGCTGCCAGTTCCGCCAACCGACGACGCCGGCGCGCGTCCAGCTCAGCAAAGACGTCGTCGAGGATCAGCACCGGCTGCGCTCCCTCCGAAGGATCGTCATCGACCATGACTCGGTACGCAGCGAGACGTAACGCCAAGGCGAAGGACCAGGTCTCTCCATGGGAGGCGAAGCCTTTGACCGGCACCTGATCCAAGCTGAAGGCGATGTCGTCGCGGTGTGGGCCAATGAGGGTGATCGCGCGGTCGCGCTCCGCTCGGCGAGACTCCTGCAGACGTGTCATCAGCAGTCCAGCCAGTTCCTCCCGGGAGGCCGTCTCGAGCACGGAGGCATCGTGGGTGGTGCCTACAGCAGGTGCATCCTCCTCCGACAATTCCCCATCCTGGCTGTCCAAGGAGCTGAGGTACTGAACCCGCGCGGTGCGCACACTGCCAGAGAGTTGTTCATAGGCGGTGGCCACATGAGGCCGCAGCGCGGTCAACATCTCTAGCCGGGCCTTCAGCAGGTGCGATCCCGCCTCGGCGAGCTGATGGTCCCACACTGCGAGGGTGGACTCGTGGGTGCTGGTGAATCCCTCATAGCGGATTGCCTTGAGCAGCGCGTTGCGCTGTTTGAGCACTTTCTCGTAGTCGAGCCGAACTCGTCCCAATGCCGGGCGCAGTTGTACGGCCAGATCATCGAGCAGCCTCCGGCGAACGCTCGGGGAGCCCTTGATCAGTTCCAGATCCTCAGGAGCGAAGAGCACCGTGCGCAGGATCCCCAGCACGTCCGTGGCCCGGACCGGATTGCCTCGATTGATCCGCGCCCGATTGCTGCGTCCGGGGTTGATCTCAACTTCGAGCAGAGCTTGTCTGTTGCCGCGGTGGGCTTCGGCGCGAATGAATGCCTGCTTCTCCCCATGCCTGACCAGCGGAGCATCCTGGGTCACGCGGTGCGAGGTCAAAGTGGAGAGATAACCGATGGCCTCAGCAATATTGGTCTTCCCCACCCCGTTGAAGCCCAAAAGCACATTGGGACCAGCTTGGAGCTCGAGCTCCGCATGAGCGTAGCTGCGGAAATCGGTGAGGGTGAGCTGTGACAGCCGCATGATCTCCTCGGCTGCCAGGCGCTAGGAGTTGATCAGCCGCACCGGCATCAGCAGATACCGGAAATCTATCGACTTCTCACCCTCGGCCTCTGCCTGTCCGGTGATCATTGCTGGTTTGGGAGCTGAGACGAAGGAGAACCGGAGGAAATCCGAATCGATGACGTTGAGTCCCTCGTTCAGGTAGGCAGGATTGAAGCCGACTGTGATCGCTTCTCCAGTCAGCGTCGCTGGGATCACTTCCGAGGCGGACGCGGCATCATCGACACCTGCATCGAGAATGACTTCGTTGTCCTGGGTGAACTGGAGCCGGACGTGGCCATTGCGCTCCGAGACCAGTGAGACGCGCCGTGCTGCCTCGATGAATTCTGCGGTGTTGACCACGGCATGAATTGGAGTCTCTTCGGGGAAGAGCTGGCGGATCTTCGGATAGTCACCATCTACCAGGACCGATGTTGTGCGGCGTCCTCCCGAGGAGAACCCGACCAATTCAGCGCTGTCGGAGAGTGCGATCTGCAAGGACCCGGCACCCGCCAGGGATTTCGCCACATCGTTGAGCGTCTTGGCCTTGATCAGCACAGAGGTCGAAATATCTGTCTGGACCGGTGACCAGTGAATCTCTCGCATCGCGAGCCTGTATCGGTCCGTGGCGAGAAAGGTGATCGTATCGCCTTCAATCTCGACCTTGACGCCAGTCAGGATGGGAAGCGTGTCGTCTTTGGAGGCTGCGGTGATGACCTGTGAGACCGCACGTGCGAACGCGGCACCATCTACTGAGCCTGCGATCTCTGGCATGCCGGGAAGTTCCGGATACTCGGCCACAGGCATCGTGGAAAGTGTGAATTTGGAGGATCGGCAGGTGAGCAGCACTCGTGAATCCTGCAGCTGAACGGTGACTGGAGCGTTCGGCAGAGACTTGACGATGTCGTTGAGGAGCCGTCCCGAGACAAGGATCGTGCCCTCTTGAGAGACGTCGGCTTCGATGTGAAGCTGCGCGGAGATCTCATGATCGAAGCTGGAGATGGTGACCGTCTGGTCGGCTGCGGTGATGTGCAGACCAGCAAGTACTGGGGCCGGTGGTCGAGGGGACAGCGAACGTGCAGCCCATGAGACTGCTTCGGATAGAACATCCCGCTCAACAGTGAACTCCACTGATCCCTGCCTTCCTTGGTGCTTATCAACAACCGGCTCTCAGAAAGTCAAGCATTTCGCGGCTGTGTCGAGTGCCGAGCTTACCTGCAATGCAGAGGAACATGCCAGCAAAGAATGATCTGACCACCATATGAGCTTCCAGAAAGCTTCTGAGCCACAAGATCTGGGTTTTGAAATTGGTCTGCAGGGTACGGGTAACTGTTCTTTGTCATTTAAAGGGTTAAGGGTCAGAAGTGTTAACAGGTGTTGTGGAAACTGTGGATAAGTGCCTGCATCTGGGTCCCTGGCCTGTTCTGTCTGTGCACTGCCAAGTGGAGGAATCTCGTTTTGGTTGTGCATTCCTGTGGGATATCTGCAGAGGCGCTCCACGCTTTGTCCCCAGGGAGATGATCGCGGCCCCCAATGTCAGCGCATCATCCACTGGTTTATGCACCGTTTTATCCACAGCCTGTGCTGTGAACTCGCGAAACTCCACCGACCCCTGTGGATATGTGGGGAAAGTTGTGGATATCGCTAGGGACCTGCGCGCTGGATCCCTTGGGAGAGACGGAATGACAACGGTGTGAGATGTGGACCGCGATTTCCTCCACAGATGTCAGGAACTGTTTGCGAGAGCCACCAGCAGCAGTTAGCGCTGCTGTTTGATCTTGTTCGTGAGTTCAGTGACCTGATTGAAGACGGCACGGCGTTCAGCCATGAGCTCGCGGATCTTCCGTTCGGCGTACATGACCGTGGTGTGATCACGGCCGCCCAGGGCCTGACCGATTTTGGGCAGCGACATCTCGGTGAGTTCGCGCAGCAGGTACATGGCGATCTGCCGGGCGTTGACCAGTTTCCTGTTGCGGGACTTAGATGTCAGTTCCTCAACTGTGAAGGTGAAGTATTCGGCTGTCGCGTTGATGATCTGGTCAGCGGTGATCTCCTGAGAGTGGTCATCCGAGATCAGGTCTCGCATCACCTGTTCGGCCAGAGCCAGGTCCACCGACTGCTTATTGAGTGCCGCATAGGCAGTCACGCGGATAAGCGCACCCTCAAGCTCACGGATGTTGGAGGAGATCTTGGAACCGATATATTCCAGGACATCATCTGGGCAGGAGAAGTTCTCCGCCGTGGCCTTCTTCCGCAGAATCGCGATACGAGTCTCGAGCTCGGGGGGCTGGATATCAGTGATGAGACCCAGCTCGAAACGGGAGCGCAGGCGTTCCTCGAAACCGGAGAGGCGCTTCGGGGGAAGGTCTGAGGTGATCACGACCTGCTTGTTGTTGTTGTAGAGGGTGTTGAAGGTGTGGAAGAACTCCTCAACTGTGCGTTCCTTATCGGCAAGAAACTGGATGTCATCGAGAAGCAGAATGTCGACGTTGCGGTACAGGTGCTTGAAGCTGGCACCCTCGTCGTCGCGGATCGAGTTGATGAAGTCATTGGTGAACTCCTCGGAGTTCACGTATCGGACGCGGATTCCGGAGTAGAGCCGTTGAGCATAGTGACCGATGGCATGAAGCAGGTGAGTCTTGCCCAGACCTGAGTCTCCGTAGATGAAAAGCGGGTTATAGGCCTTGGCGGGGGCCTCTGCCACAGCGTTCGCCGCTGCGTGTGCAAAGCGGTTTGAGGATCCGATGACGAACGTGTCAAAGGTGTATCGAGGATTCAGTCGAGACGTCTCATAGTGCTCGAGGCCGCTTGCGGCGAAAGAGGAAGGAGCAACTGGGCGGGACTGGGGCCGACGGTCGGGATGGCGTTCCTGCGTCTGTGCAGATTCCGCGCGCTCGTACTGGGAATAATCAGTGGGGGCGAAGCCGCGGTGCCCGAAACCATCATGGGCGCGTTCGGCGCGCTCGGGCTGCTCGGGTTCGGGACGTTCGTAGACACTTCGGCGAGGATCGAGACTTTGGGCTTGGTCATCCTGGGGCATGTCACTGGGATACAGATCGTCGACTGCCGTTGAAGAGGCTGATGACGCTGAGGGAGCGGAGGCCGCGGAGGTGGCAAGACCTACCTCACGCTGGCGCTGTGCCAGTTCAGGGTCGATCACATAGGCGCAACGGATTGCCCTGCCGAATACAGTTCGCAGCGCAGAGCTGAGCTGGATCGCCAAGGTGGACTGCATGAGCTCGCGCACCCGCTCGTGCGGAACAGCCAGCAGAAGGGTGTCGCCGATGAGCTGGTCACCCTGCGGGACGGCGCGGCCCACATCGGTCAGTTTCAGACCAGAGATACCGTGGTTCTCGCGAAGCTCGGTGAGCACCTGCTGCCACTGACGCGGCACATCAACCTCTGACTCAGCAGGCACGCTGCTCCCCTCGTGGATATCGTCGAAATTCTGCACATAGTATTCCACAGCTTCTGTGGAGAGACCTGTGGGAAAAATTGGCGGATCGGCTTTGCTACAGGTCAATTCCTGTTGATCTGCCGGTGCCTCCACCCTGTGAGTCCCAGGATGATTCCAAGGACCCCCAGACCGCTGAGCAGCACAACAGGTGCCCACTCCACGGGTTCTACCGGGTATTGCGCCAGGTAGCCGAAGATGTTGAACCGATGCAAGATCTCTGGAAGTTCCAGCAGCCGTCCGAAGTTCGTCATGAAAGCTGCGTAGCCGATGAGGGACCACCCAAGCACCCCTACCAACCGTGGCGCCCAGCCGAAGGCGGCGACAACGATTCCCAAAACGGCCAGTACTGCGGGGGCCTGATGCAGGCTCGCTAGCGCAACATCTCTAAACCGCGCACCGGACTCTTCCTCGAGCACCATCGCAGCGGCTGTTGCGGTCGCCAGGCCAAGAAGAATCAGTATGAGGCTAAGACCAGTGAGCAGCACCAGCACATGAGCGCAGAGCCAACGAGTTCTGCTCAAGGGGGCACTGAGCATCAGCTCAGCGCGGCCACTCAGCTCCTCCCCGCGCAGCAGGCGCACTCCGCTCACGCCAGCCGCTGCCACGAGTATCGCGAGGAAGATGCTGATATAGGCGAGAAATCCCAGCATCACGGATTCCCCGGTGAACACGCGTCGAAACTGTTCGGGCAGATCAGCTGCGGTCTCCACCATGGTCTGGGCATAGCTGCCGAAGAGCGCCCCACTGAGAATCAGTGCGGCTCCCCATCCGCGGAGCATGCCTAACAGGGTGTGCGCAGAGATTCCCAGCGCAGTGGAGAGCCAGGCGGGAGCCCGAGCGGAACCCGCGCGTGGGGGAAGCAGACCTGCTCCCAGATCACGCCGGCTGTTAAGGGCGAAAGCCAGGACGAGTCCCATCCCTCCGAACAGGAGGGGGAGAATCAATGGCCACCATTGATCTTCGACATAGGGGGCCGTCTGCTGTGACCAGCCGAGGGGCGAGAACCATGAGAGAGCTGTTCCCCCCGGGGCTCCCAGATCTCCCACCATTCGAATCAGGTAGCTGGCTCCGAGAATCCCTCCGGCGAGGGCAGAGGCGGATCGGGAGGACTCGGTCAATTGAGCTGCCACCGCCGCGGCAGCAGCAAAGAAGAATCCGACAGCCGCTCCAGAGCCGGCCACCAATATTGATCCGGGGAGCGGAAATCCGCCCGAGAGAGCGCCTGCCAACACAAGTCCTGCCGCTAGCAGGTTCGCCAGCATGACAAGGAGCAGCGCTGCGGTCAGACTTGCATGCCTCCCCAGCACATTGGCGCGCAGCAGCTCCGCTCGTCCAGCCTGCTCTTCCGCGCGGGTGTGCCGGACCACTGTGAAGATGCTCATCAAAGCGGTCAGAAGGTAGATGAACAGCACATACCCCGCCGCGTAGAAGCGCGCAAAGGTTGGTTCGTCCATGCCGAAGGCCGGACCGGTCATCAGGCGACCTACCGGGTCAGCGAAGATGCTCGCCATCTGGACCAGTTCGCGCTCATCGGACACGATGGCCTGCACTGCATTAGCGACGTAGAAGCTCATGGCGCCGATACCCAGGACCCATAGAGGCAACCTGAGTCGATCCAGGCGGATCAGCGCCCGCAGAAGCGCATGAGTCCCGGTGAGTCTCTTCGCACTGAGGCCCCGGTACTTCTGGGGAGTTTGCAGTTCAGCGCTCACTGGGTTCCCCCAACGGTTCTTCGCCGGGTTCCTCCGATTCGCCTGAGGCTCCGTAGTACCGGATGAGCAGCTGCTCAAGAGTGGGAGGGTGAGCTGTGAGAGAGCGGACCCCCAGGGGCGCCAGATGCAGCATGACCTCATCGAGGTGATCAGCGTCAACTTCTATCACCGTTCGAGCGCATCCTCCCGAAGGCTTCAGGTGGAGGTCATGAACGCCGGGCAGCTGGGCCAGCTCGGTGAGTGGGCGCTGCGTCTCAACCTCGATAGTCGTGCGAGTCATATGACGCAGTTCCTCCAGACTCCCGCTCTCCACAGTGCGTCCTGCGCGAATGATGGAGATTCGGTCAGAGAGCGCCTCCACCTGCGCGAGAATGTGGCTCGAGAGCAGCACCGAGCGGCCTTCCGTGGTGGTCTCAGCGATGATCTGCTGGAAAACCACTTCCATCAACGGATCCAACCCAGAGGTGGGTTCATCAAGGAGCAAAAGGTCGACGTCGGCCGCCAGAGCCGCGATGAGCGCGACCTTCTGCCGATTGCCCTTCGAGTACGTGCGGGTCTTCTTGTGCGGATCCAGCTCGAAGCGATCAATGAGTTCATCACGGCGGAGGCGGTTCTTGCTGGATCCAGCCTCTCGACTTCTCAGATTCAGGAAGAGGTCGATCACCTCACCGCCAGTCAGCCGCGGCCAGAGTTCCACGTCGCCAGGAACATAGGCGAGGCGCCGATGCAGTGCGACCGCATCTCGCCACGGGTCGGCGCCGAAGACTCGCACAGTGCCGGAGTCTGGTCGAAGGAGTCCCAGGATTATCCGAAGAGCCGTGGATTTTCCGGCGCCATTCGGGCCGAGGAAACCGTGGACCTCTCCGGGGGCCACGCTCAGGTCAAGACCGTCTAAAGCCTGGACCTGACCGAAGGTCTTCCTCAGGCCGGCTATCTGGACTGTCATGCCATTCACGGCTGGCCCTCCACGACGTAAGCTGCGGGACGCGTAAACAAGTGCAAATCTCTTAGTGGTGCAAGGGACTTAGAATAAGCCTCTCCAGCCGCTCCGCCAACGGATGAACGGCCTCCATATGAGTGCTGACTTGTACACAGCTTTATGCACATCTGTTGAGGGGAGGAATTCCCGACTTGACGACGCGTACCGAGAACACCTAGTGTTGACAGGTCGCCCCACAGTACTGCCGTGCCTGCACGCAGAAACTGGCCGGGGCCCGATTGACTTCAAACCATCAAGTGGGAGTACACAGTGACCAAGCGGACTTTCCAGCCGAGCAACCGCCGTCGTAGCCGCAAGCACGGCTTCCGGTCCCGTATGCGCACCCGCGCCGGCCGATCCATCATTTCGACTCGCCGCGCCAAGGGCCGCAAGGAACTTTCAGCGTAAACTCGAGCAATCACGCTGACGCAATGCGTCAGTAGGCGCAGGAGAAATCTTTCTGCGCCAACACTACGGCCCGTCCCATCTAGAAGGGAACGGGCCGTTCGTGCATCTACTGCGGTAGGGTCCCCGTCCGGCCCACTACCGCGTCACCTCGGTCGCGCCGAACGGAGGAGAAGGACAGTGCTTCCTAAAGAACACCGCCTGACCTCCTCACGAGATCACCGCATGACCATGCGTCAAGGGGTGCGCGCCGGTGGTGGCGGGGTGATGGTCTCGGTTCGATTCAAAGAACCTTCCGTCCAGGAGGCGCCTCATTGGCGATGCGGACTGGTGGTGTCGAAGGCAGTAGGCAATGCCGTGGTTCGACACCGCGTCCAACGCCGACTCAGGCATGTGATCTTCGAGCTCATGCGTGAGAAAGCCTTGGACGTCCCGGCCGAGCGAGACCTCGACATCGTGATCCGAGCGTTCCCAGAGATCGTCGACTTCGATTTTCAGCATCTGCGCACAGAAGTGCTCAGATCCACCCAAAGGGCTCTCACAAAGACTGCACGGCGAATGGAACTGCCGTGACGCAGCCAAGCACCTCGCGGGCCCCGCAAAACTCTCAGCATTGGGTGCGGCATTCAGATTTCTATGTCGCGATCGGTGAGACTCCGGGGCAGCCGGCCGAGACGATCACTGAGGAAGAGCTTCGTCGCGGATATTGGAACTGGCTTCGAGCGGCACCCTCGATGTTCCTGGCGTGGATCCTGAGGGGATACCGAAAGGTCATCTCGCCGCTCTACGGCCAGGTCTGCAGCTTCTACCCCAGCTGTTCGGCCTACGGGCTGGAAGCGGTCACTGCGCACGGCGTATTGCGCGGAGTGCCGATGACCGCGTGGCGGATTCTGCGCTGCAATCCGTTCACCGGTGGCGGGGTGGATCCAGTGCCCGCCACGGCACGGATTTGGCCGCAGCACGCAGTACCGACGATCATAGAGACAAACCACCCACCGATTCCCCGCGGCGATGATGACTGATGTCATCATTTCCTAAGAGCCGGCAGGCTGCTTCGGCATGACGCCTGGCCACGACATCTGAGAGATACATGGGCTTTTTCGACACAATCATGTGGCCCTTCACCTGGGCCGTCTCCTTCATCCTGAGCACCTTCCACGGTGTTCTGACTGCTGTGGGGCTGGACTTCAACTCGGGCTGGAACTGGGTCATCTCCATCGTTCTGCTCGTGCTTGTCATTCGCATCATCTTGATCCCGCTGTTCGTCAAGCAGATCAAGTCCCAGCGCGGCATGCAGGTCATTCAGCCTGAGGTCCAGAAGCTGCAGGCCAAGTACAAGGGCAAGAAGGACGCTGTTTCACGGCAGGCCATGGCTCAGGAACAGCAGGCGCTGTTCAAGAAGCACAGCGTGAACCCCTTCATGACCTGTCTTCCACTGCTGGCACAGATGCCGATCTTCTTCGCGCTCTTCTGGATGCTCAATCGCATGCGCGAGGAGCAGAACCAACTGCAGGGCTATGGCGCGCTGAGCCCGGACGAGGTGCGAAGCTTCGACGGGTCGTCGATCTTCGGCGTCGGCATGTCCGATATGTTCCTGCCTGCATTCAATGTGGATCCCACTCGGTGGGATGTCATCGCATTGACCTCGGTCATGATCGTCACCATGGTGGCGACCCAGTTCTTCACGCAGAAGCAGCTGATGAGCAAGAACATGTCCGAGGCTGCGCTGACTGGGCAGTTCGCACAGACCCAGAAGATGATGCTCTACGTTCTGCCGCTGGTCTTCGTCGTCGGTGGCGTGAACTTCCCCGTCGGTGTGCTGGTCTACTGGACCGCTACCAACTTCTGGACCATGGGGCAGCAGTGGTGGGTTATTCGCAACAACCCGACTCCCGGTTCGCTCGCGGAGAAGGAACTCAACCTGCGCCGTAAGGCCCGCGGATTGGCTCCGCTGAATGAGTCGCCGAAGCCTGCCGTTGAGCAGCCTAAGCCCACGGGCAAGCACCTGGGACAGACCTCCCAGCCGGCGAAGAAGAAGAAGAGGAAGAAGTAGCAGCCATGAGTGAGAATCAGACCCAGCAGAACGACGACGAGAACCCGGAGGCAACCGCCGCACGCGTCGATGACGCCGCGATTGGCGAGCACGAGGCGGACAGCGGAAACACCGATGCTGTGTCCGTTGCGCCGAGTGAGGGCGATGAGTCCGCCTCGACTCAGACGTCCTCGAATGCTGCAGCGGCAACCGATGAGGGCGATATCGCGGCTGATTATCTGGAAGAGCTGCTGGACATCGTGGACCTTGATGGCGATATCGACATCGAAGTTCGCGGCGGACGTACTTATGTCTCGATCCTCACCGAAGATGGCGGTGAGGAACTGGACGATCTCGTCGGTACTCGGGGTGAGGTTCTAGATGCCCTCCAAGAGTTGACCCGTCTTGCGGTGCTCACTGCCACCGGAGACAGGACCCGATTGGTTCTGGACATCGCAGGTCATCGCGACCAGCGGCACGCGGAACTCAAGGAACTCACTGAGAATGCGGTCGCGAAGGTCCAGGATCAGGACGAAGACGTCCACCTGGAACCCATGAGTGCCTATGAGCGCAAGATCGTCCATGACTTCGTCGCTGAATCGGGATTGATCAGCGAGTCTGAAGGCGAAGGCAAACGCCGCCACGTGGTTATCTCACCGGCATGAGTGAGCCCCAGGATGAGCGCCACGCGGTAGACGCCGAGCGCGTCGCAGAGGCCCAGCTCGGCGAGCCCTATCTTGAGGATCAGGGCCCGTCGCTCGAGGCCCCGGAACTCACCGAGGGTGAACGCCATGCCGCGCAGACCTTCTTCGGTGACCGTCTCCCACTGGCTGAGGCCTACGTCGGACATCTCTGTTCCACAGGCATTGAGCATGGCCTGCTCGGCCCCCGGGAAGTCCCGCGGATGTGGTCACGCCATGTGCTCAATTGCGCAGTGCTCGCCCCTGAGCTTGTTGCAGGGACTACCGTCGCCGACGTGGGCTCTGGTGCGGGTCTTCCCGGACTGGCACTGGCGATTGCCCGTCCGGACGTCGAATTCATCCTGATTGAGCCGATGGAGCGTCGCGTCGAGTGGCTGAGCTCTGTGGTCCAGGATCTAGAGCTGGACAATGTGCAGCTGATCCGAGCTCGTGCCGAAGAGGTTACCGACGAAGTGATGGCCGATGTGGTCACTTCCCGGGCCGTGTCAGCCCTTAAGAAGCTTTTACCCCTGACCGCTCCTCTACTCGACGACGATGGGGAGCTCATGCTCATCAAGGGCCGCAGTGTGCAGACGGAGATCGATGCAGCGTCGAAGTCCTTCAGCAAGCACAAGCTCAGGAAGCCCACGGTGACGCTCCTTGGCGAGGGCCTCTTGGAGGAACCGACGACAGTGGTGCGTTTCAAGCGCCGGTAGTTGAATCAATGATGTCGCTGTACTGGGACGAAGGAAGGGTGGCCTGTGCAAGAGAAACGCGTTTCACGTGAAACCAATGGCACGGCGCGCGCTGCGGGAGCAGCAGCGAGTTCCGTTGAGGGGTCCTCGATCCTTGAGTCCCTCGGTGCATCCTCTCCCCTGGCGGCAGAACTTGCCGATGAGAACCGTCGGCGCAAGAAGCTGACGAGCACGGAGCTCAACCGCCCTGCTCACACTCGCGCCATCACGGTGTCGAATCAGAAGGGCGGGGTCGGAAAGACCACGAGCACGGTGAATCTCTCCGCTGCGCTGGCTGACCAAGGCTTCAACGTTCTTGTCATCGACATCGACCCCCAGGGGAACGCGTCCACCGCACTCGGTGTTGAGCACTCCGCGGATACTGATTCCGTCTACGATGTGCTGATCGAGGACTTTGCGTTGGCCGATGTGGTCGCAGACTGCCCAGATATTCCGCGCCTTCAGGTTGTGCCCGCGACCATCCATCTTGCGGGTGCCGAGATTGAGCTCGTCTCTCTTGTGGCTCGCGAGCAGCGGCTTCAGAGAGCTTTGGCGCAGTACTACAGCTATCGCGAGGCCAACAATCTTGAGCGGCTGGACTTTGTCTTCATCGATTGCCCTCCCAGCCTAGGTCTGTTGACAGTCAATGCATTCGTCGCTGCCCAGGAGGTCCTCATCCCGATCCAGTGCGAGTACTACGCGTTGGAAGGCCTGAGCCAGTTGCTCAACAACATCAATATGATTCAGAAGCACCTCAATCCGCCGCTCAAAGTCTCTACGATTCTGCTGACGATGTATGACGGCCGGACGAATCTTGCATCTCAGGTCGCGGAAGAGGTTCGTGAGCACTTCCCCGAGTCTGTCTTGAAGTCGGTCATCCCACGGAGTGTTCGCATCTCTGAGGCGCCGTCCTATCAGCAGACCGTGATCACCTATGATCGCTCCTCCTCAGGCGCTCTTGCGTACCTTGAGGCTGCGGCCGAACTGGTCCAGCGCCCTTAGGTCTTTGTTCGGTTGTTCTGGCCTACCGTAAGTTTCACGTGAAACAACCGACCTCCTGCAGGGGCAATATCCCGCTGACTCGCAAATTACGTGCTTTCGCTGGTTCGCCCGGACTGAGTGGCGACGTTTCACGTGAAACCGCTGTGTGCTATTCCTCCTGGTGACCATCGGTGCAGTTTCTCCGTAGAATAGGACCGTGCGCCGCATTGCGCGCAATCATGTTTGAGGTCTAGGAGGCTGCCGCATGGCGGAACGTAAACGGCGAGGGCTTGGACGCGGTCTGGGCGCACTGATTAACAGTGACGGACAAGATTCTGAGGCCCGAGAGTCTGCTGCAGCCCAGGAGGAAGAGCGTCGACCCAGCGCTTCCGCGGAGCACGAGGAGGCGGCACCGGGGTCCTTTGTTGATCCCGACTCCACGACATTGAATGTTTCACGTGGAACCAAGGAGCGAGGAACGGGATCTCGCCCTATCGATGTCTTCTTCTCGGCGAAATCCGACGTGGACGAGCAACTGATGAGCCGGGAGACCGCTGGGGGCCATCGACCAACCACTACTTCTCGCCGTGCCAGCAACGGACAACGAGCTCCCATGCCAGATGTGCTCTCCCGTGCGTCAGCGAAGTCGGCCGTCTCCGCGTCCGAGTCTTCAGCTGTGGATGCCAAACGGTCGGATGAATACGATTCACGTCTGGAGGAGAGCCGTCAGTCCGCTTGGACGACCTCCGTTTCACGTGAAACGGGCGGTTCGGTCGGTGGGGCTGAGTTCCGCTCCATTCCGGTCGGTGCCATCGTCCCGAACCCCCGTCAGCCGCGTCAGGAGTTCGACGAGGAACACATGGATGAGTTGGTGCACTCGATCCGGGAGATCGGAATGCTCCAACCCGTTGTTGTGAGGCCCGCTGGCCCCGAGCAGTACGAACTGGTCATGGGCGAACGAAGGTGGCGTGCATCGAAGGCTGCCGGCTTGGACTCGGTTCCAGCCATAGTGCGGATGACCAAGGACGATGACCTTCTTCGGGATGCGCTACTGGAGAATATCCACCGTTCCCAGCTGAATCCTTTGGAAGAGGCGGCCGCTTACCGGCAGCTTCTCGACGATTTCAACTGCACGCAGGATGAACTCGCTGAGAGAATCGGCAGGTCGCGCCCGCAGATCAGCAACACCCTCAGGCTTATGAAGCTGCCCCCCGCTGTCCAACGACGCGTTGCAGCGGGAGTCCTTTCCTCCGGGCATGCAAGGGCTCTGCTAGGACTCAAGTCTCCAGAGCAGATGGAGCAGCTGGCGGGTCGCATCGTGGCGGAGGGCCTCTCCGTACGAGCAACTGAAGAGGCGGTCACTCTTGCTCAGCGTAATCAGGGCACCGAGGATCTGGGACGTGGCAAGACGCAGAGCCCGAGGGTCCGTCAGTTGGATGAGTTCTCTGATGCACTCACCGATCGTCTGGACACACAGGTCAAGATCACCCTGGGCGCGAAGAAGGGTCGAATCGCGATCGACTTCGGTTCGATTGACGACTTGCACCGCCTGATGGACATGATCGGTACCCGGCACTGAGGTTTCACGTGAAACGCCCAAGAGGGCAAAGAGAAGGGCCCGGAACGAGTTATTCGTTCCGGGCCCTTCTTGGTGTCCCCTGAGAGACAGTGCAAACGCCTACTTCAACAGGTCAGCGAACTCCTGCTCAAGTGCCTGCTTCGGCTTGGCGCCGATGGAGGACTGAACGTGCTCGCCCCCGCTGAAGGCGTAGACAGCGGGAATCGAGGTGATTCCGAACTTTGCCGCGACGGCAGGGTTCTCGTCCACGTTGACCTTGACGACCTGAATCTTGTCGGGGTTCTCTGCGGCGAGCTCCTCCAGGATGGGAGTGAGCATGCGGCAGGGGCCGCACCACTCTGCCCAGAAGTCCACCAGGACAGGCTTATCTGCCTGGAGAACATCCTGCTCGAAGCTTGCGTCGGTCACATTCTTGAGATCTGACATAGCGATCTCCTTTCTTAGAGAGGTACAGGTAGGTTGCGAGTCTCGTTGGCGGCGAACTCAGCAGCGTTGTTATCTGCGGAGGCTGCCAACCAGTGCTCAACATCTATGGCGGCCACACAGCCAGATCCTGCGGCCGTGATGGCTTGGCGGTATGTGGGGTCTAGGACGTCGCCGGCGGCGAAGACGCCTGGCAGCGATGTCTTGGAGGTGCGTCCGTCGACCCAGGCCGTTCCGTCCTCGGTCAGGGTGATCTGATCCTTAAACAGTGTGGTGCGCGGGTCATGACCAATGGCCACAAACAGTCCTGTCACTTCCAGGGCTGAGGGTTCGCCGGTGACGGTATCGCGAAGGATCAGGCGGCTGACCTTGCCTTCCCCCTGGACCTCGGTGACTTCGGTGTTCCAGACGAAACTGATCTTCTCGTTGGCCTTGGCGCGATCGATCATGATCTGAGAAGCACGCAGCTCTTCACGACGGTGAAGCACCGTGACTTTGGAAGCGAACTTAGTCAGGAACAGCGCCTCCTCCATAGCGGAGTCGCCTCCACCGACCACGGCGATGTTCTGCTCGCGGAAGAAGAAGCCGTCGCAGGTGGCACACCAGCTGACGCCGTGGCCGGAGAGCTCCTTCTCGCCAGGCACACCGAGTTCGCGGTAGGCAGAGCCGGTCGCCAGCACCACAGCACGCGCGTGGAGCACCTCGCCGGCCCCGGTGGTGATCTGCTTGATGGGCTGGTCCAGAAGCAGCTTGGTGGCGTCCTCGTAGCGGATATCCGCGCCGAAACGGCGAGCCTGAGCCTCCATATTCATCATGAGGTCGGGCCCCATGATGCCTTCAGGGAAGCCTGGGAAGTTCTCAACCTCGGTGGTGTTCATCAACTCGCCACCGGCGGTGACAGAGCCCGTCAATACGATCGGGTTGATGTTGGCACGCGCCATGTACACGGCTGCTGTGTATCCGGCGGGGCCGGAACCAACGATAACCACGTCATGAACCTGGTCAGGGGTCTGTTCAGTCACAATCACATGTCCTTAGCAACGGTCGTGGTGTCTGGAATATTGAACATCATCGATGTTCAGCATATTCCTTCACCGACCAGCCTACTGGAGCAATGCGTCAGCCATCCGGGAGAGGGCGGGAAATCAGGGGCGTCAGTCCACGCTGATCTCAGTGAGCTCCAGACTATAGGGCAGTCCATCCACGGCGGGGGACTCCTGGTCGGGCAGATCCGTGATGTTGACGATCACGTAGCTGGTGTCACCCTCGGTCTCCAGGTCCACCGTCGTCTCATTCCAGTTGAGGGTGCCGCTGCCGACTTCCTGTGCGCCGTCGAGGCTGGCGCTGTCATTGACGAGAACCTCGAAACTGCCACCTGAGGATTCACCCTGCTGAGTCACGGTGACCGAGGAGACCTCAGTGGGTTCAGCAAGTTCAGCGACGAGGGCGACCCCGGAGCTGAGCCCACCAAAGTCCGAGGTGGCGAAGGACAGCGTGACCCAGGAGCTGGAGGAGTCACCGTCGAAGAGGTTTGGAAGCTGCGCATCCCGGTCGGCGATCAGATCGGGGGAATCCGGTACCTGTCGGGTGATGCCGGCGATCTCGGGTTCAGGGCCCGCTGGCTCAGCAGCTTCGGATTCCTCAGCAGTGGCCTCGTCGGTTGCGGCCTCTTCAGAAGGTTCGCTCTGAGTGTCCTCGCTTGGTTCTGCCGGGTCGGCAGTCTGATCCACATCGCCCCCGCGCAGATTCATGAACATCACGACGGCGGCGATCACCAAGACCGCTGCCAGTGCTGCGGCCATGAGCCAGCGTCTAATGCCGGGCTTTGAGTCTTGGAAATCAGTGTCTTGGAAATCAGTGTCTTCAAAATCGGTGTCTCGAGAGTCGCTGTCCTGAAAGTCGCGGTCCTGAAAGCTACCGTTTTGAACGTCGCTGCCCTGGAGTCCTGTGGCCCGGCTACCCGTGTCCGAATATTCTGCCTCGCCAGAGGATGCACTCAGCGGCCCTACAGCCGTGGCGGCGGAGGTAGGCGCCGGGGCAGCTGCACGTGGTGCCGGGGCGGGTGCGTTGAGCCTGCTTGACCGCGCTTCCATGGCTGCCTCGTCCTCGAGGCTGGGCACCGGGCGGATCAATCCGGTGAAGGACATCGCGTCGCGGAGTCGCGCTGGTCCTGAGCCCATTCCGGTGCGTGGCGGCGCAGGGGTGTCGAAGTCTTCTACGGGTGAGGAAGGAGGATTGTCGACGACCTCTTCCCCGTCGGGCTGCACCAGGTCATCCCCATCGTCATCGGCTTCATCACCTAGTGAGTTGCGATCAGCGCTTTCAGCGCCGGGGGTCTCTGCATGATCGAGCGAATCCGAGTCGGTGAGGTTTTTGCTGGAGCTGGCATCTGCGCTCGTGGCGCTTCCGGCGGCAGGAAGAACGCCAGGACCGTCAACTGCATCAGCACCTGAATTTCGCGGAGCCGGAGTAGCGGAGTTGTTTGAAAGGCCTGTTCTGGGGGCCTCGAGAAGTCCCGAGAAGTCCTCTTCGGTGTCGCCATTCGAGTCTGGGCTGAGAACTTCCATGTCGGTCAGCAGGAAGGATGAGGCAGCAGTGCGGGCCTGTTCGGCCTGCTCTGCGGCCACGGCCAGCGCTGCTGCGTCGTTCTCGGTGTTGAGCCGTCGATTCAGTGAGTCGGAGACCTTGTCCAGGAAGGCTGGGCGGCGACGTCGGAATCGACGCGCTGGGTCCTCGTGGCGCTCCTGATCTCCGGAGTCGCTGTGCAGTGCGGCGTAGTACTCGTCGTCGTCCTCAAAGGTCTCCGGTTCCATCACGCGGGACTGGCCGAACAGCTCAGACCCAAGTGAGTCCGTGAAGAAAGGTTCCACGTAGGGAGCTGAATCAGGGACTACGAGATCGAGCAGATGATTCGGGTCCACGAGCGAGGAGATCAGGTAGGTGCGCTGGTCGGCAAGGCCGAGATCAAGGACCTGAACGTCGGAGTCGCGGGCGCCCATCGCGAGCTCACGTGCCGAGGTGGCCACCTGCTTGGCATTGGACCGGGAGGCCAGCAGAATGCTGACATTTCGGTCGAGGACCTCGTCGCTGGCTTGGAAGACAATGTCTTGATCAGCCGATGTCACCACGTGGTGGGTTATGCGATACCGCCCACCAACCACATCGCCGACGCCGAAAGGCTGCGCCACAAGTCCTCCTGGGTCCGGGAAACATCCTGGCCGTTCATCAGATACCGCCAGGTTTACATCGGGGGTAAGCCTACCGGGCCAGCCTGGACAGTGCTGGGATCCGGCGAGCGAGCGGCGCGATCGCCGCGTTGAACTCATCGACTTTCAGCATCCGAAGCATCACCACGAACACCACAGCCATGACAACCCCGACGACGGCGCAGCTCGCCACCGCCGTGAAGATCGACTCCCAGGCGAAGCCCCAGGTGTAGCCGCCCATGAACCAGAGGGCTCCGGCACCGGCGAGTCCTGCGACGCCGGCACAGAAGCCGGAACGCAGATATGCGCCCAGAACAGAGGCAAAGTCGTAGCCGCCCCAGCGACGGACGACCAGAATGTGGCAGATCAGGAACTGAAGCATATGCAGGGCAGAGAACAGACCGATGACCAGGTAGGCGATGTTCTCATCCGGAACAATCGTGGCCAGTCCGTAGCCCGTGGTGAGACCCACCGCAGCGATGATCGCGTAGATCAGCATCGGAGTCTTCGCGTCCTCAGCGGAATAGAAGACTCGCATCAGATAGAAGCTTGCAGAGCGGAACGGCATGCCCAGCGCCAGCAGGACGAGGAGCTGACCGATCGCAGCACCTGCAAGGTTTGCGTCAGCAGCCGCGCCACCGAAGATCCGCCCCAGCGGGCCAGCAAGCACCAGCACGGCCACTGTGCAGAACATCACCGGGATGGCGAAGATGCGCAGGCCTTCGTTGACGATCTCTCGAGCTCTGCCGTAGCGGCCGGTATCCATGGCGCGGGCGAGCTGATTGAACAGCACCGTGGCGATCGAGAGCACAAAGACCGAATGCGGAAGGATCGCGATCAGCTCCGCGACATTGGCGGCATACTCTCCGGGGACTGCGGAGCCCAGCGCTCCCATATCCCGGCGGGTGGCAGTCGCCCCGGAGATCAGCCGCATATAGGCGAGGTTCGCGAGGTTGCCGATGAGCATGGTCACCAGGGTCCAGCCGGCGATCTTGCCTGTGGACGCCAGCCCCATGCCTTTGAGCCCGAACTTGGGCCGCAGCCGCAGGCCCAGCCGCGAGAGCGGCCACAGCAGCAGCAGCGCCTGGGCGACGATGCCTACGGTGTGACCCGCCGCGAGCCAGATGGTCTGGTCTGCGGTCCACTCGGTGAGCTGATTGTCGCTTGCGGCATATCGGCCGAAGGTGACGATGAAGCTGAGGATCACGCCGATGGCGATCAGATTGTTGAGCACCGGCGCCCACATGTACCAGCCGAAGCGGGCGTTGGCGTTGAGGACCTGCCCGATCACCGCGTAGAGCCCGTAGAAGAAGATCTGCGGCAGCGTCCAGATCGCGAAGGCGGTGCCCAGGGCAAGCATCGGCTCGGTCCAGTTGCGGGTCAGCGCCACGATGATCGGGTACGCCGCCAAGGTCAGCAGCACGGTGAAGACCGCGAGCACTGTGATCGTCAGCGTCAGCAGCCGAGAGGTGTAGTCAGCCCCACGGTCAGGCCGCCGGGCCGCCTTGATCAGCTGGGGCACCAGGACCACGTTGAACATGCCGCCGGCGAGCAGCAGGTAGACCACGTTGGGCACTGTATTGGCCTTCTCGAAGACATCGCCCACGAGAGTCGTGCCGCCGATGGCTACGCCCAGCAGGGCTGTGCGCACGATGCCAAGAACTCGGGAGACCAGGGTGCCTGCGGCCATGATCGCACTTGCGCGGGCAAGACCGTTTGCGGGGAGGTGACTTGCAGCGGCCGAGGATTCCAACGGTGGCGGCGGCGGAGTCTCGGTCTCACGCGGGGAAGAAGCTGTCATCGTCAGTGGACTATAGCCCAGAGACCCCGGGGAACGCCGGTGGGCCAGTGGGGTCTGATCAGTTCGATTGCACGGTCTCGTCGATGACCTGGCGTGCCAGGTTCACGATCCGACGCTCATTCGGGAAGGACAGAGTGCGCTCGAGATCATCCATATTTACCCAGGCGACGTCCACCGCCTCGTGATCGGGATCATTCTCGATGCTGAGTTCACCGCCCACCGCCTCCATCAGGAAGTGGTGCACCGTTTTGTGCACACGGTGGGTGGGAACCGTGAACCAATATTCGATGCTGCCCAGGGTGGTCAGGATCGCTCCCTCGACGCCGGTCTCTTCGGCGACCTCACGGAGGGCGGCCTCCTCGAAATTCTCGGTGCCCTCGGGATGTCCTTTGGGCAGACACCATTCCAGGCGCCCCCCGCGGTTATAGCGGGCGATGATCGCGACTTCGAAGCCTGCTGCTGCAGGACGGATGATGACCCCTCCGGCACTGACTTCTTCCACTGTGGGAAGGCTCCCCTGCTGCCGGGATGACTGCCGGTTCGGCATGCGGCGGGCGCCCATTGACACTGTCAATGGGGTGCGCCGTTCATCGCCGGTCTCCGGTCTGTTCATACCGAACACTCTAATAGGCACGCAGCTCAGAACACCGTGAGCACGAAATCGGGTCCGCACAGCCCCGTGATCCCGCGGGTATCACCGCGCCCTCCGGCGGGGCGCGGGAGCCTTGCCATGAGGCCATATGGGAGACTATTGGCGCTATGCCTTACCTCCCCTCTGGTTTCCCTGACGGCGCCTGGCTGCCCGACGTCGTCGTCGAACTTGGCGAACGCTTCGCCTCCCGCGGTTTCGAACTGTCCCTGGTGGGCGGACCTGTCCGGGACCTATTTCTCGGGCGGACCTCTCCGGATCTGGACTTCACCACGGATGCGAATCCGGACCAGATCATTGCGGCTGTGACCGGATGGGCGGAGGCGCACTGGGACATCGGGCGTGATTTCGGCACGATCGGGATCCGCAAGGGTACGGACACGATCGAGGTCACCACGTATCGCGCGGAGGCCTATGATCCGACCTCCCGGAAGCCGCAGGTGAACTTCGGCTCCGATCTGGGTGAGGACCTCGTGCGGCGTGATTTCACCGTCAACGCCATGGCGCTGAAGCTGCCGAGCCTTGAGCTGGTGGATCCACATGGCGGCGTCAAAGACCTGCACCTGCGCCAGCTTCGCACCCCGGCCACCCCTGAAGAGTCCTTTTCAGATGATCCGCTGCGGATGATGCGCGCCGCCAGATTCGCCTCCCAGCTGCGCATGGAGGTCGCACCCGAGGTGCGCGCGGCGATGACGGCGATGGCGGGAAGGCTGGAGATCGTCTCGGCTGAGCGGATCCGCGAGGAGCTCGTGAAGCTGATCTGTGGTGCCGATCCACGGGCCGGAGTCGACCTGCTCGTGGAGTCCGGTCTCGCTGACATCATGCTCCCTGAGGTCCCGGCGCTGAAACTCACCGATGATGAGCATCACCGGCATAAGGACGTCTACCAGCACTCCTTGAAGGTCCTCGAACAGGCCTGTTCCCTGGAGACCGACGCCGAGGGTCCAGTCCCGGGACCGGACTTCGTGCTGCGCTTCGCCGCCCTGATGCACGATGTGGGCAAGCCCAAGACCCGTCGCTTTGAACCGGGTGGGGCGGTGAGTTTCCGCCATCACGATGTGGTGGGCGCCAAGCAGACGCGCCGTCGGATGCAGCTGCTGAAATTCGACAAGGCCACTATCGCCGCGGTCTGCCTGCTTGTGGAGCTCCATATGCGCTTCTACGGCTACGGAGACCAGGGGTGGAGTGATTCCGCAGTCCGCCGGTACGTCACCGACGCGGGAGACCAGCTGGAGCGTCTGCACCGGCTGACCAGGTCCGATGTCACCACCAGGAACCAGAAGAAGGCTGCCCGCCTGGAGCACGCCTATGACGATCTTGAAGACCGGATTGCGCAGCTCAAGGAGCGCGAACAGCTGGATAGGATCCGGCCACACCTGGACGGCGAGCAGATCATGTCAGTACTGGGCATATCTCCCGGTCCCACTGTGGGCCGTGCCTACAAGTTCCTGCTGGAGCACCGGATGGAACATGGCCCAGTCGCTGAGGATGAGGCGATCCAGATCCTCAAGAAATGGTCTGAGACCCAGATCTGAGCTGCGGTGCTGGTGCGTCCAGGACGGCCGCTGAGCTCCTGACAGGATCCCGGCTGGGATCCCAGATCCCCCGGGCCACCTGGACCATCAGATAGACGGTGGCCCCGATATGGCCCAGCACGGCGGCGACATAGAGCAGCGAGTCGAAGGAGTGCTGCGGATCCTGATCCCCGACGATCCCAGCCAGATACATCCAGATGGCCCAGAAATGCAGCATCTGGAAGCTCTGCCAGATCAGCACATCGCGCCACCGCGGGATCGCCAGTGCGATCAGCGGGACCAGCCAGATCATGAACTGCGGTGAGTAGACCTTGTTGAAGATCAGGAACGCCGCAACGATCAGGAACAGCAGCTGAACCATCCGCGGAGGCTGCGGCGCGAGGAGGCCCAGCACCAGGATTCCCGCGCAGCTGGCGGCGAAGAGGCCGAAGGACCAGAGCGAGATCGTGTCTGCGGACAGCCCGGTGCCACCGCTGCGCTCAGCGAGGACCTGCCAGATATGCCACGGGGAGGAGTATCCGGCGCCGCGTTCTGCAGAAAGCTCGAAGAACTGGGACCAGGAAGAAAAGCTGAGCAGCATCGCTGGGACGTTGAGCACCAACCAGCTGAGGACGGCGCCGAGGAGCGTGCGCAGGAAGACGGGCATGCCGAGCCCGGTGTCCCGGCGCAGGACCAGGACCAGGACCGCGCCGAGCATGAAGAGCGGAAACAGCTTGAAGGAGACGCCGACGCCGATCATCACACCGGCGCTGACATGCGCGCCACGGTTGAAGGCAAGCACTGCCAGAGCCATGGCGGCCACGGCCCAGATGTCCCAGTTGATCCCGATGCCGAAGATGATCGCCGGGGAGGTTGCCACGATGGCGGCGTCCCAGGGCCGGGCACCTGCAGCCTTCATCACCACCAGGACGAGGACCAGCCACACCAGCGCAGCGGCCGCGAAACTCAGGTCCCAGTACAACAGCGAGGCGCGCTCCGGCTCCCAGAGCACCCCTTCGAGGAGCTCAACGCTCATCAGCCAGCCGGTGAGGGCTGCAGCGAGTGCCGCGATGACACTCGTGAGCACCGGGTACTCGAAGTACCCGGGAGCGATCAGGGGGCTGAAGGGCTCCTGCTCGAGTCCGCGGGAACTGTAGAGCGCGCTGATATCCGAATAACACCCGGCGTGGTAGACCCCCACCCCGCCCCATCCATTGATGCGGCAGTACTGGCTGGTCAGCGCAGAGAGCAGGATCGCCACAACGGTCAGGACCAGGAGCACCTGCGCGGGGCGCCAGCGCGGACGCAGTCGTCTGCCCGCTGGCCCGCCGATGCGCTCCGAGAGGTGGCGCAGCAGCGGATCGTCTCGGCTCGCAGCAACCGCGGTTGGGTCCTTCGGTGCTCGCGTCATCGGCTCAACGATAACCCTCGGGTGATCATCGGAGGTCCGCAGTAGCTATAGGCTTCTCGATCAGGACACAGGTATGACCGGGCTCACGCATGGGTCACACCCGCGTTGAAACCACTGAGCAGCAGAATCATGAGGAGAAACAGTTGGCTGAACTACCCATTCGCGTCGCCGTCGTCGGTGTCGGAAACTGCGCAGCATCACTGATCCAGGGCGTGGAGTATTACAAGGGCGCCCCTGATGACCAGAAGGTGCCCGGCCTGATGCATGTGAGGTTCGGTGACTATCACGTCTCAGATGTGAAATTCGTGGCGGCCTTTGATGTTGATGCCAAGAAGGTCGGACTTGATCTGGCTGAGGCGATCTCCGCCTCTGAGAACAACACCATCAAGATCGCTGACGTGCCGACCACCGGTGTGACCGTCCAGCGCGGACCGACGATGGACGGACTCGGGAAGTACTACCGAGAGACGATCGAGGAGTCCGCGGCGGAACCCGTGGATGTTGTGGAAGCACTCAAGCAGGCCCAGGTCGAGGTCCTGGTCTGCTATCTCCCCGTGGGCTCGGAAGAGGCGGCACGCTTCTACGCGCAGGCGGCCATCGACGCCGGAGCGGCATTCGTCAATGCACTTCCTGTCTTCATCGCGGGCACGCCTGAATGGGCCGAGAAGTTCACCGCCGCGGGCATTCCGATCGTCGGGGACGACATCAAGTCCCAGATCGGTGCCACCATCACCCACCGCGAGCTGGCACACCTTTTCGAGGATCGCGGCGTGCACCTCGACCGGACGTATCAGCTGAACGTCGGTGGCAATATGGACTTCAAGAACATGCTGGAGCGCGACCGCCTCGAGTCCAAGAAGATCTCCAAGACCCAGGCCGTCACCTCGAACACCTCCGCGCCGCTTGCTGATCGCGACGTGCACATCGGGCCCAGCGACTACATCCAGTGGCTCGATGACCGTAAATGGGCGTTCATCCGGCTCGAGGGCCGCAACTTCGGCGACGCTCCGGTCTCGATCGAGCTCAAGCTCGAGGTCTGGGACTCCCCGAACTCGGCCGGTGTCATCATCGATGCGATCCGTGCCGCGCGAATCGGTCTCGACCGCGGGATCGGTGGACCGCTGATCTCGGCGTCGAGCTACTTCATGAAGTCCCCGCCGGAGCAGTTCCATGACGACGCGGCCCACGAGAAGGTCGAGGCCTTCATCCGAGGCGATATCGAGCGCTAATCCCCTTGGGAGGGTCGGGGCGGGGGTCGGGCGGGTAATTTGGGAGCATGGAGAGACTTCATGCCGTCGATGCCCTGCGGGCCCTCGCCCTGCTCGGCATCCTCGCGGTCAACATCTGGTACTTCGCCTTCCCGGAGAACCTGACCGGGGCACGTTCCGCGGGCTTGGACGCCGAGCCGGGGGCCCAGAGCGCGGGGACCCTCGCGGATCAGTGGGTGGCCTTCGGTGCCACGGCCATCTTTGAGGGCAAGTCCTATGTGATCTTCTCCTTCCTCTTCGGGCTCTCCTTCGTCCTGCAGTGGAGCTCCGCCCACCGCGCCGGGCGCAGTGAGGTCTCGCGTTCGGTCCGTCGCTTCGTCGGACTGGTCATCCTGGGACTGCTGCATGGAATCTTCCTCTTCGTCGGGGACATCCTGCTCGCCTACGCCGTGCTGGGCTTCGCTCTCCTCGGTATGCGTCATATCCGCACGCGCACTGCACTGCTGCTGGCCGCCGCGCTATGGGGGGTCGTGGCGCTGGCCATCCTCGGCCTGGGGGCGCTCACCATGTGGTTTGAATCCTCCGGGATGATGGACGCCGCCATGATGAGCGGGACCGGAGCAGATGGTGCCGGGCTAGACGGCACTGGTTCAGGCGGATCTGCGCCGACCTCAGCACTGTTGGCCTCCAGCGAGGAAGCACGCGCTGCTTACACCGGGTCCTTAGGCAGCTATCTCGGATTCCAGCTCAGTGCATATGCGCTGATCGCTCCCTCCTTGCTCATCGGGCAGGGTCCTGTGGCGTTCGCAGCGTTCCTGCTCGGTCTGGTGGTCGGGCGGATGCGGCTGCTGGAGCGGGTGATCGCAGGAGAGTTCACGACGGCGCGGCTCGTCTCCATCATGGTCCCCGCGCTCGCAGTCGGCGGCACCTTGAGCGCCGTTGCTGCCTGGATGGTGTGGGGAACTCCGGATCAGGCGAGCGGGCTGGGTCAGCAGACCCTCAGCGCCGGGCTGATCTTCTTCGCCGGCCCGATTCAGGCCACCGGGTATGTGGTGGGAACGCTGCTGCTCCTTCGCCACCGCGCGTTCGGCTGGCTGCTGCGTCTGCTCGCGCCCGCGGGGCGGATGTCCCTGAGCAACTACCTGGGCCAGTCGCTGGTGCTCGCGGTGACCTTCTCGGTACTGGGTGCCCCGTTCGGCCTGGGACTCGCAGGTCAGCTGAGTGCGAGTCAGGTGGGCGCCGTCGTCGTCGTGCTGTGGCTGCTTCAGCTGGGACTGTCGCAACTCTGGCTTCGCTTCTTCGCTCGTGGTCCCGTGGAGATGCCATTGCGGGCGTGGACCTACGCCGGAAATGCGCGGCAGAATCATCCTTCAGCGTGATGTGCCCTCCCTGAGGCGGACATAGCGTGGTGTCATGATCACAGCCAGCGGCCTGAGCAAGAGATACGGGGCCAAAACCGCGGTGGACGAGATCAGTTTTGCCCTGGCCCCGGGCAAGGTGACGGGATTTCTGGGACCCAATGGAGCCGGGAAGTCCACCACGATGCGGATGGCGGTAGGACTGGATCGCCCCACCGCTGGGAGCATCACGATCAACGGCAGGGCCTTCGCAGAGCATGCATCGCCGCTGCGGGAGGTCGGAGCCGTCCTGGACGCGGGTGCCGCCCACCCGGCCTGGACCGGCAGACAGCAGCTGCGCATCCTCGCGGCGACCCACCAGATCAGTGTCCAGCGTGTGGATGAGGTCATCGATATGACCGGGCTGAGCTCGGTCGCGAATCAGCGCATCAAAAGCTACTCCCTGGGCATGAGCCAGCGCCTCGGCATCGCCGCCGCGCTCTTGGGCGATCCAGGGGTGCTGATCTTCGATGAACCCATCAATGGGCTTGATCCGGAAGGCGTGCGCTGGGTCCGGCAGCTGGTGCGTCGGCTGGCAGCGCAGGGCCGCACGGTGTTCCTCTCCTCGCATCTGATGTCGGAGATGGCGCAGACCGCGGACCACCTCATCATCCTTGGCCGTGGCCGCATCATCGCTGACCAACCAGTGGGTGATTTCATCGACAGCACCGGAGAGACGCGGGTGCTGGTGCGCAGCGAAAGCGCGCAGGAACTCATGAACGCGCTGGCCGGGCCGAAGATCACGCTGATCTCCAAAGACGCCGAGACCTTCGAGGTCCAGGGCGTGGACGCGCGCAGCATCGGACACCGAGCACTGGAACTCGGGCTCCCGGTCCACGAGCTCACACCGCAGCATTCCTCCCTGGAGGACTCCTATCTCAAGCTCACCGGGGACTACGTGGAACATCGCTCGGGAGGAGTCGCATGAACCCCAACACCTCTCGCGCAACAGGGACACGACCGGTTCCTGCCGGGACAGGTTCAGGCACAGGGTCAGCGTCGGAAGCCGCCATGGGACCAGGCACCGGAGGGGCCGCGAGACCAGCCGGATCGGTCAGCTTCACGCGGGTTCTGCGTTCGGAATGGTTGAAACTGATCTCCCTGCGCTTGAACTGGTGGCTCTGCGCAGCAGCCTTCGGGCTTGTGCTCATCACGCTCATCGCCACGGTGCTCAGCACACGTTTCCTCGCCGGAGACACCTCGGGGCTGAGCGGGGGCGAGGGACTGACCGGGATCGGACTCTTCGAGAATGTCTTCTCCGCCTTCACCCTGGTCACCCTGCTGATGGGGGCGCTCGCGGGAATCGCGATCGCTACCGAACACACCTCAGGGTCCATCCGTTCCTCGCTGGCGGCGGTGCCGAACCGCAATATGTTCTATGCGGCGAAACTGCTCGCAGTCTCCGGCTTCATCGCGGCCTTCACGGCAGCTCTGGTGCTGCTGATGTTCATGGTGTTGCTGCCGCTGGCGGGCTTCTACGATGTCATGCCCCCACTGCTGGACCTAGGGACCTGGTGGATGGTGATCAGCAACTGGGCCGTCGTGGTCATCACGGCCTCGATCGGCTTCGGCCTCGGCGCCCTGCTGCGCAGCACTGCAGGGGCCGTGGTGACCTACTGCCTCCTGCTCTTCAGCGGTCAGATCGCACTGAGCCTGCTCTACGCCATCAGCGGCGGCGCGGAATGGGTGACGGAGCTGATGCGGTTCGAGATCTTCGCCCTGCAGCGACAGTTCACTGCGGCTCCCGGCTCGATGTCCACGGACCTGCCCGTCCCTGTGGCGGGACTCCTGCTGCTGGGATGGGCCTGCCTCGCGCTGGCACCGGGCTGGCTGTCGTTCCTCCGCCGGGATGCCTGAGTCAGACAATCCTGCGCCGGGTGCGGGCAGCGCCGCGTATCGAATACCGGGAGCCTCGCAGCTGGGTAGAGTCGATTCCGTGAACACCCATCCCGCCGCTGAGTCCGCCGTGGGCCAAGCCACGCCGGCCGGCTTTGAGGAACTCGGTATCGTCCGGCGCCGCGGGATGCGCGGTTGGTTCCGCCGCCACCCGCGCTGGATGAACCTGGTCCTTGCCGGGATCTACCTTCTGCTCAGCCTGTGGGTCTACCCCTACGCCGTCTATGATCTCGGCAGCGCGGCGCTGTGGCTGCTGCCGGGCTACGCCGTGATCGTCGCGGCGCTGTTCTTCCGGCACAGCCACCCCGTCAGTGTGCTGCTCATCGTCGCTGCCGCAGAGGGAGCGATGCTGTTGGCATACCCCTGGCAGGGTTCGCAGATGATCGGGCTTTGCTTCGCCGCCTATGCCGTCGCGCTGCACCGGGGGCTCTTCCTAGGTCTGGTGACCGCGTTGCCACTCAGCGTCCTGGCCTATCTGACGTTCTTCACGGACGACCTCTGGCTCGCCCCGCGCGGATCGAGTCTGTGGATGGAGAACTTCTACGATCCGATGGGACTCAGCGAGTTCGAATCGCTGAGCATCCTCGCCGTGACCATGTTCTTCTTCGTCGGCATCTCCGCCGGCATCGGCGCCGCGGTGCGCCGTGGCCATCGCCATGAGGAGGAGGTGCTCGAATGGGCGCGCCGCACCCAGCAGTTCGCTCAGGTGGCGGAGCGCAACCGGATCGCCCGGGAGATGCATGATGTGATCGCCCATTCCCTCTCGGTGATGATCTCCCTGGCCGACGGCGCGCGCATCGTGGCCCGCAAGGATCCACAGCGCGCAGGGGAGGTGCTCGAGGAACTCTCCGGCACCGGACGCACCGCCCTGGGTGACATGCGTCGCGTGATCGGCGTGCTGCGCGAAGGTCAGGACGTCAGCGCCGCCCGGCGACCGATCGGGGAATCACTTGAGGAGCTCTACGAAGGATTCCGGCAGGCGGGCATGCCGCTGACCGTGAGCTTCACCGGCCCGCCGCTGAGCCAGGACGCGGCCTTCGGGCTCACCGTGCACCGGATCCTGCAGGAATCACTGACCAACGTGCTGCGCTACGGCCGGCAGGTCACGGAGGTCCTGGTCCATATTGAACACCGACCGGGCCCGGACACGGATGAAGCCCGGAGACTTCGGGCGGAGGGACTCAGCGCTGCGGATCAGGCGGCCCTGGGCATGCCCGCCGCGGGACAGCTCGTGCTGACCGTCACCGACGACGGCATACACCCGGCCCATGGGGAGCGCCGCGAGTCGGTGGGCTCCGGCCAGGGGATCCACGGCATGGAAGAACGCGCAGGCTTCTACAACGGTTCGGTCTACGCAGGCCCGGCACCACGCCGGGGCTGGATGGTCCGGGCGGTCCTTGAACCGCCGCAGAAGGGATGAACAGATGAAGGAAATCCAGGACGACGACGCAGCTGTGGCACGGTCAACGCCGGAGCCGGGGGCAGAGGTCCACCGACAGGATCCACTCCGGGTGATGCTGGTCGATGATCAGCACCTCCTGCGCATGGGCTTCCGGTTGATCCTCGAGGGAGAAGAGGATCTCGAGGTGGTCGCCGAGGCCGCCGACGGGGTGGAGGCGCTGGAGACCCTTCGCGGGCTCGCCCCTGCCCAGCGCCCCGACGTCGTGCTCATGGATGTGCGCATGCCCAGGATGGATGGGATCGAAGCCACTGCCGCGGTGGTGGCCTCGTTCCCGGAGACCCGGGTGATCATCCTGACCACCTTCGACCTTGATGAGTACGCGTTCTCCGGGCTCCAAGCCGGAGCCAGCGCCTTCCTGCTCAAAGATGTGACCCCTGAGGATCTTGTCCACGCGGTGCGCGTGGTCGCTGAGGGTGACGCGGTGGTGGCACCGAGGATCACCCAGCGCCTGCTGGAGGTGTATCTGCGCGGGGCCGATCCGCAGACCGCTGATCCGCAGCTCGCCCGGCCGCAGACCCGGCCGCAGGCCCAGCAGACCCAGATGCCTGAGCCCAATGCGCCCTATGACCCGTCGGCTGACCCGTCCACCGATGTGGCAGCTCGCACAACGGGTGCTGCTGCCAGACGACAGGCGGCCCGCCTGGCCAGATCCTCGGAGTCGCTCCCCAATGGCGAGGAGATCGCCGCCGCCATGGACGACGGCGTGGTGCGAGACCCGCTGACCCAGCGTGAGACCGAGGTGCTCTTCGCCGTGGCCGAGGGGCTCTCCAATGCTGAGATCGCCGCGAAGTTCTTCCTCTCCGAGGCCACGGTCAAGACCCATGTCCGGCGAATCCTGACCAAGCTGCAGCTGCGCGACCGGGTCCAGGTCGTGGTCTACGTCTTCCAGACCGGCCTGATCGGACCCTCCTGAGTGAACTCAGCTCACTGTCGGTTGATCAGGTGATGCTCATCGGGGAAGCGGCTGATCTGGGTGCCAATTAGGATGGCGGGCATGACATCTCGGGAGCACCTTGCAGATTTGACTGACTACGTCAGCGCTTCACCCTCCTCCTATCACGCAGCTGCGGTCGCCGCGGAGCGCCTCGTGAAGGCAGGATTCACCCAGTTGGGTGAGCATCAGGACTGGCCTATCGAACCCGGCCGCTATGTGGTCCTGCGTGACGGGGCCGTTCTTGCCTGGGTCGTGCCCGAGGGCGCCACAGCGACTACCCCGCTGCGGATCCTGGGTGCGCACACGGATTCTCCCGGTTTCAAGCTCAAGCCCAAGCCGACCCTGCTTCGCCAGGGCTGGCTGCAGGCGGGCATGGAGGTCTACGGCGGACCGCTGCTGAACTCCTGGCTGGACCGCGAGCTGCGTCTTGCGGGGCGATTGGTCACTCGTGATGGTGCCACCCACCTGGTCGCAACCGGTCCGGTCGCGCGTATCCCGCAGCTGGCGATTCACCTGGATCGGCAGGTCAATGAGGGTCTCACTCTGGGCAAGCAGTCCCACACCACCCCGATCCTCGGTCTCGCGGGGTCCGAGGAGGAGGCGGCCCAGGCCGATGTGCTGGCAGTGCTGGCACGGTCCGCAGGCGTAGATCCCGCGTTGGTGGCCGGCTACGACGTCGTGATCGCCGACGCCCAGGCGCCAGCGACCTTCGGCATCGCGGAGGAGTTCTTCGCCTCGGGTCGGCTGGATAATCTCTCCTCCGTCCACGCAGGCATGAGCGCACTGGAAGCCATCGCCGAGGAGGCCGCCCAGGGACAGGTCATCCCGATGCTCGCAGCCTTCGATCACGAGGAGCTGGGTTCGGCCTCACGCTCGGGAGCGGCGGGGCCTTTCCTCGAAGAGGTCCTGGACCGGATCTACGAGGGTCTGGGACGCGCCGCAGGGCAGACCGGGGTCACCGCCACCCAGCGCGCCCAGGCATTCAGCGCCTCCTGGCATCTCTCCAGCGACGCCGGACATGCAGTGCATCCGAACTACTCGGAGCGCCACGACCCGGCCAATCGGCCGCTGCCCAATGGTGGTCCGCTGCTGAAGATCAACGCCAACCAGCGCTACACCACCGATGCTCCAGGTGCCGCGATGTGGGCGAAGGTCTGCCGCGACGCCGGGGTGCCCACCCAGGAGTTCGTCTCCAACAACGACCTCCCCTGCGGCTCCACCATCGGCCCGATCACCGCCACCCGGCTCGGGATCCGCACTGTGGACGTGGGGATCGCACTGCTCTCCATGCACTCTGCTCGGGAGATGTGCGGAGTCGACGACGTCGGGCATCTGCGCGACGCCATCGCCAGCTTCTTCACCACTGCGCTGGCGAGTTGATTCAGCACTGCGCTGGGCTGCCGGATCACCAGCAAGAACTCATGCAGCACGGGTTCTCCTGCTGTGGGAAACCCTGTAACATGGTTCAGGTTGTCTGACCTCGATTCATCCTGCCCACAAACTGTGGGCAGTGCGAGCGAGACTCAGCCACAGATGCAAATAGAACCTCCTGTTACGGAAATCCCGTGACCGCAAGTCCGAAGGAGGTGGGTTCACACAATGCGTCACTATGAACTGATGGTGCTCGTCGACCCCGAGGTTGATGAGCGCACCGTGGAGCCGACACTCGGCAAGTACATGGAAATCGTCAAGAAAGACGGCGGTACCGTGGACAATGTCGATGTCTGGGGACGTCGCCGGTTGGCTTACGAGATCCTGAAGAAGACGGAAGCGGTCTACGCCGTCGTCAACTTCCACTCGACCCCCGATGCGGCTGCCGAGCTCGACCGTCTGCTGCGCCTGAACGAAACAATCATGCGCACCAAGATCACCCGCCCCGAGGAACAGAAGATCGATTAATCCTCCAGGTGGTTTATCCACCTGTCAGGGCGAACCAGCAACCAAGGAGCAGTTCCATGGCCGGCGAGACCATCATCACCGTTGTAGGCAATCTGACGGCAGACCCGGAGCTCCGCTTCACCCCCTCGGGTGCAGCGGTCTCCAACTTCGCCATTGCGTCCACACCCCGGTTCTTTGACCGACAGGCGAACGAGTGGAAAGACGGAGAGACTCTCTTCGTCCGCTGTTCACTGTGGCGTGAAGCCGCAGAGAACGCCGCCGAGTCCCTGACCAAGGGCACCCGTGTCATCGCACAGGGGCGCCTGAAGGCTCGGTCATTCCAGACCAAGGAGGGTGAGAACCGTACCTCCTGGGAACTCGACGTTGATGAGATCGGGCCCTCGCTGCGCTTTGCCACTGCAAGTGTCCAGCGCGGGGGCGGCGGCCAAGGCGGCCGTTCCGGATCCGGTGGCGGTTTCGGCGGCGGCAACGCCGGCGGCGCTGCCGCGGGTGGCTTCGGCGGAGGAGGCGACTCCTTCGGTGGAGGCAACTCCGGCGGCGGATCTTCCTCCGGCGGCTGGAACAACGACTCTGCACCGCAGGATCCGTGGGGCGGCCAGCCCTCCGGCGGCGGAAGCTGGGGCACCCCTGACAATAACGAGCCACCGTTCTGATCCAGTGAACGCCTAGCGTTCCCCGGTCTCAGACAGAGGCTCATCCGTACATATTCACCATCCCGCATCCCACAGGGTGCGGGCTCCGCTTATGAAAAGGAGCACCACGATGGCAAAGGCTGAACTCAAGAAGCCAAAGCCCAAGGCGAATCCGCTGAAGGCTGCTGACATCACGGTCATTGACTATAAGGACACCGCTTTGCTGCGGAAGTTCATTTCCGACCGAGGCAAGATCCGCGCACGTCGGGTGACCGGCGTGACTGTCCAGGAGCAGCGAAAGATCGCCCAGGCGATCAAGAACGCTCGCGAAGTCGCACTGTTGCCGTACGCCGGCGCAGGCCGCGGCTGATCCAGGACTGACTGGGAAGGAAAGGAACAACCCATGGCAAAGCTCATCCTGACTCAGGAAGTGACCGGTCTCGGCGCTTCCGGAGATGTGGTCGACGTCAAGAGCGGCTACGCACGCAACTATCTGTTGCCGCGTGGCTTCGCACTGGCCTGGACCAAGGGCGGCGAAAAGGATGTGGAGCGTCTGCGCTCCGCTCGCAAGGCTCGCGAGATCGCAACGGTCGAGGAAGCACAGGCAGTGGCCAATAAGCTGCAGTCTGCCCCCGTGAAGATCACCGTGAAGACCGGCGATTCCGGTCGCCTGTTCGGAACCGTTGGTTCCGCGCAGATCGCCGATGCAGTCGAGGCCTCCGGCCTGGGCTCCATCGACAAGCGCACCGTGGAGATCCCTTCACGCATCAAGTCAGTCGGCAACTACACCGCCACTGTCCGCCTGCACGCTGATGTCTCAGCGACCCTCGACCTTCAGGTCGTCGGCTCCAAGTAGCTCACGCGCAGCATCCCAGCCGCTCGCGGCTGAGAACAGAGAAAGCCTCGGCTCCCCATGGGAGGCCGGGGCTTTTTCGTTCCCGGGGAATCGTGACAAGACCTCCGGGGTTATGCTCTAAGTAGTTCAAATTTTAATCAGTGGACGGCCACGGTCGATCACCAAGGGAATCCAAGGAGCAGCTATGCAGTTCGGAGTCTTCAGCATTGGAGATATGACGCCCGATCCGATGACCGGACGGGTGCCGACCGAGCACGAGCGGATCACCTCGATGGTGGCGATCGCCAAGCGTGCCGAAGAGGTCGGGCTCGATGTCTTCGCCGTGGGACAGCATCACAACCCACCCTTCGTGGCGCCCGCCAATCCTCCGATCCTGATGGCGTATCTCGCGGCACAGACGAGTCGGATTCAGCTCTCCACGGCCACCACCTTGATCACCACCACCGACCCGGTCCGCATCGCCGAGGACTACGCCTTCGCCCAGCATCTTGCCGGAGGTCGTGTTGACCTGACCCTCGGGCGAGGAAATACCGGGCCGGTCTACCCCTGGTTCGGCAAGGACATACGGGCAGGCATCCCGCTGGCGGTAGAGAACTACGCGCTGCTGCACAGGCTGTGGCGGGAGACAGAGGTCGACTGGTCAGGACGGTTCCGGACCCCACTGCAGGGATTCACCTCCACACCACGTCCGCTCGACGACGTTGCACCCTTCGTCTGGCACGGATCCATCCGTTCACCAGAGATTGCGGAGCAGGCGGCTTACTACGGGGACGGTTTCTTCCACAACAACATCTTCTGGAATAAGCAGCACACCGGGAGAATGATCGACCTCTACCGCTCGCGCTATGCGCACTATGGTCATGGCTCTGCCGAGCAGGCGATCGTCGGACTTGGCGGACAGGTCTTCATGCGCCCGAACTCACAGGACGCTGTCCGTGAGTTCAGGCCCTACTTCGACCGCGCGCCCGTCTACGGCGGAGGCCCCTCCTTGGAGGACTTCACGGCGCAGACCCCGCTGACCGTAGGAACCCCGGAACAGGTCATCGAGAAGACCTTGAGCTTCAGGGAATACGCCGGTGACTACCAGCGCCAGCTCTTCCTCATCGATCACGCGGGACTGCCGCTGGAGACCGTGCTGGAGCAGATCGACCTGCTCGGTGAAGAGGTGGTGCCGGTGCTGCGTCGTGAAGTCGCCGCACGAGCGCCGCAGGGCACCCCAGAGGCCCCCACACATGCATCCCTGACTCAGCGTCGAGCGGAGGGACGCGATCCGGTACCAGGGGGCGGAAAGGCCGCTGCTGCCTAGCCCCGGCGTTCCAGCTCCTCGATGACATTGATGCGCTGATTGCTCATCAGGTGCAGCGAGAGCTCATTGGAAAGGTGCTGGAACATGGCAACACCTTGAACGCTGCTTCCTTCGTCATTGAGGCGCGGGGCGAAGGAAGCGATGCCGACCTGGCCGGGCAGCACTCCGATGATGCCTCCGGAGATCCCGGACTTCGCTGGAATGCCGATCTGCGTGAGCCACCGGCCCGAGGCGTCGTACATGCCGCAGGTGGCCATGATGCCCAAGGTGGTGCGGGCAGCCTCCGGAGAGACGACCTGGACTCCCGTCTCCGGATGAACGCCGTTATTGGCGAGGGTGGCAGCCATCCGTGCGATGTCTTTGACGGTGACCAGGACGGAGCACTGGTCGATATACCCGCGCACTGCCTCATCAGGCTCGATGTCCAGGGCCCCATGGGATTTCAGCATGTGCGCGATGGCCATATTGCGGTACGCGGAGGAATATTCTTCCTCGGCGGCGTCCCAGTCGATGCTCAGCTCGCGGCCCGCGAAGGCAGACAGGCCCTCCATGATCCTGCTGGTGCGACTGCGCACCTCCGCAGTGCGCGAGACGCTCTGCCGGCCTCCTGGGTGCTCTCCGTGGTGTGAGTGGTCCACCAGGTGGTGGGTGGCGATGGCGCCGGCATTGATCATCGGATTCAGCGGCCGTCCGGTGCCACCTTCCAGAGAGAGCTCGTTGAAGGCCTCTCCCGATGGTTCCATGCCGACCATTTCGCGGACGCGTTCGATCCCGACGTCGTCCAGGGCGAGGGCATAGACGAAAGGTTTTGAGATCGACTGAATCGTGAAGAGATGCTCATCGTCTCCCGCCGAACACTCCTGTCCGTCAGCAGTGACCATGGCGAGGGCTTGAAGGTTCTCGTCGGCGTCGCGCAGCCGGGGAATATAGGCGGCGAGCTTCCCGCTGACATCCGCACTTGATTCTTTGAGAATCTCACGAAGGTAGCTATTGATCGATTCGTGCACCGGGTGGTACCTCCTGTCTAGGACCTCCAACGGTACCGTCCAGGCTTCTTGGCTCTGACCTGGGGATTTCCTGGACGCGTTCTCACCAGCTTGTGGACAGCTTGTGGAAAACAGGGACGATTTGACCCTATACACCTAACAGCGGGGTAACGGCAACACCGTGGGATCCACAGGAAACTACTCAGTAGTTTTTTTGCCACACAGGCGTGTCGCAGCATCGTCGCAGGTCAGAGGCATACGAGGGCATTGCTATGAAGGATATCCACAGCTTCCTGCACATGATGTGCACAAGACACGCCGCGTAGTCCACACGTTATCCACAGGTACATGGATTTTGCTCTATTGCCCCAGCGAATCTCTGGACCTAGAGTGATCAAAGTTCCTCGGATGTGGATATTGGCTGGGCTTCACCTAGCGCGCATTCACCACAGGTTGCCCAGAGCGACCTGAGCGCAGACACGAGGCCGAGAAGCGATTCGCGGGTCGGTCAGTGGTCTGCGTTTCGAGGACTCGGGAAATCCGAGGGGATCCAGTGTCCGCGCCTCGCCGCCATTGGGCTGCAGAGGATGAGCGGCTGGGTCCACGGACACCGGGTCGCCGGGAGACCGGCCAAGGGAAGGGAATCACGCGCTTAGTTCACGTGATTCTGCTGTGAATCCCGGCGATCCGCTCCTGGACTCTGAGTGTCTGGACTCTGAGCATCTAAGCACTGAGCGTCTAAAATCTGAGCATCTGGACTCCACGCAGCGTGAGTCTAGGCAGGGTGGGCAGCAATGAAGTTGGCCACCCGACGCGGCCAGGTGTCGAGCTCTTCCGGCGTCTCTGCGATCTGGAGCTGAGAACCTGGAATGAGCTGATGCAGCCGTTCTGCGGTGGAGACCGGGTGCGCGTAGTCATCGACCCAGGCAAGGATCAGTGTCGGGACGTTGAGCTTCGCGATCTCATCTGGTGTGGGCAGGTCGGTGTTTCCGGCGCCCCGGAAGATGGAGGGCAGAAGCTCCTGGCTCACGGCAGGCACCCGCTCTTTGGGGCGGTCGGCCAGAGCCGGGGGAGGCAGCACCTGGCGGCCCACGCGGACAAAGGCTCCGATTCCGTGGTCTTCTATGAGCTCCGCTGACTTTTCGTAGGTCTGTGCCTGGCCTGCCCGGGTGGACCAGGCAGTGGGTGGCACGAGCAGCGTCAACGAGGCGAATCTGTCAGGGTCAGCCAGTGCGGCGTAGAGCAGAGTGGCAGCCCCCATGGAGGGTCCGGCGGCGTGCACCTTCTCGCCTGGTGCAAGGTCATCGAGGAGTCCGAGCAGGTCATCGGCAAGGCGGGGCCAGAGGTAGTCCTCCGGGACAGCCCGTCCAGTGGAAGAGCCGTGTCCCCGAGCGTCGTACCGCAGCACCCTGCAGTCATCAAGGCCCAGTGTCATGTCCAGACCGGCGCGCTGCTCGCGAGAGGCGCAGGAGGTGAGTCCATGGAGCTGGACGAACATCGGACCGTCTCCAGATATCTCATAGGCAAGCTTCGCCCCGGCCGTCTGGAATAGCCCCACGGTGTCTGACTCCTGCATATCAAGTGGACAACAAGTTGCGCCCGAAACATCCTGGCGTTGTGAACGCCATCTACACTACGCCGTATGCGGTTGACGAATGTGGCGCAGATGCACACCAGGCCCGGACGACTGTCCAGTTACTCAGTCGTGGCTCAGCCAGCCGCCGAGCACGCCCCTGCCCCGGGCACAACTATCGGCTTCGGATCGGCTCAGCAGGGAGCGGCCTCCCCGCAACCTGCATCGAGGGCAGGCCTGCCGGTCTCCTTCGATCAGAACCGCCATGTCAGCTTCGGGTCGCGGCCCGGATCCTGGATGGCGGTCTCCTTTCAGCTCGACGGTCCTGCATCCCTGGAGGAGATATCCGCTGCCTGGCTGGCGGTGATCGCTCGGCACGGGACATTGCGCACGGTATTCGACTGGCAACCGAGCAGTGGTTCTGCCGCGCGTGAGGCAAATCACTCATCTCCGGCCGCGGTAGCGTCAGCTGCGGGGGCATCAGGTCGGTCTGGCGGACCCGAGAGCGATCTGCTGCTGCGTGAGGTGGGTATCTCTGCCGGTGCCTGGGAGCAGCTCGCTGCCCCGGAGCAGGAGCGACACCCGATAGGTTTCGGCCGCCCGGAGCTCAGCCCTCAGCTTCCCGCATCGCGGGAGCATCTCAGCGCCACGGAGGTCAAGGCAGCCCTTCGTGCGCACTTCGACGCTGTCTGTGACCCCTTCGGGACTCCCTCACACCGACTCTGCGTAATCGACGACGGGGAGTCCGCCGCGGTCCGTGAGACCGCCGGCTCCCCGCAGATCATCATCGCTTCGGATCACTCACACGTAGATGCCTGGTCCCTGCTGGTCCTGGTCAGAGATTTCACCGGCGTGCTCGAGAACCTGCGCGCCGGGCGTCTACCGGCCCATGGGCTGCCTGTCCCTGAATCATTCGCGGCGCACACCTCCGCCATGGAGAACAAGCCAGTGCCCCCGGAGAGCATCCGGCTTCGATGGGAGGAGATCCTCAAAGCGGGGGGAGGGGTCATGCCCACCTTCCCGCTTCCGCTGGGTGATATCTCACTGCCGGTCAGCGAGAAGGTGGAAGTCAGGGATGTGTTGGACTCCGCGGAGTTGGACCGTTTGGAAGCCCACGCCAAGCAGGCAGGCGTCAGGCTGATCGCCGTCGCCGTCTCGGTGATGACTCGACTCTTCAAGGAACTCGGGGGCCAGCCGCTGCGCACGGTCTTCCCGGTGCACAGCCGAGATGAGCCTCGCTGGTTCGATTCGGTGGGCTGGTTCATCACCAACGCTGTTCTGGAGAACGAAGACGACGATCTTCTTGCCAGCTACCAAGCGGTCAAGGAAGCCATCCGACTGGGCTCTCATCCGATGTCTCCGATCATGCGGCCCTACGGCGGGATGCCGTCGAAGCCGGGGATGTTCGCCATGAGCTGGCTGGACCACCGCCGACTGCCGATCAATGTGGATGACGCGCTCAATGCTCAACATGTCTCCGCCGTGGTGCAGACCGACGGGGTGATGATCTGGTTCGTGGTCAATGAGACGGGTCTGCATCTGCGCTGCCGCTATCCCGATACCGATGAGGCCCGTGCGACTATGCACACCTGGTTGGACGCAGTGGTCGAGGGACTGCGTGCACCGAGTATCGTGGAGGGGTGACTTCAGAGCTCTACGACACCGGTTCCCCGGCAGGGGTTGATTCCCGCACACCGCCGCAGGACATGGTGGCGGAGCAGTCAGTGCTGGGCGGCATGATGCTCTCCAAGGACGCCATCGCCGATGTGGTCGAAGTGCTGCGCGGCTCGGATTTCTACCGGCCGGCACACGAGCTGATCTACGACGCGATCATCGACCTCTACGGCCGCGGCGAGCCCGCTGACGTGGTCACCATCTCGGATCACCTGACCAAGCGTGGTGAGCTTCAGCGCATCGGCGGGCCCGCGTATCTGCACAACCTCGCCCAGTCGGTGCCCACCGCTGCCAACGCCGGCTTCTACGCCGAGATCGTGCGCGAACGTGCGATCCTGCGCCGGCTTGTCGATGCCGGCACAAAGATCGTGCAGCTGGGCCACACCGCCGACGGCGAGGTCGAGGGCATCGTCAATCAGGCGCAGTCTGAGATCTATAACGTGGCCGAGAACCGACAGAGCGAGGACTACGTGTCCCTCTCGGAGGTGCTGGGTCCGACGATCGATGAGATCGAGACCAACTCAGCTCACGACGGCGGGCTCACCGGCATCCCCACCGGATTCCGCGATCTCGATGACCTGACTCACGGTTTCCATGGCGGTCAGATGATCATCATCGCCGCACGTCCCGCTATGGGTAAGTCCACCTTGGCGCTGGACTTCGCCCGCGCGGCTGCGGTGAGCAACGGTATGACGGCTGCGTTCTTCTCCTTGGAGATGGGCCGCAATGAGATCGCGATGCGACTGCTCTCGGCCGAGTCACGGATCCTGTTCTCGGATCTCCGCAAGGGAAATATCCGGGACGAGGACTGGGAGAAGATGTCTGAGGCGGTGGACCGGCTCAATGATGTGCCGCTGTTCATCGATGACTCCCCGAATATGTCGCTCATGGAGATCCGCGCGAAATGCCGCCGGCTCAAGCAGCGCCACAACCTCAAGCTGGTGGTGCTGGACTACCTGCAGCTGCTGTCATCGGGCAAGCGCGTGGAGTCACGCCAGCAGGAGGTCAGTGAGTTCTCTCGAACCCTGAAGCTCCTGGCAAAGGAGCTCGATGTGCCGATCATCGCGCTCTCGCAGCTCAACCGTGGTTCCGAGTCCCGTCCGGATAAGAAGCCCCAGGTCTCGGATCTGCGTGAATCGGGTTCGATCGAGCAGGACGCCGATATGGTCATGCTGCTGCACCGTCCCGAGGTCTATGACAAAGAGACCGAGCGCGCCGGCGAGGCCGACATCATCGTGGCGAAGAACCGTAACGGGCCCACCAGGGACATCACGGTGGCCTTCCAGGGACACTATGCCCGCTTCCAGGACATGGCCCGAGACTTCTAGCCGTTCTGCCGATCGACCTTCTTCGGGACGCTGATCGGATTGCGGGCCCTCTGCGGGAGAGTTCAGCGATAGTCCTCTATGGCCAGTTCCTCTGCCGGAGTCGTCTCCATCGCGGTGATGAAGCTCCAGGCATCGGGTCGAGACCCATCGGCATCGGTCAGGTCGTAGTGGACTGCCAGCGAGAAGGAACTCAGCGATCGGGTGTTCCACTGGGCTCGTTCTGGATCCGCTGCCACTGCTGCGATGCCCCGGGCGAGCATGGTTGGGGTCTCGGAAATGACGAACTCGTAGGGTGGCATGGCCTCAGGTTTGCCGCGATTGAGCTCAGCGACCTCTCTCCAGGTCTCCTCGGTGACACCGAAGGTATCGAGCATCATCTCTGAACGCAGCCAGCCGGGGGAGACCGAGATCGCGGTTCCGCCATATGGCGCGAGTTCGTGGCCCTGGGCGAAGGCGAGCCGATCCACAGCGGTCTTGGTCAGATCGTGGAAGACGCTCTCCCGGAAATGGGACCCGTTATAGCCGCGGGTGCCATCGGTGATCTCCACGACGAGGCTTCCCGGGTTGCGCACCATGAGCGGCAGCGCGCAGTGGCTTGTGTTCAGGTGGGTGATGAAACCGGTGTCGAACAGTTTCATGCCCTCCGCGAGGTCGTATTCCCACAGCGGGAGACCGAACTTCACATAGGCTTCTCCACCGATGTCATTGATCAGGATTTCGAGGCGGCCATGCTCGTCCTCGATGCGTGCGATCAGGGCGCGGACAGCATTGATGTCCAGGTGATCGGTGATCACCGGGACCGCGATGCCGCCAGCCGCAGTGATCAACTCGGCGGTCTGTTCCACGGTCTCGCTGCGCCCGTAGTCCGAAGGCGCCTCGGGTGTGGAGCGACCAGTGCAGTAGACGATTGCTCCAGACGCTGCGAGTTCACGAGCGATGGCGCGGCCAGCACCGCGGGTAGCGCCAGTGACCAGCGCGACGCGGCCTTGCAGGTCGAATGTGCGGGGCTCTGGGACCATGGGGTTCTCCTTTGCAGTGCCTCTAGGACTACAGGGCGCCGATCACGGTGTCGAGGAAAGCGAAGCCGAGGGCACCGTAGACCAGACCGATCCAGAGTGAATGGGTCATGGACTTCCAGAACTTGCCGGTAGCGATGAGCAGTCCGAAGGCAGCCGGGGTGCAGGCCAGGGCGTAGCCGCCCACAAGAAGCCAAAGACCCGTGAACTCCCCGAGCGCGAGCATGTAGAAGCCGACCCCGATGGTCCAGATCATGGTGAACTCGAAGAGCAGTGCCGCGATGACGACGGCGACTACCAGGGCCCAGAGGTAGCGGCCCCAGTCACCAGCGATTCGACGCAGCGTGCTGGGCTCATCGGTCCTGGCGGCGGGGGTGCGCGTGTGAGCCGAACTCCGCCCGGGTGCCGATTTTGTCGATGTGCTCCGCGATGCTGCAGACCTGGGCTTCTTCGCTGGGGAATTCGCAGGACGGCGCGTGGACGTGGGTTTCTTCGGGGAGGGCGCTGTGGGCCTGGACTTCTTCGCGGTGCTGTTCTTAGCGGAACTGTTTTTCACGGTGCTATTTCTTGCCGTGCTCTTTTGCACACTGCTTTTTCGGGGGGCGCTCTTCTTGGGGGTGCTCACAGCCTGAAAGCGTACCGGCTGATTGGTGTGATCCACTGGCAGCCAGCCGGTGTCAGGCCCAGCCGAGGTATGGCAGTGCCAGAAGGAAGACGATCAACCCGATCCCGACGCCAAGGGTAACCGCCACAGTCAGGTTGGAGTCGGCGCGTCCGAGCTCCCGGGGATCCGGAACGGAGGAGTCCGAGTGGGAATGTTCTATGTCTCGGTGGTCATGACGAGCTGGATGAGATGACAATCTTGCACCTCGCTTGGCGGAGCCGTGCCGGAAAGATGGTCCGTGCGTACTGACTAGGAGTCTAGGGAGCGTCTCTGAAAAGCACCTGTGTGGGAGGTGGAACCTTGCCTGTAGCTGAGCTTGGCCGCAGCGGGCTATGCGCTCAGTGCAGGCTGCCCGCGGGTGCCTGCAGATCCGCTTCGCGGCGCAGGGACTCGTTAATCAGCAGATCTACCGCGTGCACCGCCTGCGCTACAGTCAGCGGGGACTCGGGACTGCGCAGATCGGGCAGATGGACGAAGCCGCCGGGGACGGTGGTGCCGTGCGGCTCGGAGTTCGCCGCGAGGCTGTGAAGCAAGGTGTAGAGCACGTTGTTGCAGACGAAGCTTCCGGCGCTGAGTGAGAGCTGAACTGGAATGCCCGCGGCTGCGATCATCGAGTGGGCGGCTTTGAGCCGCGCCGTGGAGAAGAGCGCGCTGGAGGCGCCGGGCACCACCGGTTCACCTGCAGGTTGGTGGCCCGCGTTGTCCGGGATTCGAGCGTCTCGGAGATTCAGGCCGACCCGCTCCAGCCGCACGCAGGAGATGCCGGCAGCCAGGCCCAGGGATATGACTAGATCCGGTGTCAATTCACTGATCTGGCGTCTCAGCTCGGTGCTGCTGGCCTGGAACTCCACGGGAAGCAGTGCGGTATGAAGCTGCAGCGACGGATGGCTCACCTGGGTGTGCAGGCATGCGCCTTTCGCGGCGACGGCCAGCTCGGAGACCACGTCCCAAGACGGGTTGTAGTCCATCTCGGCGAAGGGTTCGAAACCTGTGAGTAGGACCGTAGGTCCGGCATGACCAGGCATGGTCACAGTGCGTGCGCCGCGGCGCTGGGAACCACGTCCAGGAGTCGAATGTTGCGGCTGATGCGTTCGAATGCGGCGCTGAGCCGGGGAATGGCGGCAGGTGAGATCAGGACCAGCACCGAGCCGCCGAAGCCGCCCCCGATGAGGCGAGCACCCTCGGCACCGTGGGCCAGGGCAGTCTCCACGATGAGGTCGGCCACGTCGAAGGACACTTCGGCGTCGTCGCGCATGCTCATATGCCCAGCGGTGAGGATGTCGCCCACAGTGGACGTGACGTGGCGGACTCCGTAGGCCTCGCCGGAGAGCAGATGGTGCAGCTTCTCGGAGCGGACCATCTCGGTCAGCGCATGGCGGAGCCGTCGACGGCACGCAGGGATGCTGCGACCGTCAAGGGTTTCGAGCTGTTCTGCCAGTCGATCGAACTCTTCCAGGACATGGGTGACATCGGCCTTGCGCGGCTTCTCCGGAAGAGCATCGCGCAGCCGGGTGAATCCCAGCAGGTGGGCAGCTGCCTCGGCGTCCGCCCGGCGGTCGCCGAATTTGCCGTCTGCGAGGCGGTGCGCCTCACCGGTATCCACCGCGATCAGCCGGTAGCCGCGCAGGATGCAGCCGATATCCAGCGGCTGTACCGTGAAGTCGCGGCAGTCAAGGGAGAGGACTTTCCCGGGACGCGCGCGCATGGCGATGGTCTGATCCAGCCCGCCGGTGCCGGCGCCGACGAATTCAACCTCGGCGCGCACGCAGGCGGCGGCGAGCTGCTTGCGGTTCTCTCGGGTGAGTGCGGCGTTGAGATCCTGAAGCGGATTCTGCAGCCCCAGGGGCGTTCCCAGCGCAACGAATGCCATCATGGCGGCACACTCGAGTGCGGCAGAGGAGGAGAGGCCGCCGCCGATGGGAAGGGTGGAGATCACCAGGATGTCCGCGCCGAAACCCGCTTCGAGCTGAAACTCCGGCTGGGTGCGGCCAAGTTCACGCAGCGCCCACAGCACACCGGTGACGTAGTGGCTCCAATGCCCTGCGTCGCCGTTGCCAGCTGGGTGCGCGACCATCTCCGCAGACCCTGCAGATTCTGCAGAACCAGCCGACTCTGCCGGAGCGGCGGGACCGATCTGGTCCAGTGCCACAGTGCTGACGCCATCGTCGAGGGAGGCATCCAGTGTGCGCAGGCGCAGCCGAGAATCTGTGCGAGGCGCTGCCGCGACGTAGGTGCCATGGGCCAGCGCCATGGGGAGGCAGCGGCCGGCATGAAAATCAATATGCTCGCCGTTGAGATTGGCTCGTCCCGGAGCAAACCAGGTACCCGAAGCCGCCCGGCCGTACTCCTCTTGGAAGCGGCTGACCAGGTCAGATTCAATCTCTCGTGGCTCGCCGGGGGCAAGCCATACGGCATCGGAAGTTCGCACGATGTTCCATTGTGCCATCCAGCGCCGATGTGGTGTTCTTGGACCCCACCGGCGACGCCGCGGACTCACCGTGGCTGCCGGGGTCCAGTACTCATTACCGAGAGGAATCACCATGGCGATCGAGACCGTGTATACCGCCGAGGCTTTGGCCACCGGAGATGGACGCAACGGACGCACCCGCACCTCAGACGGCATGATCGATCTGAACCTGACTTCGCCCGCGGCTATGGGCGGTTCCGGTGAAGGCGCAAACCCAGAGCAGCTTTTCGCGGCTGGATACGCTGCCTGCTTCCACAGTGCGCTTCGCAAGGTCGCCTCCGGTGCAGGAGCCGATGTGACGGATTCCTCAGTCGGAGCCCAGGTGAGCATCGGAAAAGACGAGGACGGCGGCTTCGGGCTGGCCGTGGTCATCGAGGTGGTCATCCCGAATGTGGACCAGGCTCAGGCAGAAGAACTTGCTGAGCAGGCCCATGGGTTCTGCCCGTACTCAAAAGCCACCCGCGGCAATATCGAGGTCAAGGTCATCGTCACCGACGATTAGCATCCGGGACTTATCGAGCCTCTCCTGTGCCTCGCCGCAGCAGGGGCGCGGAGTCCATTGGTCTCTGCGCCCCTGGCGTACACTCTGGCCGTAGTCGTTAAATTTTGAAAGACTCTGCTTGGAAGCAAGTCATCACGCGGAGGAGACGGCAATGACCAGCACTGACCTCGAAGCGCAGGAGCAGGTCTGCATCAATGGGCCCTATACCTTCGAAGGCCTGCGTGATGGCGTCACCCGCGCGGATGACGGAGTCGAACTTCTCGAGCCGCGCACTGTTCCACTTGGCGGTCCGCGGGCCATGAACGTCCGGCGCACCCTGCCTCAGCGCGCTCGCTCACTCGTGGGTGCATGGTGCTTCCTGGACTTCTACGGTCCCGATGATCTGACCCAGGCCACGCCCATGAGGGTCCCTCGGCATCCGCACACCGGGCTCGCCACTGTGTCCTGGCTCTTCGACGGTCGGATAGACCATATGGACTCCGCCGGGAACTGGGCCACCGTGCGCCCGGGCGAGGTCGCCGTGATGAACGCCGGCAGTGGGATCAGCCACTCCGAGTACTCGACCGCGGACACCACCACTCTCCATGGCGCTCAGCTCTGGTATGCCTTCCCGGATGAGCACCGCTTCGTGGATCCGTCTCTTGCCACCCACCGTCCCGAACCTGTGGAAGGCCCAGGCTGGCAGGCGAGGGTTTTTCTCGGCGAGCTGCTCGGCCAGCGCTCCCCGGTCAAGACCTATCTCCCGCTGACCGGAGCCGAACTTCGACTCGAACCAGGAACTGTGCTGGAGATCGACGTCCCCGCCGCCCACGAACACGGCTTCCTGCGCATCTCGGGTGCAGCACGGTTCAACGAGGCACTGGTGCCGGAGGATCATCTTGCGGTGATCGAGACCGGCACCACGAAGCTGCGAATCGAAGCCCTCGAGGAACCAGTCCTCGCACTATTGGTCGGTGGCGAACCCCTGGGTGAGCAGATCGTGATGTGGTGGAACTTCGTAGGCCGCAGCCATGAGGAGATCGTAGCATTCCGCGACGCCTACCAGGCCGAGATGGGCTTCGAATCCCCGGCCAAGGATTCTCCGCTGCATGGCAGGATCACAGTAGGCTCTCAGCTGGGTGGGGCTACCGAGCGAGCCGCCCGTGCCGATGGCTCGGAACATCAGGTGCCGGTGCCCGAGGGGGCCTTCGGGGATCCGGTGCACGGCGAACTGCGCGATGCGCTCGCCGATGCCAGCTACGCGGACGGACGAGCGTTCCCGCAGTTCGGTGACTTCCCTCCCGGACAGGCGGCCCCGCTGCCTGCTCCGGAGCTGCCGAACACCCGCATGAAACCCCGCGGCTGAGAATCTCCGTGCAGCCGAGGCTGCCCATCGGAAGAAACCTCGGCTGTGAAAGACTTGGCCTCGCGGAGCGCAGGGATCCGGCGGAGCCAAGCAGTAGGAGCGGAAGTGACATCAGCACAGAACCCCAAGGCGGATCCGAGTCAGAATCCGCCGCGTGGGCGGTTGAGCGCCCGACTGCTCGCTCAGGGACAGGAACCTGACCCACGATTCACCCTCGCCAATGAGCGAACCTTCCTCGCCTGGATCCGCACGGCGCTCGCCTTTCTTGCAGGCGGTGTCGCCGTGGAAGCCTTTGCCGCAGATGTCTTCGCCGATCCCTACCGCACAGTGATCTCCGTGCTCACCATCAGTGTGGGCCTGATGATCAGCGTGGGCGCGGCTGTGCGTTGGCTCCACATCGAGCGCAGCATGCGGCTGGGCCGTCCGCTGCCGATCCCGCTGATCATTCCGTTGCTGAGTTTCGCCTGTGGAATGGCCATGACTGTGGTCATCGTGTTGGTCGTCCTGGACTGATGACACCGGCCGCCCCGCTGCATGTGGATCCGGGTCTCCAGCCCGAACGCACCGTGCTCTCCTGGGGGCGGACCATGTTGCTCTTCGCGCTGGTGGGAGCCGTGTTCCTGCGCTGGATGCCCTATTTCGGACTCTGGACCTTGGCGTTGACGCTGTGCTGCGCCGTCGTCGCCGGGTGTATCTATCTCACGCAGAAGGTGCGCTACTCACGGCAGTCACGGGGCATAGTGGAGGGCCGGGTTGAGGCGGATGTCCGCGCGGTGCTCGCGACGACTTTCGCGACCTTCTGCCTCGGTGGTCTCGGCATCCTCGCAGTGCTCTCCTGAGCTCTGGCCCGGAGGCTGCAGCTGAATCGCAGCTGAGTACAAGCTGGTCCCGACGTTGTGCCTGGCGTGTTACGTTGCCCGCTTGACTATCAATGAGGAGGCCCTTGTCATGTCGAAGAAACTGCTGACAAGCTTTGCCCTGGCCGGAGTACTGGCCCTGGCAGCATGCGGAGACGCATCCGAGACAGAAACGCAGGACGCCGAGGCGCAGAGCACCGAAGAGGCTGCTGCCGGTTCAGAAGAGGGCGCTGAGATGGAGCTGCCCGAAGCTGACACCGAAGACATCCCTGAGGTCGTGGCCGAGGTCAATGGTGACGAGATCACCGGAGAAGACTTCACCGTGCTCTACGAGTCACAGTTCCAGCAGGCCTCGCTGCAGGCCCAGTCCACCGGTGAGGAGCTGGACCAGGATCAGCTCAAGGACCAGACCTTGGAATCCATGATCGGCAATGAGCTGCTGCTCCAGGATGCACGCGAGCAGGGTTATGAGGCCTCAGATGAAGATGTCGATGCGCTCATCACCGAGCAGGCCGAGAGCAACGGCATGGAATCGGCAGATGATTTCATCGAGGCCTATGAGGAACAGGGCATGTCCGCGGAACAGCTCACCGAGGACGCCCGCAGCCAGGTATTGATCAACCAGGTGCTGGAGAACCTCGATTACGAGGAGCCGACCGAAGATGAGGTCCGCGAGCTCTACGATTCCGCGGTGGAACAGCAGGAAGCAGCCGCCGAAGGTGAAGGCACCGAGCTGCCACCATTCGATGAGGTGCGTGAGGAGGTCGAGACTCAGGCAAGTGACGACGCCCGCAATGAGGCCGCCCTTGCCCACGTGGATGAGCTGCGCGCTGAGGCTGAGATCGAGAACAACCTCTAAGCCGGACCGCAGAACCTTCCGGCTTACTGGCTAACCGATCTGCTGGGTCAGCAGACCGCAGGCCTGCGCTGCGGCCTCTTCGATCAGCTCAGGTGCCCGGTGGAGCAGCTCAGCGAGCTCCGCCGGGCCCTGCGCTATCGAGAACGCTGCCGTGATCCCGGCCTGGCGACATTCCTGCGCACTCAGCGCCACAGTGCCAGCAACCACGACGACGGCGGCGCTCGCCGGCGCATAGCGGCGCACCGCGTGGACGACTTTTCCGCCCAGTGACTGGGTGTCGAACGAGCCTTCACCGGTGAGCACCAGATCCGCGTCGGCCAAGACCTGTTCCAGGTTCAGGGCCTCAGCCACCATCTGGGCACCCGGAATCACCTCGGCCCCGAGCAGGACTGCGAGTGTCACCGGCAGACCTCCCGCTGCCCCGTAGCCCGGGGTGGATCTCAGGTGCTCCGGCTCCGCGTCGCTGTGGTGCGCGAGGACCTTGGCGAGGTGATCCAGTCCCGCGTCAAGCAGGTCGACCTCTGCCGCGGTGGCGCCCTTCTGCGGCGCAAAGATGGCCGCTGCTCCCTGGGGTCCGGTCAGCGGATTGTCCACATCCACGGCGATCCGCCAGCGTACTTCTGTGGCACGGGGGTGGAGTCCAGAGAGGTCCACCGTGCTGATGTTCGCGAGCCCCGTGCCTCCCGGTTCCACCTCCTGACCCTCGGCGTCGAGGAAACGTGCTCCCAACCCACGGAGCACTCCGGTCCCACCGTCGGTGGTGGCCGAACCGCCGATGCAGAGCAGAATCTCCTCGCAGTGCGGATCCGCGAGCAGCTCCCGGGCGATGAGACCTACCCCCCAGCTGTCAGCATGGAGTGGCTGCAACGGCTGATCGGCCACCTGCGGGAGTCCGTTTGCCTGTGCCGCTTCGATGACACCGATTCGGCCATCGGGAGAGCGGCCATACTGGGCGGTCACCGGTCGACCCAGGGCATCGAGGACCTCTACGGTTTCCGCCACCTTCCCCCAGGCCGCGAGCAGTGCGGCAAGGGTGCCTTCACCCCCGTCTGCGAACGGCAGCTGGAGGATCTCCGCATCGGCGAAAACCTGCTGAGCCCCGCTCGCCATGGCCTCAGCTGCCGCAGCTGCGGAGACGGACCCCTTGAAGGAGTCCGGCACGCAGACCACGCGGAGGGGTGCTGCGGAGCGTCCGAGACCAGCAACAGGTGTGCTCATGGTGGGGCCTTTCATCGGGCGGGCATTCGGTTCACATCAGCACCGCATGCTGGACGAGGTATTTCTGCAGCATGGCATCCTCCGGCTCGAATCCCAGTCCAGGGGTACTGCTGAGCTGAATCTGGGGCCCGGCACCGTGGAATGGATGCAGGATCTCGGGCCATTGCAGGAATGGGACCTCTAGGCGGGTCGGCACGCTGAGCGAGGCGGCGATCTGTGCCGTGGCGAGCAGAGCAGGACCGTAGTAGAAGCAGTGTGGAACTACGGTGACGCCTAGCTGCACACCCACGTCTATGACCTCGCGCATCGCTGAGACCCCACCGATCTTCCCCACACTGGGTTGCGCGTAGGACAGTGCGCCACTGCGCATCTGTTCGACCAGACCGATGACTCCCGAAGCGTTCTCACCGGCGGATATATGTCCAAAGTGTTGGTTGAGCCTGGTCAGCGCCGCTGCGTCATCCGGCGGGAAGACAGGCTCTTCCATCCAGAGCAGATCATAGGCACAGAGCGCCTCGAGGGCGACTACCGCCTCTTCCTCGGTCCAGCGGCAGTTGACGTCGGTCATGAGATCCGCGAGGGGTCCAGCCTGCAGACGTGCAGCCGCGATGGCCTCGGGCGTGGACTCGTGCAGCTTGAACGCAGAATAGCCCTGTGCCTGTGCCCGCGAGATGTGGTGGGCCACCTCCACCGGATCTTCCCCGTAGTGCACCAGCGAGGCGTAGCAGTCCACCGAATCCCGGGCGGAGTCAGAGAGCAGGTGCCGCAGCGGAGTGTTTTCGCGTTGAGCCTGCAGGTCCCAGAGTGCCGTGTCCATCGCCGAGACGGCATAGTGGACAGGTCCAGTTCGCCCAAAGGCATGGAATGCGTATTCCGCATCGGGTCGGGTGCTCGAGGGGTCTGCGGGACGGTGCAGATAAAACGGACCAACGATCCCCTCGAGGGCTGCCCAGGAGGCAGGGTTGCTCCGGTGGCCGAAGGCCTCACCCCAGCCGGCCCGTCCCTCGGAGTCGGTCACCTTGACCATGAGTGATTCCATCTGGGTGAAGGACTGCGAGGACGCGTTGAACTCATCCACGGACTCATCTCCCACCACTCGACGCCCCGCGCTAAAGGGCATCGACACGAGTAGCAGCTCGATCCGCGCCACGACGGGCGTCTTCTCGGTCATGATGCTCCTTGCGCAGGTCTGGTGTCGCGATGATCTGTTGGTCTCGGTGACCGACACGATTGAGCCTATCGATCCGCTGTGATGCCGTCCACGGAGTGATGTGACATCAATTCATGCACGAACAGCATCATTGGCGCCACATTCTCCGGGTCCTCGGCATGGATCCGCGTACCTCTGGGCATCCGGATATTTCATCGCCGCCGCCGATGCCGATTCCCGGCGTTGAAGGGTCGATTATCTTTCCTCCCAAAGTTGATGTGCTTGACCTCACATGTGACCTATCTTACGGTGGAGTCGACCAACTCTGGAAAGCGATTTCCCACATCATCGATGAGGAGGCAGCCGTGCTGTCCCAGACACATCACAGGAGACTGCGCAGTCAGGGCAGTCCCCCCGTGGCAGGAGAGGTGGCGCCATGAGTGTCGTCGCCGAGCTCCAGCAGATGCGCAAGAAGCCTAAGGGCGAACGCCGCAAGAACAAGGACAATAGAGCAGGGCACCTGTTTCTACTCCCGTGGACCCTTGGCCTCTTCGGCATCACACTGTTCCCGATGGCCGCCTCGCTGTACCTGGCCTTCACGGACTACAACCTTCTGCAGCCCCCCGAGTGGATTGGGGCCGAGAACATCACGCGGATGATCAGTGACGATCGTCTGCACAACTCGATCCAGGTGACATTCACCTACGTGTTCGTCGGCGTCCCCATTCAGTTGGCGGTCTCCCTGGCAATCGCCATGCTCCTGGATCGGGGAATGCGCGCCCTGCCGTTCTATCGCTCGGTGTTCTACCTTCCATCCATGCTCGGATCTTCGGTCGCCATCGCGGTCCTGTGGCGGCAGATCTTCGGAACCAGCGGCCTGATCAACCAGGTGCTGGAGATGGTGGGCATTGAAGGTCAGGGCTGGGTCTCCAGCCCAGACACAGCACTGTCGACGCTGATCATCCTTCATGTCTGGACCTTCGGCGCTCCGATGGTGATCTTCCTCGCCGGCCTGCGGCAAATCCCCGACATGTTCTATGAAGCGGCCTCCATCGACGGAGCCAGCCGTTTCAAGCAGTTCTTCACGATCACCATTCCGCTGCTGACGCCCATCATCTTCTTCAACCTGGTGTTGCAGCTCATCGGTGCCTTCCAGAACTTCACCCAGGCCTTCGTGGTCTCGGGTGGCACGGGTGGCCCGGCAGATTCCACGCTGTTCTACACGCTGTATCTGTACCAGCAGGGCTTCAACCGCTTCGACATGGGCTACGCCTCAGCCATGGCCTGGCTGTTGGTCCTGATCATCTCCGCCATCACGGTGGTCAACTTCTGGCTCTCGAAATACTGGGTGCACTACGATGACTGATTCCACTTTCACCTCCCCCACCGGCGCAAAATCTGGCGCCGTCACAGGTACACGCCCCGAGAAGGAGATGTCCGTCGCGACAGCCTCCCTGGCAGACGCGGCCACGACCGGATCCAAGCCATCGATGCGGTCAGTCTCTAACCGGGAACGCGGAATCAAGGCCACGATCAAGCACATCGTGATGGTCCTGGCCTCCCTGGTGATGATCTATCCACTGCTGTGGATGCTGGTCTCCTCGCTGCGTCCCAACGACGTGATCTTCCGCGAGCCGGGCATCCTGCTGACGACGCTGGAGTTCAGCAACTACGTGGACGGCTGGAATGCCTTGAGCCATCCGTTCAGCCATTTCCTCTGGAACTCGGCGATCGTGGTCTTCGGGTCCATCCTGGCGAACCTGGTCTCCTGCTCGATGGCGGCCTATGCCTTCGCTCGGCTGGACTTCAAGTTCAAGAAGCCGATGTTCGCGCTGATGCTGCTGACGATCATGCTGCCGGTGCACGTGGTGATCATTCCGCAGTACATCCTGTTCTCGAACCTCGGCTGGGTGAACACCTTCCTGCCGCTGATCGTGCCCAAGATGCTGGCCACAGATGCCTTCTTCATCTTCTTGATGATCCAATTCATCCGCGGCATCCCGAAGGATCTGGATGAGGCGGCCCGCATCGACGGTGCAGGACACATCCGCATCTTTGTGCAGATCATCCTGCCGCTGATGATTCCAGCCCTGGCGACCACGACGATCTTCACGTTCATGTGGACCTGGAATGACCTGTTCAGCCAGCTGATCTTCCTGACCTCACCGGACATGTACACGGTGCCGCTGGCGCTCTCCGCGTTCATCGACTCCACCGGTGAATCCAACTGGGGCGGGATGTTCGCGATGTCGATCGTCTCGATCCTGCCGTTGTTCCTGATCTTCCTCTTCGGTCAGCGGTTCCTCATCAAGGGTATGGCGACCACCGGCATCAAGTAAGCACGCGTCGGTGTCATGAGAAGCGACCGTCCCCCGTCCACGACGGCGGGCGGTCGCTTTTCGCTGAGGCCACCCGATACCGCCTCAGCACTCTGCGATACCCACCACCAAGACCATTCAGCCAGAAACAGCGCAAAGGAGCGGCTCACGATGAGCTCAGCAACCACGACAGAGACCGCACGCACCCGATATGTGATCATCGGCATGGGCAACCGCTGCGAGATGTACATCAACGCCATTGTCGGTCCGCATGCCGATGTGGCTGAGCTGGTCGCCCTCGCGGACACCAACCCCGGCCGGGTGCAGTACTACCAGGAGCAGATCGAGTCCGACCATGGCCAGCGGACGGGAAGCTTCGACTCTGCCACGCTGACCCAGTTCATCCAGACCCAGGCGATCGACCGCGTCATCATCACCAGTCCCGACTTCACACACGCCGACTACATCGTGGAGAGCCTCACTGCCGGCGCCGATGTCATCGTGGAGAAGCCGCTCACCGTCGACGCCGAGGCGAGCGCGCGGATCGCGAAGGCGGTGCGCCAGACCGGACGCGAAGTCATCGTCACCTTCAACTACCGCTATTCCCCGCGCAACACCGCGCTCAAGGCCGCGATACAGCAGGGAATGATCGGCGAGGTCACCTCGGTGGACTTCACCTGGGTGCTGGACACCGTGCACGGCGCTGACTATTTCCGTCGCTGGCATCGCATCAAGGAGAACTCCGGGGGGCTGCTGATCCACAAGGCCAGCCACCACTTCGACCTGGTGAATTGGTGGATCGACGATGTCCCACAGCGGGTCTACGCCTCCGGCGGGCTGAAGTTCTACGGCGCCGAATCCGCCTCCAAGCGTGGTGTCACCGCCTCCGAGCGCGGCACCAGGGAGGGCTCTGAGGCTGACCCCTTCGCCCTGGACCTGCGTTCCGATGAGCGTCTGCAGGGTCTCTACCTCGACAACGAGCACCACGACGGCTATCGCCGGGACCAGGACGTCTTCTCCGAAGGCATCACCATCGAAGACAACCTCGCGCTGGTCGTGGACTATGCCCGCGGTGCGATCTTGAACTACTCACTCAACGCGCACAGTCCCTGGGAGGGCTACCGAGTGGCGGTCAACGGCACCGAGGGCCGTCTCGAGCTTGAGGTGATCGAACGCGCGGCAGTGCTGCCCGCCGCCGGCGGATCTCCAGTGGATCCATCTGTGAGCGATGATGCGCAGTCGAACCAGCTGCGCGCGAAGGGTGAGCGTCTGTTGCTGCAGCGCCACTGGGAAGCGGCCCGCGAGCTGAAGATCGTCAACGGAGAGGGGGCGCACGGCGGGGGTGACAGGCTGCTGCTGGCGGACATCTTCCGCGGCGTCGGCGAGGATCCCTATGAGCGCCCGGCCGGTCTCGGGGACGGCATCCAGGCCATCGCCGTCGGCATCTGTGGCAATGAGTCCCTCGCCACGGGCACCGCGGTCAAGGTTGCGGATCTGAACCTCGGACTGGAGGAGGCTTCCCATGTCTGAGCGTGTACTCATCACAGGTGGCTCCGGTCGACTGGGGCGCAGCGTGGTCACCGGATTCGCCGCTGCCGGTCACGAAGTCATCAGCGTCGACCAGACGATGCCCGAGGATCCCACACCCGGGGTCACCTACCGCAGCATCGACCTGCTGGACGCCGACTCCACACAGGCGCTGTTTGAGGAGCTCCGCCCCACGGCGGTGGTCTCACTGGCAGCCGTCGCGGTCCCCTTTAGTGCTCCTGAGGACGTGATCCTTCGCACCAATGCGGGAATTGCGCATAATGTCACCGCAGCTGCCGTGGCCGCTGGTACGAAGAAGGTCGTCATCGCGTCCAGTCCCTCGATCATGGGGTATGGCTCACCAGCCGGCTGGGTACCGTCGCGGCTGCCGCTGGACGAGGATGTCATGCCGCAGCCCTGGCACGCATACGGGCTGAGCAAGTACGTGGCCGAGCAGGTCGCGGCGATGTTCGCCCAGCAGACCGATGATGTGAAGTTCATCAGCTTCAGGCCCTGTTACGTCATCGCGCCCGAGGAATGGGAGGGTGCGCCTACACAGCAGGGCCACACCATCGCGGAGCGGCTGGACGACCCGGCGCTCTCGGCCGTGGCGTTGTTCAACTACGTCGATGCCCGGGACGTGACAGACTTCCTGCTCACAGCTCTGGCGAACATCGACCGGGTGGAGAACGGCTCCGTGTTCTTCGTGGGCGCCAGGGACGCGATGGCCCGGCGGCCGCTGGCGGAGCTCATCCCGGAGCACTTTCCTGCGCTGGGGCACCTTGCGGGCGAGCTGACCGGAGATTCACCGGCGTTCTCTGTGCAGAAGGCCAAGGACGTGCTGGGCTGGGAGCCCACACGTTCATGGCGGACGGAGCTGAGCGGCGAACCGGGACCGCCGCCGGAAGCCTGACCGAGGCCTGAGCCGAGATCCGAGCGACTCGGCCGAGACCGGCATCCCGTGATGCGAGTATGGCATCCTCATTTCCTTGAGTGTGAACGATCTCACACATAGGCTCACCTTGAATCGTTTTACACACGTGTTCTTCGCTGCCCCTGAGTCTGGTGGCATGAAGCAGCACATGAGCCTCAGGGGAGAGACCATGCACGCACACCTTCGATCGGTCCAGTTCACGGGAGTTGCTCTGGTCGCGCTGCTGAGCCTCAGCGCCTGCGGCTCGGAGAATGCACAGGCGGGGGGATCCGGTGAGGAACAGGTGGAGCTGAACCTCGCGTACTGGGGTGGAGGCCTGCGGGTGGAGCAGACCGACGCCATCATCGAGGCTTTTGAGGCGGAGCATCCCGACATCTCGGTGACTGGAGCCTATTCCGACTTCAGCGGGCATTGGGAGCAGCTGGCCACGCAGACCGCCGGTGGTGACACGCCCGACCTGATCCAGATGGATGACAAGTACCTTCGGGAGTATGCGGATCGAGGGGTGCTGCTGGACCTGACTGAGGTCGACGTCTCCCAACTGGACGAAGATGCAGCCAACAACGGGCGCACCGAGGATGGACTGTTCGGCGTGACCACGGGCGTGAACTCCCTGGCGCTGGGCATGAACCCGGCGCTGTTCGAGGAGGCCGGTGTGGAAGTCCCGGATGACACCACCTGGACCTGGGAGGACTTCGCTGAGATCACCACCGAGCTCAGCGCGAATCTCGATGGTTCCTATGGTACGAACGAGACCAACGAGCCGGGGGGCTTCCAGGTCTGGCTTCGTCAGGACGGGAAGCACCTCACTACCGAAGACGGCGAGCTCGGCTTCACCCAGGAGGATCTCGTCGAATACTACGAGTACTGGCTGGAGCTTGCGCAGGCCGGTGGAATGCCGCCGGCGGACACCATGGCGGAGAACCGCGGAGCGAGTCCGGAACAGCAGCTCATCCATACCGGTCGGGTCGCGCTGGCGCCCATGTGGACCAGCTCCCTGGCCGGGATCTCCGAATCGGCCGGCGTAGAGATGGAGCTGCTGCGCTTTCCGTCGAAGACCGGAGAGGCCGAGGACAGCGGGGCCTGGTACAAATCGTCGATGTTCATCTCGGCCTCGGCCAGCACGGAGCACCCCGAGGAGGTGCAGATGTTCATCGACTTCATGATCAATGACGTGGATGCCGGGCTTCTCGGTCTCACCGATCGAGGTCTGCCCTCTCAGCAGGAGGTCCGAGCGGCCGTTCTTGAGGAGATCGAGGGTCAGGATCTCAAGTCTGCTGAGTTCATCGCAGAGATCGGCGAAGAGATCGCGGGACCTGAACCGGTGCCGGCCCTGGGGTTCTCTGCCATCCAGGAGACGATGGTGCGCTTCGAGGATGAGCTCTATTTCGAGCGGCTCACTCCCGATGAGGCGGCGTCTGAGGTGATGACGGAGGTCCAGGCCGCGATCGAATGACCGGACGGGAGCCGCGATCCTCCCTCGCGACCGACACCTGACAGGGCCCGCCCCGCCTCAGCGGCGGGCGGGCCCTGTCAAGTCGTGCGGCTCGTCTCAGCTCGCCGAGCTCACTCGGCGTAGGTGTTGGCGATGTAGACATCGCAGGTTGCGTTGTGCGAGACCGAGTTAGCCACGCTGCCGAGCACGCGGCGGGCTCCACGCATGCGCTGGTTGCCGACGACGATCATCTCTGCGTCGGCCTTCTCGGCGTAGTCGATGAGCGCCTCCGAGGGTTTTCCCTGCGCCGAACCGGCTTGGATCTTCAGACCAGGGGTGCGAAGCCCCTTGACCACCTGCTCGGCGATATAGAGCGCATTGTCGGCCCCAGAGACCACCCACTTATCGGATCCGCTGTTGACATGTTCGATGGTGGCGTCAGTGTGGGCTGAGACCACATGGAGTGGAACCCCGAGACGGATCGCGAGATCTCTCGCCTTATGGGCTGCTCGCTGGGCGGTGGGACTTCCGTCCACTCCGACGACGATCGGTCCGGTCATCATGTTCTCCTTCGGTCATTGTGAGCCTTGCCACGCTTCAGCGTAGTCGAGGTGGTTCAGTGGCGCAGAACGCTCGGCCGGGCCCTGCCGGCGATCTCCACCGAGGGCCAGCGTGGATCCACGGAGAGCACGTCTACCCAGGAAGAGTCCGAGCCCGCGCTGCGCAGCACCACGGTGTCTTCCACCTTTGCAGCAAGTCCCCTTGAGGGCTCAAACGCGCTGGGGTTCAACGCGAAGGCCTGGTTCGGATGGATGAGGTCCCTGACTCCGGGGCTGAGCCGGGGGTCCCTTCCCTGGTAGCCCGCAGCTCCGCCCTGGTGATGTCGCATCCACTCGTGGGCATCCAGCCCGTGGCGAGGGTAGGAGACGATCAGCTCATCGAGCACCGTCTCCAGAGCGGCGCCGGGGACGAGCACTCCCAACGCATCCGCCTCAACTTGGGCGATCGCCTCGTCCAGCTCGACCTCGCCGGGCTGCGGATCGTCGAATCCCACCCATCGGGTGACATTGGCGATCAGGCCGTCGCGCCTGGCGCAGACCACGGCCATGGCTCTCCGGCCCAGCGGGGCATCGGTGGGGAGCGGATGTCGGTGGGCGGCCCTCGAAGCTCCGTTGGCGAGGAGCACGACCGGGTCGGCCCCGGAGTCGATGATCAGTGGGGCGAGCTTCGCGCTCAGCTCCCGCTCTGTGGTCTCGGGGGTCGCCGCCGAGAGCACGTCGGTCAGCGCGGCGGCGGCGTCCGTGCAGAGTCCGCGGTACCGTTCGATCTCCAGAGGCAGCAGGGACGCTCGCGCAGCTCGGAGTTCAAGGCCCGCCGAGTCCTCGCTCAGCAGCGTCCAAGCCTCGCTGAGTGGCAGCCACTGGCTGGTGTTGCCGAGGTCTCCGTACCAGGGCAGCTCGTGCATCGTCACCGGCGCCCCGGCCAGGAGGAGCGTGCCCAGCTCCTCATCCCGGATGCGATCGGACTCGTTCGCGAAGACCCCGATCTCCACGCCCTCACGGTGTACCACAGCGCTGAGGATCGGCGGCCCTGCCAGCGAGACATGCACACGTGCCCCGGTCAGCAGCCAGGACAGTGCGCCCGCGGTGCTGAGCACCACGGCATCGGCCCCTCGGTCGTCGAGGATCCGGACCACGCGGGCATGTTTGGTGGCGAATTCCTCGGACACCGTGCCGGACTCGGCGGGGCGGCTGCCCCCCGGTGCTGAACGATGAGCCTCAGCCGACATGGTCCACCACCTGCGCGAGACTGAGTCGTGAATCGAGGACCAGCACGCGCAGTCCCCGCCGCAGGCGCTGTCCTGGATCCAGCTGTACGGCCTCGTCCCAGGCGAGGGACATGCCCACCCCTGGGTAGGATGCGTGCCGCACGAACCACGGATCGGAGTTGCCGTCCTCACGCAGGAAGATCAGCGTGGCCGGTCCCGGTCCGCCTGCACTGCCCGGCAGCGGTCGGAAGTCCGCGCTGACCGCCAGCCAGTCGGTGACGCTGCCGTGGACGGCTTGCTCGCCACTGGCCTCGGCCGTGAAGAACTCGGCCTCGGCCAGCGCCGGCAGTCGCCAGAAGAAGCCGCCGTAACCGCCCTCGATGCGACCATTGGACCCCGGACTTCCCAGGGTGACCCTCTCTTCGACGGCCACGTTCAGGGTCGAGGAGAAGTCCATGACCCAGCCGGTGGACTGCGCGGCGCCGAGGCTGACGCTCACCTCGCGCTGTTCCTCCAGAAGAGCCTTGCCTTCGGCATCGATCCAGGTCAGTTCCTGGTGCAGGCGCTGCCCCGTGGGCGACTCGGTGAGCTCCTGGCGGGTGGTCTCGATTCTTCCGTGGTCATCGCGCCAGATGTAGCGCCCGGCGTCGCGGGTGTAGGTGCGACCGCCCCAGAAGTTGGTGCCGTTGACGTCCTGAAGGGCCACCCCGACTCCCAGGTGCCACGTGTGGTCAAGGGGCTGCTGGTCACTGACCACCACTCCGCCGAGGGTGCGTACCTGATCGAGGAAGGGTCGGGGCGAATCTGTGTGGGAGATGTCGTCTCCGGTTCGCAGGTCCGCCACGGTGATCGAGGCACCATCGCGCCTCACGTCCAGATGACCTGAGATGGCGGCAGGTGCGGCCCAGGGGACGCCCAGTGAGGAGAAGGAGCTGGGGGCCGCCTTGACCGCTCGAGCCAGATGAAGCTCGATGTCGGCCAGGACGGGATGGGACTCCTGGTCCTCACCCGCCCAGCTCACGTGTTCGCGGGGGATGCCCGTCGGGGCCTCAGCGGTGCGCACGGCTTCGAGCACCCGCATGAAGGCGCCGTGATCCGCCAGGGGGGAGAGGAGCTGCACCGTGGTGCCGTCGAGTCGTGTGACCCCCTGCTGCACGTCGATGAGGTTCTCCAACAGGTTGGTCCGCTCGAACTGGTAGGTCTGAGGTCCGATCTCGGTGTATCCCGGGCGCTGAGAGTTCGGCCGCACGATCAGCTCATCGCGGGTGTAGTAGAAGATCGCCTCACCCTCGGTCCCGGAGATGGTGATCCAGGGATCCTGCTCCTGCGGCGAGCAGAGGGTCAAAGCCGCGGTCACAGGAATGCCCGCCGTGGTGCGCAGCTGCACGATGGAGGTGTCATCGGCCTCGATGTCGTGGGCGTGGTGCAGCTCGGTGCTCAGCTCTGCCACGTCGTCGAGCGTCTTGGCTCCGGCGATGTGCAGCGCGGTCTTGACCGCGTGCGCCAACGGATTGGTGACCACTCCGTCGACGACGGGCACACCGTCCATCTCACGCTTTCCTGCCCAGGGCGAGCGGCGGTAGTACGCCACTGTTCGCAGCCAGAGTCCGGTCGCACCCACGGCGCGCAGCTCTCCGATGAGTCCGGGGTCTCCCTGGGATCCGGCCAGCAGCTCCGTGATCGCCGGAAGGCCGTGGGAGCCCAGCGACTGGAATCCGACCTGCACCCTTCCGTCGCATGTCTCCGCCACCTCCAGGAGCTGGGTGAACTGCTCCAGGGTGGCGGTGGGAGGCTTCTCCAGCAACACATCCGCCCCACCGCGCAATGCCTCGGCGGCGAGTTCGAAGTGGGTGTTGATCGGGGTGGAGACGATCACGATGTCCGGGCGATGGCCGGCCTCCCGTGCCTCGGTCAGGGTCTGGTAGACCGGGATGTCTCCGCGGATCTCGGGGCCCGGATCGGAGAAGGACACCCCGGCGATCAGCTTTGTACGCCCTGCCTCCGTGAGCCGCGCCAGATTCAGCAGGTGTTGTCGACCGAAGCCGTCCAGACCGATGAGCACAACGGTCCGGACGGCGTCGTCGGACCTCGCGGCTGCGGGGACCGTGTCGTGGGTCGAGCTCATGCGGAGGACCCCGCGTGGGCGTCGCGCAGCGCGGGCAGCACGAGCGTCTCGAAACGCTGCTTCATGGTCTCCAGCGTGAGGCCCGCGTCCTGGTTGTTGATCTGCTCGTTGAAGATCTCCACCTCCACTGGTCCGGTGTACCCGGCGGCGGCCACCCAGCGGCTGATGGTCGGAAAGTCCACGTATCCGTCGCCCATCATGCCTCGGGACTTCAGCGCGTCGGCGGCCAGCGGCAGGTTGAAGTCGCAGACCTGGTAGCTGGCGATGCGGTTCTCCGCACCGGCTCGAGCGATCATCGCCTCGAGCTGCGGGTCCCACCACACGTGGAAGGTGTCGACCACGACTCCGACCGTCTCCGCAGGGTGGGCAGCGGCGAGGTCCAGCGCCTCGCCGAGGGTGGAGAGGACCGCTCGGTCTGCGGCGTACATCGGGTGCAGCGGCTCCAGGACGAGCCTGACCTCATGTTCGGCGGCGTAGGGCGCCAGTTCGGCGATGCCCTCGGCCACGCGTGCCCGGGCCCCGAGGATGTCCTTGTCAGCGTGGTCGCCGGAACCTCCGATGAGGTGGGCCGCAGAGGGCAGACCGCCCACCACCATGATCAGCTCACCGGCTCCGATGGTGGCGGCCTCGCGGATCGCTGCCCGGTTGGACTCCAACGCCGCCGCGCGCCCGGGGGCATCGGCCGGGGTGAGGAACCCGCCGCGACACAGCGTGGTCGCGCTCAGCCCCGCAGCAGAGATGATCGAGGCGGCCTTCTCGGCGCCACCGGCCTTCTCCAGCAGGTGGCGCCAGGGTCCGATGTGCTTCAGCCCGGATGCAGCCACGGCCTCCGCGGCCTGCTCGAGGCCCAGCGCGGGCGTGGTCCCGGTGTTCAGTGAGAGCTCGAAGCTCATGCCAGGCCTCCGGTCTTCAGCAGCGATGTCATGCGTTCGGCGGCACGCTGCGGATCGCGCAGCAGGCCCGCCTGATCAGCGAGCACGAAGATGTGCGCCAGGTGGGTCAGGGAACGTCCTGAGTGCAGCCCTCCCACTAGCTGGAAGCCGCTCTGCTGGCCGTTGAGCCAGGACAGGAAGGCGATGCCGGTCTTGTAGTACAGGGTGGGGGCGGCGAAGATGTGCTTGCCCAGGGCCCGGGTGGAGTCTAGGATCTCGCGTCCTCGCTCCGGCTGGCCGGCGTCGTAGGCCTGCAGGGCCGCTGAGGCTGCCGGGTAGATGGCGGCGAAGATCCCCAGCAGCGCATCGGAGTGGGCATGCTCGTCGCCATCGATGAGCTCCGGGTAGTTGAAGTCATCACCGGTGTAGAGACGCACGCTCTCCGGGAGCGCGGCGCGCAGCTGCTTCTCATGTTCGGCGTCGAGCAGCGAGACCTTCACGCCGTCGACCTTCTCCGCGTGAGCGGTGATCAGCTCCAGGAACGTCTCCGTGGCCGCGGGCACATCATCCGAGCCCCAGTAGCCCGCCAGCGCCGGATCAAACATCGGGCCCAGCCAGTGCAGGATGATCGGCTCTTTGGCCTGCTCGAGCAGCCGCGAGTAGACGGAGAGGTAGTCCGCAGGGCCGTTGGCGACCTTGGCGAGTGCGCGGGAGGCCATCAGGATGACCTTCGCGCCCGAATTCTCGACCACCTGCAGCTGTTCCTGATAGGCGGCGAGCACGGCGTCGAGCCCGGTCTGCCCGGTGCTCACGGTCGAGAGGTTCAGCTGATCCGTCCCTGCGCCACAGGCGATCAGGTCTCGAACCGAGCGGCCATCCAGGGCGGGATACCTCCCCGTGCGGACGACCTGGGCGGCCTCTGCGGCCGAGCGGCGGATGAGCTCCTTGGTCGCCGTCCAATCAAGGCCCATGCCGCGCTGAGCGGTGTCCATGGCGTCCGCCACGCCGAGTCCGTAGGACCACAGCTCGTGGCGATAGGCCAGGGTGGCCTCCCAGTCCAGCTCGGCCGGGGCACCCGGGACGTTCTCCGCGGTCATCACCGGCACTACGTGGGCTGCGGCGTAGACCTTTCGCGAGGTGAGCGGCTTCTCCGGGCGCGGAAAGTCCCGGGGCCCGTTCATCGTGTAGCTGATCAGCTGGCCCTCGGCGGAAGGCAGCCGCAGCGTGGGCAGTGCGGAACCGGTGGTATCTGCCGGGATGCTCTGGCGCTCGACGCTCACAGCGTGATCTCCGGGATGTCGAGGGTGCGGCGTTCCGCGGCGGACTGAAGGCCGAGCTCGGCCAGCTGCACGCCGCGAGCTGCAGAGAGCAGGCCGAAGCGGTGTTCACGACCGGCGACGACGTCGGTGAGGAACTCTTCCCACTGGGCTTTGAAACCGTTGTCCAGGTCACCGTTGGCCGGAACCTCCATCCATTGTTCGCGGAAGGATTCGGTCACCGGAAGATCAGGGTTCCAGACAGGCTTGGGGGTGTGGGCGCGCTGCTGGGCGACGCACTTGTTCAGCCCTGCCACCGCCGAGCCGTGGGTCCCATCGATCTGGAACTCCACGAGCTCGTCCCGGTAGACGCGCACGGCCCAGGACGAGTTGATCTGTCCGATGACCTGATCGCCCGCAGGGGTCTCCAGATCGAAGATGCCGTACGCGGCGTCGTCGGCGTCTGCCTCGTAGCGCTCGCCCTTCTCATCCCAGCGCTGCGGGATATGCGTGGCGGTCTTCGAGGTGACGGTCTTGACCTTGCCGATGATGCCCTCAAGCACGTAGTTCCAGTGGCAGTACATATCGGTCGTCATGGAGCCGCCGTCGGCGAGTCGGTAGTTCCACGAGGGGCGCTGGGCGGGCTGGTGATCACCCTCGAACACCCAGTAGCCGAACTCTCCGCGCAGCGAGAGGATGCGGCCAAAGAAGCCCTCCTCCACCAGTCGGCGCAGCTTCACCAGTCCGGGCAGGTACAGCTTGTCGTGCACGACTCCGGCGGTGATCCCGGCATTCTCGGCCTGGCGGGCCAGGTCAACGGCCTCTTCGAGGGTCTCAGCAGTGGGCTTCTCGGTGAAGACGTGTTTGCCGGCGCTGATCGCCTTGGACAGTGTTGCGTGGCGCAGCGAGGTCATGGAGGCGTCGAAGACGATGTCCACCGAGGGGTCGTTGATGGCACCGTCGAGATCGGTCGTGTAGTGCTCGACATTGTGCAGAGCTGCCAGCTCTCTGATGCGGGCCTCGTTGCGTCCGATCAGTATCGGCTCGACGGTGACCTTGGACCCGTCCGCCAGGGCGATTCCGCCCTGGTCGCGGATTGGCAGGATCGATCGCAGTAGGTGCTGGCGGTATCCCATCCGGCCGGTGATGCCGTTCATGGCGATGCGCAGGACGCGGGGTTCAGACATGGTGGGAGGACTCCTTGGTCGACAGGCGTGGAATGCGCTTTCCAAGCTAGCGCGGGGGCTGTAGTGTGTCAACCATCACAGTTGAGAACCGACGCGGTGGCAACTTGTTGACGTTGAAGACCATGACCCGAAGGGATGTGCGATGGCGGTTCGCTTGGCAGATGTGGCAGAGGCCGCGGGAGTCTCTCCCTCAACCGCCTCCCGAGTGCTCAACGGTTCGGCTCGCAGCCCCCAGCCCGATATCGCCGCGCGCGTGCGGGTGGCGGCGGAGAGCCTCGGATACTTCCCCAACGCCCAGGCTCAGGCGCTGGCGCGCTCCAGCGCTGGGCTGATGGGGTTGGTCGTCCACGACATCGCCGATCCGTACTTCTCGTCGATTGCACGGGGCGCCCAGCGGGCACTGAGTGGCTCCCGGATCCAACTCATGCTGGCGTCCACGGAGCGCGGCGCGGAGGCGGAGGTGGATGCGGTCCGCACCTTCATGTCATATAGGACTGACGCGATTCTCCTTGCGGGCTCTCGCGGCCTGGCTGACGATGCGCTGCTGGATCAGGTGTTGCGCACCTATCGAGCCAATGGCGGGCGCGTCGCGATGATCGGTCAGCCGCTGCCCAATGCCGGCGGGGTGCAGATCGCCAACGAATCAGGCGCCGCTGACTTGGCGGAAGCCCTGCTCCATGAAGGTCACCGAAGATTTGCTGTGCTCTCAGGAGCCTCCACGCTGTCCACCTCCTCGCAGCGGGCAGCCGGATTCCTGGGGAAGCTGCACTCGGCCGGAGTAACCCCTGAACGGGTGTTGGAAGGCGCTTTCACGCGCGACGGCGGCTACCTCATGATGGCTGAGCTCATCGACTCGGGCGCCTTGGAAGCGGAGTCGCGACGTCCGCTGTGCGTGTTCTGTGTCAATGACGTGATGGCGCTGGGGGCCCTCGCAGCGGTGCGCGCCGCAGGACTCTCGGTGCCGGGTGACATCGCGCTGGCAGGATTCGACGACATTCCGACCTTGGCAGACCAGCACCCGACCGTCACCACGGTGCGACTTCCGCTGGAGGAGATCGGACGCATGAGCGCCGAGATGCTGCTGGCCGATGGCGATATGGAGCGGCGCCTGGTCGTCGAGGGAACCCCAGTGCTACGTGAGTCCACCCGGCTGAGGTGACGCCGCAGTCTTCCCGCGGGAGGGCTGGGGTGGGGTATCGCCACATGCCGAAGTGGTCACGCCGAACGGTGCATTCAGCATTGAGGGTGACTTAGAAGCCGCTGCTGATCCAGGGCCATCACAACACCATCGAGAAGATCGAGTCCCACCACAACCAGGACACCGGCGTCCAGGTCTCCGGCCTGGCCGAGGAGCCCACCGAGATGTGGCCCTCGAACAACCTGGTGCTCACCACGGAGTCGCACAACAATGCCGACCCCACGGCCAACGATGCTGACGGTCGGTGAGGGCAATGAGTTCCGGGACAGCATCGCGCATCACAACATCGACGACGGCTGGGACCTCTATGCGAAGTCCACCGAGGGTCCGATCGGCACCGTGATCATCGAAGACTCGGTGGCCTACAGCAACGGCTGGCTCGAAGAGAGCGGGTTCGACCTGCTCGGCGAGGGCAACGGGTTCAAACTCGGGGCCTGATGTCCGGGTGGAGGACGTCACCGCCGTGGCCAACGGTGCCGTGACCGAGGGTCGGGAGGGGGCGATCGAGATGACCGGGCTGTTGGAGCCCACCAGCGAGGCGCCCTCCGATACGGGAGCCCGCATGAGAGAGAATCCAGATCCCACGATCATCGGACTCCTTCCTGCCGTGGGCTCCACGAGTGGCGGTGGTGATGAGGAAGAGCAGCCCGGTCCTCCGCGTGGACCCGGGAACAACAATGGGCACGGGCCTGGCAATGGGAACGGCAACGGCCCGGGCCACGGAAACGGGTCCGGGCAAGGCGAACGGGCCTGGCAACGGCAACGGCAACGAGCCCGGACACGGCAACGGGAAGGGTGAGGGGCCCCGGCGTCCGGGGCACCCGGTGTTCGGGGGCTGAGTCATCGGGCCCTCTCTCTCGCTGAGCGTATGGCAGGATCATCAGCAGCGAGGGAGAGGAGCCGCCGGTGAGTGGGGCAAAGCGCAAAGGTGCCAGGCGGCCATCGATGGTCGACGTCGCCAAGCATGCTGGCGTCTCGCACCAAAGCGTCTCGCGAGTCCTCAACGCACCGGAGACCGTTCACCCGGACACTCGGGAGCGGATCGAACGCTCCATGGCGGCCCTGGGGTATCGCCGGAATTCGCAAGCGCGCGCCCTCAAGACGCAGAGCACAGGCCTGATCGGTGTGGTCAGCCAGGGTGACACCGATTTCGGGCCGACTCGGACCACCCTGGCGATCGAGAACGCCGCCCGGCAGCGCGGTTACGCCACGGCGCTCTCCGTGGTGCGGGATCCACGGGCCTCGACAGTGGAGTCCACCCTCGACTTCTTTCTCAGCCATGGGATTGAGGGAATCGTGGTGATCACTCCGGTGCCGGCGCTCGCCGAAGCCGCCAAGCAGCTTTCCGCGAGAATCCCCCTGGTACTGGTGACCTCTGGTCTGTGGCCAGCCGACAACATGAACGTGGCGGGCATTGACCAGGAACTTGGTGCGCGCCGTGCGACCCAGCACCTGATCGATTGCGGTCATCGCTCAATCGCTCATATCGCGGGACCGATGGACTGGTTCGATGCGCGCGGACGCGTGGTCGGGTGGCGGCAGGCTCTCGCCGTCGCCGATCTGAGTGCGCCACCCATCATCCGCGCGGAAGGATGGACCGCGGAGTCTGGCTACGAGGCTGCACAAGAACTTTTCTCCCGTGACCGGCTCCCCGATGCCATCTTCGCCGCGAACGACTTCATTGCGCTGGGACTCATCCGCGCCCTGCAGGAGCGTGGCCTCTCGGTGCCTGGGGACATCTCGGTGGTCGGGTTCGACGACGTGGATGCGGCAGGCTATTTCTCTCCGCCGCTGACCACCGTGCGGCAGCCTTTCGAGGAGGCAGGCAAGGCCGCCCTGGAGCTGTTGCTCGATGTCAGCGACGGACTGACCCATGTGCCGAACTTTATTTCACCGGAACTCGTGCAGCGCGGGTCCACCGCTTCGCGACACTGAAAAATAATTCTGTCTAAGACTTGACGAAACCTGCGATGTTAACGTTAACATTACTGAGACGTGGATCACGTGATTCAACTCACGTGCTCCGAGACCCCTCGGCCGGTGGCCTGAAGGACCAAGCGTCTACAAATCAGTCCAGGTCAAAGCCGTCCGCGGCAAGATCCAGTTCAAGGAAGAACGGTGAAGAATGCCAGCTGCGGATGCAGTCGTCATTGGCGTCGACTACGGCACGCTCTCCGGCCGCGCCCTCGTGGTGCGAGTCAGTGATGGCGCAGAGCTGGGATCGGCCGTTCATGATTACCGCCATGCAGTCATGGATGCGCGGCTCACCGCTCACCGCGGAGAACAGCTTCCCCCAGAGTGGGCGCTGCAGGTTCCCGGAGACTATGTAGAGGTGCTGCGTGAGGCAGTCCCAGCCGCCCTGCGCGCAGCCGGAGTCAGCCCTGAACAGGTCATCGGCATCGCCACTGACTTCACCGCCTGCACGATGGTTCCGACCACAGAAGCCGGCACCCCGCTCAGCGAGCTGGAGGAGTACGCCGACCGCCCCCACGCCTATGTGAAGCTCTGGAAGCACCACGCGGCCCAGGCGCAGGCGGATCGCATCAACGAGCTGGCTCATTCACGGAACGAAACCTGGATCGGACGCTACGGCGGCTTCATCTCCTCGGAGTGGGAGTTCGCCAAGGGCCTGCAGATCCTCGAGGAGGATCCTGAGATCTACGCCGCGATGGACCACTGGGTCGAGGCCGCCGACTGGATCGTCTGGCAGCTCACCGGTGAGTACCTGCGCAATGCCTGCACTGCCGGATACAAGGGCATCTATCAGGACGGCGCATACCCGAACACCGAATTTCTGAAGGCACTGAACCCTGAGTTCTCCGGTTTCGTGAGCGAGAAGCTTGACCATGAGATCGGTCAGCTCGGGGAACGCGCTGGAGGCCTCTCGGCCCAGGCCGCGGCCTGGACTGGACTGCCTGAGGGTATCCCGGTGGCGGTGGGCAATGTCGACGCTCACGTCACGGCTCCTGCGGCAGATGCGGTGGCCCCGGGTCAGATGGTGGCCATCATGGGCACTTCCACCTGTCACGTCATGAACGGTGACCGTCTTGCCGAGGTGCCAGGGATGTGCGGCGCCGTGAAGGGCGGCATCACCGAAGGCCTCTGGGGATATGAAGCGGGCCAGTCGGGCGTGGGTGACATCTTCGCCTGGTACGTGCAGAACCAGGTTCCCGGGAGCTACAGCGAGGAAGCTCAGGCGCGGGGCATCAGTGTCCATGAGCTGCTCACCGAGAAAGCTGCCGAGCAGCCTGTGGGAGCCCACGGACTGATCGCACTCGATTGGCACTCCGGAAACCGTTCAGTCCTGGTGGACCACGAACTCTCCGGCCTCATGCTCGGTGCGACCCTGGCCACCAAGCCAGAGGACGGCTACCGGGCGCTGCTTGAAGCCACGGCCTTCGGCACTAGGACCATCATCGAGGCCTTCAACGACTCAGGAGTCCCGGTCACCGAACTCGTGGTGGCCGGTGGATTGCTGAAGAACGCGTTCCTGATGCAGACCTATGCAGATATCACCGGACTGCCGATCTCCACGATCACCTCCACCCAGGGGCCAGCACTGGGCTCGGCGATCCACGCGGCAGTGGCTGCAGGGGCGTATCCCGATGTCTCTGCAGCGGGCGCCGTGATGGGCGGGCGTCGGCAGAATGCCTATACCCCGCAGCCCGCAGCGGCGGCTTCCTACGACGAACTCTTCGCCGAGTACAAGGCGCTGCATGACTACTTCGGACGAGGAGCCAATGACGTGATGCGTCGACTCAAAGCCATCCGACGCCGTGCATACAACCTGGCGGTGACCGCATGAGCGGGCTGGCGCTGAAGGACTTCTCCGCAAGCGCGCAGCAGGAGATCGCACGCGCCAGGGAGACCGTCGCCGCGCTGCATGCCGAACTGCCGCGCAATGATCTGGTCGCCTGGACCGCAGGCAACGTCTCGCAGCGGGTGGATCTCGGCGCCTCAGCGCCGCAGGTCAGCGACGCCGCACCGGGTTCCGCCGACGGGATCGAGGCGGTGTTCGTGATCAAGCCGTCCGGAGTCAGCTATGACGAGCTGACGGCTGAGAACATGGTGGTCTGCACCCTGGACGGCGCCAAGATCGAGGATGAGACCTCGATGGGTCTGAGCCCGTCCTCGGACACTGCGGCCCATGCCTACGTCTACCGGAATATGGCTGAGGTCGGCGGTGTGGTGCACACGCATTCACCCTTCGCGACATCCTGGGCCGCCCGGGCAGAACCCATCCCCTGTGTGCTGACCATGATGGCCGATGAGTTCGGCGGCGATATCCCGGTCGGGCCTTTTGCGCTGATCGGTGATGACTCCATCGGACAAGGAATCGTCGAGACCCTGCGGCAGTCCCGGTCTCGGGCGGTGCTGATGGATCGGCACGGTCCCTTCACCATCGGGTCCGACGCCAAGGATGCGGTCAAGGCAGCCGTGCTCTGCGAAGAGGTCGCCCGCACTGTGCACCTTGCCCGGGCCTACGGAGAGCCCCAGCGGATCGACCAGGAGAAGATCGACTCGCTCTTTGAGCGCTATCAGAACGTCTACGGACAGAAGGACCAGGCATGACCTCGAGCTCGAAGAACCCGTCCACCTCACCATTTGAGGGAAAGACCATCTGGTTCCTCACCGGATCCCAGGGTCTCTACGGCCAGGAAACCCTGGACCAGGTGGCGCAGCAGTCTCAGCAGGTCGCCTCCGCCCTGGACGGCGCCGAGTCCATCCCGGTCTCGATCACCTGGAAGCCGGTGCTCACCGAGCGGGATGCGATCCGCACCGCCGCCCTGGAGGCCAATGCCGACGAGGACTGCCTGGGAGTCATCGTGTGGATGCACACCTTCTCTCCGGCAAAGATGTGGATCGCCGGTCTCGAGGCGCTCGCCAAGCCGATGCTGCATTTCCACACCCAGGCGAACCAGGCCCTTCCCTGGGCCGAGATCGACATGGACTTCATGAACCTGAACCAGGCCGCACATGGTGACCGCGAGTTCGGCTACATCGCCACTCGCACCGGTGTGCGGCGCAAGACCGTGGTCGGGCACAGCACCGATCCTCGGGTTCAGGACCAGATCGGCACCTGGACGCGCGCCGCAGCAGGCTGGAACACGCTCCAGAACATGCGGGTATGCCGCTTCGGTGACAATATGCGCAATGTTGCGGTCACCGAGGGTGACAAGACCGAGGCTGAGATCCGACTGGGCACCTCGATCAACACCTGGGCGGTCAATGACCTGGTGGAACGAGTCGAAGCCGTCACCGCAGAGCAGGTGCAGGCGATCCTTGCCGAGTATGACCAGAACTACGACGTCGCAGCTGAGCTCCAGGCTGACGGGGAGCGTCGGGAGTCCCTGGCCTACGCTGCCCGCCAGGAAGCCGGCATGCGGTCCTTCCTCGAAGAGGGTGGATTCGAGGCATTCACCACCAACTTCGAAGATCTCGGTGGGCTGCGGCAGCTGCCTGGTCTCGCAGTCCAGCGGCTCATGAGCGCCGGCTACGGCTTCGGCGCCGAGGGTGATTGGAAGACCGCCCTCTTGGTGCGAGCGTCCAAGGTCATGGGATACGGACTCCCCGGGGGCGCCTCGCTGATGGAGGATTACACCTACGAGATGACCCCGGGCAAGGAAAAGATCCTCGGAGCCCACATGCTCGAGATCTGCCCCTCCCTGACCACCACCACCCCAAGGATCGAGATTCACCCATTGGGGATCGGTGACCGGGAGGATCCGGTCCGGATGGTCTTTGACACCGATCCCGGTGAGGGCGTCGTCGTCGCCATGTCTGATCTGCGTGAACGCTTCCGGCTGACCGCGAACCTCGTAGACATCGTGGCCCCCGACGAGCCGCTGCCGAATCTGCCGGTGGCCCGCGCGGTATGGGAACCTCAGCCGAACTTCGCGACCTCCGCGGCATGCTGGCTCACCGCCGGTGCCGCCCACCATACGGTCCTCTCCACCGGAGCCGGACTGGCGGCATTTGAAGACCTCAGCGAGATCGCGGGAATGGAGCTGGCTGTCATTGATGCCGACACCACCACCCGGGGATTCGCCCGGGAGCTGCGTCTCAACGCGGCGTATTACCGACTTGCGCAGGGGCTCTGACCCTTCGCGCAACACATACCCACTCATTCGCACCAAGTGCCTACCGCAGGGGCAGGCATCAATATCAGGAGGAAACACCATGCAAAACCGATCAATGAAGATGTTGGGCGTCTCAGCCGCCCTGGTTTTGGGTCTCACCGCTTGCTCCGGCGGCGGCGCCGGCAGTGACGGCGGCGACGGCGGCGGTTCAGACGCAGCACCGGAAGATATGACTGTCGGTGTCGCAATGCCCACACAGACCTATGAGCGCTGGGTCAACGACGGTGCCTCCGTGGAGGAGGGCCTGGAAGAGCTTGGCTACACCGCTGACCTGCAGTTCGCCAATGACGACATCCCGACCCAGCAGCAGCAGATCGACCAGATGATCACCCAGGAAGTCGATGCACTGATCATCGCGTCGATCGACGGCTCGGCACTGACCAGCCAGCTCGACGCCGCGGCAGCGGCAGACATCCCGGTCATCTCCTATGACCGACTGCTGACCAACAGCGAGAACGTCGACTTCTACGTCACCTTCGACAACTTCGCGGTGGGCCAGAACCAGGCAAACGCCCTGCTCTATGGTCTGGGTGTGCTGGATGAGAGCTTCGAGCCTGCCGAGGACGCTCCAGAGGAGACACTGAACGTGGAGCTCTTCGCCGGTTCACTCGATGACAACAACGCCCGGTTCTTCTGGGATGGAGCTATGGATGTGCTCGAGCCCTATATCGAGGACGAGACCATCGCCGTTCCATCAGGCCAGACCACGATCGAGCAGGCAGCCACCCAGCGCTGGGAGCAGGAAACTGCTCAGGAGCGCATGGAGAACCTTCTCACCAGCACCTACAGCGGCGGCGAAGAGCTTGACGGTGTCCTCGCCCCGGCCGATCCGCTCTCCCGCGGCATCATCCAGGCGCTGCGCAGCGACGGCCTGGGCGACACCATCGAAGACGGTCTGCCCATCGTGACCGGTCAGGACGCCGAGATCGCATCGGTCTCACTGATCGCTGACGGCGTGCAGCACTCGACCATCTTCAAGGACACCCGTCTGCTCGCCGAGCAGGCAGTGAACGCGGCTGACACCTTCCTCAACGGGGAAGAGCCGGAGGCCAATGACACCGAGAGCTATGACAACGGCTCCGCGGTCATCCCGTCCTACCTGCTGCCAGTCGAGATGATCCTCGAGGACAACTACGAGGAGATCCTCGTGGACTCCGAGTTCTACACCGAAGAACAGGTCGAGTCCGGCCAGCTCTGATCGAACCCTGAGCTGAGCACCGCTCACCAGTTTCGAGGATCGGGTCCGGGGTG
>Ga0308167_1000165_pt1 | contig 151999 bp, 119 predicted proteins | sample PhyCR1_2_FD_202138 | JGI IMG/M metagenome (GOLD analysis project Ga0308167, IMG submission 202138) | Phyllosphere microbial communities from UC Gill Tract Community Farm, Albany, California, United States - DLSLRC.R1 | ecosystem: Host-associated > Plants > Phyllosphere > Unclassified | place...
GCGACTTGTCCGGTCTGACCCGTGATCGCCAATACGGTGAGGCCAAGTGGCAAGGGCGTTCCTACATTCTGGTCGACACCGGCGGTATCTCCGGTGACGAGCACGGTATGGACGAAAAAATGGCTGAGCAATCGCTGCTGGCCATTGAAGAAGCTGATGTCGTTCTGTTCCTGGTTGATGCCAAAGCGGGTTTCACGGCCGCGGACCAGATGATCGGCGAGCACCTTCGCAAACGTAACAAGCGTTCCTACGTGGTGGCCAACAAGGTCGATAACATCGACCCGGACATGGCGCGTGCCGAGTTTGCACCCTTGGGTATGGGCGACGCGATTCCCATCGCTGGCGCACATGGCCGGGGTATCACGCAGTTGCTGGAAATTGCCCTGGGCACCTTCCCGCGTGATGAAGAAGAGCCGGAAGACGGCGAAGAAGAAGTTGTTCTTGAGGGTGAGGAAGCCAAGCGCATTCCGGGCCCAAGCGAAAAAGACGGCATCAAGATCGCCATCATTGGTCGCCCTAACGTCGGTAAATCGACCTTGGTTAACCGCATGCTCGGTGAAGACCGGGTGATTGTGTATGACCAGCCGGGTACCACGCGTGACAGTATCTACATCCCGTTTGAGCGTAATGACGAGAAGTACACGCTGATCGACACCGCCGGTGTGCGCAAGCGCGGCAAGATCCACGAAGAAGTTGAAAAGTTCTCCGTGGTCAAAACCTTGCAGGCGATCAAAGACGCTAACGTGGTGATCTTTGTGATGGATGCCCGCGAAGGCGTGGTAGACCATGACCTCAACCTGTTGGGCTTTGCGCTGGAGGCCGGTCGTGCGCTGGTCATCGCGATCAACAAGTGGGACGGCATGACCCCGAGCGAACGTGATTTCGTGAAGGTGGAACTGACGCGTCGCTTGTTCTTCGTCGACTTTGCCGATATCCACTTTATCTCGGCCTTGCACGGCACGGGCGTGGGTAACCTGTATCAGTCGGTGCAGAACTCCTTCAAATCGGCTGTCACGCGCTGGCCGACCAACCGCCTGACCCAGATCCTTGAAGACGCGGTCAGCGAACATGCGCCGCCGATGGTCAACAGCCGCCGGATCAAGCTGCGTTATGCGCACTTGGGTGGCGCTAACCCGCCGATTATCGTGATCCACGGTAACCAGGTTGAAAAGGTTCCGAAGTCCTACGTTCGTTATCTTGAAAACACGTACCGTCGTGTCTTGAAGCTGGTCGGTACGCCGATCCGCATCGAGTTCAAAGGCGGTGAGAACCCTTACGAAGCCAACAAAAACTCGTTGACTGACCGTCAGGTAAACAAGAAGCGCCGCATGATGTCGCACCACAAGAAAGCGGATAAAAAACGTAGAGACAAGCGCTGATGCGCTAGTTGTAAGTTTTGAGCTGCAAGCTGTAAGTTAGAGCAGATATGCTTTTAGCTTGCAGCTTGAGGCTTACTACTTGCAGCTCCCTAAAAGGGTCCACGTTCATGATTACCAGCAAGTTGCCGAATGTCGGCACCACTATCTTTACGCGCATGTCGCAGCTCGCGGCTGAAACCGGCGCGCTTAACCTGTCTCAGGGCTTCCCTGACTTTGATGGCCCGCAAGCACTGCTTGATGCAGTTGGCCAATATATCGCCAGCGGCCATAACCAATATTCTCCCATGACCGGTCTACCCGCCTTGCGCCAGCAAGTGGCGGCCAAGATTGCCCGCAGTTACGGGGTACAGGTCAACGCCGATACTGAAGTGACCATCACCCCGGGTGCGACCCAGGCGATCTTTTGTGCCATTCAGGCGGTGATCCACGCCGGTGACGAAGTTATTGTGTTCGACCCTTGCTATGACAGTTACGAACCTGCGGTTGAATTGGCGGGTGGTCGGTGCGTGCATGTGCAATTGGGCCTGAGTGATTTCTCCATCGATTGGCAGAAGCTCGAAGACGCGCTGACACCGCGCACTCGCATGATCATTCTTAACAGCCCGCATAACCCCAGCGGTGCGTTGATTACACGGGCCGAGCTGGACCAGTTGGCCAAGCTTATCGAAAACCGTGACATCTACCTGATCAGCGATGAGGTGTACGAACACTTGGTGTTTGACGGCGTGCCTCACGTCAGTGTTTTGTCACATGCGCAGTTGTACCATCGCGCTTTCGTGGTCAGTTCGTTCGGTAAGACGTATCACGTCACGGGCTGGAAAACCGGTTATGTGGTGGCACCGCCGGCATTGACGGCAGAGCTGCGTAAGGTTCACCAATACGTCAGCTTTTGCGGTGTAACGCCGTTGCAGTACGCGCTGGCCGATTTTATGGCCGCACACCCTGAGCACGTTGAAGCGTTACCCGCGTTTTACCAGGCCAAGCGCGACCTGTTTTGTGATGTATTGAAGCCCTCACGGTTTACCTTCACGCCGGTAGCGGGTACCTATTTTCAGTTAGTGGACTATTCCCCTATTCGCCCGGATCTCAATGATGTCGACATGGCCATGTGGCTGACCCGTGAACACGGTGTGGCGACAATCCCGGTTTCGGTGTTTTACCAGACCCCGCCCGAAGGGCAGCGGCTGGTTCGTCTATGTTTTGCAAAACGCGAGGAGACGCTGCGTGAAGCAGCAGAGAAACTATGCGTGATCTAAGTGGCTTAACCGATTTAACTGTGGCCTTGGTGCAGACCTCGCTGGTGTGGCATGACCGTCAGGCTAACCTTGATCATTTTGACGATCTGCTTTCGCAGGTTCAGGGCGCGGATCTGGTCGTATTGCCCGAAATGTTCACTACTGGTTTTACCATGGAGTCGCAAGCTCTGGCCGAGCCTGAAAATGGCCCGACCACGCACTGGTTGCGCGCTCAGGCCCAACGGCTCAATGCCGTGGTAACCGGAAGCGTGATTGTGCAGGCGGCTGATGGCAGCCATCGCAATCGTCTGCTCTGGGCCCGGCCTGATGGCGAAGTGTTGCACTACGACAAGCGCCACTTGTTCCGCATGGCGGGCGAGCATGAGCACTTCACACCGGGTGAGCGTCAGGTCGAGTTCGAAGTGAAGGGTTGGCGTATTCGCCCGCTGATTTGCTACGACTTGCGTTTCCCGGTGTGGAGTTGCGACCCGCACGACACCGACTTGCTGATCTACACCGCCAATTGGCCAGGTTCGCGTCGTTTGCACTGGAACCGTTTGCTGCCGGCCCGTGCCATCGAAAACCTGTGTTACGTCGCTGCGGTCAACCGTGTGGGCACGGATGGTAAAGGCCTGGTGTATACCGGTGACAGCCAGGTCCTGGACTTTCAGGGTGAGTCATTGCTGAGTGCAGGTGAAGCAGACGGTGTGTTCACCATGAGCCTCAGCGTGGCAGACCTGTCGGCATACCGCGAGCGCTTTCCGGCGTACATGGATGCCGACGATTTTGAGATTCACTAAGCCGTAGAAGCGGCCGGTCGACGCTCGATTGTTCGCGATCTTTTAAAGGTCAAAAGATCACGAGCAAGCTCGTTCCTACAAACTCGGCCATCCGTAGGAGCGGCCGGTCGACGCTCGGTTGCTCGCGATCTTTTAAGCATCAACCGAGTGCAAGCCCATCGGGCATTAAAAAAGCCCCGAGGTGTGAACCTCGGGGCCTTTGGTGTTTCGTGTGTGCAGTTATGCTGCTTTAGCCTCAGCCTCGGTCAGCGAGCGGTTCAGCGCGCTGAACAGGGCTTTGAAACTGGCGGTGGTGATGTTTTCATCAATACCCACACCGTGCACCGCACGTTCGCCATTCACGCGCAGTTCGATATAGGCTGCCGCTTTGGCGTTGGTGCCCGCGCCGATGGCGTGTTCGTTGTAGTCCATTATTTCAGCGTTGACGGGTAAACCTGCCACCAGCGCTTCCAGTGCGCCGTTGCCGGTGCCACTCCAGCGCAGGTTGGTTTCACCGTCGCCTTTGGCTGACACTTCAACGTCAACTGCGCTGTGACCGTTCTCTTCCTGCAGGCGGTGGCTGACCAAGGCGTAAGGGGTATTGGCTTGCAGGTATTCACTGTGCAGCAAGCTGTGAATCTGTTTAGCCGTCATTTCGAGGCCCAAGCGATCGGTTTCACGCTGAACCACTTGGCTGAATTCGATCTGCATGCGGCGCGGCAAGCTGATGCCGTATTCCTGCTCCAGCAGGTAAGCAATTCCGCCTTTACCCGACTGGCTGTTCACCCGGATGACCGCTTCATAGCTACGGCCAATGTCGGCCGGGTCAATTGGTAAATACGGGACTTCCCACAGTGCGTCGGGCTTTTGCTGGGCGAAGCCTTTACGGATGGCGTCCTGGTGCGAGCCGGAGAACGCCGTGTGCACCAGGTCGCCCACATACGGGTGACGCGGGTGAACCGGGATCTGGTTGCACTCTTCGACGACTTTACGCACGCCGTCGATGTCGGAGAAGTCCAGTTGCGGGTCCAGGCCTTGGGTGTACATGTTCAGGGCCACGGTCACCAAGTCGACGTTGCCGGTGCGCTCGCCGTTACCGAACAGGCAGCCTTCGACGCGATCTGCGCCGGCCATCAAGCCCAGTTCGGTGGCGGCAACACCCGTGCCACGGTCGTTGTGGGTGTGCAGGCTGATAATCACGCTGTCACGGCGGTTGATGTGGCGACCGAACCATTCGATCTGGTCGGCATAGATGTTCGGGGTGGCGCACTCAACGGTTGCAGGCAAGTTGAGGATCACTTTGTGCTCTGGTATCGGGTTCCAGACCTCGATCACGGCGTCACACACTTCCTTGGCGAACTCCAGTTCAGTGGCGCTGAACGTCTCTGGGGAGTACTCGAAGGTCCACTGGGTGTCTGGCTGTTGAGCGGCGTATTTGACGAACAGCTTGGCCGCGCTGACGGCGATTTCCTTGATGCCGTCCTTGTCTTGGTTGAACACGATGCGGCGGAACGACGGCGAGGTCGCATTGTACAAGTGCACGATGGCCTTTTTCGCGCCGCGCAACGATTCGAAAGTGCGCGCGATCAAATCTTCGCGGCCCTGGGTGAGCACCTGAATGGTGGTGTCATCCGGGATGTGGCCGTCTTCGATCAAGGTACGCACGAAGTCGAAGTCAGTTTGCGACGCTGCCGGAAACGAGGCTTCGATCTCTTTAACGCCCACACTCACCAACGTCTTCCAGAAACGTAGCTTCTTTACCGCATCCATCGGCTCGATCAGCGACTGGTTACCGTCGCGCAGGTCGGAGCTGCACCAGATCGGCGCGGCCGTGATGGTTTTCGATGGCCAGGTCCGGTCAGGCAAATCAATGACAGGAAATGGGCGGTACTTGGAAGACGGGTTCTTGAGCATGCTCATCGGGAGAATCCTTGTTGTAGGGCCGAGAAAAGGCGGCCTGCCAGAAAGCGTTTATAAGGGATAAAGCCGGGGACGAGGCAGATCGATTCAGCCTGGCAGTCGTGCGCTGACAAGGCACAGGCTCAGATGCTGGCGACGCTGGATGAGGGTGTGAGAGGTTTTCATAAGCCCAACCCTAACTGTCGGGGTGAAATATGGCAAGCAGTCAGAAATAATTGATAGAAGTTCTGTTATCTGTGCGTGGAGCGAGATTTTATAGCTGATAAGTTGCAGATGGCTCGCTTTTTTTGCGCAGCCTTCTCGTCCTGCGCAATTGCGGTGATGGGGTCTCACCGCAGCTAAGTCGAATCGCCAGCCCGTGTGTCTCAGGGTTGAAATGCCCCGATAAAAATGGCCGGGTCCACTCGCGCATCATTAAGGCTGATGTTCCAGTGCATGTGCGGACCTGTAGCGCGCCCGGTCGAGCCCACCTTGCCCACCACATCGCCGCGCGCCAGTTGCTGGCCGACGTTGGCATCGATCTTGGACAGGTGGCAGAACATGCTGATGAAGCCTTGGCCATGGTCGACAAACACGGTGTTGCCGTTGAAAAAGTAGTTACCGACCAGAATCACTTTGCCGGCCGCGGGCGTTTTGATTGGCGTGCCCGCTGGCACTGCAAAGTCCAGCCCGGCATGCGGGTTACGCTCCTCACCGTTAAAGAAGCGACGTACGCCAAACTTGCTCGATAGCGGCCCGTTAACGGGTTTGTCCAGCAACAGGTTGCTCGGCGTAGTCGGGCTGAACGTGCGGTAGGCCTTGAGTTGTACGGCCAGTTCGTTGTCGATGCGCTTGATATCGTCCGGGTTCGGATTGACCTGGCGCTGGTTTTTCAATGTGATGCGTTGCTCGGGGTATTTTTTGTGACCGACCGCGAAATTCAGGGTGCGCCCGCCGCTGCTGATGTGTTGAGTGCCAGGCTTGACGGTCAGGGGAATGCCGACAATCGCGCGCCAGGTGTCCTGCTCTTTGATCACCAGCACCGGTTTGCCTTGATAGGTGGCTTTGGGGGCTTGCGCGCCAGTGCCCAGCTCAATCACGGCTACGCCGCCCGGCACGGGTTTATTCAGCAAACGGGTGATGTAGCTGTCAGCAGCATGGGCATTGACGCTCAGGCACAGCACTAGCAGGGCAGAGAAAAAACGCAGCATCGATCAGTCCAGTAATGAGAGGGTGGCAGGCGTGAGGTGATTATCTTCAACGCGCACGTACAGTTCGCCTTCGCCCAGGCGGGCCTTCAAGCGTTGGCCGTTTTGCGTTTGCCCGGCGCTGCGGATGGCGTTGCCGCGCTCATCGAGCAAAATACTGTAGCCCCGGCCCAGCGTGGCCAAAGGGCTGACCACGTGCAGCGTTTGCACCTGGCTTTGCAAGAGCAGGCGGCGCGCTTTGAGCCCATCGCGCATGGCACGAGGCAGGCGCTCGGCCAAGCTGTCCAGACGCTGGCGCAACAACGCCAATTGACGGCCAGGATGCTGGGCCGCCAGCCGAGTTTCGAGGCGAATTAAGCGCTCGCGACGGGTATTGAGGCTGCGTTCAAAGGCCCGGCGCATGCGCATGTCCAGGTCGTCCAGGCGCTGGGCTTGCTGGCGCAGGCGTTCACCGGGGTGGCGCAAGCGGCGGGATAGACCCTCAAGGCGCAAGCGATCACGCATCAGACGATCGCGGATACGCATCACCAAACGACGGTGCAGGCTCTCAATACGGTGTTGCAGGTCGCTGGAATCAGGGGCCAGCAATTCGGCGGCGGCTGAAGGCGTGGGGGCCCGTACGTCGGCGACAAAGTCACTGATGGACACATCGGTTTCATGCCCGACGGCACTCACGATAGGCGTAACGCAAGCGTCAATGGCGCGGGCCACGGCCTCTTCGTTAAAACACCACAAGTCTTCCAGCGAGCCACCGCCCCGGGCCAGGATCAGCGCATCGAACCCGCCGCCATCGGCCAGCTTCAAGGCTCGCACAATCTGCGCTGTGGCTTCGCGGCCCTGCACGGCGGTGGGGATTAATGTCAGTTCAACCTGCGGTGCGCGGCGTTTAAAAACGCTGATGATGTCGCGGATCACGGCCCCGGTGGGCGAACTGACAATGCCGATACGTTGCGGGTGGGCGGGGAGGGCGGCCTTGCGCTCGGTGCTGAACAGCCCTTCAGCCGAAAGCTTCTCTTTCAACGCGTCAAAGGCCAGCCGCAAAGCGCCATCGCCGGCGGGTTCGACTGTGTCGAGGATCAGCTGGTAATCGCCCCGACCCTCAAATAGCGACACCTTGCCGCGCACTTTCACCGCCAGGCCATCTTTCAAGGCCTGGCGCACCCGTGCCGCATTGTTGCGAAACAACGCGCAACGCACCTGCGCACCGCTGTCCTTGAGGGTGAAATACACATGACCAGAGGCCGGGCGGGCGAGGTTGGAGATTTCGCCTTCGACCCAGATATTGCTGAACACGTCTTCGAGCAGCACCCGTGCGCGGCCGTTGAGTTGGCTGACGGTCAGGACTTCTCGGTCGAGGTTGAGTCGTGCGAAGGGATCTTTAATCATGGGGGCCATCATAAGGGTGGATTGTGATGACTGCACCTGTCTGGTTACAGTCGCGCCACTTAAAAAAGGAAGCAAGCAGATGGACCTGTCTTTTACTGGCGCTGAATGGGTGTTGCTTGAGTTGGCCATCGCCCTGGCCTACATCGTGTTTGGTGTTGCGGGGTTTGGCACGGCGCTCGTGGCCGGGCCTTTGCTGATTCTGTGCCTGCCGCTGTCAAAAATCATCCCGCTGCTGGTCCTGCTGGATTTCATCGCAGCGTTTGGTAACTGGTTGCCGGCCCGGCGTGATGTTGCACGCCCGGAGTTGCTGCGATTGCTGCCGTGCATGGCCGTCGGCTGCGTGGTGGGGGTGGTGTTTTTGCTGAGCCTCAAGTCCGACCTGTTGCTGCTGTTAATGGGGGTTTTTATCACCGCCTACGCGCTATACAGCCTGGCCGTGAAGCTCCGGCCGGCGCACGTTTCAGCCGCATGGGCCGTGCCGACGGGCGTGGTGGGGGGGTTATTTGGTGCATTGTTTGGCAGCGGCGGCTTTCTGTATGCGATCTACCTCAATGCGCGCTTGCCTAAAGAGGCCGCGCGGGCCACGCAAAGCGCGTTGATCAGTTGCAGTACGGTGGTGCGCTTGAGCCTGTTTGTGATCGCCGGTGTGTACGCGGATGGCGAGTTGCTCTGGCTGGCCGCCTTTCTCTTGCCAGCCATGGCGCTGGGGCTGTGGATAGGGCGTAAACTGGCGATCAAATTGTCACGCGACGCCTTTGTCCGGCTGGTGACCTGGCTGGTGCTGGCAAGTGGTGTTGCGCTGATTGCGCGCTACGTGACCACTTCGTAGGAGCGAGCTTGCTCGCGATCTTTTGATCTTTTTAAAGCACAAGCTCGCGCCTACAGGGGTGTTTTCTTTTTATTTATATGTGCCGTACTCATGAATTCGCAAAGCATCATCGTCCCTAAAATTTCCACCTTGCCGGTCCACGAACCCCGTGCCCGCGCCATCGTACGTTGGCTGGTGCGCAAAAACATTATTGAAGAAACGCTGACCACCTGTGGCCGCACCGGCAACGGCATGGCGTACGCCATCGCGCCGGGCGCTGCCAGTGTTGTGCTGCACCCCGAGGCGTTGCCTTTTGGTGAGCCGGTCAATGGCCTGGAGATCATCACCAAACGCTGTATTTACACGCCGGCCAAGGGCTTTCTGGAGGAAGCGGGCTGCGCCGAATGCCGCCAGGAAGTCGGTGAGGCGCTGTTTGAGAGCCTCGAAGACTGGATGCCGGCGCGCACCGATAACTTCATTTGCCCGCTGTGTGGCCATGAAGACGACATCAACGGTTTCCTGTTTTTGCAGCCGTGCGGGTTTTCCAATTTGGGGTTTATTTTCAACAACTGGGCGCAGGCGGGATTCAAACAAAGCTTCCTCGACGAGTTTGCCGATTGGCTGGACCAGCCGGTGGCGTGGGTCACGGTCGAACTGTAAGGTGCAGATTTCGTCGCCGCGGCGGCGGTTCAATTTCTGCCTTCAAAGTCAGCTAATCATGGGTCTTTAGCGCAAAACTCTCTAAAGGTTTCCGTTGAGAGAAGCCGGTGTTTTACGTACAATGGCGCGCTTCCATTTTCCCGCTCGGGAGCCCCAGCGATGCTGCGTATCAGCCAAGAAGCACTCACCTTCGATGACATCCTTCTCGTCCCCGGTTATTCCGAGGTTCTTCCGAACGAAGTCAGCCTAAAGACTCGTTTGACCCGTGGCATTGAACTGAATATTCCGCTGGTTTCCGCCGCGATGGACACCGTGACTGAAGCGCGTCTGGCCATTGCCATGGCTCAGGAAGGCGGTATCGGTATCATCCACAAGAACATGACCATCGAGCAGCAAGCTCACGAAGTGCGCAAGGTAAAGCGTTTCGAGGCCGGTGTGGTTAAAGAACCCATCACCATCGAAGCCGACGCCACCGTGCGTGAACTGCTTGAGTTGACCCGCCAGCACAACATTTCCGGCGTTCCGGTCCTGCAAAACGGCGACCTGGTCGGCATTGTGACGTCCCGTGACGTACGCTTTGAAAACCGCCTCGAAGCCTCCGTTCGTGACGTGATGACGCCTAAAGAGCGCCTGGTCACGGTCAAGGAAGGCGCTAACAAGAACGAAGCGCGTGAGTTGTTGCACAAACACCGCATCGAGCGCGTCTTGATCGTCGACGACAAATTCGCCCTTAAAGGCATGATGACCGTTAACGACATCGAAAAAGCCAAGGCTTACCCGCTGGCCAGCAAGGACGACCAGGGTCGTCTGCGTGTAGGCGCGGCGGTCGGTACCGGCAAGGACACCGAAGACCGTGTTTCCGCACTGGTAGCTGCTGGCGTTGACGTAGTGGTGGTTGACACGGCTCACGGTCACTCCAAAGGCGTGATCGACCGCGTGCGTTGGGTCAAGCAGAACTTCCCTGACGTTCAGGTGATTGGCGGCAACATCGCCACCGGCGCTGCCGCTCTGGCCTTGGCTGAGGCGGGCGCTGATGCCGTTAAAGTCGGTATCGGCCCAGGCTCGATCTGCACCACCCGTATCGTGGCCGGTGTGGGTGTTCCGCAAATCAGCGCGATTGCCAATGTTGCCGCTGCCCTTGAAGGCACCGGCGTTCCGTTGATCGCTGACGGTGGCATCCGTTTCTCGGGTGACTTGTCCAAAGCCATCGTTGCCGGTGCATCCTGCGTGATGATGGGGTCGATGTTCGCCGGTACTGAAGAAGCGCCGGGTGAAATCGAACTGTATCAGGGCCGTTCGTACAAGGCTTACCGCGGCATGGGTTCGCTGGGTGCTATGTCGCAATCCCAGGGTTCTTCTGACCGTTACTTCCAGGATTCGTCGGCAGGTGCCGAGAAGTTGGTTCCGGAAGGCATCGAAGGCCGCGTGGCCTACAAAGGTTCCCTGACTGCGATCGTGCACCAACTGATGGGCGGTCTGCGTTCCTCGATGGGTTACACCGGCTGCGCCGATATCGAGCAAATGCGTACCAAGCCCGAGTTTGTCCGCATCACGGGTGCCGGCATGGCTGAATCCCACGTCCACGACGTGCAGATCACCAAAGAAGCCCCTAACTATCGTGTAGGCTGACCCGCTAGCTAGAAGCCACAAGTTATAAGCTGCAAGCGGCGCTGTGTAACCACAGTGACCGCGCAGCTCCGATTACTTGCAGCTTGCAGCTCAAAGCTTGCAACTGCTTTTCAGAGTTTCTCCTATGTCCCTCGACATTCACGCTCACCGCATCCTGATCCTGGACTTCGGTTCCCAGTACACCCAGCTGATCGCCCGCCGCGTTCGCGAAATCGGCGTTTACTGCGAACTGCACCCGTTTGACATGGATGACGCCGCGATTCGCGAATTCGCCCCAAAAGGCATCATCCTTGCCGGCGGCCCGGAATCGGTTCACGAAGCCGACAGCCCGCGCGCCCCTCAAGCGGTGTTCGACCTGGGCGTACCGGTCTTCGGCATCTGCTACGGCATGCAAACCATGGCTGAACAGCTGGGTGGCAAGGTCGAAGGTTCCGAGTTGCGTGAGTTCGGTTATGCCCGCGTAGACGTGGTTGGCAAAAGCCGCCTGCTCGACGGCATCGAAGACCATATCGACGCAGACGGCCTGTTCGGCCTGGACGTGTGGATGAGCCACGGTGACAAAGTCACCAAAATGCCTTCTGACTTCAACATCCTGGCCAGCACCCCGAGCTGCCCGATTGCCGGCATGTACAACGATGCGCGCGGTTATTACGGCGTGCAGTTCCACCCGGAAGTGACCCACACCAAGCAGGGCGGCCGCATCCTCTCGCGCTTTATCCTCGACATCTGCGGTTGCGAAGCCCTGTGGACGCCGTCGAAAATTGCGGAAGACGCTATCGCCAACATCCGTGCCCAGGTTGGCACTGACAACGTCTTGCTGGGCCTGTCCGGCGGCGTTGACTCCTCCGTTGTGGCGGCCTTGCTGCACAAGGCCATTGGCGACCAGTTGACCTGCGTATTCGTGGACAACGGCCTGCTGCGCCTGCACGAGGGTGAACAAGTGATGGCCATGTTTGCTGAGAACATGGGCGTCAAGGTGATCCGCGCCAACGCGGCCGACCAGTTCTTGAACAACCTGGCGGGCGAAAGCGACCCGGAGAAAAAGCGCAAAATCATCGGCCGCACCTTTATCGACGTGTTTGATGCAGAGTCCAGCAAGCTGGACAACATCAAGTACTTGGCCCAAGGCACCATCTACCCGGACGTAATCGAGTCGGCTGGTGCTAAAAGCGGCAAGGCCCACGTCATCAAGTCGCACCACAACGTGGGCGGCCTGCCGGACGACATGAACCTCAAGCTGGTTGAACCCCTGCGTGAGCTGTTCAAGGACGAAGTCCGCCGCCTGGGCCTGGAACTCGGCCTGCCGTACGACATGGTCTACCGCCACCCGTTCCCGGGCCCGGGCCTGGGCGTGCGCATCCTGGGTGAAGTGAAAAAGGAATACGCCGACCTGCTGCGTCGTGCCGACCACATCTTCATCGAAGAACTGCGCAAGGCCGACTGGTACCACAAAGTCAGCCAGGCATTCGTCGTCTTCCAGCCGGTTAAATCGGTGGGTGTTGTAGGCGATGGTCGCCGTTACGCATGGGTAGTGGCCCTGCGTGCCGTAGAAACCATCGACTTCATGACCGCGCGTTGGGCACACCTGCCTTACGAACTGCTTGAAACCGTGAGTGGTCGCATCATCAACGAAATCGACGGCATCTCCCGCGTCACCTATGACGTATCGAGCAAGCCACCGGCAACGATTGAGTGGGAGTGAGGCTGGTTCGCAACTATCTGATTTTATTGTAAAAAATAAGAGTTGATAGTGATGTTTACTACGTCATCAAGGGCGTTGTTAATGGCGCGCGTTGTGCGTATGTGAGAAAGCTCTATCGATACCATGTCCCGGATAAGGAATGCTGGCATGGTATCGAGAACGCTTAGCATCGCAGATGTCAGCAATAACTGTTTGCCCATCTCCCCTATGCTGTTGGCGTGTGTTTTGAAGAACTTTACGCGCAACCTTAAACCCGCGCAGATTTCCGGCTAGAAGTTATCAATCGCGTTGCACATCGACACCCTCCCTGCTGGCTGCGGTTGGACCATCGCCCACTGCTTGCCGCCCGCCTCCAATTCATCCAGCTGGAACGAACAGTCCGCCGACATGGTGGCCTGCACCAGGTAGTCCACGCCAGGCCGAGGCACGAAGGTCATGGTCTTGGCACACTGCCGGGAATATTGCAGGCGCCCCAGGTAATGGAACGCGATCGGCTTGTTCGCCGGCACCACCAGCTCCGACGAGACCGCACCGGCCCACGAAAAGATCGGTCCGGGAATGCCGAGGTTTTCGCCGTTATGGTCGGGGAAGCCGGGTTTCGCCGACGCCATCACCCCCGCGCCGGGCACGTTCCAGTCGAGGCAATCACGCTCCGGCACGGCGCGCACCAGGCCGTCGGTGAGCAGGCGGATACGCGCGGTCTCGCCGCCCTGCGGGGGCACATAGCCGGTGGACAGCGAACGCACGTTCGCCACTTGGCCGCAGCCGCCGAGCGATAGCAGCAGCACGGCGAGGATTACAGGCAACAGTCTCATCAGGAATCGACTCGTAGGGGGACGTTAAGGCTGGTGGCAGTTCTGGTTGACCGACAGATGTGGCGCCGGCTCATAGCTCACGCGCTGCAAACCATCGGCGTCCTGGAACAGGAAGTATTTGACGCGACAGTCCTTGAACATCCCTGAGTAACCCTCCGCCCGGAAGCCTTGGCCATCGACCTGTTTGGTCACGGTATTGTTGCGGCTGACCACCGTGAGCACACTCTGATAGCTGTCGCCCATGTTTACCCCAGGCTCGCCGGTGATCGCGGCCGAGGAGGCGCAACCACCCAGCGCTGTTGCCGCCATGGCCAATGCGGCACCATACAGTCCGTTGCGTAGATTGTTCATTCCCTGTGTCCTTTTGGTGACGGATTAACGGCGGCCGTCGCACACCGGCGATTCTCCAATACGACCGAGCTTGCACATGTCCAAGTTATCTTTGCGTTTGTAGCCTGCGTCTTTCATGCAATAGAAGTTCAGTAACCTCATATCGATTGGCGACCTGTCTCCTGCGCCATCAACATTGGTATATCCGCACGCACGCATCGCAGCAATGATCCCGGTCTGCGATACGCCCTCCTTGTACCATTTTGTGTAATCCGGAGCCGGCGGTTGAAAGCCCCTTCCCGTGCAGCCAACCAGTAACACCGCGCAAAAACTCAGCAACAGGCTCCTCGTGAACATGGCGTTCTTCCTTATGGGTTTGACTCGGATAAGTGTGAGACGCCGTAGGGTGAGTCGCTCTAGAAGGGCTTGCAAGCGGCCCCGCCATCCTCATAGCGGTTATGAACTGTTTGATTGCCGTTAGCGCCTTCCATTGAGGCCAGATATTTTGCCAGAAGAACTTTTTGTTATGTTATCGGTGGGGTGAGGTTCGCTCGCAGTACCTCGATAAACTCCAGCACTAGTTGGGATGGCACTTCATGAGTCGGGTGTAATAACGCTATTTCATAGCGAATCGCTGGGCGAAACGGACGCAGAACCAAGCCACTGGTGAATGACCGACTCACCACCGGATCAATGATTCCGACCCCCACACCCGCGGCTACAAGTTCACAGGCGGTGGAGAAGAACTCTGTTTCTGCCACGACGTTCCACGTCGCTCCGTACTCCGAGAATGCCGTGGCTAGTTGCTGGTGGATCGGATCGCCCTTGAACAGGGATACGAACGGCACGCCACTCAGGTCTGCCGGCGTGATGCTGGGCAACATGGCCAAGGGATGACTGGCTGGCATCATGCACTGGCACTCGTAGGAGAACACTTCCATGTTGGCTGTCGGATAGTCGAGCGGCAATTCGGCGATGGCAATATCGAACTGCTGGGTGGTCATCAACTCGCGAACCGATTGCGAGTTGCGACTGATGATCTTCATCTGTAAGCCGGGCCGCTGCTTGGCGAACTCGGCCATGATCCTGGGCAGCAAACTGATCGAGACACTCGCATAGGCGGCTACCGCCAGATGCCCCCGCTTGCCTAGACGAATTTCCTGAGCATGCCGTGTGGCCTTCTCCACAGCCTCCAGGGCACGGTTGGCCTCGACATAGAACAGACGTGCTTCAGGTGTTGGCTGCAAGCGCCCGCCCCGGCGCACGAACAGATTGAGGCCGATTTCATGTTCGAGGATGGCAATGGTGCTGCTGATCGCCGGTTGAGAAATACCCAGTAGCTCGGCAGCGCGGGTCATCGTGCCGTGGAGCATAAGGGTGCGGAAGCATTCGAGCTGACGGATTTGCATGATATGCCTATAGATTTATCTTATAGTCAGGCAAAGTTATATTATTGGTTTTCACATGTCACGGTGTGTTCCTCTAGGTATGCGTTGTTCAAGACCAACAACAAAGGAGCACACACCGTGACTGACACCCCTTCTTACACCGCAGTATCGCGCTTGGCACCACGCCATGGAGTCGCCATAAAGCTGGCCCGCGGCCAAAATATCCGCATCATCAACACCCATGGCCATCAGGTAGTCGATACGTGGGCCTTCGCCCAGGACGACCTGGCCGAATGCATGTCCATGGAGCACAGCCGCGCCTCGCTGCTGCGTCTGATCCCGCGAGTCGGTGATACCTTGCTGAGCAACCGCCGCCAGCCGATGCTGACCCTGACCGAAGACACCACGCCGGGCATTCATGACACCCTGATCGCAGCCTGTGACATCCACCGCTATCGCCAACTGGGCGCGGAGGGTTATCACGACAGTTGCACTGACAACCTGGCCAATGCGCTGGAGGCTATCGGCCTGGCTGCCACCGATACGCCTTGCCCCCTTAACCTGTTCATGAATGTGCCCGTCGACAATGATGGGCGCCTGGCCTTTGCTCCACCGGTCAGTAAAGCCGGCGACCATGTCAGCCTGCGCGCGGAAATGGACCTGATTATTGTGCTTTCCGCCTGCCCGCAGGATATGACGCCGGTCAACGGCATGACGCCAACAGAGTTGCACTACCAGGTTCACTGAGGACCTGGCCACTCTCTGCCTTATCCCTTCTGCTTTCTGCCCTCAACCTGAGCTATCACAAAAAACCAAGCCATGAGGCCACTACCATGATCCAGATACATCGCAAACATCTCGCTATCGCCTTGCTCAGTGCTTGGACTACGTTCAGCGCCTCTTGGGCCAGTGCCGATGATCTGCTCGCGCAGATTCAGGCTAACAAGCTCATCACCATTGCCACGGAGGCGCGCTACGCGCCCTTCGAGTTCGTCGAAGCCGGTAAGATTGTCGGCTACGATATCGACCTGATGAACTATGTTCTGGCCGACATGCCCGACGTAAAACTCAAGCACCTCGACCTGCCATGGCAGGGTGTACTCCCGGGTCTTGATCGTAAGAAGTTCGACTTTGTCGTTAGTGCAGCCACCGTCAACAAAGCCCGTGCCGAGCAATTCGCCTTCACCATCCCGATTGCCGATGCCACGGTGAAACTGCTCAAACGCCAAGACGACAGCTCCATCCAGTCGCTGGACGACCTCAACGGCAAGATCGTTGGCTCGCAGACTGGCTCCGGGCAGATTCTCGCTCTGCAAGCCTTCGATAAGCAGCTCAAGGCAGCAGGAAAACCCGGTCTAAAGGAACTGCGCCAGTACATCGCCTATGACGAAGCCTATGCCGACCTCGCCGCCGGCCGTCTCGACGGTGTAGCCCAAGCCTTGCCAAACATCGGTCCCCTGCTCAAAGCACGTCCCGGTATGTTCGCGACCCTGCCTGATCCATTAGGACCAAAAACCTACTTCGCCTGGGTGGGCCGCAAGGATGCCGAAAGCGCCTCACTGGTGAAATTCTTCAACAACCGTCTTGTGCGCGCCAACCAGGACGGCACCTTGCAGAAGCTGCAACAGAAGTGGTTCGGTTTCACCATGGACCTGCCGACCGAAAGCCCTGAGCCGGAAATCTGAGGTCGCCCCATGAACGAGTTTATTGAACGGCTGATGCTTTATATGCCGGCACTCGGGAATGGTCTGCTGGTCACCTTGGGCCTGTGCCTGGTGGGCATGCTGCTGGGGTTCACGCTGGGGGTCGCACTGTATCTGTGCGGTTCCTGCCGCTCGCCAGCATTGATCTGGTTTTCCCGTGTCTACGTGAGTTTCTTTCGCGGTACACCGCTGTTGGCTCAATTGCTGCTGTGCTTCTACCTGCCAACCAGCTTGGGCATCGACCTCCCGGGTGTAGTCGCCGCCATTATCGTCCTGTCGCTGAATACTGCGGCTTACCAGTCGCAGATCCTTCGCAGCGGGTTCGAAGCGATCCCCAAGGGCCAACTGGAAGCTGCCGCCGTATTCGGTCTCAGCCGCTGGCAGACCCTGACCCGGGTGCAGATTCCACAGGTGTTGCAGTTGGCGTCCCCAGCGCTGGTATCGGAACTGATCGACGTCATCAAAGCGTCGGCAGTGGTATCGGTCGTAGCCATGACCGATCTCATGCGGGTCAGCCAGCAACTGGTCGCACAAACGTATAGGCCGCTTGAGGTCTACTTGGTGGCAGCCCTGTTCTATCTGGCGCTGACGAGCGTACTCGCGCTGGCTGGCAGAGCTCTGGAGCAATACTGGCAGAGGCGCGCGTAATGGAAGAATTACTGACTTACCTGCCTGACTTCGTGCATGCCCTTTGGGTCACGGTGCAGATCAGTCTGCTCGCCGCCTTGATGGGTGCCATCCTGGGCTTCACCGTCAACGGGCTGCGCGTGGCTTATGCCCCGCTGATCCATCTGTACCGAGTATATATCTGGCTGATTCGCGGCACGCCGTTTCTGGCACAGCTGATGCTGGTGTACTTCGGCTTACCGGCCCTCGGCTTAACCCTGAGCGCGGTGGAGGCGACCATCGTGTCGCTGACCCTCTACAGCTCGGCCTACTTCGCCGAACTGTTGCGCACGGCATGGAACAGCGTGCCGCGCGGCCATGTCGAGGCGGCGCGTGTGCATGGCATCGGCTCCCGGCAGGTGTTCTGGCATATCCAGACACCACAGGCCTTGATGTTCTGCCTGCCACTACTGGGTAACCAGGTGATCCTGACCATCAAGGAAAGCGCTGTGGCCTCAATCATCACCGTACCGGAACTGACCCAGACCGCTGGTGCCATTGTTTCCAATACCTTCTCATATGTCGTGCCTTACGGTTTGCTGGTGATCGCCTACTGGCTGCTCACCCAAACGGTCGGCACCCTGTTCAGCTTGGCCGCTCAGCGCGCCAATCGCACTTTCAGAGGTTGAACATGAATCCGTCTCCGATCATCGAACTGCGGGGCCTGGGTAAATCCTACGGCGAACTTCGGGTCCTCAAGGGAATCGACCTGAACGTGATGCCCGGTGAGATCGTCTCCCTGATCGGCCCTTCTGGGTCGGGCAAGACCACGGCCCTGCGCTGCATGAACTTTCTTGAAGCCTATGACGAAGGCGAGGTGCTGATCCACGGGCGCCTGCTTGGCTATAAAAATAGCGGCCGTCGCCTCAAGGACCGCCAGAACGCCGCACAACTGGCTGAAGTCCGTCGCCCGCTGGCCATGGTATTCCAGCAGTTTAATCTGTGGCCGCACATGAGCGTTCTGGGTAATGTGATGGCCCCACTGCTACTTGGTAAACACATGACCAAGGCCGAGGCGCAGACATTGGCCGAACAGGCTTTGCAGCGCGTGGGCATGAGCCACAAGCTGGATGCCTATCCGGGTCGACTTTCCGGCGGCCAGCAGCAGCGCGTCGGCATTGCCCGAGCCCTGGCGATCCAACCCGAACTGCTGCTACTCGACGAGCCGACCTCGGCTCTTGATCCGGAGTTAGTGGAAGAAGTCCTCCAGGTCATCCAGTCCTTGGCTCAATCCGGCATGACCATGGTGATGGTGACCCACGAAATGAGTTTCGCGCAAAAAATCTCCACACAGGTCGTGTTTATGGAAGCGGGTCAGGTTGTAGAACGCGGCGCTCCGGCGCAGTTGTTCACCCAACCGTCGACAGAACGTCTGAATCAATTTCTCAAACCCTGGCTCAACCGTGGCACAGCGGCTGCCTGACCAAGGTACGCGATGGAGTATGACTCACTATGAGCACCTTGCTGGATGAGGCCTATCGCTTGGGCGAAGGCCTTAGCGACCCACTTCAACTGACCCGCCAAGCACTTGCTGCCGCGGCCTCGTCGGAGCATGTTTTTACCGCCCTGTGCGAGGAACGGGCCCTGCGCCAAGCTGAGGCATCGATGGCACGTCGCCTGCGTGGGCAACCCCTGAGCCCATTCGACGGCATTCCCTACGCTGTCAAGGATCTGGTGGATATCGCAAACATGCCGACCAGTGCCGGCTCGAAACTATGGGCCTGCAAACCGCTCGCTTCAGGCGATGCACCGGTGATCGCCGCGCTCAGTTCACTGGGGATGATCCCCATCGGCAAGACCAATCTCAGCGAGTTTGCCTATTCCGGTCTGGGTCTGAACCCGCACTTCGGCACCCCAGTGGCGGATTTTTCTATCCATGAACCGCGCGCTCCTGGCGGCTCCTCGTCAGGTTCGGCAATTGCCGTGCAACGCGGCATCGTCAGCGTTGCATTGGGTACCGACACCGCTGGCTCGGTGCGCATTCCCGCTGCGTTCAATGGACTGGTGGGTTACCGCGCATCCTGCGCCCGCTATCCCTTGTCAGGCGTGCGAGCACTGGCGCAAACGCTCGATACACTGGGCCCTATCGCCAATACCGTAGCCGACTGCGTTGCCTTCGACGGCGCCTTGCGTGGCATCCTTACCACTGCGCCCATGCCTCTTGGCCTGACCGGCGTTCACTTCGTCGTGGAGGAAACTATTCTGCTGGACCCACTCCTGCAACCCGCCGTTCGCGACAACCTGCTGTCGCGCATGGAGTGTCTGCGTGCCGCGGGTGCGGTAGTCGAGACTCGGCCACTGGAATCCGTTGCCCGTACGCGTCAATTGATCGCCGAACAGGGTTGGCTGGGCGCGGTGGAGGCCTGGAAAAACTACGGTGCATCCGTCGAAGGGCCATACAGTGCGCAAATTGATCCTCGCGTGCGACAACGCCTACTCGCCTCAGCAGCGATAGGCGAACGTGAAGCGCTGTTGCGACAGGGCCGTGAGCAACTGATGGCGGAGTTAGCGCATGAACTGGGCAACTGCGTGTTGGTCATGCCCACCGTTTGGCATGTCGCGCCGCCCCTGGCAGCGCTGGAGCAGGACGATGCGCACTTCGCCCTCACCAACCTGCAGACGCTGAACCTGACCATGATCGGCAGCCTGCTGGACATGCCCGGGGTTGCCATCCCAACGGGCAGCGATGCACAGAGGCTACCAACCTCGATGCTGCTCTCGATGTCGCAGGGCAGGGACGATACTCTGCTATCCATTTGTCTGTCAGTCGAGAACGCCTGTGGATCGATATCAACTGATTGAACAGAGCGCTAGGTTCTGTTCGAAGTTCGCCGAAATTCAGCTGACTTTGCACGTATCTTGGCTAAAAGGCGGCGCAGCACGTTCAAACCATTCAGCCTTCCGGGGCACCGTGATAAGGCGCACCGTTGTCTCCTAGAGGTGGGACCTAACAGTCGTAAGTCCCATCGAGTCAGACTGGGGGGCGAGCAGGCTTGAGTCGCGGGTTTGAACAAGCGGTTCAGGACGCTGGTACATGAGATTCGTGGGCTTCGACCGGGACCACTACAGGTTTTGACGTACTCCAAAAGGTGAGCGCGGCGAAGGTTCCGGCGCACACCAATATTAAGCCGCACAGTCCGATCATGAGGCGACGCTGTTCGCGACGCAGGCGTGTTTCGCCAAGGCTCTGTTCGTTCCGCAGGGCATGTACTTCAGCTTGGCGCTCAGCTCTTTCCTGCTGTCGCTCGCTGCGTTCGTTAAGTAGCGTTTGGTTCTGTTCGGCCAGCACTTCGTGCAGTTCTGATAGCTGGCGCTCCAGATTGTGGTGATTCTCGTCCCGCCGCTGCGTCTGGAAGGCTAGGTCGGCATCGAGCCGTTCTGTCTGGCTGGTGGCTTCGCGGCGTTGGTCGTCGAGTGCTGCGAGCAGATCTTGCTCGGCAGCCGTGAGGCGTTGCTCCACGGTGTTCGCTTGCTCTTCCAGAACCTCTCGGAGCAACTGCCGCTGTTCGTCCAGAACGTGCTGCACCTGCTGCATGCGATCGTCGAAGTCTGCCAACAGGCGATCCCGAGTTTCCATCACTTCTTTGGCGATGCTAATGAGCATCTCGCCGTGTTCGTCGGTCAGTCCCTGGACTTTCAGCAGGTCGGTGACGTATTGGCGCAAGCCTGCGGCTTGGTGCTTGATCACGGTTTGGTGCTGCTCGAGGCGCTTGTTCTGTCGTGCCAGTTCCTCGGCCTTGGCATCCAGTGTCTTTTGCTGCTCGGCCAGTTGCCCCTGCTGCTCGGTCAGTTGCTGCGCCTGCAGCGAGCTGATTACCATCAATTGGGCAAGGGTCTTGGAGAATTCCGCCTGCACTTCCTGGGCGTCGAGTTGGGCGTTCGTCAGTTCGTCACGATTGAACAGGCGGCCGAAGAAGCTACGCTGCTCGTGTTCGTCACGCACCTTCTTGAAATCGTCCAGGCGCTTGAAGGTACTGTGGAACTTCTTGTACACCTCGGCGATGTCGATCTGAGCAAGCAGGTCGTCGCTTGGGACGGTGCGGGCGAGTTGGGCGATGACCTTGGACATCCTTTATATTTCCTTCCTGAACTGCTGAAGCAACGAACCGAGGCGTTCGTTGAACTGTTTTTTGCTATCGATGGCCTGGGACAGCGCGGCGATAGTCGTAGCCTGCTCTTGCACGGTGCCTTGCGCCTGTTTCACCGATGCGCGTGCGGCCTCGGTTGCCAGGTCGAAGCTCCCGGCAATGCGTTGATTAAGCTGGGCCATCACCCGGTAGCGCGCCGACAGCCGCAATTGCAGCTCTAGCTGTTCGATCATCCGCTCGCCCAGTTCGGCGGTGGCTTGCAGGGTATCGATCTGTGCGTTGATGAAGTCGGTGCCCTTGTCCAGCATCCAGTCGATCAGCGAGTCGATGGCGTACATCAGCAGGGCGTTGGCGAGGCCGGTCATCAAACCGGTTAGCACTGGGGCGATCATCCCGGCCAGCGGTGCGAGCACCGGGATGCCAATGAGGAAGGTATTCACCGATTGCTCCAGGAGCATGCCGGCACCCAGGGTGAGCAGGCCTGCCAGGCTCTTGCTGACCGCGCGCATGACCTCTGTGCCGGACATCTCCTTGGGCGGCCAGAGCAGCAGCTTGAGTGCCTTGAGCAACTCTTGCATGCCTTCACGGATAATCGTTACGACTTTGGCTGAGGTGGTAATGAGGTTGTTGATCAGGAACGTCAGCAGGTTGCCCATCAGGCCCTGTAGGCCACCCTCGAAAAAGGCTTCGAAAGCCGCCTTGAACTTACCCTGTACGCGCTTAAGCACACGCTCCACCGCTGCTACCACGCGGTCGAGCAGGGGCTGTTGGTCGTTGCGCTGGCTGACCACCTTATGCACCTCGACGAAGCTGCCGTTGACCACTTCGAATAACAACACGCCCATTGCGCGGCGCAGGCCGGTCTTGCCGAATTCCTTCGCGCCCGTGAGGCCTAGCGCCTTGCCGTGGTAGAGCAGGCGGTCCTTTGTGTCGGGCTGATGTTAGTCGATGGCGGCGCGGGCTTTGTCGATCAGCGGCTTGGTGATGGATTCGTCGTAACCGTTTTCAGCAGAGAGCGCAGTCTCTGCGGCGGTATCGCTCTTTTCCCGGTTATTTTCAAAGGTGGTGAAATGCAGGTTGTCTTCTTCAGAGGCCAGTTTTTTACGTTGCTCTGGGGTCAGCATCCAGCCGCCTTCCTTATGCGTCTGCTTCAGGGGAATGGTGTGGTCCAGCTCGGCGTTCATCACCAGCTTGCCATTAGACTTGGCGGTTCGCTTGGTCTGTGCCTTTTTATGGGTATAGGCGTCGACAAAGGTCTGGGAGTTCATTGTGCCGGCTTTCACCGCATCGTTCTTCTTCTTCGTTTTCGCGGCGGAGTAGTCATAGTCGCTTTTGCGGTCGTAATGTTCTGAGGTCTTGGCGTAGATGTCCTGGTTGGCATTGTGCTGGGTGGTCACGTTGCCGCCTTTCTTGTCCGAGAACATCGCCGGGGTCAGGCCGAAGGGACCGACCACCTGTTGCAGGGCTTCTTCGCGGCAGCAGTCGAGCAGTTCCTGGAGGCGCTTGTCCTTGAGTGTCTCGCGTTCGGAGCGAGCGCCGCCCGGTACCTGCAACTGGCGCTGGTCGGCATCGACAACGGAACTGAGCAGGGCGTCAAGATTGGCGGTGAGCAGCCGATCCACTTGCAGCGTCGGTCGGGAGTTCATCGAACATTCCTTGTCGAAAGGAGCCTGCGTGGCAGGGAAAAAGGGCTTGAGTGCCGCTATTAGGCCACTATTGATTGCTCAGGCACAAGCCGCAGACGTCAAGGCCTCTAGGTCTCTGGGTGTCAGAACTGCCGCAGCATTCAGACGCTGCCGCACCCTACCCATTGCAGCCGTCGCCCTTGGCCAGCCCGAGGGGCTGCACTGCGTTTTAGCGTTGTATCATCGGCGGCCGTCGCACACGGGCGATTCGCCAATGCGGCCGAGTTTGCACAGGTCGAGGTTATCGCGGCGGGAGAACCCTGTGTCTTTCATGCAGTAGAACCGGGTCAGCACCACATCAATCGGTGAGGTGTCGCCCACGCCATCCAGGTTGGTATAGCCGCACGCGCGCATGGCGTTGTCGACGCCCGATTGGGTGACTCCTTTTTTGTACCACTGAGTGTAGTCCCCTGGCGGCGGTTGAAAGCCTCTGCCTGTGCAGCCAACCAGTGTCACCGCGCAAAATATCAGCAGCAGGCTCCTTGTGGGCATGGCGTTATTCCTTATGGTTTGACTCGGATGGATGCATCAGCAGCCTACAGGGTTCTTCCACTCGGCACAGGGCTGTACACCGTCCTTCTTTTAGACCGTTCAGCGAACGAATGAAAACGTGCCTGGCGCTTCCATTGGCAATCACGTTCGCGCGGTTCATGACCGGCTACGGCAGCCCTGAGCCGGGTGGTCTGTCTTCAGATCCGGTGGGGCCACGGGTTTGAATGACCGTCAAGCCCGTGTGACGGTCTGCACCCTTGGCGCTGCGCTGGGTACTCATGGCCTGGCGCAGGGAAATGCCCTTGAAGCCATGGCACCAGCAGTTGGCCGTACTACCTTCGCGGGCTCATCCCGCCATGTCCGCTTTGCGATCCTCCAGGCCTGCCGCATGCCGGGCCACTCGCCAGCCAAAAACGATGGCTGGGCCCAAGGTTGTACCCGGGCCTGGGTAGGTGCCGCGAAAGATGGAAGCCAAGTCATTGCCGCACGCATATAGCCCCTCGATCACCTGGCCCTGGGTGTCGAGTACCTGGCCGTGGGCGTTGCCGCTCAAGCCTGCGCTGCAAGCCAGGTCGGCCGGTTGTACGGTGACGGCGTAGTAGGGGCCTTCGCCAAGCGGGCGCACGCAGGGGTTGGGCGTTTGCTGCGGGTCGCCGTTGTGGCGGTTCATGATGCTGCTGCCACGGTTGAACGCCGGGTCGTCTCCCCGCGCAGCCGCAGCGTTGTAGGTGCTGACCGTGTTCGCAAGCCCTTGGGCATCGACCTTGAGCGTGCGGGCAAGCTCGGCCAGGGTGCGGCCTTTGACCAGGTAGCCGGCCTTAACGAAGCCCGCGATGTTGATGGCGCTGCGCAGCGGCATCACCAGGCCCAGGCCATAGCGGCGCAAGAACGCTTCATCGCAGATCAGGTGGGCGGTGGGGCTGCCATCGGCGAGCATGCCCATGACGAAGTCGTGGTAGGAGTCCGACTCATTGACGAAGCGCAACCCACGGCTGTTGACCGCAATCAGCCCGGGTTTGGCGCGGTCCAGCAGGATGTGGGGCCACACGGCCTGATAGCCGTTTTTATCTCTGCGAATCGAGCAGGGCATCCACAAGCCGGGGCTATCGTGGCCATTGTCGAGTTGGGCGTTGGCCTGTAGCGCGCGGTCGATGCCGTCGCCGGTGTGGGTCAGGGGGGCCAGTGACAGGGGGTGGGCCGCCGCCGGAAACAACTGTTTGCGCAGGGTCGGGTGACGGGTCACGCCACCAGTGGCCAATACCACGCCACGGCGTGCGCGAATGCGCTGGGGCTGGCCATTGTGCAGCACCACGGCTCCCACCACCTTGCCGTCTTCCAGCACCAGTTCGTGCAAGGGCGTTTCAAAGCGAACCGGCACATTGCGCTGGCGCAGGCTGTAGAACAACCGGGCGACCAAGGCGTTGCCCATCACCAGGTGGGTGCCTCGGGCGTAACTCAGGCGGTCGATGCCATAACGCCCGACCACGCCCAAGGTGCGGGTGAGGTTCTTCACCGAGGCAAAGGGAGACAGCAGCGCATCGAGGTCGGCGCGCGGCACCATCATGCCGCCCAGGCCCATGAACTCTGGGCGTGGTGGGCGCACGCGGTCAAAGTCCTTGCCCAGCAGCCTGCCGTCGAATGCGAGGGGTGCCAGGGCCCGGCCACCGAACGCGGCACCTGGGCCGCTGACGTAGTCAGGGTGGGCGGCGGCCGCTACGAATTTTACTTCGCTGATGCGTTCCAATTCATCGATAGCCTGCGGCCCGCTTGCGAGAAAAGCCTGGCGCAAGTCTTCACCGCCTCGCTCACCGACCACCGCCTTGAGGAAGGTTGCGGCGTCTGCCACGGTGTCAGGCACTCCGGCGCGCTGGCTCTGAGAGGTGCCCGGCACCCAGGTGGTGCCGCCCGAGGTGGCGCTGATGCCGCCCACGACGGCGGTCTTTTCGCACAGCAGCACGTCCAGCCCATGGTGGCTGGCCATCAATGCGCTGGTCATGCCTGCGGTCCCCGCGCCGAACACCAACAGGTCGACTTCCTGGTCCCAGTGCGAGCGCAAGGGTGTGACGGTATTCATAATGAGTTTTCCTTGGTGTTCAGGGTTATTCGTAGGCAGTAACGCCGGCCAGGTGGCGCCCGGCGATATAGCCGAACGTGGCCGCGGGGCCCAGGTTGATTCCACCCGCGGGGTAGTGCCCACCCATGATGCTGGCCATATCGGAGCCTGCCGCGTACAGCCCTTTGATCGGCTGCCCGGCAGAGTCGAGGACCTGAGCGTGGGCATTGGTCTTGAGGCCTGCGAAGGTGCCGAAGCAGCCTGGCTCGACCTTGACCGCATAGAAGGGCCCCTGTTCGATGGGCGCGACGCAAGGGTTTGGCCCGTGCTGCGCATCACCCTGTTTGCGATTGTAGGGCGTGGTGCCGCGACCGAACTGAGGGTCTTCACCCTTGCGGGCGTGGTGGTTGTATGCCGCCAGGGTTTGGCTCAGGCCTGTAGGGTCAATCCCGCAGGCAGTCGCCAGCGCTTCGATGGAGTCGCCGGTTTTCAGGTAACCGGAGCGAATAAACGGCCCAACCGGCAGTGGGAAAGGCCGGGAAATGCCCAGGCCGTAGCGCCGTTGAAACGCGTGCGTGCAGATCAGCCAGGAGGCGACCTCGGTGCCCGGCGCGGCCGCGACCATCGCGGCAACATAATCGTAGTAGCCATTGGCTTCATTGACGAAGCGTTGGCCGTTCGCGAGTACGCCGATGATGCCTGGCTTGCCGCGTTCGATAATGTGCGCAAAGTGGCCGAAGCTGCCGTCTTTATAGGGCACTTTTGACACGGGGGCCCATGCGGCCGCGCAGGCCAGGTCGTCGGCGACCTGAGCGCCGACACGTTCACCCAGGCGCAAGCCATCTCCATTGACGCCCAGCGGCGGCAAGGCCAGATGCTCATGGCCGGTTGGCGTGCGCGGGAAGAGTGCCTTGCGCCGCTCGATATCATTGGCAAAGCCCCCCGCTGCCAGCACGACACCCTTGCGCGCACGAACAGTGACGCGGCCCTGCGGGGTTTCAACCACGGCTCCGGTAACCCGGCCGTTTTCCTGCGTCAGGCCGGTGGCCGGTGCCGATGCCCAGAGCTGGACGCCAAGGTCTTCGGCCGACTTGGCCAAGCGGGCGATTAACGCGACGCCGTTGACCAGGTACATGGCGCGACCCTTGAGCGCCAGGTCGATCAGATGCTTGGCGAAGCGTTTGCTGACGTGTAACAGCGAACGCCAGGAGCGCGTCAGGGTGAGGAAGGCCGTCAGGTCGCTGCCGGCCATAATGGGCATGCCCATAAATGAGGTTTCGCGCATCGTCTTGCGCAGCCGCTTGAGCAGCTTGCCAACCTCGTAGGCATTGTAGGGGGCGGCGATGACCGAGCGGCCGCCGGTCCCCGCCCCCGGCGTGTCGCCGTGAATGTCGGCAATGGCGTTACCGTCGGCAAATTGCAAAGCGGTATGTCGCTCAAAGAACGAGACCATATTGGGCGCGGCTTCGAGAAAGGCATCAATCATGGCCGGATCGAAGTGCTCGCCCAATTCATGTTCAAGGTAGGTGCGCGGTTGCGAACGGTCTTCAATAATTCCGGCGCGCTGAGCCAATGGATTGCAAGGCACCCACATCCAGCCGCCGGACCACGCGGTAGCACCGCCGAACACCTCGTCCTTTTCGATCACGATCACGCGCTGACCATGCCACGCGGCCGTCACGGCGGCGCTCAGCCCGGCCGCGCCCGAGCCAATGACCAGAACATCGCAGTCCACCGTGTTGAGCAGGGAAGTGTCGGCAGGCATTACATTATCTCCTTAGGGGGGGCAGTTCAGGTGGCGCGGGTTCACAGCGGCTCAATGATTGCTTTGGCTGCCGCCAGCGCCTGTCGGGCCCACACCTCGACGCCCACTTGCGCAACCCTTTGCTCGTGCGGGATCTCGACACTGACCGGGACCGGGGCGGTCAGGTTGCGCCAGATCCTGGCCAGGTCGATGTCGCCTTCGCCGGGTAGCCAACGCTCGCCACGAGCCGCCTGAATCAAAGCCTCATGGGTGCTCGGCCGCTGCGCCGGGCCATCGCATATTTGTGCGTAGTGCAGCCACTGCGGCGGAATTTTTTGCAGGTCCTCAAAGCGGCTGCCTGAACGATCAAAATGCAAGGCATCGACCAGAATGCCGCCATTGGCTCGATCGGCCTGTTCAACAATATGCAAGGCCGTGGCGAGGTCATTGACGGCCGTCCAGGGCATGAACTCCAGGTCCGCTGTCAGGCCGAAGGGGCGCATGGCGTCACAGAGCTGGGCGTAGTGTTCGATCAGCCGGCTTTGCTCGGGATCGTCACCGGCCACGAGCACGGCCTTGGCCCCCAATTGCGCACCGACCTCAAAAAAGGCCAGGTAACGGTCCAGGTCGAAGTGCCCATCGAGACGGATCAGCTCCAGGTCGAAGACCTTCACGCCGGTGTCGTTCATGCGCGCGAGCGTTTCGCGCAGCATGGGTTTGTCATCCATCAATGCATAGGCAATGGCCCCCGGGGCGACCGGTAGCAAGCGCAAGCCAGCCTGGTCATAGCCGGTACGGGCGGCCAGCTCGATCATCTCGGGAGGGCTGTAATTGAGCGCGGTCAGTTGGGCAATGGAATAGCTGGCTTGCATAGCCTGTCTCCGTAGTGAGGGAAAAGTGCGCTGAAATTCAGGTGGTCTGCGTGCGGATAGCCGACGCTCGACGCTGACGGCCCTTGACCCACAGCGCCATGACGCCAATCAGAGAAGGCACGGCGAGGAATAAAAAGACCTGACTGAAATTCCATTCGGCGGCCAGCATCAGCGCACCGATCCCGGCACCGCTGATAGCGCCCATGCGACCGATGCCGGTGGCCCAGCACACCCCGGTGGCACGGATCTGAGTGGGGTAGAAACTGGCGGCCAATGCATAGCCGCCCACGTTGACGCCGTTGAGGAAGTACCCCAGCAACAGGATCAGCGGGCAGAGGACCTGCATCGTCGGTTGCTGCAACGCAATGAGCACCGCGCAGATACCGCCGCACAGCATCGTCAGGCCGACGACTTTGTGATGGTTCCAGCGGTCCATCTTCATGCCGACGGTGAAGTTGCCCAGCATGCCGCCCACTTGCAGCAGGGAGCCCAGCAGTGCCGCTTCACTCAGGCTCAAGCCGGAATCGCGGCTCAGTAGCGGCAGCCAGCTCGATAGCAGGTACATGGTCAGCAGGCCCATAAACAGCGTGAGCCAGATCATGCAGGTGCCAAGGCTGTAGCCGGAGGCAAACAGTGCGCTGACTTTGCCCGTATTTTTGATCGACTCTTCGCTGCTGAAAAACCGAGTGTGGGCGCTGGCCAATCCAGGGGCGACTTTGTTGATTTCCTTGATCAGGCGATCTTTGAGTGCAGTGTGCTGGGCCAAAAAGCGGATGGACTCCGGCAGGCTTAACAGCAGCAGAAAAGCGAAGGCAATGGGCAGCACGCCGCCAACCGCCAGCACGGACCGCCAGCCAAAATGCTCGATCAACCAATCACTGCCCAACCCGCCCAGCGCCGCGCCAAAAGCAAAGCCGCAGTAGACGAACGAGACCATGTGGGAGCGGTAACGCTTGGGTGCAAATTCAGAAATCAGTGTGGCCGTATTGGGCATCGAAGCCCCCAGACCCACCCCGGTCAGAAAGCGCAGGATGGTCAGGCTGACGAGGCCGGTTGACCAGGCTGAAGCCAGGCTCCAGACCCCGAACAGCAGCACCGAACCGATGATCACCGGTCTACGGCCGAAACGATCGGCCAATGGGCCGGCAGTCAATGACCCAAATGCCAGGCCGAGCAGGCCGCTCATCATCACGGGGCCCAGGTCTTGACGCAGCAATCCCCAGTCATCCACCAGCGCGGGGGCGATGAAGCCCATTGAGGTTGTATCGAAACCATCAAAGACCAGCACCATAAAGCCCAGGAACAGCACCAACCATTGCCTGGCGCTCATCTTTCGAGCGTCCATGAAGGTGCTGACATCAAGGTTTGGAGAGTTCGACATTGTTGACTCCTGCTTTTTTGTTTTTATCAGAACGCCTTTCCTGGCCATGACGTGTTCTTGAGGTGCCAAGGCATTTGAGGGTTGAGGCCGTGATTCTACATTAAATGGAATGCCATTCCATTAGTAAAAATAGTTCCGATATGATTTTTATTGGGCAGAAAGCCAGCGCGTTGAATTCGCACTCAACAGCGAGGTTTCAGGAGAGGAAGGGGGGGCGGCCGGTTCGGAGTGACAGGCCGCGCTTAATCGGTGTGGCCGATCAGTTGGACGGTTCGCTGATGGGCGAGGTCATCAGCGACAGCTTGGGCAGGCTGTCCAGGCTGATCGCGGTGATTTCTTCGGCGGCCTCCAGCAGGGCTGTTTTCAGGGTGTGCATACGCTCCGGTGACAGGCGAACGCTGGGGCCGGCGATGCTGATGACGCCAATAACGTTTTGCTGCGAATCACGAATCGCCGTCGCCATTGCCGCCGCACCCATTTCAAAGCTTTCGTTGACCGTGGCATAGCCTTGGTCGCGTGCCAGTTGCAGCAGGCCAAGCAGTTGTTCAATGGTGGTCGCCGCGTTGGGGCCGTACTCTCCGGGCTTGGTCAGGCCCTGGCGATAAACCAGCTCCAGGGCGCGTTCGTTGCTCAGGCAGCTCAACCAGGCCAGCCCCGAAGCGGTGCAGCACAGTTTGGCTTCGGCACCGGCATCAGGGTCATAACGCAGGCCAGAGCGCGTTCCCTGGGCCTTGGAGATCCAGACCAGGTTGTCACCATCGACCATGCTCAAACGCACCAGCTCGCCGGACACCCGGGCCAGGCGTTCGAGTGCCGGCCGAGCCAAGTCGACCATGTCGCTCTGTGACAGGTGCTTGAGTGCAAGTGAAACCACTTTGAGGGCGAGAACATAATTGCCGTGCTGCTGGTCTTGGCGCACAAACCCCTGCTCGACCAGGCAATTGAGCATGCGGTGGGTTGCACTCGGAGGAATATCCAGGGCTTCAGCCACCTGCTGAAGGGGGAGCCCGGCTCTTTTTCCGGCTAATAGCTCAATAGCGTGCAGACCACGTTCCAGCGCATTACTCATAAATGTTCCTTGATGTGTGAGAGTTGAGCTCCCGACGAATATACGTATTGGAAGAGTATTCCAATCGTTATGCCGCTGCAAACGACGGAACACAGCCTGTGTAAACCCCGGCCGTTTCACGAGGCACCACGCGGGCAATCAGTGCTATTGCCCGTGTGGCGACCGTGGCGGTTTCAGAGTCCGAAAAATGTTTTGTAGCAGCCTAATTGCTCGCTGAGCATGTGGCTGCCGGGCTGCACAGGGTGGCCTGCAGCGTGCGCCATCCGTAACAGGCGGGTTTCGACGGGTTGCATGATGATGTCGGCCACCAGCGTTCCGGGTGCCAGGCTGGCAAGGTCAATCGGCAGCGGATCGTCATCCGACAGGCCTAATGGCGTGGCGTTGATGGCCAGGTCGACTGAGCCCAGGTGTTGCGGTTGAGCCACTGCACATCGCCCCGGCCAGTGTTGCTCTAGCCTGGCGAGTAGATCCCCGGCTTTGACGGTGTCGGGTTCTTGCAGATACAACCGCTCAACTCCGGATTGCAGCAGCGCGACAGCAATCGAGCTGCCGGCACCGCCGCCGCCAGCCAGTACGACACGCTTGCCGGCCAGTTCATACCCCTTGCGCTGCAGGCCCAGGACAAAGCCAGTACCGTCAAAGTTATCGGCCTCCCACTTGCCTTGTTCGTTGCGCCGCAGTGCGTTGGTGCTGCCGGAGACCTGCACGGCGAGGCTCAGGGTGTCTGCGAATTCGCGGGCGGCAAACTTGTGCGGAATGGTGATCAGCATGCCCGAGAAATTGTCCATCGCTTGCAGGCCGCGGATCACGGTCGCGAGTTGGGCAGGGCGGGCATGCGCCGCAATCATCACGGCATCCACACCTTCTTGCGCGAACACGGTGTTCAGTAACTGCGGGGCCTTTACCTGCTTGATCGGGTCACCGACCACGGCAAAAATTCGGGTAGCGCCTGTCGGACTCGGAATCAACACTTCAGACATTTTGTTCTCCTGGGGGTCTTGCATGGCCTATCGCCTGTGCCCGGTTCACCGCCCACCAGAGGTCGGTGGCAGGCAGGCATCATAGCAATATCGGAATTCAATTCCATAAATATATTGAATTCCTTGAATGCCCTGTCACGGATTAAAAACGGCCTCATCCGCGTCGTTTTTTCAGCCTGAGGGGGCTCTCAGGCGCTCAGGCCCGGCACGCTGGCGCAACATCAGGTAGCGGTCGTATGAAGGTTGACAGTGCTCATGGGCACGGTATCCTTCGCGGAGCCCGAATTTGGCGCCATTTAATGGATTCACGATGACTCATACCCCCGATCGCCGCACCAGCCTGCGACTGACCCATTCACAGCATGAAACCATTGGCCATCTGTGTGCAGCGGACGGGGGCAAAATGACCATGAGTGCGTGGATCGCACGGGCCATCGATGAAAAGATCCAACGCGATACTGAGCTGGCTCTAACCCGCCCCACCCACACTGCCCGGCAAGGTCGGCGCTTCTACGAGTTTTTTGCCGGCGGCGGTATGGCGCGTGCAGGTTTGGGCCCGGAGTGGGAATGCCTGTTTGCCAACGATTTCAACCCGATGAAGGGCCGTGCTTACCGCGATAACTGGAACGGCGGGCTGGATTTGCTGGTGGAAGACATTAATAACGTTACCACCGGGCACTTGCCGGATCAGGCGGATCTGGTTTGGGCCTCTTTCCCGTGCCAGGACCTGTCACTGGCAGGTGTCTATAAAGGTATCGGGCGCGAGCAGGACGAGCAAAAAACGCGTTCCGGCACGTTCTGGCCGTTCTGGCAGCTTATGCGCGATCTCATGGCTGAAAAGCGTGCGCCCAAGGTCATTGTGCTGGAAAACGTCTACGGCATTTTGACGTCCAACAAAGGGGAAGATTTCGCCGCTATCGGTTCAGTCCTTTGCGAGGCGGGCTACCGGTTCGGCGCAATGGTGATTGATGCCCGCCACTTTTTGCCGCAGTCGCGCCCTCGGGTCTTTATTGTGGGCGTGCAGTCTGATGTGGCTATTCCAGCGGCGTTGGTCTCTGAAGTTCCTGTCACACCGTGGCACCCTGAGCGGATGGTGAAGGCTTATGCCGGGCTTTCCCAAGACGCTCGTGAGGCGTGGGTGTGGTGGAATTTGGCGCTTGCGCAAGCACGCACATCCAGTTTTATCGGGCTGATCGAAGCGCACCCCGAGGGCGTGAAATGGGACAGCGCGCAGAAAACTCAACAACTGCTCGCCATGATGAGCCCGACCAATCTGGACAAGGTGCGTGCTGCGCAACAGTCGGGCCAACGCATGGTTGGCGGGTTGTATAAACGCACCCGGCTGGATGAACAGGGCAACAAGGTGCAACGCGCCGAAGTACGCTTCGACGACGTTGCCGGCTGTTTGCGCACCCCGGCAGGCGGGTCAAGCCGGCAAGTGATTCTGGTGGTCGAGGGCGAGCAGATTCAATCGCGCTTGTTGTCTGCGCGTGAAGCCGCGCGGCTTATGGGGCTGGACGATACCTACAAGCTGCCGGGCAATTACAACGACGCTTACCATGTGGTCGGTGACGGCGTGGCCGTGCCCGTGGTGCGCCACCTCGCGCAGTGTCTGTTTGAACCGCTATTGTCTGAGCCGAGCACCCACCGGCCAGCCCGCAAACAGCCGGTGGCCCTGGCGACGGACTCGCCTCAGTCGCTGCCATCGTCGGGCTGAGCTTGGGCAAACCCCAGTAAAGTGCGGTGGTATTTCTGCAGGCGGTCGAAGTGCGCGTCCATGGCGCGTGCGATTTGCGGTGAGTTCTTGACGGAAAGAAAGTGGTCGACGATTTGCGCGTAATGCACCGCCTGGCGCGGGAGCCGATGCGCCGGGTCCTGGCGCTCGCGAATTTCATCCGTGGGCATCACCTGAATCACCTGATCGGGTTCCGGTGTATCGCCATAGTCGGCGTAGGCAGGCACGGTGCCGTTCATCAACTGCGACTGGGGGTTGAACGCATGAAACAACTGCGCTTCAAGGTGGTTGATGGTGGCGATTGACGTCATGGGGTAGGTCCAGACGTATGCAATTTCCCACACGTCGATCTGCCGGTTGGCGATGATGTCTGAGCGCGCTGAGGTGAGGTGCCTCGACACCCGGTTGCGAATCCCATCCTTCGATTGGCCGACGTAAATGGGCACGTTGTCCAGATCGCACAGCACATACACCCCTTTGTCTCTGGTCAGCGTTTTGACTGCTTGTTTCCTGAAAGCAAAATCCGTCATGTCTATCCTTACAGTCGACGTTTTGGGAACGATTCGAATTTCATGGGCACTGGGGCGCGCGCGGTTGAGGTGACCCAAGCTGGTGTGAGGGGCTTTTGCTCCTAGCGTCGCGCTATGTCCGAAAAGTAGAACTTATCCAGGGTATGGCGCGATTCGGTGTACTCGAACTGTCGGCCGTCCTGCAAAAAAGTCTGGTTGCTGACCACGATCACATGGCTTTGGCTGCCCAGGTCGAGGTACTGCTGATCGTCCTTGTTGCGCAACACGGCTTCGATGGTGCGCTGGGCATAGCTAATCGGCAGGTTGAGGGTTTGTTCGATGTGGGCATAGATCGAGTGTTGGGCAATGTCCGGGGTGAGCCCGGGGATCAAGTCGTTCACAAAGTGGTTAATGTCCAGAATCACCCGTTTGCCATCAATGCGGCGCACCCGTTTGATTCGGGTGATCAGGCTACCGTCCTTGGCGTCGATGAACTCGCGCAGCGCGCCCTCCAGGGGAACGTGCGTGAACTCGACCACCTCGGTGCTGACATCATCGCCTATGCCTGGGCTGGTTTCCCGAAAGCTGACGATGCCACCCAGTTGAAACTCAATCGGGCTGGAGGACAGCACGAAGGTGCCTTTGCCATGAATTTTTTGCGCAAAGCCGCGCTCCTGAAGCTGCTCTATCGCCTTGCGCACGGTGCCGCGGCTGGCTTGATAACGGGTTATCAGTTCAGTTTCTGACGGCAAGCGTGCGCCGCGTACCAGACGTTCAGTCGTGATGCTGGCAAGCAGATCGGTGTAGATCTGGTTGTATTTAGTCATGGCGATGGCTCTGTGCCGTTGGGTGTTCAGGGCCCGAACCATAAGGGCTGGACCCGGGTAGCGCAAGGTTTTAGACCGTGGTGTGGAGCCCGGTGCGGTATTTTTTTGCCAACTCGTCTGTACCAGTTGTTGATTTAACTCGTACAGACGAGTACGTTTCGTTTCAGCGTGCTGCCATAACGACGCTCCATAATAAAAATGCCAAGCGGAAGACGACGCATGAGCCACGATTATTCGAAGATCGCCAGCGAGTTGCTGCACAGCCTCGGTGGTGTCGACAACATTGAGCAGGCCGCCCATTGCGTGACGCGCTTGCGCCTGTCACTGAAGGACCCGACGCGGGTCGACAGCGCAACCTTGAACCAGATTGATCTGGTCAAGGGCTCGTTTTTGACCGGCGGCGTGTACCAGATCGTGATTGGCCCGGGTGAAGTCGAAAAGATCTACGCCGCCTTGCGTGAACAAACCGGCCTGGCCGCCGCCACCCTTGCAGACGTCAAGCAAACGGGTGCCGACAAGGCCAATGCCTTGCAACGCCTGGTGCGCGTGTTTTCCGATGTGTTTATGCCCATCCTGCCCGCGTTGATCATTGCCGGGCTGTTGATGGGCGTGAACAACCTGCTGGGTGCCAAAGGCATGTTCATTGCCGATAAAACCCTGCTCCAGGCTTACCCCTCACTGGACGGTGTGTGGAGCCTGATCAACCTCATGGCCAACACCTCGTTTGTGTTCCTGCCCGCCTTGGTGGGCTGGTCGGCGGCCAAGCGCTTTGGTGGCAGCGAAATCCTTGGCATTGTGCTGGGCCTGATGCTGGTCCACCCCGACCTGCTCAATGCCTGGAACTATGGCAAGGCCGTGGCCGGGCTGGAGGGTCAAAGCCTGCCGTACTTCAACATTCTGGGCGTGTTTCAGATTGAAAAGGTCGGCTACCAGGGGCAAATCCTGCCGATCCTGATGGCCACCTATGTGATGAGCGTGATCGAGAAATGGCTGCGGGCCCGAGTGCCCAATGCCATTCAGTTGCTGGTGGTACCCATCACCACCATCGTCATTACCGGTGTGCTGGCGCTGGCGATTATTGGCCCGGTGACCCGTCACCTGGGCATTCTGATCACCGAAGGCGTGGTGCTGCTGTTTGACGTGGCCCCTGTACTGGGCGGCATGATTTTTGGCCTGCTGTACGCGCCGCTGGTGATCACCGGCATGCACCACATGTTCCTCGCCGTGGACCTGCAACTGATTGCCACCCACGGCGGCACGTTTATCTGGCCGATGATCGTGATGTCCAACCTGGCCCAGGGCAGTGCCGCGCTGGGGGTGTTCTACATGAGCCGCAACGTGCGCGAACGCAGCATGGCGTCCACCTCGGCGGTCTCGGCGTATTTCGGCATCACTGAACCGGCGATGTTCGGGATCAACCTGCGTTACAAATTTCCGTTTTACGCCGCGCTGGTCGGCTCGGCCCTGGGCAGCATTTTCCTGTCGCTGAACAAGGTGCAGGCCTCAGCCATTGGGGTTGGTGGCTTGCCGGGCTTTATCTCGATCATTCCCCAGTACATCCCGATGTTTGTGATCGGCATGCTCGTGGCCCTCGTCGTGCCCTTTGCGCTGACCTGCGCCCTGAGCCTGAAAATTATCCGCCCCGGCTACCGCGTCGCCTGACCCTCGTTCTGTAGTCGCTGCCGAAGGCTGCGATGGGCTGCGAAGCGGCCCCTTTTACAACGATTATGCAAGGAGCCTCTCATGCAAGACTGGCAGCGTTCGGTGATCTATCAGATCTACCCAAAAAGTTTTCACAGCCACGCGGGCAACGCCACCGGTGACTTGCTGGGCGTGGTCGACAAGCTCGATTACCTGCAATGGCTGGGGGTTGATTACCTGTGGCTGACGCCGTTTTTGCGCTCGCCGCAGCGTGACAACGGCTATGACATCAGCGACTACTACGCCATCGACCCGAGTTACGGCAGCATGGCCGATTGCGAGTTGCTGATTCGCGAGGCCAAGGTGCGCGGCATGAAGCTGATGCTCGACATCGTGGTCAACCACACGTCCATCGAGCACGAGTGGTTCCAGCAAGCACGCAGCAGCCTCGACAACCCGTACCGCGATTTTTATATCTGGCGCGACCAGCCGAACAACTGGGAGTCCAAGTTTGGCGGTTCGGCCTGGGAGTACGAGGCGCACACCGGCCAGTATTATTTGCACCTGTTTGACCACACCCAGGCCGACCTGAATTGGGACAACCCCAAGGTGCGCGCCGAAGTGTACAAACTGATGGGCTTTTGGCGTGACAAGGGTGTGGGCGGTTTCCGCCTGGACGTGATCAACCTGATCTCCAAGCCTGCGCACTTTCCTGAAGACAGCAGCGACGGGCGGCGTTTCTACACCGACGGCCCCCAGGTGCACGAGTACTTGCAAGAGATGCATCGCGAGGTTTTCGCCGGGCACGACCTGGTCAGCGTCGGTGAAATGTCATCCACGAGCCTCGACCATTGCATTCGCTACTCAAACCCTCAAAGCCGCGAACTGTCGATGACGTTCAACTTCCATCACTTGAAAGTGGACTACCCGAACATGCAGAAGTGGGTGCGCGCCGACTTCGATTTCCTTGAACTCAAGCGCATCCTTTCGGACTGGCAAGTGGGCATGCAGGCGGGTGGCGGCTGGAACGCGCTGTTCTGGTGTAACCATGATCAGCCCCGTGCCGTGTCGCGCTTTGGTGATGACGGCGAGCATCGCGTGGTCTCGGCCAAAATGCTCGCCACGGCGCTGCATTGCCTGCAAGGCACACCGTATGTGTACCAGGGTGAAGAAATCGGCATGACCAACCCGGGGTTTGAGCGCATCGAGCAGTACCGCGACGTCGAAACCCTGAACATCTACCGCCTCAAGCGCGAGGCGGGCGAGCCCCATGACGCGGTGATGGCCGCCATCCAGCAAAAGTCTCGGGACAACAGCCGCACGCCGATGCAATGGAGCCAGCAGGCCAATGCCGGTTTCAGTACGGCTGAGCCGTGGAGCGGCATTCCTGAAAACGCCGCGTTGATCAACGTCCAAGCGCAGTTGCACGACCCCGATTCGGTGCTGCATCACTACCGCCGTTTGATCGCATTGCGTCGTGAAGAGCAGTTGCTGTTACACGGCGAGTATCGCCTATTGCTGCCCGCTCACCCGCAGGTTTGGGCGTATCTGCGCCAGGGTGAGGGCGAGTGTTTGCTGGTGGTCAACAACGTCTATGGCACGCCCTGTGACATCGAACTGCCGTGCATCCGCGAAGGCATGACGCAGCGCCTGCTGATCAGCAACTACGCCGACAACCCGACGCGTACGCAGCGCATCACCTTGCGCCCCTACGAATCGTTCGCCCTGCACCTGAAGGATTAATCCCTGTAGGAGCGAGCTTGCTCGCGATCTTTTAACGATCAAAAGATCGCGAGCAAGCTCGCTCCTGCAGAGATGGCGTGTTTCCAGCTCCAATAAAAATAAAAAAGGTCGTTATGAAAACCCTACTTAATCGCAGCATTTTTACCGCGTACGTGTGCTTGTTGGCACCACTTTCGGCGCAGGCACTGCAATTCTCCGGGTACTTGCGCAGTGGTATCGGTAACGCGCTTGAGGGCGGCAAACAGTCCTGTTTCAAGCTGCCCGGCGCTGAGGCCAAATACCGCCTGGGCAACGAGTGTGAGCAGTACGCCGAACTGGAGCTGCGCCAGGATGTGTACAGCTTTGACGACGGTTCGGTGCTGAGCGTCGATGGCATGGCGTCGCTGTATAACCTGTACAACCGCAACCTCACCTTTCAGGGCGACAACGGTTCGGCGCGTTTGCCGCAGTTGTATGCGCAATGGTCCAACCTGCCGAGCCTCAATGGCGGTTCGCTGTGGGCCGGGCGGCGTTACTACAAACGCAATGACATCCATATCTCCGACTTCTACTACTGGAACCAGAGCGCGACCGGCGCAGGCATTGAAGATGTAGTGATTGGCGGCCTGAAATACAGCTATGCCCTGTCGCGCAAAGACAGCTTGTATCAGGAAAACTACGTCACCCGTCACGACTTCAACGTCGCGGGCTTCAATACCAACCCCGGCGGCCAGCTGGAGTTCGGCCTCAGCTATCTGGAAAAACCGCAGCGCACCGAAGCGCACAGTGGCTGGGCCATCACGGCGCAGCACGTACAAAGCGATTTTTTGGGGGGCCAAAACAAGTTGGCGCTGCAGTACGGTGAAGGTTCCGGTACCGGGTTGGGTTACACCGGCGACACCCGGCTGGACAACAGCAGCAAACGTTACCGCCTTGTCGAGTTTTTTGACTGGCAAGTGACGCCGCGTTTTGGCGGTCAGATTGAAGCGGTGTATCAAAAGGATTTTCGCCCGGATGGCGGCAATCAGGTGTGGTGGTCGGTGGGCGTTCGCCCGGCTTATGCCGTGACTGAGCAGTTCAAGCTGGTAACAGAGCTGGGGCACGATCAGGTCAAGGCCACCGGCGGCACGCGCACATTAAGCAAGTTCACCTTCGCGCCGACCTGGTCGCCCAACGGGCCGGGGTTCTGGGCACGACCTGAAGTGCGTGTGTATTACACCTACGCCAGTTGGAACAAAGCGGCGCAACGGGCGGCCACTCTACAGGACGCCGGTTCAGCCCTGTCTGACAGCGGTGCTTTTGGCTCGGCGCGGCACGGGTCAAACGCCGGGGTACAAATCGAATACTGGTGGAAATAAACCACGCTGCCGGAGGCGCATGCGCCACGGGTCTTTAACCGAATCTACTGCAGGTGAAGTCATGGTCACATCCCAACAACTGGAACTGCTGGCACCTTTGTCCGGCGTGCTCGTCCCGCTGGATACGGTGCCGGATCCGGTGTTTGCCAGCCGCCTGATCGGCGACGGGGTGTGCATCGATCCCACCTCGCAACGGTTACATGCGCCATTGGCCGGGGTGATCAGCAACCTGCAGCACACCGGGCACGCCATCAGCATCACCCACGACAGCGGCGTGCAGGTGTTGCTGCACATCGGCCTGGACACCGTCAACCTGGGCGGCAAGGGCTTCACCTGCCATGTGGTTGAAGGTCAGCGGGTTGAAGCCGGTGATGCCCTCATTGAGTTCGACGCCGACTACCTGGCCTTGAATGCTCGCAGCCTGCTGACGCTGATGCTGATCGTCAGTGGCGAGCCGTTTGCGTTGCAGGTCGAGGGCGGTGCGTTGGTCGACAGCGCGCAGCCGCTGTTGCGGGTGCAACCGGGTGGCGGTGGCCCCGTGACGGAAATAACCGACAGCGAAACGCTGACGTCAGCGCCGCAACCCCTGCCGAACCTTAATGGCTTGCACGCTCGCCCCGCCGCGGTGCTGGCCCAGGCCGCCAAAGGGTTTGATGCAACCGTCCACCTGCACACTGCCCGCAGCAGCGCCAATGCCAAGTCACTGGTGGCGATCATGGCGTTGCAAACCGTGCACGGTGACGCGGTGCGGGTGAGCGCGGCCGGGCCTGACGCCGAGGCGGCGCTCAAGGCCTTGACCGAACTGTTAGCGGCAGGGTGTGGCGAAGGCGCGGTGATCGCCGTGGTGCCGGAGCCGGAGCCGGAGCACAAGGTGCTTGTCGAGCCCGGCGACGTATTGAGCGGTGTGTGCGCGTCATCGGGGTCGGCCTTTGGCTATGTCGTGCAGATCACCGAACAACGTTTGGACATCGTTGAAGCGGGCACCGGGGTTCAGCCCGAAACTGACCGCTTGCAACAGGCCTTGGCGCACGCGGGCCAGGCCTTGCAAGCGTTGTGTGACACCGCGCCGGGCAAGTCCCAGCGCGATATTTTCAAGGCGCATCAGGCGTTGCTGGAAGATCCGGGGCTCTTGACTCAGGCTCAGAACCTGATTGACCAGGGTAAAAGTGCCGCCTTTGCCTGGCACGGCGCGACCCAAGCCACCTCGACCTTATTCAAGGGGCTGGGCAATCGGTTGCTGGCCGAGCGGGCGCTGGACCTGGACGATGTGGGCCAACGGGTGCTCAGGTGGCTGCTGGGGGTGGATGACACGGCCATGAGCCTGCCGGAGCGGGCGATCCTGATTGCCGAGCAGCTCACGCCCTCTCAAACCGCCGCACTCGACACCCAAAAAGTGGTGGGTTTTGCCACCGTGGGCGGCGGCGCAACCAGTCACGTCGCCATCCTGGCCCGCGCATTGGGGCTGCCAGCGCTGTGTGGTATGCCGCAGCAGGTGCTAAGCGTGGCGGACGGTTCGCCGGTATTGCTCGATGCGTACACGGGCCAATTGCACGTGCGCCCCGATACGGCGCAGGTCGAACACCTCGAGGCCCAACACGCCCGGCAGCACGCGCGGCACCAGCGTGACTTGCAACAGGCTTCGCTGGCGGCGAAAACCCTGGACGGCCATCGTATTGAAGTCAGCGCCAATATCGCTTCGCTGGCCGAGGCGCAGCAGGCTGTGGCGCTGGGCGCAGAGGGCGTGGGCCTGCTGCGCTCGGAGTTTCTTTACCTGGAGCGCAGCCACGCCCCCAGCCACGAGGAACAAGCCCATACCTACAGCGCCATCGCCCGTACCGTAGGGGCCGACCATAACCTGGTGGTACGTACGCTGGATGTCGGCGGCGACAAACCACTGGCCTATGTACCGATGGCACACGAGACCAACCCGTTTTTGGGCATGCGCGGCATTCGCCTGTGCCTGGAGCGCCCAGAGTTGTTGCGTGAACAGTTTCGGGCGATGCTGGCCTGCGCTGACCTGGCGCGGCTGCACATCATGTTACCGATGGTCACCCAGGTGTCAGAGGTGCGCCGGGCCCGTCAATTGCTGCAAGAGCAGGCGCAGGCGCTGAGCATCACCGCGTTACCCAAACTGGGGATCATGATTGAAGTCCCCGCCGCGGCCTTGATGGCTGACGTGTTGGCCCCTGAAGTCGATTTCTTTTCGATAGGCACCAACGACCTGACCCAATACACCTTGGCGATGGACCGCGATCACCCGCGTTTGGCCAGCCAGGCCGACAGCCTTCACCCGGCGGTGCTGCGCCTGATCGCGACCACGGTCAAGGCCGCCCATGCCCACAGCAAATGGGTGGGCGTGTGCGGTGCATTGGCCTCCGAAGCACTGGCGGTACCCGTGTTGTTGGGGTTGGGCGTTGATGAACTGTCGGTGAGCGTACCGTTGATCCCCGCGATCAAGGCCCGAGTACGCGAGTTGGACCTTGCCGACTGCCAGGCCCTGGCCGCGCAGGTGCTGGGTCTCGAAAGTGCTGAGCAGGTCCGTGTGGCCTTGCAGGCTCAATCCCACGTGTTGGAGTACTGAACATGTTCGCCAAATGGCAGCAGGCCTTCTGGAAAGCGTTGACCCCGGATCTGGTGGAAGACAAGGCGACGGAGCCACCCGCTTCGTCGCTGGACGGTGCGGTACTGGCGGCCTTGGGAGGGGCCAGCAACCTCAAGTCGCAACAACGCGTTGCCCTGACCCGGGTTCGTGTGGAACTCAACGACGCCACAAGGCTCGACCTTCACGCGCTGAACGCGGCTGGCGTACCGGGCGTAATGACCTTGGCGGGCGGCGTCGTGCACCTGATCGTCGGGCGCTGAGCCCTGATCGGCACGCGCTTGCCAGTGCCCGCCTGCGGCAGTTAGCCACCCCGGCCTTACGGTTTCGTAACTGCGGGTGTATCGTATTCGCCTTTTGCGGGTCTGTGGCCTGCGCCGGATACGAGAGGTAGTTGAACCCATGTCCTTTACCCGTCGACAAATACTCGGTGGTTTAGCCGGCCTGGTCGTGGTGGGTGTGGGCGCAGGAGGCGCTTCGCGTTACTGGTTGGGAAAAATGGCGGATGCCGACGCGGGCCACGATTACGAGTTGATCGCCGCCCCGCTGGACGTCGAACTGGTGCCCGGTCACCAGACCGAAGCCTGGGCCTTTGGCCCTTCGGCACCGGGTACCGAGTTGCGGGTACGCCAGGGTGAATGGCTGCGGGTGCGCTTTATCAACCACCTGCCCGTGGCCACCACGATTCATTGGCACGGCATCCGCCTGCCGCTGGAAATGGACGGCGTGCCGTATGTCTCGCAGTTGCCGGTGTTGCCGGGCGAGTACTTCGATTACACATTCCGCGTGCCGGACGCCGGCAGCTTCTGGTATCACCCCCACGTCAACAGCAGCGAAGAACTGGGCCGTGGCCTGGTGGGGCCGCTGATTGTGGAGGAGCGTGAGCCCACCGGCTTCAAGCACGAGCGCACCCTGAGCATCAAAAACTGGCACGTTGATGAAGAAGGTGGGTTCCTGCCGTTCAGCATCACCCGCGAAGCGGCGCGTGGCGGTACACCGGGGCGCCTGTCGACGATCAACGGCAGCCATGTGCCGACGGTTGATTTGCCGGCCGGGCAGATCACCCGTGTGCGCCTGCTCAACCTCGACAACACGCTGACCTACCGCCTGAATATTCCGGGTGTTGAGGCCAGAATCTATGCGCTGGACGGCAACCCCATCGAGCCACGCCCGTTGGGCAAGGATTACTGGCTGGGCCCTGGCATGCGTATTTGCCTGGCCATCAAGGCCCCGGCGGCGGGCGAAGAGTTGTCGCTGCGCGACGGGCCTGTGCGATTGGGCACATTGCGTTCGGTGCCCAACAGTGAGGCTCCAGGCGAGTGGCCGCCGGCTTTGCCTGCCAACCCGATTGCTGAACCCGACATGGCCAATGCCGAGAAGATTAACTTCAACTTCGAATGGGTCGGTTCGGTGTCCGAGAATCAGGACAGCGACCAACCGCCCAGCCTGTGGCAAATCAACGGGGTGGCCTGGGATATCAAGGACAAGACCTGCGCCGACCGGCCGATTGCCAAGCTTGAACTGGGCAAGAGCTATATTTTTGAACTCAAGAACATGACGCAGTACCAGCACCCGATTCATTTGCACGGCATGACCTTCAAGGTGCTGGCCTCCAACCGTCATAAAATCACGCCGTACTTCACCGACACTTATCTGTTGGGTAAAAACGAGCGTGCCCGGGTTGCCCTGGTGGCGGATAATCCCGGCGTGTGGATGTTCCACTGCCATGTGATTGACCACATGGAAACCGGCCTGATGGCCGCTATTGAGGTTTCCTGATGCGACAAGGGCGTCAACCCCGGATTATCGACCGCAGCCGCGACGAAGACTTTATGCGGGAAGCGCTGGCGCTGGCTGCCCAGGGGGCTGCATTGGGCGAAGTGCCGGTGGGCGCGGTGCTGGTGCAGGACGGTGAGATTATCGGCCGTGGCTTTAACTGCCCGATCAGCGGCAGCGACCCCAGCGCCCATGCCGAAATGGTCGCCATCCGTGCGGCGGCGGCAGCGGTCAGCAACTACCGCCTGCCTGGCAGCACGCTGTACGTCACCTTGGAACCGTGCAGCATGTGTGCGGGCTTGATCGTGCACTCACGGGTGGCGCGGGTGGTGTATGGCGCGTTGGAGCCCAAAGCCGGGATTGTGCAAAGCCAGGGGCAGTTTTTCACCCAGGGCTTTCTCAACCACCGCGTGCTGTTTGAAGGCGGTGTACTGGCTGAGGCATGCAGCACGATGCTTAGCGAATTCTTCAAGGCCCGCAGAGCCAAATCGTAGGAACGAGCGTGCTCGTGATCGTTTGATCTTTAAAAGATCGCGAGCCATCGAGCGTCGACCGGCTGCTCCTACGGATGGCCGAGTTTGTAGGAACGAGCTTGCTCGTGATCTTTTGATCTGGTTTTTGATCCATCAAAGTAACACGGCGTAAGGCCGAAACCTTGAGTGGCCGTGACCGCAGCAATGGATAGGCCGAAGACGGGGCGGCCCCTTCTATAAGGCCGGGACCTGCTCAGAAAACAGGTGGGCGTCTTATTTCCTCGCCACGATGACGGCGCGCATCGGCGCGGGAAGGCCTTCGATGGTTTTACTGGGGTCGTTCGGGTCCAGGTAATCACTCAATGACTGGAACTTCATCCACTCGGTGGCGCGCTGTTCTTCGACGGTGGTGATGCTCACGTCCACACACCGCACGTCACTGAAGCCCGCACGGCGCAGCCAGCGCTCCAGTGCCGGGATCGACGGCAGGAACCACACGTTGCGCATCTGCGCGTAACGGTCTTCGGGGACCAGTACCTGGTTGGCATCGCCTTCAATCACCAAGGTTTCCAGCACCAGTTCGCCGCCCTTGACCAGGCAGTCCTTGAGCGCCAGCAAATGCTCGATGGGCGAGCGGCGATGGTAAAACACGCCCATGGAAAATACCGTGTCAAAGCCTTCCAGGTTGGCGGGCAGGTCTTCGAACGGGAAGGGCAGGTGCCAGACAGCGTCTTGCTGCAAGAAGCGCTGCACGGCCTGGAACTGGCAGAAAAACAGCCAGTTGGGGTCGACGCCAATCACGCTGTGGGCTCCCGCCCCGAGCATGCGCCACATGTAATAGCCATTGCCGCAGCCCACGTCGAGGATGCGCTTGCCCTTCACGTCGATGTGCGGGGCGACCCGTGACCACTTCCAGTCCGAATGCCATTCGGTGTCGACGTGCACCCCGAAGAGGTCGAACGGGCCTTTGCGCCACGGCGACAGGCCCAGCAATGCCTGGCGCATGCGCGCGCGGGTGGCGTCGTCGCAGTCGGTGTCCAGCGTCAGGCCGTTGAGCAGGTCGATGTGCGTGGGCTTAACGTCGGGCAAGGCATCCAGCGCGCTTTGCCAGCGCTCCAGGTCGCCGTGGCCTTTCTCCATTTTGAGGTCGAGCCGGGCCTGCAGGGTGTTCGCCCATTCAGCCAATGGGGTGCCGGCCAGGCGGCGGGCCAGGGGGGAAAGATCAATCATGGCAAGGCAATCAACGAGGCAAAGTTAAGACACTGGAACCACGGCACGACGGTCGAGAACCCGGCCGCCAACAGGCGTTCACGGTGTTCTTCGAGGCTGTCGGGCTTCATGACGTTTTCGATGGCGCTACGCTTTTGTGCGATTTCGAGGTCGCTGTAACCGTTGGCCCGCTTGAAGGCAATGTGCAGGTCGGTCAGCAGCGCGTGTTCTTCGGGATTATTGAAGCGCAGTTTTTCCGAAAGAATCAGGGCTCCGCCCGGTAACAGTGACTGGCGGATGCGCGTCAGCAACGCGAGGCGCTCCTGGGGGGCGATAAATTGCAGGGTAAAGTTCAGGGCCACCACGCTGGCGGGTTCGAAGTTAAGCGCCAGAATATCGCCTTCAATCACGTCAACCGGCAGCAACTCCTGAAACATCGAGTCTTGCGCATTCAGGTATTCGCGGCAGCGTTCGACCATCGCCGCCGAGTTGTCCACGGCAATCACCTTGCAGCCCTCGCTGCGCACATGGCGGCGCAACGCTTGGGTGACGGCCCCCAGTGAGCTGCCCAGGTCGTAGAGCACGCTATTGGGTTGGGCAAACTGTGCGGCCAATACGCCCAGGTTTTCGACAATGGTCGGGTAACCGGGCACCGAGCGCTTGATCATGTCCGGGAACACCCGCACCACGTCTTCGTTGAAGGCGAAGTCCGGCACCTGGGCCAGGGGCTGGGCGAAAATACGGTCGGGTTCTTTGCTCACGGCGATTCCGGCGATGGAAATTTGAAAGGGGCGGCATTTTAGCCAAGTTGACGCCGGGATGCGCGGTCTGTCTGATAAACCGCGCAGTCAGGTGAGCGGGGGGGAGAAGGGTCAGGCGCAATCGCACAGGGTCGAGGACACATCCAGCATGCCGGTGATGCTCAATTCTTTACCTTCGCTGTCCAGCGCGGTAAATGAAAAGGCGTTCAGCGTGATGTGGCTGCCTTCGATGTCGATACTCAGCGTGCCGCTTACACCCTCGCAGTTGAAATAGATTTCGTTGCCGCCCACCACGGCAAACTCCACGTAAGACATGGCCAGCACCATGCCTGGCTCGTTCGCTCGAAACGTGTATTCCCCGCTCTGAATGGCCAGGTCAAGGGTCACGTTGATGACGCGGTATTCATACGCGCCAAACTGTGCAACGGACGCCGCAAGGCTGATGGTACGGCGGCCGCTGCCGAGCAGGATGTCGTCGGCCATGAAGTCGGGCCGCCCGGTGATGGTGGCGCGGGCTTCAAGCGCGAGTGCGCCGGCGGCTTTAGGGCTGACGGCTTTTGGTTTGTGGGTGGCAGTGATTTTTTGACGGACTGGTGACTGTTTGGCCATGGTTTAACCCTCGTCGCTTCAGGAGTGAGTCAGGTGCTATTAACGATGGCGCGGCGCGGGCCGTCTACTGTCACAAATAACAGGATGGGCCTGTTATTTCACTGTTATCGGGCAGTCAAACACCTCGGCCGGTTCGGTTTCGGGCTCCCAGGGTTGTTGGGAGGTCAGGCGCAGGCGCCCGTTGCCGGGGGCGAACGCTTCAAAGCGCCAGGTGGATTGGCCACCACTGCCCAGTAACTGACCGTTATCGGCGCTGGTGTAGACCTCGGGGCCAAGGTTGCGCAACACGCCGCCCGCGGAGTCCTGAATCGCCCAGCGGTAACCGGTGGTCGGGTTGCTGGGCAATGACACAATCAGGGTTTGCCCGGTGAGCAAGAGCGCTGGGCAGTCGGTTTGATGTTCAACGGTGAGAGTACGTGCTGGCTGTTGAACACACGCGGTCAGCAGGCTGAGGCCTAGCAGGCAAGCAAGACGTGGCAGGGACATTCAAGGCTCCGGACGGGCAGACACAATGGCGCATCATACCCCATGCTGGGCGCTGCGCCAGAGTCACCGACCGGGCGGTGCCTGACTCACGAACTGAACGTGGCGTGGGGCGGTATGATTTTGAAGTCGCCGCACATTTCGAAGGGCGCCTGCTTGCTTGGATCGTCCTCATCCTTCTTACTGGGGTCGGTGCCTTCAAATGTAAACAGGTGCGCGCTGTAGCAGCTTTCAATTACGGTCAGGTGCAGGGTACCGACATCCGCCTGGATCAACTGATAAGCGTCAACGCCGTCTTTTTTCACACACTCGGTATACGACATGTCTCGGATGGGCCCAGCCTCGCCGCGTTTGAACAAATAAATGCCTGACTGGATATTAATGTCCAGGGTCAGGGAAATGGCGCGATGGTTGGTAGAGCCGAAATCGTCAATTTCAGCGGTAATGACGATTTTTTTGTGGCTGCTGGCAAAGGTCATTTCCTGGGCTTTAAACAGGGGCCTGTCCAGCAGATCTGCTTTGAGTTCGCCTCGGGTCCTAGGGTTGAAACGCGAATTACCCAGAATGTTATGCAAGATGACGGCTGGGTTTCCATACACAGGATGATGAAGAGGCATGTTCAATTCCCCACTAAAGCATTAATGGCTGCGTGGCCTATTTAGTCGCGGGAGAATTTTTGTGTCTACTGACAGAAATGACAGGTGCCACCCTGCTTGACGCGCGCCGTGTCGAGCTGCCTGAACGCCGAAGGGCCTGCGGTTCCAAGGTAAACCACAGGCCCTTCGTTGGGTTAGCGGCCATAGCCTCAACGTCGCTTGATGGATGCAGCGATGGTATCGGCCATCTTGCGAAGCTCGTCCTTGCCAATAGTTGGCTTGCCGTCAGGCGCGTCTTCCGAGTCTTGCATCACGTAGAGCAGTAGGTTGGGCGTGTCTTCCTTGGCATCAGGGTCGCCTTTGACATAGGCGATATAGCCGTAGTCCTTCGTTTGCGGCAAACAGCCCGCTTCTTTTTTCTCGGCTTTGGAGAAGTATTGGTCGTCCCAAGTGCATTGGCCTTTGGAGCGTGTGGATCGGGTTATTTCGACAAAAGCCGATTGGCCTTTGTAGCCGCCCATTTGGACTGAGGGGAACTTACGAAAGCCGAGGGCTTGGTAGTTCACGCCATCCCAATCGGGACGCTCCCAAAACGCCCGCAGTTCCTTTTCTACGGTTGGATTTTTTTCTCCTGAGTAGCTTTTCATAAGGGATGCACTTTGATCCCGGAAAAGGATTCTGATGTCAGGATGATCTTTCAGTCGCATGATGGTGCCCATGCTTCGTTTTTGGGGGATGTCGTCCTTAACAAAGCCGTAGGGCATGCAAAACCCTTTTTCCTGCGGAACTTCATAGAGGGCGCGGGGGCGAAAATTTTTAAGGAAGTGAGCTTGGTCAGATTTGACCTTGGCTTCTGCCTCGGTGGCTGGCAGTTCGTCTTCTGATTGATGATAATAATAGATTCGCCTTGCCTGGTAGAGGAAGGCCTCTCCTGTAACGCCATGCTTACTAATAAAGGAAAAATTTACTGTGTTTCGACCGATCGCGTATTCTATTACTTTGATTGGAGAGTCACTGTCGGTACCTTTGTAGAAGCTACTAATATCCTCCGATATCTCATCTTTTATTCTTGAAAAACTTCTTTCTGGAAGAGTTGAAGACGTGCGGGTAGAGCCGTCTGAGTATATTGAATCCGCAAACAATTCATAGTCGCCCGCATTGAGTGCTTGAGGTAATTTACTGGGGTCGGGGCCCCCTCTCGCGATCCCTATATCTACCTCGCCAGGAACGCTTACTTGGAAGTATCCAACACACTCCGTCTTCCAGTCTTTAGGAATCTCTTGTGTTTTTGCTGTAACAATAAAGGAAATACTTCCTAGGAAACAGGCTTGTACGATTTTACTGATAAGCTTCATTCGCGAGAATCTGGGGTGTTATTTGACAAAAATGCAACTTGTTTTTCTGGCTGGTAAATATCCTCCGGCTCAATAGATGTGCGCTCCGCAGGCATAGTGTGAGTCATCAAGGCATGGTGAAACTTCATATTATTGTTCTCAAATTTTGTCCAGTTGATCGGGTAGGCCGTGATGAAGCCGCATACCTGATTCAGCCGCAGGAGGGAACCAGCCTCATACTGAGGGATGTTCCAAAACGCTGACTCAAAGGGCATCAGGTCTTTTTTGGCCTTATCCAGTTCAATGGCGGAGCGTACATCAGGTTTTTGCCCCAATTTTGTGTTGACTACAGGCCAAATTGACGCCGGGTATACATTACGTCTTTCGGTAGAATAATTACTTCTCGGAATAAACTTAAACACCGCCTCATAGTGCTCAGAATTACGTTTAGCTACCGCCTGTATGGCTCTCCAACTATCCGGATGCCCAGGCTTATCAATAGCCTCCTTCAATTCGTCAGCCGGACGTACACCACTACTGATGCCAAATAACTTGTTCCAAATTCCTTTGCGTAATTCATGAGCAAAGGCTCGCGTTGGCTGAGGATGGCCATTGCCCAGAAAGTCTTTGCGTGTTGACTCCAAATCCATCACCAACACTGCCAGTTCAGAATCGCGGTCACCGAGCAAACTACGGTCATTGATATTGGCGCTGCCAATCAGTGCAAAGCGGTCATCGATAATCATCAATTTGCTGTGGACGTAGATTTGTTCAGTCACGTAGCGGTCGTACAATTTAGTCCAGTTACGTAAGTTAAGTAGCGTCACGTATTCATAGCATTCTTCATCAGTGGCAACCGCAATATCCCTGAACTGCGTCTGCTCAACCAATTGCTGAATATCCGCCACTGTCTTCGCCATTACATCAGCGCACACTGACTGCGTGATCCGATCGGCGTCATATAATCGGCCTAATTTCAAGTACGCTTTAATACCTTTCATTGGGCCGCTTCGAGCAGGCAGTCGTAGAGGCGCACCCTGGGTGCCAGTTGCGCGTCCCAGTTGACCTGCCAGCCAGCGATGTAGATCGACTCCTTGGCGGCGGCAAACTCAGTAATCAACTCGGCAAAATACGCTTTGCCGTTGAAGTAGGGTGTTACTGCGTTGCCTTTCGCAGGAAAGGAAAACGCGGGGGCGAGCCAGATATTTTCAGTCACGAAGGCTTTATAGGCATTGCCTTGGGTATCCACGATTTGAAGTACGTTGCGCCGAGGTATGTAGTTTTCAGGATGACTCATCTCACGTGTCCTTCAGCGTGTTGATTAATGTCTGAGAAGTGCCCAATAAGAGCAGTGGCTCTGCACGTTGAAAGCTCGTCGTTATAACCATCCAAAAAAGCGACAAGTTGAATAGTGAGCGCGCAAAGGCATAGGGGCGGGAGCCATTGTGCCCAGTAGCCAGGGGGAGTTGGCGGGGGAAAGAGTCTTAAAAAGGAGGACTACAATAATTAGAGAAAGAGCCTACGAAAACTTGTCAGCGCATGATGTAACAAGCTCTTTGACGCTCGATGCCAGGTTATTCGGCGATCAGGAGGAGGATAAGTTCAAGGTTCATCCAGGTGTCGCGCGGCGACCACAGCATGTTGAATTCGGCCTGGATAAAATAGACCGTCATCAACGGTTGGTGAGCGGCCAGCAGGTTTTGCGAGTTGCGTAATAACAACTATCGCGCCTGCTTTATGACCTTTCGAGCAGGCGTGTCATGGTGCAGACGATTTGCCTCCTTGGCACGGACGCGATCAATCACTTCTCGGGCATAGAACGCCGGTTTGTTAGATGTGTTTGCTCGCACGAACATCATCAGCCAAATCGGCGTTCTTGTTTACATGTTTCCCGGGATTACGTGATGAACCTTAAAAAAGCACTTTGGCCACATCGGTAAACCGCTTGGCGAAGTGGACGGTAATGCCTTCCTTCAAATAGTCGGGTAACTCTTCGAAGTGCCCCTGGTTGGCGTCCGGCAGGATCAATGTGTGAATTTTTTGCCGGCGCGCAGCGATGACTTTTTCACGCACGCCGCCGATCGGCAACACATGCCCGGTGAGGGTCAGTTCGCCGGTCATGGCGATGCCTTTTTTCGGCGGCTGGTTACGCGCCAGCGACAGCAAGGCGCTGGCCATGGTCACGCCCGCGCTGGGGCCGTCTTTGGGGGTTGCGCCTTCCGGCACATGCAGGTGCACAAAGGCTTCGTCAAAGAACTTGGGGTCGCCGCCAAACTGTTTGAGGTGCGAGCTGATGTAACTGTAGGCGATTTCAGCTGACTCCTTCATCACCTCGCCCAATTGCCCGGTCAGCTTGAAACCGCGGTTAAGCGTGTGGATGCGGGTCGCTTCAATCGGCAAGGTCGCACCGCCCATACTGGTCCAGGCCAGGCCGGTGATAACCCCGGTACCGCTGATGACCTGTTCGTTACGGAACACGGGCATGCCCAGCGAAGACTCGAGGTCTTTAGGACCTATCTTGATCACGGCCTTGGGGTCGTCCAACAGCTTGACCACAGCTTTGCGCACCAGTTTGCCCAACTGTTTTTCGAGCTGACGCACCCCGGCTTCACGGGCATAGCCGTCGATCACGGCGCGCAGGGCGCTGTCGCTGATGGTCAGGCTGGTTTTCGACACGCCTGCTTTGTCCAATTGCTTGGGCCATAAGTGGCGCTTGGCAATGGCGACTTTTTCTTCCGTGATGTAGCCCGACAGGCGAATGACTTCCATGCGGTCGAGCAACGGGCCGGGGATCGAGTCCAGGGTGTTGGCGGTGCACACAAACAGCACTTTGGACAGGTCCAGGCGCAAGTCCAGGTAGTGGTCGAGGAAGTCGACGTTCTGTTCCGGGTCCAGGGTTTCGAGCAGCGCCGAGGCCGGGTCGCCCTGGAAGCTTTGGCCCATTTTGTCGATTTCGTCGAGCATGATCACCGGGTTCATCACTTCGACGTCTTTAAGCGCCTGCACCAGCTTGCCCGGCTGAGCACCGATGTACGTGCGGCGATGGCCCTTGATTTCGGCCTCGTCGCGCATACCGCCTACGCTGAAACGGTAGAACGGGCGGCCCAGGGATTCGGCAATGGATTTGCCGACGCTGGTTTTACCCACGCCCGGCGGGCCCACCAACAGCACAATCGAGCCGCTGACCGAGCCTTTGTAGGCCCCTACGGCGAGGAATTCGAGAATGCGGTCTTTAATGTCATCGAGGCCCGCATGGTGGGCGTCGAGCACTTTGCGCGCATGCTTGAGGTCCAGTTTGTCCTCGCCCAACACGCCCCAGGGCACTGAAGACGCCCAGTCAAGGTAGTTGCGCGTCACCGCGTATTCAGGCGATCCGGTTTCAAGGATCGACAGTTTGTTCAGTTCCTCATCGATGCGCTTGCGGGCCTGGGCGGGCAGGATTTTGCCTTCCAGACGCTGCTGGAACTGTTCGATATCCGCGCTGCGGTCATCCTTGGTCAGCCCCAGTTCCTGCTGGATCACCTTGAGCTGTTCCTTAAGAAAGAACTCGCGCTGGTGCTCACCGATCTTGAGGTTGACCTCGGCCGAGATTTCCTTTTGCAGGCGCGCCACTTCGACTTCCTTGCGCAGCATCGGCAAGACTTTTTCCATGCGCTTGAGCATGGGCACGCAGTCGAGCACTTCTTGCAATTCGTTGCCGGTGGCCGACGTCAGGGCCGCCGCAAAGTCGGTGAGGGGCGATGGATCGTTGGGGCTGAAGCGGTTGAGGTAGTTTTTCAGTTCTTCGCTGTACAACGGATTAAGCGGCAGCAGCTCCTTGATCGCATTGATCAGCGCCATGCCGTAGGCCTTCACCTCGTCGGTGGGCTCGCGGAATTCTTTCGGGTATTCGACTTCCACCAGGTACGGCGGGCGATGGTGCTTGAGCCAGGTGCTGATGCGTACGCGGGTCAGACCTTGGGCCACAAATTGCAATTTGCCGTTTTCGCGGCTCGCGTGATGCACTTTCACCAGCGTGCCGTATTCCGGCAAGCTGTTGGTGTCGAAGTGGCGTGGGTCTTCGGTGGGCGTGTCGACAAAAAAAAGCGCCAGCGAGTGATGAGGCGACTTGCTGACCAGGTCGAGGGTTTCGGCCCAGGGTTCTTCGTTGACGATCACCGGCAGTACTTGCGCCGGGAAGAACGGCCGATTGTGGATTGGAATGATATACACCTTGCCCGGCAGATTCTGGCCGGGCAGCGCCAATTCGGTCCCTCCCGAGTGTTCGAACTCGGTCGGTTCAACGTCGGATAGCTCAGCGGTGTTGTCCGCAAGATCTTGCTGGTCGCTCATGGGGGCACCTGCACAATGGGATATGAAACTTAGATGGGGCGTGGTGGCGGTGGTTTCAATGGTGAAGCGACTTTCATCCTGGTGTCAGGTGCCGCGATCGCACCAGCGCGTGTGGCTGAACCTGTTAAGCGCACAAAAAAAGGCGGCTATCCGAAGATAGCCGCCTTTTTCAAACCGTGCGGTAACGTTTACTCGGCCAGTTTGAACGCCATGATGTAGTCACCTTTTTGGGTGCCCAGGCCACCGTGACCGCCCGCCATGACGACCACGTACTGGGTGCCGTCTTTGCCGGTGTAGGTCATTGGGGTGGCTTGACCGCCTGCTGGCAGACGACCTTCCCACAGCACTTTGCCGTTGCTGACGTCGTAAGCGCGCAGGTACTGGTCGAGGGTGCCGCTCAAGAACGCAACGCCACCGGCCGTCGTGAACGTCCCGCCCAAGCTAGGAACGCCCATTGGCAGCGGGATCGGTACCGGTGAGCTGTCACGCACGGTGCCGTTTTTGTGTTTCCAGATCACGTTGTTGTTGGTCAGGTCGACCGCGGTAACGTAACCCCACGACGGTGCCTGGCAAGGCAGGCCAACCGGCGACAGCAGAGGCTCAAGGATCACGCCGTATGGCGCGCCCTTATTCGGTTGCACGCCGGAGGTTTCGCCTTTACGCGGGCCCATGGCCGCCACGTCTGCCTGAGGCACCAGTTTGGACGTGAACGCCATGTAGCTCGGGTTCAGGAACGCTATTTGACGAACCGGGTCAACCGAGATGCCGCCCCAGTCAAACACACCGAAGTTGCCCGGGTAAACGATCGAACCTTGCAGCGATGGCGGCGTGTACATGCCGTCGTAACGCAGGGATTTGAAGTTGATCCGGCACAGCATTTGGTCAAATGGGGTCACACCCCACATGTCACGCTCGGTCAGTTGCGGCGGGATCAGGTTCAGGTCCGAACGCGGCTGGGTCGGTGCGGTATGGTCGCCTGCTACGGCACCGCTCGGTGCCGGCAGTTCACGGATCGGCACGATGTCTTCGCCATTACGACGGTCAACAACGTAGATGCTGCCTTGTTTGGTCGACGCCAGCAGCGCCGGTTTCACGCCGTCAGCCGTCTTCATGTCCATGAGGGTCGGTTGACCGCCCACGTCCATGTCCCACAGGTCATGGTGAGTGAACTGACGGTACCAACGAACTTTACCGGTGTTGATATCCAGAGCCGTCACGCCAGCGCTGTACCGCTCGGAATCTTCAGTGCGGTCGCCACCATATTGGTCAGGCATCTGGTTGCCCATCGGCAGGTAGAGCATGCCGAGGTCTTCGTCGACTGCGAACATCGACCACATGTTAGGCGAGTTACGGGTGTAGGTTTGGCCTTCGGCAATCGGCGTGGTGTCGTCCGGGTTGCCGCTGTCCCAGTTCCACACCAGCTTGCCGGTACGCACGTCATACGCACGGATCACGCCCGATGGCTCGTCAGTGGAAATGTTGTCGGTGACGTGGCCACCAATCACCACCAGGTCTTTGGTCACGGCAGGGGGGGACGTGGAGTAGTAGCCGCCCGGTGCAAAGTTACCGATGTTGTGGCGCAGGTCGACCGAGCCGTGGTCACCGAAGTCTTCGCAGACTTTACCGGTGTCGGCATTGATGGCAATCAGGCGGGTGTCGGCGGTTGGCAGGAACAGACGACGCGGGCATGCATTGCTCGACGTGACGGCAGCCGGCTCGGCAGCGCTGTGTTCAGTGCTGGCTTTGGCGTAGGCATTTTCGTCGTGATAGCTCACGCCGCGGCAGGTCATGTGCGCCCAGCCTTTGAAGTTGGCAGCATTTTGCGTGCTGATCTTCGGGTCGTAGCGCCAGATTTCCTTGCCGCTGTCCGGGTCAAGGGCAATCACCTGGCTGTGCGGCGTGCACACATAGAGCATGCCGTTGACTTTCAGCGGGGTGTTTTCGGCGGTGGTTTCGCCCGGGTCGCCTTCACCCGGGATGTCACCGGTGCGGAATGTCCAGGCTGGAACCAGCGTGTGGGCATTTTCAGGGGTGATTTCTTTCAGCGGCGAATAGCGATCGCCATAACCGGTACGCCCGTAGGACTGCCAGTCACCGTCCGGCATGGCCGGTGCGGTGTTGGTCATGCCCGGTACGGCATCACGGTCCAGTTGGCCCTTGATTTCGCCGGGGTGGGTGAACTGGCTAGCCAGTGCAGCTGCGCCAGCCAGCACAACGGCCACGCTCAGTGCACCAGTCGCCAGCGGGGCCGATTGGCCGCGCAGCACAGGGCGACGAAACCATTGCAGCAACAGGACGATACCGATGGCAAACCATAGCGCCAGACGCGGCACCAATTGCCACCAGTCCAGGCCAACTTCCATCAGGGCCCACACGGTGCTGGCAAACAGCACCAGCGCGTACAGGCCCAGGGCGGCAGGGCGCCGAGCTATCAGCAATGCGCCCGACAGGCCAAAGCCGATACCGGCCAGCAGGTAGTACCAGGCTCCGCCCAATGTGACCAGCTTGATACCCCCGACCACCATGGCCAGGCCCATTAACACCAGCAGGATACCGAGCAAGGTCGGCAGCACGCGGCTTCTACTCAAAGCACCATCAGTGCTCATAGTGAGGTTCTCCGTGAAAACAAGTTTTAGTAGGTAGCGGTTAGCTTCAAGCTGCAAGCGTGTGGCTTGAAGCTTGAAGCGCTCGGTCAGAACGAACTTTGAATTTTCAGACCGCCGATCAGCGCGTCATCCAGTTGGCTCACGCCCCCCGGGTGGCGGATGTATTGCAGGTTTGGTCGAACGGTCAGCCAATTCGTGACCTGTACGCCGTAGTACAACTCAGCGCTGTATTCGGTGTCCTGAGGTGGCAGGTAGTTCGGGTTATCGAAATCGTAAAGGGCGCGGGCCTGATTGCTGGCCTCGGCGTTTTTGCGGTAAGCGGGGTTGACGTGCACCCGGGCCATGGCGAAGCCGATGTCGTCCTTGGCGCGCGAATCGAACACCCCTTTGTACACGATGCCTGCCTGGACATAGTGGTCGATGGGGTTGGTCTTTTTGTCATGCACGGTGGCATTAGCGAACACACTCAAGCCCCTCGACGTGTCGCTGGCGCGGGTGGTGAGTTGCTGTTGCACGCCCAACCACATGCCGTGTTTGCTTGAGCTGCTGCGATAGGCTTCACCGCTCAAGGCGGCCGGCTGGCCATGGGTGTCTTTGTACACGTCGCTGGCCTTGGCGCTGCTGTAGTAATACCCCGCGCGGTATTCGCCCGGCAGGCCGTTTACCTTCGGTGTCCACACCAGTTCAACGGGCAACACCGCACCTTGGGTGCCGCTGCCGCTGAGCTTGAAGCCGTTACCGCGATCCAGGTTGGACGGGTTCTGCTCATAGGCACCGATCTGTGCATACAGCTCTGGCGTCAGGTGGTACTTGACCCGCAGCGCCCATTGGCTAACCGGCCAGTTGTACCAGATGCTGCCCGCCCAGTTACCGACCTGCGAACCGCAAAATGCCAGGTTCTGGAAGTCACACGGGAAGCTGTTGAAGTCTTCGCCTTGACCAAAACGACCGGCCTTGATGTCGAGCTTCTGGTCGAAGAATTTTTGCTGGTACCACATTTGCGTCAGGCGCGTGGTCTGGCCACGGCCCCAGACTTCCTGGGCCGAGGTGAAGCCACCTACGCGCGGGTCGTTGATGCGGTCATTGCTGATGTTGTTGCCGCTGCGCTGGGTAATCGTCAGTTTGAACTCAGCATCGTGCCAGCCCAGAATTTTTTGCAGGTCCAGGTGCGTGCCCAGGCCGAACTGGTCGCTGTAGCGGGCTGTACGATCGTGGTCATAGCCGCCGCGCAGGTTCGAGCCCACTTCGCCCACGTAGTCGAGTGAAAACCCATAGCCCTGTTTGGCCAGCTCGGTACGGGTGCCGCCCCAATCGCCGAGCATCCACGGTGATTCACGGTCGAAGGCGGGCGTGGCGTGTGCGCACGTAGCCAGACCGAGGGCGGTCATGCCGCCAAGCAATGCCAGGGTTTTTTGCCCGGCCATAGGAAGCAGCGCGCGGTGTGTGCGCAAGTTCAGGAATGTAGACATAGGTTGAGGTGTGAGTCTTTATGGGTATGGCTGTACGGGGGTAGCGCTGTCTAGTAAGGCAGGACCAGGTTTTGGCATTCAGGGTTGGATGAAACGTTTCAGCCCCTAATGCGCAAATGATAGAGCTCTGAAACGTTTAGAAACAGCGCTTTAAATGACAAGGTTCATTTCAGAATGGGTAACAGTGGCCTGCGACCGTTCGTCTCAGAGGCTTTTTGCCTCACGTTCGCCGGTGTTTGCGGGAAATGAGAGCGGGAAGGGAGATTGAAAAAATTGTAGGCGCGCGCTTGCTTGCGATCTTTTGTTCGTTAAAAAGATCGCGAACACGCTCGCGCCTACCTGAGTATTGCGGGTTTTAGAACGTGGTGCGCAGGCCTACTTCAACGCTGCGACCCGGTGCTGGAGCGATGTCGCGCAAGATCGAGCTGGCATAACGCACGGTCTGGCCGGTCAGGTTGTCGCCTTTGACGAAGGCTAGCCACTGACTGCCGCCGACATTGAAGGTGTACCCGGCGCTCGCACCCAGCGTGGTGTAGCCCTGGGTGCCCGATTCGTTGGCCGGTACGCGGCCCTGGTTGCTGGCGTGTTCAACATCGACCCGCGCTTGCCAGCGATTGAGTTCCCACAGCACACCGCTGCTCAGGCGCAACGGAGCAATACGTGGCAAGGCTTCGCCCGAGTCAAGGTTGGTGGCGTGGGTGTAGTCGCCCGACAGCTCCAGCGCGAATTTGCCGTAGGCACCTTCGCCCAGCTTCCAGTGATCTTTGGCTTCGAACCCTACGAAGCGTGCGCGCACGCCCGAGTAGGTGTATTCCGGTATGCCGTCTGCCTCCAACTCGCCTTCATCATTGAGCGTGCGACCTGTGCCCAGCAGGCCGATGTAATTGGAGAAGTGGCTGTAGAACACACCCACGCTGCCGTTGTGGGTGCCATTGTCAAAGCGCAAAGCCAGGTCGCTCGACACGGCTTTTTCTTTCGACAGGTTAGGGTTACCCAGCTCGTAAGTGCCGGTGGCAACGTGCGCACCGTTGGCATACAACTCGTAGAAGGTCGGCGCACGTTCGGTGTAACCCAGCGTCGCGGCCAGCGACCAGATCGGCGTCAGGCTGAAGACCGCGCCAGAAGACAAGCTGCCCGCCGTGAAGCGCTTGGCGTTGTCGGCCGCTTCGAAGCGCTCTTTGCCCTTGGCATTCGGGTCAACCACGGTGTGTTCCAGGCGCCCGCCCAGGCTCAGCGTGAGTCGCTCAGTGGCTTGCAACTCTTCAAGAATAAACAGCGCACCCGTGGTGGTGTCGGTTTGCGGCACGAAGGCTTCTTCACCGAGGGCTGAAAACTCGTTGCGGTTCACTTGCGCGCCAATCACCCCGTTCAGTGGGCCAATCGGCACATGACGCGCTTCAACCCGCGCCTCGTAACCTTTGTTCTTGAACGTGGTGCCGACTTCGCCGCCTTCGATCTCGCGGTGTTCGTAGTCGGTGTACCCGGCGTTCAGTTTGAGCGAGCTGAACGGGCCTTGCAGGTTGCGGATCTCCGAAGCGAAGGCGTAGTGATCTTGCTTCATGCGGATGCGCACGTCGTCTTCGGCAGGGGAACCGTAGTTGGCGTCGTATTGGCTGTAGGAGACGCCCGCGTAGCCGTCGTCCCATGTGTAGGAACCGCCAACCGCGCCGCCGTCCTGACGGCCACTGCTGTTACTCAGGCGGCCTTTCTTTTGATCGCTGTCGTCTTCGCTTTCGGGAGCGTGACGGTCGCGGGCGTAACCCGGGATTTTCAGGTCGTTGAATGTGCGAGCGTTGGCATCCAGGTGCAAGGCGAACGTGCCATCACCGGCTTCCAGTTTGCCTGCGCTGCTGCGCGTGGTGTCGGCACCGCCATAACGTAATTCGCCTGCGCCCTGAATACCGTTGATGGCTTCGGTCGGGATGCGGTTGTCGAAGGTGTTGACCACGCCACCCATGGCATTGCCGCCGTAGAGCAGGGCGGCCGGGCCGCGTACGATTTCGATGCGTTCAACGTTGACCGGGTCCAGCGGTACGGCGTGGTCATAGGACAGCGACGAGGCATCCAGTGCGCCCACGCCGTTGCGCAGGATACGAATACGGTCGCCATCGAGCCCGCGAATAATCGGTCGGCTGGCACCTGGGCCGAAGTAGGACGATGACACGCCGGGCTGCTTGTTAAGGGTTTCTCCGAGGCTGCCTTGTTGCAGCAGCGTCAGGTCATCGCCCTCCAGCACGGTGGTCGGTGACGCCAGTTGGCTGCTGCCCAGCGGGTTGCCGGTAATGACTTGGGGTTGCAGTTCAAGGGCGTAAACCGGTGAAGTCATCAGCAGCGCAGTGGCGAGCGGAGTCAGGCGCAGACGCCGTAAGGGTTGTGGGAAAACGCGGGATGGCATTGCAGGTTCCTTGGCAAGGGAGAGAAGCGTTGGCGCTGAGCGCTCTAGAAATGGAATGTATTAGTTACACTATAACATTTCATTTGATTGCGCCAAGCGGAACTTCATCGAATGCCGCAGGTCACCCGCCGATACAACCGGCGGCAAATGACTTCCCCCTGAGCAGGGGCTCGGCTAATGTGCGCGGCTTTCCCTCTTCTGTTTTAAAGGCTTGGCATGACTGAACCCACCCACAACGCTTTGCATGGCGTGACGCTGGAACACATCCTCACGGCGCTGGTGGCGCATTACACGTGGGAAGGCCTGGCTGAACGGATTGATATTCGTTGCTTCAAAAGCGACCCGAGCATCAAGTCGAGCCTGACCTTTCTGCGAAAAACGCCGTGGGCGCGGGAAAAGGTCGAGAAGCTCTACGTGAAATACGCCCGTACCAAGCGCGAGCTTTGACGCCTTGATGAGTGCCACGCTCAAGCAACGGCTGTGCGCGCTGATGGCGCTGTTGGGGTGGAGCGGCCTGGCGATTCAGCTTGACCTGATGCTGTTCGCTCGCTGGACCTCGGGCGCGAGCCTGCTGGGCGGGTTGGTGAATTACTTCAGTTTTTTCACCGTGCTAACCAACACCTTGGTCGCCACCGTATTGACCTGCGCCGCCCTCTCGCAGGACTCAAACGCCCGGAGGTTTTTCTTGCAGCCGTGGGTCACCAGCGGTATCGGCGTGAGCATCATCGTGGTTGGGGCTGCCTACAGCCTGCTGTTGCGTGGCCTTTGGCAACCTCAGGGGCTGCAATGGCTGGCCAATGAGCTGTTACACGACGTCATGCCGGTGCTGTTCACCCTGTATTGGTGGTTTTGCGTGCCCAAAGGTACGTTGCGCTTGGGCCATATCGCGGTGTGGGCGTTGTACCCGATTGTGTACTTTGCGTATTTGCTATGGCGTGGGCATACGCAGGGCCTGTACCCGTACCCGTTTATTGATGTCAACAAACTGGGGTATGCGCAAACGTTTGTGAATGCGCTCGGGATTCTGGCGGGGTTTGTTGCGGTGGCGCTGTTGGTGGTGGGGATCGACCGCTGGCGCGGGCGGCCAAACGCCTAAACCTGTGTAGGAACGAGCTTGCTCGTGATCTTTTGATCTGGCTTTTGATCCAAAGGCACCCTTAAACCACGCTGGCCGAACACCGGTTTTACGCAGTGGCTAACCCGGCAGGACGCCGGGTTAGCCGCGACACGGCCAAGGATGGCCGATCGCGGCGGGCCCACGGCGTAAGGCCGGAACCCTAAGTGGCCGTGACCGCAGCAATGGATCGGGTTGCTGTACGACAGCGCGGTTGTCATTGAGCTTTTAAAAATCAAAAGATCGCGAGCAAGCTCGCTCCTACAGAGCATGCTTTTGATCTGGCTTTTGATTTAAAGGGCCCGCTTGAGCCACGCGGGCCTCGCGCCGGTTTTACGCAGCGTGACCACGAAGCAAGACCTGTAGGAACGAGCTTGCTCGTGATCTTTTGATCTGGCTTTTGATCCAAGGGAACCCTTAAACCACGCTGGCCTCTTATAGAACAAACGCTAAGTCATTGATCCTGAGCATGAATTTTTTACTCGTTTTTAGGTATCTATCAATGCGGCGTACCCCCAGTTCTTTGCGCGACAGCGCGGCGTCGAAGACGGGGCCCCTCCTACGCAAAGAACGCAAGGTTTTACGCTTGCGGGCTGTCGTCCAGGCGCCAGTAACCAACGGCTTTGACGAGCTCTTCGTTCAGGCCATGGATGTCGAGCAAGATGCGGCGGACCTTGCGCGACAGCGCGGTTTCGGTCGCGACCCAGGCGTACAACTCGCCCTCTGGAATCTTCAGCCCTTCAACTGTGCTCAGCAGGTCTTCTGTGGGCGCATCACGATGCACCCAAATCACTTCAACCGTTGCAGCGCTGTCCAGTGGCTGCTCTTCGCGTGCGCTTTCTACTTCGATGACCACTAACGCCCGGCGATTGGCTGGCAACTCTTCGAGGCGGCGGGCAATGGCCGGCAGGGCGGTTTCGTCGCCGATCAGCAGGTAGCTGTCGAAGCTATCCGGCACGATCATCGAGCCACGAGGGCCGCCGATGTGCAGAAACTGGCCGGGTTTGGCCTGTGCAGCCCAGGTCGAGGCAGGGCCGTCGCCGTGCAAGACAAAATCCAGCTCCAGTTCCAGCGTGTCCAGGTCATAGCGCCGTGGTGTGTAGTCGCGCATGGGCGGCATCACTTTATTTTTGATCCCGGTGCTCAGCTCCACGTTTTCCAGCGCGGCGTGTTCTTCAGCACTCTGCGGGAAAAACAGCTTTACGTGGTCATCGCTGCCCAGGCTGATAAAACCGGCCAACTCGGGGCCGCCCACCGTGATGCGGCGCATGCGCGGGGTCAGGTCGACCACGCGCAGCACCTGCAGTGTGCGACGTTTGATTTCATGCATGACGCGGTGAATGGTGTGGGCGTTAGCAGTGTTCATTCAGCGTTCTCCTGCGCGGGCTGGGCAGTAACAGGGCCATCGACGATGGCTTTGGCGGTGGTGTTGAGCAGGTTCCGTACCCGGGCGATTTCTGCCGGGTTCCACCGCCCGTGGTGCATGTGCAAGGCGTGGCGCAGGTTATGCACCGCCTCATGAATTTCGGCGGGGCGATCATGGCCGCGCAAAGAGCGTTTGCTGACGTCCATGCGCATGCGCACGCCGTCCAGGGCGATGGCTTGATCAATCAGGGACTGACGACCGGCGTCGGTCACGCTGTAGCGTTTCTTCCCGCCCTTGGCGTCGCCTTCAATCAGCTCGCTTTCTTCCAGAAAGGTCAGGGTGGGGTAGATCACGCCAGGGCTTGGGCTGTAGGCACCTTCGAACATGCCTTCGATCTGGCGGATCAGGTCGTAGCCATGGCAAGGCTGCTCGGCAACCAAGGCCAGCAGCAGTAATTTCAGATCGCCGGGGGCAAATACCCGCGGGCCTCGGCCGCCCCGTTGGCCGGCACGTTTTTCAAAACCGTCTTGACCGACATTGTGTTCGCGGTGGGGGTGATGATGCTCTCTCATTATCTTCGTCCTCTGTGTGTGCGAAGTAACTTAAGATATATCTTAAGGATGTGCAAATAGAATTGACGAACGGTAATTGTTCTCATCTTCTCCAGCGTGGCCGGGAGTGTGGGGGTAGAGGCAAAACCGGGGCAGCTGCGCAGCCCATTGCCGCCTGCTGCAGCGACTACAGATTCCGTTGGTGCGCAAAGTCAGGGAATAGAGCCCTTGCCGGGGGTAAATACGGCCTAGGTAGGGGCATGACTGTGCACCAACCCTGTGCAATACTCGCCGCCGATCTCAGCAGGGCAACTCCCTTTCGACCCATCAACCTACAAGGTCAGGGCCGGTCGTGAGGAAAGTCGGGTAACCCACCGGCTTTGCAGAGCGCCTTGTTGAAGCACATCCAATAACAATACGAGGTTGTACTTTTATGCCAGTCGGCAACCACTCGCCCCAAGGCGACACCGCACAAGGCGGCCCGCTTAAACGCGAACTGGGCGAACGTCATATTCGCTTGATGGCACTGGGTGCCTGTATCGGCGTAGGCCTGTTTCTGGGGTCGGCCAAAGCGATCGAAATGGCAGGTCCTGCCATCATGGTGTCTTACATCCTCGGTGGCCTGGCCATCTTGGTGATCATGCGGGCCCTCGGCGAAATGGCCGTGCACAACCCGGTAGCGGGCTCTTTCAGCCGCTATGCCCAAGACTATCTTGGCCCGTTGGCGGGCTTCTTGACCGGCTGGAACTACTGGTTCCTGTGGCTGGTGACCTGTGTGGCCGAAATCACCGCCGTGGCGGTGTACATGGGCATCTGGTTCCCGGACGTACCCCGTTGGATCTGGGCCCTGGCGGCGCTGATCAGCATGGGCTCGATCAACCTGATCGCGGTCAAGGCGTTCGGTGAGTTCGAATTCTGGTTTGCCCTGATCAAGATCGTCACCATTATTGCGATGGTGCTGGGCGGCATTGGCATCATTGCGTTTGGCTTTGGCAATGACGGCGTGGCGCTGGGGGTATCCAACCTGTGGGCCCACGGCGGCTTTATGCCGAACGGGGTGACCGGCGTGTTGATGTCCCTGCAGATGGTGATGTTCGCCTACCTGGGTGTCGAGATGATCGGCCTGACCGCCGGTGAAGCCAAGAACCCGCAAAAGACCATCCCCAGCGCGATTGGCTCAGTGTTCTGGCGCATCCTGCTGTTCTACGTCGGTGCGTTGTTTGTGATCCTGTCGATTTACCCGTGGAACGAAATCGGCACACAGGGCAGCCCCTTCGTCATGACGTTTGAGCGTCTGGGCATCAAGACGGCGGCGGGTATTATCAACTTCGTGGTGATCACGGCGGCGCTGTCATCCTGCAACGGCGGTATTTTCAGCACCGGTCGCATGCTCTACAGCCTGGCGCAAAACGGTCAGGCCCCGGCCGGTTTCGGCACCACCTCGAAGAACGGTGTACCGCGCAAAGCGTTGCTGCTGTCGATCGCGATGCTGTTGTTGGGCGTGGTACTCAACTACCTGGCCCCAGAGAAAGTCTTTGTGTGGGTAACGGCGATTGCGACTTTTGGTGCGATCTGGACCTGGCTGATGATTTTGCTGGCGCAGTTGCGTTTTCGCAAAAACCTGAGCCCACAAGAAGCGGCAGCCCTGAAGTACCGCATTTGGTTGTACCCGTACAGCTCGTACGCCGCGCTGGCATTCCTGCTGCTGGTCGTCGGCCTGATGGCCTACTTCGAGGAAACCCGTGTGGCCCTGTTCGTAGGCCCGGCGTTTTTGATTTTGCTGACGGTGTTGTTCTACGTGTTCAAACTGTCGCCTAAAGATCAGACCGTAGCGGCGTCGTCTGCTCATTAAGGCCCGGTTCTAAAGCGCATATTGACCGGTAGGCGCGAGCAAGCTCGCGCCTACCGCGTTATGTTTTGGTTGGCTGGCGCAGCCGTTTGTTCCAGTCCAGCCACGCGGCCAATACGGCCATGATCCCCACGCCCATCAAGGCACTGAACAGCTTGATTATCAGCGTGTCACCGCCCAGCGCGTTCAGCATGTCGGCCAGCGGGGCCAGAATGACGCCCAGGCAAAACACTTCCAGCGAATAACGGCCCATGCGGCACGTTTGCCGCACCAGGGTGTTATTAAACCAGCCGCTGCGTGGCACCACTTTGGCGGCCACATAGGCCAGCGCCAGGAAGTGCAGCAGGCGGGCCGGCGAAAGGTTGGTTTTACTGATCGGGTACAGGTATTCGGCCACCAGCGCTGGCATCAGCGCATCGTGAACCGACGGCCAGCGCCAGGACAAGGCAACCGCTCCCGTGACCAATAAATACAGCACTGCGCCGATAAAGATTGGCTGGCGGCGTAGCGGTGTGGTGTTAGGCACGGTTGGGCGTTGGCTGTAACACGCGGCAGCGCCGCCCAGAATAAACAGAAATTGCCAGGCAATCGGGTTAAAGAACCACACGCCGCCTTCCTGTGAGGCCAGGTTCCAGAAGGGGGCCGTCAAGTACAGCATTAAAGACACGGCCACCACGTATTCCGGTTTGCGCAGCATCATCGGTAAGACCAGCGGCAAGCCCAGCAGTAGCAGGATATACAGCGGTAACGGGTCCATCAGGTTGGGCTTGAAGCGCAGCAGCAACTCATCGGTCAGGGCTTGTTGCGGGTTGCTCAAGAAATACTGCATACCCATTTCCTGCACCAGGTCACGGGTTTCAACGTGGCTGTTGGCATAGAACACAATGCCCATCAGCACCGCCAGCAAGAAGATATGCACCACATACAGCACCCAGGCGCGGCGCAGGATTTTGATGCTGGCAATCAGCAACCCCTCGCGTTGGGCGATTTTCCCGTAGGCCAACACGGCGGCATAACCGGCCAGAAACACAAAAATTTCCGCCGCGTCACTGAAGCCGAAATTGCGCACAGTCAGGTCGCCCAGCGGGTTGTGTGGGATGTGGTCCCAGAAGATAAAAATCAGCGCCAGCCCTCGGAAAAAGTCGATGCGGTGGTCGCGTCCGTTAGTTATCACGGCGAATTCTCAAACTGAAGTTAATTAAGACTGACGCGCTTAACAGAAAGTGCGCGCCGCACATCGGCGGCGCGCAGGGTGAGGCTATTGGCGGGTAAATGCAAAGTGCGGATATTACCGAATGTCACTACGAGCCCGTATCGTCACTCCAGGATGGGTGATAACGGTTTTTTATTCAGAATCCTTTGCGTGAGTTTGACCAGTACGTTATTGCGCTCGTCTCGGGCTTTTAACTGTAGCGCGTAGTAGTCTTCATCGGGCATGGGTGCACCGGTGAAGACTTTCTGTTCATCAATCCCCAGTTTTCCTGCTAACACTTTTAGCTCATTGGCCAGGTTTTTCCGGGTTTCACTATTGCCTTCAGCCTGTGTTTCAGCCCACTGTTCCTGCTTGTCCTGCAGCCGGTCAATGTCCTTGATCCGTTGCTCGAACGGCGCGCCCTCAACGGCAATCTGCGCGCCGTAGCGCTCATTCAGGAAGTCTGCCCAGGGCTGCTCTTCCAGCATTTTTTTCGGGAGATAGTCGGGCACTTTTTCCTGATTCAAGACCAGGTCAAAAGCCTCTTCGATTTGTTCTGGAGTGATTTTTGCCAGGTTTCTGAACGTCATGTGTTCAGGTTGCCAAGGCAGTTCCAGACGTTTGGCCAAATCAACCTGATAAATGAGCTCAACTTCAAGCGGATCGGGCTTGAGATCAGCCAGTTCTAACGGCGTGAGAAGGCCTTCCTCTCGGGCCATCTCATATCTGGCCTGCTGAAGGTCGATCTGGGTGTGGGCAATGTCATCGAGTTGAAGCAGGCGGGTACGGCCTTTGATCAGTTTGATCAATTCGGTCTCTTTAGCGGTGCCTGTTAACAGTCCAATTTCATGCAGCAGCACTTTATAGCCAAAGCGGCTGAAGACCGTTGCGACACGGTCAATACAGGTCTCGTGTTCACCTGCGCCGCCAAACAAGGCATGCCTGAGCGTGGTGTCTTCGGCAGCGGCGCTGAGCACGCGCCATACGCGTTGTGTTAACTGTTGGCGTGCCTGGGTGAAATCTGGTGATACCACCAGGTCCTGAATCACTCTGAAAAAATCATGATTGTCTGGTTCAGCTTGTAGCGCGGCCCACAGTTCGACTCTTTCTGCACGTTGCTCAGCGCTCAGGGTGTGATCCAGCCAAAGATTGGCTGGATGAGGCTCTACCGCCGGCGCATGCACCCGTGCTTCAAAGCGAAGCCCCAGTTGTTCACGGTAGGCCATAAGGGCGTCGAACACGGCGGGCTCCAGCGGGTTGCCGTGCAAGTACGTCCTTTGCATGCGCTCCAGGGGAATTTGGTAAAAACGCTGTGGCAGGGTTGTCAGGCGGTTTTCTCGCAGATCGAGACGTGTGAGGTGCGGCAGGCCCTCGACGCCAGCAGGCCATTGGGTGATTTGGGTGTTCCGCAAGTTTAGCGTGCGCAATTCATTCAATTGGCTGAAGTCGGGCACATGCTCCAACGGATTTCCATTGAGTTCGAGGGTACGTAGCTGCCTCATCCCGCTAATCCGCTCGGCGGTCTGAGCTGACAGGTTAATCAAGTTGTCACTCAAGTGAAGTTGGGTCAGTCCGCTCATCTCGAAAATGGCTGCAGGCAGTTCTCTTATATGGGTTGAGGTCAAACTCAGCGTGGTCAACTTGGGGAAACGCCCCAGAAATGTATTGATGCTGGGCTGCAGGTACATGTTTTTGAAGTGCAACTGGGTCACGTGGCTGAAATCAGCGGTCAGGACAGGAAGTGTTCCGAACTGGATGCCATCAATGTCCAGTATGAAGCCCGTGTCTGTGCCTGCACCGGTTCTGGGCCGGGCACTTCTTCGTTGCCAGCACTTGATCAGTTTGTTCACAACCCGTTGTCTATCGTGCGGGTTTACAAGGCGCACATGCTGCCTGTCGATTTGAACAAGCTCGCGGGGAATGGCTTTCCATTCCTCCAGCGCTTTGACCAATGCCCGGAACTCCACCCGCAAGGCTTCAAGACGCTGCAGCCCTGCACGGCTATACAGGTCCTCAATGCCCAGAAACTCCTCGACCGTTTCCGGTGAGTGGGTCGGGTACAGCTCTTCAAGCAAGTGCCTGATGCGTCGCGGAGTGGATCTCAAACATTGAAAGGGTGAGCGCAGGCAGCGTTGCGCAGGTACCTCGGGAAATGTGTCTACTGGGCGGCCTCTTGCCAGTTGCAGCGGTGATTGATCTTTAGCGGGGGGCATCTGTAGCACCTCCCTGAGCGCTTTACGGGGCATGGGGGGACGCTTGGCGAGCGCTGCTTTCAGGGCTGGGCCTTGATCCGGGTCAGGAAAGCCCAGCTCTCGACGCTGCGTATCGGTAAGGGCGTGCAAGACACTGGCATAAATATCCTCTGGCCCATGCAAGGTCACCTGTTGTGCATTCTTCGTTTCATAACGCACGCCATCCTTGACCAATACCGTACGTAGGGAGGCATTGGCGTCACCGACATGGTCGCGCAACGGGCCTTCATACCCCTCTTCACGCACCTCGATCCTGATGTCACGCGGCCATCCCGGCATGTCGGCAAGGCTGTGCAGAATCAGCGCTTGGGTGTCCGAATTATTCAGGTAGTCAAGATAAAGGCCTTCAAAGGCTCGGGTCAGGCGCAGTTCCTGGCTATAAATGGACGCTTCTTCGGCCACGCGCACCGGCACTCGAATGCCCCGATTCAATTGATCATATTCGTCATATGTAAGCGACCCCAGCAGTTCGTCCACCACAGGCCCCGGGAGTTGGGGGAACCGTTTGAGCAATTGCCGGGCGGCAGGTGAGTCGGGCATCGGTGGGGTCAGGTAGCGCGACATAAACAATTTGTCCATCCGCTCTTTTGCACGTTGGGTCAGGCGCTTGAGCAAGGCGGCGGCTTTCTCTGCCAAGGTGCTGCCCCTTTCCCCTTCAGGTATGGGGCCCAGCAGTGTGTTCACTTCCTCGGGCTCCAGGGACTCCAGCACGATGGTTAACAGGTCTCCACGGCGTAACTGGCTGTGGAGGATCTGGATGATGGGTATTTTTCTATCTTTGACATTGCCATATTCCCTGATGGTTTTTCCTTCGAAATCGACGAAACGCAAGGCCGTGCTGGGTGGCCACAGGTCTTCCTCCACCAGTAACTGCAGTTGAGTTTGAGGCTCCGCGTTTTTGTTACCTGCCGCGATCCCTTGGATAAAACGCTGCAGGTCCTGATCGATGGTAAGGCGGGCCATAGCGTCATTGAGCAACGCCGGAGGCGGGGTTTTGTCCATGTGTACTTGGTGAAGCTCGGCTTTATCGATATCACAGGCATGCAACACACTTTCAATGTTCTTATAGTCAATTGCGGTCATGTCGGGGTGTAAGCGCCTGAGCAGGGTTTCTCTGTCCCAGTCGCCGAGTTCTTCTATGCTGTGCTTCCAGGCACCCAGGCCGTTATGGGCCAGTTCGGGACCGTAAGCATTGACATCGTCGGGGTGAAGCAGGCGATAGGTCTGCTTTCCGACTTTTTTGACGCTGTAGGTCCTGAAGTTCAGTTGCACGTAGTACTGGCCCTTATAGTAATAAAGGCCTTGAGCATTAGGCTTTAACGTTGGCGGCAGAGTGACCTCATGCTCGAACGGTATGAGGTCGGGTTTCCATAGGCGGCTTTTCCCATCATCCAGGGTAAAAACAGCCATTTCTTCGACCAGTGGCACAGGTTTTACAGGCAGCGGCCGAGCCAGCTCCGAGGCAAACTTGCCAATGGCCGCCGCGGTGGCCAAATTGATCAGTACGCCTTTGGTATAGCCCCAAGCCAGGTCCTTCTCATCTTGCTCCCAGGCTTCAATGCCGTGGTACACATCGCCCATGATCTGGGCGGCAAACACCACGGCCATGACTTCCCCCAGCCTTGGCACAAAGAAGGCGGCGACATTGAGTACGTTCAGGCTGGCGTCCAGGTAATGCTCAAGTCGATCCAGCAGTGCAATGCGATTGATGTCATCCGTGGGAACGGCCAGGAACCGGGCGTCAATCATCAATTGTTGGGTTTTTTGCGTGTATAAATATCGGAAGAGACTGCCATGGATAAGTTGCTGGCTCATCCCCAGCGGGTCTCTGCTACCGCGTTCAAAGCGATGGTTAAGGCGTTTGGTTAATTCAAGCTTCTGGGATTGAGGGGCAAGCTGAATAAAGAAATTGCGATAGCCCGGGTCCTGTAGTTTAACCATCAGGTCGGCATGTGCAGACCTTAAGTTTTCATATTCTTTAACACAACTGATTGGGTCGCCGGGGATATAAACAATGCAGCGCTGTTTTTCTTCCAGCGGATCACCGTGGGAAATAATCATGGATGAGAACGTTATCTCATCGAGTTTCATAAAGTTGCAAACCAAGGGCAAGCCGTCGAATAAAGCGTGCACGTCACCCGCGCAGAACCGCATTAATGTCGCGTGGGTATCGGATGTGATGTGATGATTCATGAGTGCCATATCGGCCTGTAACAACAGCGTACTACGCTCGTGCTGGATAAACGCCAGCTCCAGTTTTTGCTTGTCGCGGACGTCGGGAGGGTTCAGCACGGCCGCTAAATGCTGCTGATAACGCTGTCCAATATTGAGTTGTCGGCACGTGCGTGCGAAGTCTGTAGGGGAAAGCTCAATCAACTTGGGCGCTGGATCGCTGGCGCGTGTGGACTTGTAATCCCACAGGTGTGAGCCCCACGGGATGCCACCGTCTTCGGCTTGCTCCGGCAGGAAGTTATGCAGCGCTGCCTGAAGAAGCGTTTGGGTGGTTCGACTTTCAATCTCACGGGTGAATGCGTTCAATGTGGTGAGGGTCATGACATTCCGGGTGACGTCACACTCAATCCCGTGATTCTCTCGCAGTGTTCGGGTTAAGAGGGGAATGGCGAAATCATCAATACTGCTGATGATATCCAGGTATTGACGCACCTTGATCAGGCTGGCTCGCACCAAGGCTTGATGTTCGCGAAGACCAGTTTTTTGTTCTGTCGTGAGTGTGTTGTACCCCGGTGGCAGCTTATAGGCGTGTTGACTCAGGGCTGGTATCAAAGAGGGGTGGAAGTTATTAATGGCATCTTGTGCTTGGGCTTTGATCAGGTCATGGTGAATGCCCAGTTGTTTTAAATCGGGCACTTTTACTGATGTTGCCTGTGGAGTGTTCGTCATTATTCAATAGCCTGGTTATTAATAATAAATCCAGTCTAGAAATAGATGGCGGGCCTGAATAGGTTAAATAACTGATGGTCGAGGTGGGCTGTTTAGCAAGTATTAGCGTATGAGTAATAACTATGCAGTGCCTTAGGGGCTCGGACGTGTGCGTAATGTTTCCCGACTATCAGCCTGCCTGATAGTCGGGAAGCGTAATCCCGATCACGCGGCGGCGATTACATGGGCTTCAAAGCTGTCTGCACGGGCCATTTGCCACATGCGCGAGTAGAACTCGCCGTTGACTTCGCCGGTCAGCAGTTCACCGGGCTTGAGGAACACGTGCAGTTGCGAGAACAGTTTAATTTCGGTGGCTGACACGCGGCGCACCAGGTGCTTGGCCTGGAGTTGCGCGGGATGGTCCAGGCCAGCTGCCGCCAGCATTTCGGCCAGGGCCTTGAGTGTGTTGTGATGGAACTGCAGCACGCGCTGGGCTTTATCCGGTACCACCAGTGCGCGCTGTCGCAGTGGGTCTTGGGTGGCCACGCCGGTCGGGCATTTATTGGTGTGGCACGACTGGGACTGAATGCAGCCGATGGCAAACATAAAGCCGCGCGCGGAGTTGGCCCAGTCCGCACCGATGGCCAATACGCTGGCAATATCGAACGCACTGATGATTTTGCCACTGGCACCGAGCTTGATTTTGTCTCGCAGGTTCAGGCCGACCAAGGTGTTATGTACGAACAGCAAACCTTCGCGCAGGGGCACACCGATATGGTCGGTGAACTCTACCGGTGCCGCGCCGGTGCCGCCTTCCTTGCCATCAATGACGATAAAGTCCGGCAGGATGCCCGTTTCCAGCATGGCCTTGGCAATGCCCATGAACTCCCAGGGATGGCCCAGACAGAACTTGAAGCCCACTGGCTTGCCCCCCGACAGCTCACGTAACTGGGCGATGAACTGCATCAACTCGATCGGTGTTGAAAACGCGCTGTGGCGCGAAGGCGAAACACAGTCTTCTCCCATCGGTACGCCACGGGTTTCGGCAATTTCCGGGGTGACTTTGTCTTTGGGCAAGATGCCGCCGTGGCCCGGTTTGGCTCCTTGGCTCAAAAAGTTAGATTTCTGAAAGTGTTGACCTTAGGAACGCTTACCAGCTCATAGGGGTTGCTACGTGGTCACGTTGTATCAGCCCTAAGATTTATAACTGCCTGTGTCAGTTTAACTACATGAGTCTTGAATATTTTGAATGCATAGTTTCTAAACCTCGGCGCAGAGGAATACCTATATATAATAAGCCACTAAGTTTAGCCGGTGATGTGGGGGAGTTATGATCAAATGCCTGAATTATCAGGGCCAAAGGATTGATCGGTACGTCAGCTGAATAAACTGTGGCGGGAGCTTTCAAAACATGATCTAGTTGGAGGCTATACGGTGCTATTGAGAGGTATTCTATAATGTGGTCCGAACTTAATTATCAAGATGGGAAAGCCATTTCAAAATCTACTGAAACGGGCTAAAAATTCAGGAAGGGACTTCACTCGAAGTCGACACCGACTTAAAGAGAAAAAATTCAAAACCCGTTATATGGGAGGTATGATTGTGGGTCGCCGGCGAGTTCAGGTAGATATTGACCAAGAATTGTTGATTGCAAAAACGCAGCAACGGTTTGATTTTACCGACGATGATGGTCTATACCCGTTTTCCAGTGCTTTCAAATGGCGTCCTCAGAAAGGCAAAGCTCAAGGTACGCTGGTTTCTCTGACAATTGATGCCGAAGCTGCGACTAAGATGGAATTAAAATCCAAATCTTATAATTCGGCTAGGTTCTTTTATTCTGAGTTCAAAGAACAATACCCATGGGCAGTGAGAAGCCTCGGACGGGGTTTGAAAACTCTATGCTTGAGTAGGCGCGTTTCGCACTCAGAAGGCTCCTACACACGGAATAGCATAAGTGTTTTTTTAGAGTTTTGCAGGCGTGAAGGTGTGGAGCTGAACAGCTTCGAGGATTTAAGTTTTCAACTGCTCTGTAGCTGGCGAAGTGAGCTACGTTTGGATAATAGAAAAAGTAGTTATAAGGCTGCCCTTTTCAGACGCTTTTGCAAGGTGCTTGAATTGCTGATGGGCACATCTGAATACCCTGTGAGGTTTTCAGTTCCAGTGATGAGATTCGATACATCAGAACCACTGCCGCCTTATAGTGACGCGGTGATGTATCAGTTAATTGCAGCGGCCGCCACAGATGTCGATAATATAATTGCTGGTGCAGCAGAGTTTGAAAAACTTGCTCTTGGTATTTCAAATAGTCACCCGCCAAGACGGGTTGTGAAAAAATACGATTGGAAAGAGATCGTATCCGATTTCATGCAAGGCGGATGCAATATCAGGAATGCGGTAGAAAACTCTATATCTCCAGATGATAAAAGCAGAAAGAAACTCACGCTTAAAAGCCTTTATATGTTTAAGCAGTGCCCGGATGAATTTCAAGAGTTTTTTGAAAAAGTGAGTCTGGTTGCTCGCCAGAAAAATGGAGAGTTAGCTGCATTGCGAAGGTTAGATGAAAAGCAGATACCTAGTCGTGATTCTTTGTTTCCATTTTTTCTGTTTTTTTTAATAAACTCTGGAGCTAATAAAGAGACCGCGTGCAGCTGGAAACGTCGATATAAAATAGGCTCTAATTATATTTCTCCTCTTGACTGGAAAGACCCGTTTGACGATTCGAGGTGTCGGCTTAGAGGAATAAAGTATCGAGGGAAAAGTAACTTACACATTGGTGTCGAAGATACTTGGATACAGATCGCTGAAGAGGGAATGTATCCGATGCTTAAATTTTTACTTTGGTATACCGAGCCGGTATCTAAATTGGCAGATTTTGAGTTACGGGATCATCTCTGGTTGTACATGGAGAATAATAAAAAGGGCGTTTATGATTATGATGAGCACGATTCTTTTGGAGTTGCATCCCAATCTTTCTTGAATCGCCATGAAATTTGGGATGTTCAATTTGACGATGACGGAGGCTTACTTAAAGCGAGAGTAACATCGCTAGATAGCAGGCGTTTTCGAAAGGTCTTCACTGCTAAGGAACTTCTCAAAACAATTAAAGAATCGCAAAACTTCCAGGAGTTGGCGAGCCAGCTACAGAGCGCAATGCATCACGCAAATTTTGATACTACGTTAGCGAGTTACATGTCTATTGGAAAGTCGAAAGATATTCTTGATATCGGAATTTTCACCTTGCAAACTCAAATGGTGGAGGAAGCGCGTAAGTTTCGAGGGGTTAGGGTCGAATACTCGGATTTATCCGGTCGGGCTGGACTATACACCGCGTGTGCTGATCCCACTCATCCGGATCACGAATGGGCAATTATCGAGACTGGATCGGAATGCGGCGAATACGATATGTGTCTCGGATGCTCTCAAAGTCGGGTATTCAGTGTCCATCTTCCTCGAATTGCAATGCGTATCCTTCAGTATGAAGTCTTTAAAAAATCAATGCCTATCGAATATTGGGATGCCGAGTTTGGTCGTAAAACTGCTCGTGCCTATGACGTGCTGAGTGGATGGTCAAATAAGAAAGAGGTAGAGCTAGCGTGGCAGCAAGCGCGTGAAGGGACCATTTTTCTGCCAGAGATAATCGTTCGTGTGTGAGCATATGAATTCTAAGTCATCATCATTCGAAGTTACAGAAATTGCCGTTGATCAACTCAATGTTGTGGAAGTTCGTTGGAATGATCTCGATAAAACTGCACAGTACTACGCGCCGCGTAAAGTCTCTCAAATCAGCAAATTTGAGGACGATATCTGGGATTTTCGCAGAGAGGGAGTAGGGCGCTTACACTTTGATTCAATGATAGGAAAGAGCGGGAGGAGTTATTTTCCTGCAAAACTTTTACTAAAGTTAATAGCTTTTGTTCTTCTGGGATTTAATGCGAGATTCGAAAGGTCTTGTAGAACAGTCCATAATATTTTATTAGGCGGCAAGCAGTTCGTACACTGGCTGATAAATCAAGGTTATTTGCACAGTGTAAATGAAAATGGATATTTCAAACTACCTTGCGAACTCTATACTGAGGAGTTGAATTCATTCTTTGTCGAGGTCGGAGCATCGACATGGCATGAGAATACAAAAGCTGAAAAGGTAAGATTTCTTTCAGAGTGGTGGGGAATATCCTGCCAAAGTGATTATTTGCCAAGTTGTCTAAGATTAACGTCTGATCCGTTTGGTGGAAATAGAGTCAGTGACATTTTCGCTAAAGATGACTTGGCTGAACAGACCTTAGGTTCTGACAATGATGAGGAAGAAGTTGGAGGGTGGCTGCCCATTCCTTTAGAATTTGCCTTTCCAATAGCCAGAACAGCGGTTGAATATATCGAGAAATACGCATCGCCGTTAATTAAATTCTATGAGGTCGTTTACGAAGGTATTGTCAGCGTCAAGCGCAGCAATACGGTAACTCGCGGTCGTATATTGAAAGAGTGTGAAGCGAGAGGTATCACGCTTGATGAATTAGGAAAGGATTTACCCTTTCCCTTAAAATTCGAGCATTATGCATCGCCATCAGACTCGTCAAAGTTTACTTATCGTTTAGATCGGAGAGTTGTAGAGAAGGTTTTTTCATATATAAAACGAGCGGCTGTTGTAATTATTCTGTTTACAACTGGCATGCGTGCTCGTGAGCTGAGAAATTTAAAAGTCGGATGCTGTACATTAGATCACCGCATTGGAGTAGAAAATTTCTACCGCCTCAGTGTCACCATACAAAAAACCAGCATGGAATATTACTCTGGACAGGTAGTATCAATTCCTGTGCCGGAAATAACTTATCGTGCTGTAAAACTTTTGGAGAGCTTGGGGCGTGGAACTCGACGTGGTAGCATACTTATTGCCCCTCTTCATAGTAATGAGAAAACGGACCATGTAACGGAGCCGGTTTGCCATCAGTCAATAATTAATTACGTTCAGAGTTTTTGTGAGGAAAGTGGAATAGATTATCTCCCGCACCCCCACCAGTTTAGGAAAACAATTGCTGGTTGGTTTGCTATGAACAGTCCAGTTTTAGGGCCTTTACTCGTCATGACTCTTTTTTCCCACAAAAATATCAGCATGACTGAGATGTACTTCAGAAATAACCCTCTCATAAAGTCTGCTCGTGAAGATGTGCTGGTGGAACAATCCCTTAAACTGGTTAAAAGTATTAGCCGTGCGGCAGTTTCGGGGAAGCTGGCAGGAGTATCCGGAGATCGAATTAAAGAAGGTGTAAGATCAGAACCACTATTCCAAGGGTTAACTGGAGACCGTCTAGGGGCAAAGATCGAAGAATATCTACGCGAACGAGCGTTATACGGGTCGATGCATTTTTTACTCACTCCACTATCAATCTGCATGTTCAATCCTGACGATAATGATGAGAAACCGTGTACTAAATTGATCGCGAGCACCGCAGGCAGCAGAGATGATTTCGCTTCAATTGGACTCCCACTTACAAGCGCATGTGTAGGCGCTAAGTGTGATCATTGTCTACTGACAGAGTGCCAATCTGAAAAGCTAGAGCAATCTCTTGAATTTTATCGTGAGCTTATAGAAGGGGCAGTTGCCGAAGATTATTCCAAGAATCTTCATCTTATAAGTACTGCGCGCAACTTTGTAGTGGATTATGCGCCGCTACTAGAGCAGATCAGATGAACGACAGCTGGCTAAAGCTTACGCGTGCCGAGCATGCTCTGGAACAGCTTCGTTCCGAATGTTTGCGCAGTGGAAAGAAAATGGCAGTGTCTCAGTTAGCAAAGATGTCTGGCGCAGACCGGAAGTATTTTTACGGCCATCTCAATACGCCTAACGCCGAGCTGCGCCTGCGTTGGAAGAGGTTGAGTGATGAGGTCAAAAAATTTAACCAGTCTTTCCTCTCTTCAGCTCAGGCTGCTGAGGTAGATCAGCTATCAATCAAAGACAAACTACGTAACGCTTTGATTGAAAATTACAGTCTTGTAGAAAGCGCGAGCCGACTAAACTTAATCAAGAAACGTTTAGAGGACCATTTGACCCAAGCGAGAGAAAAAAATGAAGCTCTGGAGCATCGTATTCAGTTGCTAGAAGCTCGGCTGCATGAGGCGCCAGTGATGAACCGGCCGGTCGTGCCGTTCCTCCATAATCCAGTAGTTGTGTCGCCAGACAGCCTTGCTTTAGGGGGAGATTCGTTGAGTAGGGCTAAGGCATGGGTTAAGGCGGTCAGTGAGCTAAAAATACTATTGGCTAGGCCGTTGGACAAAAATCTATACATTACTATTGGTATTCCAGGTAGCGGGAAGACGACTTGGACTTCTGCTGTACAGCCCTCTCAGCGTCTGTCGCTAATATTTGATGCCTGTAGTCTTACGAAATCAGATCGATATGAGGTTTTGGAGGCCGCTAAACATTGCAATAATGTGCGTTGTATTGCGGTGGTGTTTATAGTGCCGCTAGTGACAGCTCTTGATAGAAACAGGCAAAGAATGGAGAGTAGTCGCGTCCCAGAAGCGAAAATTATGGATATGTACGCGTCTATTGAATATCCAGAGTTGTTCGATATTGTTGAGTTGTTTGATGAGATTATACTCGTTCGATGGTAGGGGGCGGGATGTATTTAGAGTTTGTTCTTACAGATGACGGTTTCATAATTCCTCACGTTGGAGGAAAGCTCGCCTTTCCCTTAGTTGATTTTTTAATTTATCAGTCTAGCACCCCAATGAAAAGAGGCGGCGTTCGAGAAATCGAGACACTTAAAAATATATACAGTCATATGAAAATTTGGCTTGATTATTGTGCAGATCTTGGGCTTGGGTATGACATGGTTACCTATGAAGTACATTTAGTAGCTCTTCACAGATCGCTCAAGGAGCGTCGAGTAATATCAGAGTCTTACAATATTTATTATCGATCTTGGAGAAGCTTCTATGATTGGTGTGACTCGGAAGGCATTCCCCATTTAATGCGTTTTCCAGCGAAACATACCATTGGCCAGCGTTTGAGTTCTGGTAGTGGGAATGGTTTTAAATCACAATCTGTTTTGAAAATAGAGATAGATCCAGGATTGGATATCACTAATCAAATTTCTGACTACAAGGGAAAGATATTAAGCGATGAGGATTTTAAAGCGCTATCTGATGAGTTAAATAGGCAGGATCCTGTTTTCAAGTACATAGCCTATATGATGGTGACTACTGGACTAAGAGTGGGTGGAGTGGTACAAATTCCAATCGGTGCCAATGTTCTTAATCCAAAGTGGCTCCGTTATCCGGATCTCCAAGAAAAAAATGTAAAATTTCAGAAGCTTACCTATATCCCTAAAGGTGGTAAGCGTAAACTTAAGTGTCTAGTGCTCACTGAAGCTTTAGGTGTGGTTCATGATGAGTATATTACTCAATGCAGACCAAGAAGGGCTGAACTATTTAAAGAAAAAAATGGCAAGCTAGAAGTGACTCCGTTATGGATTAATGCAAATGGCAAGGAAGTATATAGGCATGATATTTGGGCCGCGTTCCGCGTAGCGTCAAAGGTACTGGGTCGACGTATAACGCCACATTTTTTACGGCATACTTATGCTTCTTATGTGGTGTACTACTATTTTAAGGTTAATGGGTTGACGCCTAACTTAGCGTATACTCATGATATTCATGAGCAATTGAGAATTCAACTGGGACACTGTGACGTGGAGACTACGAAAATGTATATTCGTACAGTCATCAGTGTCAAGATGGAGGCTTGGTTACCGTTATTGACTCCACACGTTAAGCAGTTCGTAGATGCACATCTACCATCGGAAGTATTGGCTATGGTGACACGCTTTTTTGAATCGGATGGTGATTTCTAGGTCTACTTCACTTTCGACTTTGCTAGCGATCATAACACGCTGTGCGACTATGAGAGATCTTCGTCTTGCCTTGGGCATGGGGTCACAGACTCAACCAAGTCATCGCGAGTGGTAAAACCGCACTCGTACTGGATGTATTCAAAATCAGCATCGATATCCCTGTTACCTATAGACATAGTGCGGGTGAACGAGTGTCTACTAGCGACCGGAGAATCACATGTCGGACAGATAAGGTCGGTCTCTCTTAGCATTTGCCATGCTGATGAAACGCTATCACGTAATTCTGATAGTTCTCCTTGCTTTCTTGCGAGTTCGTCCGCTGCACGGTCACCCTGTTTTTCGAGCCTTCTAATTTCGTCTATGGCAGTATGTGCTCTTTGAGTAACGACTCTGAGTAGGTCGTCGGCAGTGCTATAGCGAGCACAGATGTGAACGAACAACTGATGCCCTTTAATAGCTGATGTTGAAGTTCCGTGGCGGATCCAGGTTTCACCGCTTTGTGTAAAATACATCTCGTTAGGCCTGCCGCTGGGTATGCTGATCTCTACAACAAACCTATCCTTTACTTCAGTACCAACGCTAATGAGTGGCCTGAGTTTAATTTCTGCGGCGCTTTGAGGGACGTTAGGAGTAATCGTCAAAATGGCGGCAGCGACTTTTCTGAACAACAGATCTCGGTCATCACGGTCCAACGGCACTCCTTCGGCGACACCACTGTCGGTGACGCCAAAGAGAATGCGTCCCCCTTTGTTATTGAGAAAGCCTATGAGGTATTTAGGTAGCTGTTGCTCAATGGCCTTGCATGGATTGCCCGAAGACACTGCCTTGAATTCAAGAGTCTCAGATTCTTCCTCATTAAGCGTTTCCATTAGTCTGAAGGACAATGAATTAAACTGTGAAAGTGACCTGTCAAACTCATCTGAAATTGGCTGTTGTTCGGAAGTGTAATATCCAGCTTTGATTAGTTTAGTGTAATCAATTGTGAAAAGTTCATCGTCAGAATATATCTCGCAAAGTAAACGTTCAAAGTGATGGCCTAGAATCCAAATGTTCTGAGATGGCAAGAGCCATTCAGAACTGCTGCCCTGAATGAAATCCAGCATCACACTAGAATAGTCGTCGAGGTCAAACTGTGCCATATAGTCGTAGCCATTTCGATCACGACATCTCCATTGCTGCACCAACTCTATAAGCATCTCTACGGTGATTGCGCACCCATAGTCGAGGAAGCTTCGGCATTGAGCCGCATTGTCGTCCCTCAGTTCTCCATAGCCCTTCTTGAGGACGGTAACGATCTCATCACGAACATGACTGAGCGAATATCCTAGAGCTTCGAGTCTGCGGCGAAGCTCGCGAACTGTGATTTGGTAGGCCCGACGAAAATCAGAATCCCCTATTTCACCGATTGCGATCAAATCTGATGCATTAAACAGCAGAGCCTGGTGGTCTCCGACGTGCTTCGGGGTGCCTGCAATATACGTTCCTCCGATCTTCACTTCGCTTTCAGTCGCCATCGCTTTCCCCGTGGTTGATCTATAAATTCTTTAGCAGTGAGCGTGATATCAACGACTACCAAGTTTAGAACGGTACATCGATGTCCAACGGATTAAGCTTTACTGGTTGGCTGCCGGAGTTTTTCGGCAAGGCTAGATTCGTAACCGTGTAGAGGTTAAGGAGATCATCCCTGTCCATGAACATAATCTGAGATCGTTTTGCCGCGTCCAACTTGTTCCCGATCCAGTTTCGCGCTTGCTTGGTGATCTCGCCTCCGGCCACGATGAAAGCATGGTCGACGAGCACACGTTTGCTAATCTCAGAGTCGAAAATTTCATGGCCAAGCATCATGTGTACTTGATTGTGAATTTCGGCAATATTGGCGGAGCCTGCCTTGCCAGCGCCAGCAGAATCGAGCTTGCCTTTTTTTACCTGGATGCCGAAATAGAGGACGTGAAGCGTGGGCAAGGTGTATTTCATCCAAATATCTTTGCCGTACTCCAGTGCTTTGTCTTTGTGACCGGCTGCCGTGATTCGGTGGAACCCAAGCTGGCGGAACAATGGGAGCAGCACCTCCTCTATCAACTCGTCTTCGGAGCATCTATCGAGATATGTAGTAAGTTGTTCCTTACGTACCAGCTCTGAGGATGTCAGAGGGCGATGGGGGTTCGTTGTCTGGGCAACCGTATTCGTAGCTATGTGACGCAGATGCCCCGTTGTTGACTCGTCATAAAAGGCCTCCCAGCCTTCGCGTGCTAAGACTGTGTTGAGCTTCGAAAGCGCCTTTGAACGTGTTGGATCACTTGGTTGAGCATCAGCACTATCTAACAATAGTCGGATGATCCGTATGAAGGCATCCGGGGGAACCGTTGGGCTTGCCTGCGGCTGATTCAACACCTCGACCAGTCGATCCGCCACCCATGACCATCGAGTCGAACCGTCATGGACGAAATCCAAATCGCAGTCCTCGAAAAACTCGGTCAGGTAGCTGCTTGACCTGTACCGAAAATAGCTAACGCCATCCGGTGATGGATCTCCGCAGACCAAATGCGCTAATTCCCTGAGGTTTCTGTTCTTCCATTTCATATGGCTGACTCGAAAGGCATACGGCGCTAGGTTAGCGAGGCCGTCACTTCGCTGCTAGAGAGGATAGTGCTAATGACGAGTGGATAGGACAGCGTGCCCCGATCTCTTTTACACAATGGATTTTGATTTCATTCTCAAAACCGCTGACGACTGATCAGTTGGAGGAGAATAAGTCCTGCAATAGTCGAGCTAAAGGCATTGCAGGCCCCCCTTAACATCGACTCACCAGTTGAGACTGATGACGGCACCTCACGCAGCCGCGCCCATGCCTAGCGATCAAAACACAATCAACTGCATGCAGCGCTTGCCAGGTATCGCTATCCGATTCGTGCTGGTCGATGAATAGCCTTAGCCCATAGGGCCGAAGCTCTAGGAAAGCTGGGGTTATAGAAACATTACGGTCATCGTTTCCTCAAGGCGCTGTGAGCATACCCCCTCAAGAATCAGGTTGCGTCCATCCATTTTTTAGATGTACAGTGATTGCCGGTGCTGTACGGTATTCGCCGTACACACCATGACTGAGCACAGACTAAATTGGTCAATGCTTCTGTGCTTGATCATACGGATGTGTTCGTTAATTGAACCCAATTTGGCAAAATGATGAGGTTTCCCATGGAAAAAGATAGCAGGCTCGAAATCCGTATCGCGCTGCAACAGCTAGAAGAGCTGGATGCCATTCGCGCGGCAGTCAACCCACCCTATACACCCAGCCGTTCCGATGTTGCTCGTATGCTTATCGCTAAAGGCATTGAGGATTACAAAAAAGACGGCGAAAGCTCACCTCTTGAATTGTCCCTAGGTGACAGGCTGATGCTCTATTTCCAGCTGTACCCTATACCTGCTCCTGAAAAAAGCTCATCAAACTTCAACGGTGGGCAGAATCGACGCCCGAGCGTTTCGTTCGGAGAAGTGCTCCGTGAGGTCTACAAGCAAAAATACTTTTGGTTTTTTGAGCTTGAAAAGAGTAGCGTTGAACTTTTAAGCTCAGGCTTCGGATGGTCGCCAGTTGATACCGTGTTGAACAGCACGCCAAATGTTGATACAAATCGCAGCTTCGTGACCGTATCAAAAATCGTGAAGATGTTCATTGATATTGAATCATGCATTTATAATGCTAGCGCAGAAAATGATGGTGACGTTGATGTTGTCGAAAGTTTGTGTAATCGCCTAGGCATCCCTTTAAAGTTTGGTGGGTTCGACATAAATCTTCCCAAGCTAGTTCAAATGGCTGATCTATTTATTTTTGTAAATGAATTACCATATGGCCGGCGAGGGGGAGGAGTGGATACTAAAGGTCTCAGCTTGCAGTTCCTAGAACAAATGTTACTTGTCTACGTTGACGCGTTGCAGGGTAGCAGCAGCATGTCAATGTCCCGCCTTAAGAAGATGATTGATGACCGTCGATTGGTCTGATTTCTTACTCGTCCAAATTTAGATGAGATTCAGAAAGTTAAGAAACCAATTCTCTACATATCAATGTTACATTTTGGCATATTTCCGGTTCGCATACGAGCCGGGTTACGATATGTAAATACTAAATTCTGCCTTGAACGAATATATTTCAAGGCAGAATTCTCTTTATCAAATCTCACCCAGTCGCCTGTTACTCCAGAATCAGAATGCAGCATCGAGCTTCTCCCCGCCACCCATGTGCCGGTAGCTTAAATTACTCGACCTGGATGCTGCACGAACTGAAGATTCGTGCGGACCATAATAACAGTCACTCGCACCCTCCTGCTTTGCCAAACCAAACACTAATTTTGGAGTCGTGCCACGCAGCTAAGCGGCGTCGGCACGGGCTTCTCTGTAGCCGTCATTTTATTTGGGTCGCTACAAAGTTTCGAATAGCAGTATAGGCGCCTGGATTCGATTGTGTAATTGTCCTGTCTAGGCCTAGGTCGAACGACTGCACAACACCCCCGGTTGTCATTGTGATTGAGGCACTATCAATTCTAATAAGTAGCATCCAGATAGGGTCTGTAACTGTCGGATCAAGCGGATAGTGTGAAAAACAAGTTGCATGTGAAATGTTTACATTGAGGCAGTTAAAGCCTGTCCCGACCCCGCTCGCGAAAGCACCAGATGCTTTTCCGGTAGTCAGATCCAGAGCGATAGAGACACTCTTTCTAGGGCTCTCGAAAGTGGAATGCAGATCTGTCAGATATTTGTTGATAAATATTTCAGGCGGGTTGTCAGAGAGACATAAAAAATACCGGGCCGAAGATGTTTTCGCTTGGGTATGATTCTGTTCTGCCTGAGGTTCAGGTACCAAGGCAATTAACCGAATGAGATCAGCGACAGTTTCTGCGGAATTTGCAGACGAACGAGAGTCTTGCCCGCTGTTTGTCCGACGGTATGACTTGAAAAACTTTCCTTCAACGAAATTTCGGTATCGCCAGCCGTAGTTGGCGAGACGCGCAGTTCCTAGTTTTGACCCGCCATAGTCTAGGAAAATGTCACAACTCCTACGCGATCCTCCAGCTGGAAGCGGGACTGATTGCGTTCCGTAACTATTTTCCAGTTGGATTCTCTGGATTGGATCTAAAATGTTTTTTGCGTGAAGTGCATTTAGCAGCGAGAAGGAAAAACATCCTACGGCGTTTGCTTCCCTTCGTACGCGTTGAAAGCCGTAGCCAGCAACTGACTCCGGTAGCATTGAGAATGCGCTTTCAATTAGCAAGGACTTCCCCTATGGCAGTTAATTAGCAACAGACGAAAGAGGTGGCGAAAATTTGTTATCCATATCTTTCGCATAACGTTCCCTGTCTATGCTAGACCCCTTGATCCTGTGCAAAGCGCTAAAATCAAGGCGTCAGCAAAAGAAAAATTTGACAAGATTCGTTCTGAGCATACGAACTCATAGACAGCATGTCTACTGTGATTTGTGTGATAAGCACGCTCCTCCCATCAATGTATGCTTCAGACCAAAAGCGGTGGTATACAATTGGCCGCTTCCGAGCCACAACGATCATCAGTTCGCGCTGTTGGTATAGAGGATCCAAGCGATAAAAACAGAGAAAAGTTAGGCCAGATCACACCGCCTATGGCGACTGCCGTTCCATTCAAGACCATTCTATCCACTTGAAACGGTCGCGACTTAGGCTCTATACGAAATCCCTTGAAATATCGATTCCGGTAAAATTCGCCGCCATTAACGCTAGGAGACCACGATGGCAAAGCAGTATGACCCCCCCCGACGCAGCCTGGGATCTGGTACTGATATCTTCATTGACCCTCCCCGCAGCGGCCCCCCGCGAGCGGATGATCGCCTGATCAACGGCGTCCTTTGGGTGCTCTGCTCGGGCGAAGCCTGGCGTGACATATCGGAGCGTTTCGGCCCTTGATCAACGGTGTATCAGCGGTTTCACAACTGGCGCAATTGCGGCGCTTTTGATCAGATGCTCAAGCGTCTGCACATCCGTTTGAACGAGCAAGGCTTGATCGATCTGGAAACCTGGATAATTGATTCCACTGCCGTTCGAGCAACCCGAGTTTCATCAGGCGCCGGAAAAAAAGGAGGCCAGAAGAACCGCAAGACCATGCGCTCGGGCGAAGCAGGGGCGGTCTGACAACCAAGATCCACATGCTGTGCGACGTCAGAGGTGTGCCTCCGCTTTCCCTGTTTTCAGGCGGGCAGCCAGCGATATTGCTTATGCTCAACTGCTGCTGGATGAGGCTTACATTTCGAGTCAGCGAAGCCGATCACGCAAACGCTGCCGATTGCTGTTGGCCGACAAGGGGTATGACTCTGAAGCTTTGCGCCGCTACTGTGATCACTATCGGATGCAGCCAGTGATTCGGCTGCGCGACATGAAACGCAAACCCAAGCCGGGTTTGGCCAGACTGTTTGATCGTCCCAAATACCGACAGCGCAACATCATCGAGCGCATGTTCGGCTGGTAGAAGGAAAATCGCCACATCGTTACGCGCTTCGACAAGCTCGCAAAAATTTTTGCGGCGATGGTCTCATTGGCCTGCGTCATGGGGTGTTTGCGAAAAAACTTTTCGTACAGAACCTAGCGTGCTCCATTCAACGTTGGGTCTGATGACTGCAATGCCATAAAGTGTTTGAGTTCGTCTTCTAAACGGCTAATCAAATTTGAGAGTTGTACAGACTTCCTTCGCTTTGCTCTGCTATTTATTGCTTCGGTCGAATAAAAACGTTCGATGACTTTATTTTTGTCTATTGGATTTTCTGATATTAGCCCAAACCAATCCCCATCATAAAATGGCATCGGGCTGTGACGCCCTTCAACGTAAGCGCAGACCTTTAGCGGATACAGATCAAGAATTTCTATGAATGCTTTGTCGAAAGTTAGCAATGCGGGGAAGAAATACCGTGCGCCAGCATCAGGCCTGACAGTCAATGTTAACTCCATTCTTCTTGCATGAGTTAAGTCCCAGGCCATTCCGTCTAGTTTTTCGAGCGTGTCAGATTTGTTTTTTTGGATTTTTCCAAAAAAATTTAGTTTTTGTCCTTTGCTAAAATATTCTTTCGCGATAGCGAATTCTCTAGCAGCTATGACGCCTGCTTCTTCATCGCTGAACTCAAGCAGTTGCCAAATTTTCTCGTGTAGCAAAAGCCTCGGCTCGCGAAACTGAATTAGTACCATTTTTAATAGGTAGCAATAAGAGAGCTGGTAGATGCGATTGGCGTCATTTACCTCGCGATTGTCGACCAAGTTCATATACATCCTTGCAATATGTTCTTGTGCGGCCTTCGCCAGTTCATCTTCTGAAAGGGTTGATTGAGCTATCCCTTGTGATTCAAGTAGGCTTGTGTCCAGGGTTCTTAGTATTTCATACGCTTTTAGTTTGTTATATATTTTATCCGAGTGTTTTGGGTTTTTCAGGTTTTTAACGTTTTCTGTGCAATAAGCTAGTGAGTCAATCCAGACATCCTTTCTGGATATAAACTGAAATACTTCTTTGAAGTCATTGGGTATCTGCGAGTGTTTTCCTTGTAGGTAAGGTTCTAAGTAGCTTAGAGCCATTGTGTCCAAGGAGATTGAATAGTCAATTCTGAATGTTGATTGCCCTGTTTTCATCTCCTGTAGGGTTTCTCTGTCGAGGACCCAGACCTTTGGAGTTTTGAATAGGCTTCTTACAACCGCGCCGGCCGAAAACGTACGATTTACCGAAAAGCCAGGGCTGGCTCCATTATGCGACGCAAAAACAAACTTGCAGTTGGGTAGTATTGGCTCATATAAACTGTATTGTGCTGTTGATTCTTCAAGAGTTTTCGCTTCGCAAATTTCAGAAATTACGAAATTGAGCTGATCTTCAGTAAGTATGTTCATATTTCTCCAGTATAGCTGCTTACTTGGTAGATGCGCGTCGCGAGGTTATTGGCCTTAAAAAATTTGCTTTATCTCGGTTCTTTACGAAAAGTATTGTCGCAAACGCTCCATGGCGTAGGCCAATGAGACCATCGCTGCAAAACTTGTTGCGAGCTTTTCGAAGCGCGTACGGGGGCGAAGTGCAGTCCCGAGTGAGCGAAACGAACAGCTTAAGCAGTTGTTATAATTTTGCGTAAAGGACAAGAGAATAGTCTCCACTTTTGCTTTTGTAAGGTCGCCCTAGCGTCGAAAAACCAAACTGGCTAAACAGGTAATGCATAGAATCATTATTTTCACGTGTAGTGGCAAAGCATGACTTACCAACTAGGGATTCTATAATAACTTCCATTAAAATACGCCCATAACCTTTGCCTCTAACCGCACTCGATACGTACAACCAGCCTAGCTCATATTGATACTTGCCTTCATTTGGAGCGTTAGATTTCTCAAAGACACCAGCTTTATACATAGCATCAGGATTTTTAATTGCACCAACGGCAACACACTTGCCGTCATTGATAAAGATGAGTTTTTCTGCGCGCTGGATTCGCTGTCTCAGACCGACCAGCGAAACCTCTCCACCATCCGAGACTAGAGTCTCAAACGTTTTAAGCTCATCGCTGGTACAGTCTCTAGGGGCTTTGGCTATTTTTTCCATGCTCAGGTTTCATATGGTTTATTAATGTGCGGGCTTTAATCCGCTCCAGTGTACACATCGGACAATTTGAATTATTTCTATGGTCAAATGCATAGGAGTGGTTACTTAACTATGCCTTTAACCATGGCCATTACGGTAACTCCCTCAGGTGGTAGCTCTTCTTCCGTAGAGCGCCAACGAGTTGCATCCGCCGTGACCCATGTCTTTGGTTCTCTACGTTCTTTTTGAACCCACGCAGCTCTGAAATATAAACGAAGAACGATACAGGCAACGGAGTTCATGAATCTAAATCGAGAATCATTAACGGAATGGTTTAAGTCTTTTGGACGGTCAGCTTTGAAGTATTTACAGTACCCTTTAATCTTTTCAGTTTGAAAAGACAAACCATGCTTTGAGTGTGCAAATTCATTTCGAATTTTTCTGATCAGACTAATTTCCTGGTATTCGAATTCGTCAATAAGACCCAGAGCATAGCAAGCTTCTATTTTTGAGGAGAACGAACCTAGTGGTGCGTTGCCTTCAGTCAGTAACTTATTGGATGGCTTGCCAGCAACGAAGAATGCTTTAAGAGTTTCGAGAAGTTTTTCATCAATTAGCGCTGCTCCTACCAGTGGAAGCCCGCGATCGGTTTCTCTCTTCAGTTCCTCAACGAACCTGGCTAGATCCTCTGCGTGATCAAATCTCATGGACGCAACCCAAAACCTTGACTTTTGTTAAACGACATGCCATGTCGTATCTTTTGTCGCAATCGCGTGTCACTTAACACTCCTTGTTGTCCTGTAAGTCCTTGTTTAGTGTAGAGGGTGGCGTTGGCATACGCGACCTTTCTCATCGATAAACACGACGTAGATCCTGGTAAAACCTACTGCCTTTTAGAGTCGAACGCAGCTTCCGTGACACTACTCACTTGCCATTAGCTTGTCCATTGTCCAATTTTGGATGGCCGTTGCCAGTATCCACTGGCAGTAATGGGCTTTGCTTCGCCGGTTTTGATTATGACGGGACCTGATCAGGTCGAATGCAAAGGGGGGGAAGTGGAGTTTGCACCTCAGTATTTTTCTTGGTTGACGAGGTGGCGTAGGTGACGAACCTCTGCGGCGTAACTCCTCGCCCTATGGACGTCTTTCTCCATTGCTTCGATAGCACGCTGGGTTTCTGGATCTTCCAGGGACTTTTCGACAAGGCGAACGAGCCTGAACAATGTCCACGCTGCAATGAGGACCAGGTCCTGCAAAGGCTCATCAATATACGCATCACCTACAGGTTTATTCCGCTGCTCACCGTGGTATGCCGGATTCTTCATGAAGGAGGGTGTGCTTCCCTCGCCAAGTGCGAGCAGGTAACCATGGACGAGACTATTTCGATATTCATTTAGGTCCTCTGCGGCAAAAGCTGAGGCCTTCAGCACATAGTTACATTTCGCGCTGAGTTTCGGGTTTCCCTGACCAAGCCTTTTGAACTGGTCTTCAGATTTCAGCTTTTCTGTAAAGGGACGAACTCCCTCTACGCAGGTTTCAGATAGAGTCCAGAGTGCTCGTTCTAATGTGGTCTCGAATAGGCCGTAGGCGACGATGAAGGCGCCGATCAGCCTCAGATTGTCAGGCATTAGACCCAAGGTATGTAGGCGAAGTTGGATGTCGAGTGATTCAGCGGGGTAGTCATGTGGCATAGAGCCCATCCGAGCGTGCTGGTTGGAATGGAAAGGTCGCGCTGCATTTAAATAGCATCGTACGATGGGCACCAGATTTTGACCGCGTGCTCAGACTACTGAACCTCAAGCTGCTCAGGGTCGAGCAAGTGCCAGAACCCCTCGATTGCGAGTGCTAACCTTGGGGGAAATGATGGTTACCCACTGCATTGACCATCAGGGGAAGGTTGCGTGCGGCAGAAACAACCACGATCTCTCGGGCACAGCCAGCCATCAAAGGTTCACGCGTAAAGCGTGCCATGCTCCCGAAGTTTTCTCTGCGAACACCCCGGCTTTGTAACAAACAACCTCCGACATCGTGGATGTTCCAGATTGAGTTGTACCTGACGATTTTCTTCAGACAGGTCCTGAACCGTTCACAAGACCATTTGCAAGGCATGATTAGCGCTTGTCAAAGCGGAAGATCTCAGCCAGATGATTGCCGTTCTGAACCAGCAGGTTAACTCGATGGTACGTGTTATTTATCTCTTAAATCAGGGGCTTGTGCGTCGGGAGGCTTTAATCAAAAGCGTCATCTCGGGTCAACATTGGTGTCAAGTCGGTGATCGGGTGAAGGTTACAGATAGGGAGATGGTTGACCTAAATTGCAGCAAGGCGCGATTCACCCGCTGGAGTAAATCTGAAGGCCTTGAGATTTTGTAATAGCCTGCTTCCATACGAAGCCTTGTGATGATAAAGCTAGATTTCGGATTGTCTAGATTTGACCAACCGCTAGGAGCGATGGAATTGAATTTTATTGTACCTCAACCCCAAATGCAGCTTGTGGACCCTCAAGCGCAGCTGATTATTCAGTTTCTAAAAGACGTCGGCCTGCCACACGATAATATTCTTGCATCGCAGAGTGACAGAGACGTTATCGCCCAGAGCCTGCCGCAGCTTATTGCAAACCTACCTGCCGAGGTAAAGCAGGGCGCAAGATACCTTTCAAAGTTTGTGGTGGGTGCGGGGATTGGTCTATTTGATTACGCCCTTAACTCTATATGGAATGAGGTGGTGCTTGATCTTCACAAAAAGGCTATCGGATATGGTCTAGACATATTCTATGATGCAGCTGTTGGTGGTAAAAGTAGAGAGTTTTATCAGTCTGAGGAAGATCTTAGATCTCTAAAGGATGCGGTTCTGCTAGATACATGTATTAAGCTTGAGCTTATAAGTGAAACTACTCATAAAAAACTTAAGCATATTTTGGATATGCGCAATGATATCGGAATTTCGCATCCCACAAACTACACTATCAATGCCTATGAGTTGCTTGGCTGGTTGCATAATTGTATTCATGATGTACTTAACGATCAACCTACGCAGGCTGCTCTACAAGTTCAGGCATTTATTAAAAATCTGAAGACGTATGTACAGCCACTTGAACCGGTAAATTTGGCTACGATTTCAAGTCAGATCGGGGCTCTCGCCTCACACCACTGTGCAAGTATTTTACGAACAATGTTCGGAATTTATGTTTCTGCCGATACAGATCCGCAAGTCCGGAAAAATATAGCTTTGTTAGCTGTAACGGTTTGGAATAATACTCTCGAAGACGCTAGGTATAAGCTAGGTTTTACTCTTGAAGGCTATAATAATAATCTTTATCGCGATAAGTACGTACTGGGAGAGCAGTTTTTTCAGTCCGTTGGGGGGAACGCTTTCCGTTCTAACGCGGAAAAAGCTGCGATTCTCGATGGGCTGCTGGACCAACTACTGGAAAAACACGATGGTTGGGACAACTTTCATCACGAGGGCCCAGTAGCTGACAGTATTGCATCATATGTAACAAAGCAGTCTGATATTCTGCCAAATATTTCTGTTAAGTTTACAAAGTTCGTACTAATGTGCCGAATTGGTAGAGGGGTTGACTATTATGGGGGCGTATCCCCTCGTGGATGTGTTTATTATGATAGGTTTATTGGCATGTTTGGCGACCAGTTTGCACCTTTGGCACTTGCTGCACTGACTCAATATGAAATTCAGGCAAAGCTTTCTCGTCAGGTATGTCGTAAACAAGCTTGCGCAGCTCTTCAAGTATTAAAGGCTGGGGTGGTGAATCAACGCCTACTGGAATGCATCGACTTTCTGATTGCGAATCTTCCTGATAACGGAAAGGTTGTTTTTGACTCAAGGTTTAAAACTTTAAGTGCTGGCTATCTAACTTGGCCCTGATTTTTTAGATGTTTTGGGTCCACATAGAGTATAGCGCGAAGTTTCTTATTGGCGCTTGATTCTATACAGGATGCTCTGCAAAAGTATCCGTCTAGCAAGTTTTTCGAGAGAACGATGCGGGTTGAATGCCTGCGCAAACTTGATTCTTGATGGGCACAACTTTTCACTAAAACTAGTAGCAATGTGCAGAATTTGCATATTGCTACAGATTATGCTCAGCCAGTCTCCGGTGGTCTGAGGCCTCTTACGCATCTGGCTAAATATAATTTAGCTATTTCTACTTAAAAGCGTCTATTTCCTGCCCGACACGGTATAGCAGCTCAGCTACCTCCAGTGTTCCGTCGTCTCTAGCTGCCGCGAGAATAAGCACTGTGGGTAACTCGACCCCGATATGAGCACAGATTCCACGTAGGACTGTCAGTGAGGGGGCGCGCTTTCCGAATTCCAGGTCGCTTAGATACTGAGCTGAAACCACTCCGTCAAAATGTGCCTGCGTCCATCCTCGTCTGATTCTTAAATCTCTGAGTACAGATCCCAGTGATGACTCGAAACTCATGACATGCCCGCCAAAAAAATCAGCTGGCATTAGACGAAGCATGCAGGTATTTTGGAATCAACGATAGGTGATGATAAGATATATCTTATGGGGTTTTTTCGTCTTTCTAGGTTACCTCCAGCTGCCAGGAGGGTCGTTGCGCACCCGTCTAGGCCGCGCATGGAAAGATGAGACGTGAATTCTTGTGTGCTAGAAATTAAGGAGTGAAAGCGATGAATGACTACGTTCGAGATGCAATTGTGAGGCTCAAGGGGGACGCCTTAGGTGTTGAATTTACAGGGTTCATCTCCAACGCTCGTCTGCCCAGCCCACCCGCACTCGAAGGTGAAATTTGGCATCACATTCACGCAGATACCTCTGGACAGTACGCTGACGGCCACAGGATAAAGACATCCCCTATTATAGAAATTCATGCTGTTGGCAACAGTTTATGGGTCGAAACAGAGGCCCACAGTCGCTACGGAGTTCTGTCATTCGCTCCACTCGGATGGATATATTTTAGTCGTATGTATCGAACAACTGACCGACTTGATCCAATGCCTGATGGAACCCCGATATTCGATATGAGCCATTTAGTGGCCGATTCGGGGATGCCGGTACCCGGCATTTCAAAGAGGTCTTTAGAAAGACGAGTTAAGCCTGAATGCACGATTTCGAAATTCAAGTCTAGGGTAAAGCAACATCTCCGCCCTGCGCTGGATCAGGATTACCTAACGCGCATGAACGATCATGCCGAAGAATGTAGAGAGGTACTGAAGCGCGGCGGTGTACGGTTAATAAATCATGAGTGATTTTGCTTCGCTGCGTTTAAGCCATCTCATCGCACTTATTAGGATTATCTTCTAGGAAACTAATCGATGCATGCTAAACATATTTCTGACCTTCTAGAGCGTTTTCCTGACGCATTCGCTGTCCCTGTCCAAAGTTTAGAATGTGGTGATGGATGGTATTCAATTATCGAAACGCTATGCTCGTGCTTGAGCAATTTAAACCAGGGCGAAACGCAACAACCTGTGCTCCTGCATAATTTCAAAGAAAAATTTGGAAAGCTTCGAATATCGGTGGATAGCAGTAATCCAGAAGTCCGTGCTTGGATTGATTTTGCAGAGTCACTCTCTACTCGCACGTGCGAAATTTGTGGTCTGCGTGGAAGATTGATTTTTCTTGATGGCTGGCAGAGAGTTCGCTGTCCGGATCATTTTTATATTCCTAGTTATGAATGTTAACAGTATTAACGCTATTCTAAACTAGTCATAGAGTGACAAAAGTCGACGGGGGTATGATGCTTTTTCCAGTTAAGATGATCATGGCAAATGATCCAGCTGTCTCGATATACGCTAAAGCCTTTCTTGAAAGTCATAATGTTCGTCCGAATTCACCTGTGCCGTTGTATGTTTTGAAATCTTTGATTTCTTCTCCGCGCTTATTTGATGTGTATTGGGATGATTTTAATTCAGCATATTGCGCCATTGCAGGCGATACTTTTTTAGATCAGTTTACTATGCTGGCAGATAGCAAGCAGAAGACATATGCGATCTCGTTTGAACAATGGAATATTTTACGAGGCAGCCATAAAGATCATCAGGACTTTGACGCCGGGAATCGCGACGTGTTAAAGATTCAAGTCTGGCCTTTCGAACCGCAATCTTTAAGTGCAGAGCAGATGCTGCTTGCCGTCGCAGTATCATATTCAGATGTTGAGTTGTTGGATGAGCCACGTTTATGCGGAGCCTTAAATATGCTCCTTTCAGATTATAATGTGGAGTGTTATTGGGAAAACCGAATTTATGGATAGTCTTCTAAATATCGGAATTTGCTTTCAATAAATATATTCTTTCGGAGGTGATACGATGATCACCTCCGAGGTATCTATGTTTTAATTATTTGGTTCTTGTTCTATGTCGTCTATCAATCCCACGTCCAGGCCATTCTCTCCAGTAGAACTATAGTGTGCAACAATGTAGGCTTTATACCTATTAACAAATGTGTCAGGTACGTCGTTGTCTACCAGGATTATCTGACATGGGACTTCTTTTTCCTCGGCCCTGGTCGCCACACTGAGCAGATACTCATAAATGTTTTGGTATTTCAATGGGTCAGAAATACCTTCACGGGTATCTTCCTGCACGTTCGTCTGATCTTGATATTTCTCTTTAGTCGTTTTGCCCAGGTATTTGCCTACGGTGTCTATCATCAGAAGTCTAGGGTGGTTTATTTCTGCGTCAATAGCATACTCTAGAAGAGAAATCATAAAGCCGACGGAAGATATTGTTCTAAGTCCACCTGATGTTATGTTCAGATAATCGCGATTACGGATAATGGGGGCAAAACTTTTAGGGCTGATGCTAATCCCTTCCTGTCTCTTAATATTTACTTTTTTTAGATATTTGCTGAGGTAATCTGCGAGAGTTTCCAAAACTTCGGCAATACTTGGGGCTGTCTCTCTAAGTTCAGAAAGACGCTCGTTTAATTGCTTAATTGCAAGATTCAGGTTTTCATAGGTGTCATGAATTTTTTGCTGCTGATTTCTAACGCGTATGTTATTAACTAGATAGTCGCGGGCTTTTTTGTTGGACGCGATTTCCTTAACCAGAGTATCTCGTTGCGTAAGATACGGCGTAATCATTGCTTGGCTTTCGGTGTCTAACATTTCTCTAGCGCGAGAAAGGTCAGAGTTGTATGCCGCCTGGTCTTTAGCTAAATCACGCGATTTAGATGACAGTTCATCAATAAGCGATTGTATACTTTTCTTTTTTTTCTGAATGGAATTCAGTTCATCTGATAAAGTGTCTCTGTTAACTCCTTGAAAGCTTTCACTGGCTTGCGTTGGCTCAATCGGCGTGTCGCAGACAGGGCAGGGGTTAGCCTGCGTTGTAGCTTGACCGATTCTAGTCTGCGCATGAATGATGCTATGTATTTTTTCAATGTCATTTTCATAGTCATTCTTTAATCGCGAGTACTTTTCGATTTGTGCCCTCGTCTTCACGATTTCCTGTGTTGCGTGTTTTTCATTCAATGATAGTTCATTGAAAATAGCTTTAAGTTCAGTGTGATTTTGAGAGCTGGCGACCATAGAGTCATTGATTTTTTTAAATTCGGCTTCAAGTCCACCTATTGTTTCATCTATTTTTGTAATCGAATCATCAATAGAGGTTTGGCTATCGTAACCTGTTTCTCTCAAGAATTCAGAGACCGAAGTATACTTGTTAAGAAGTTGCTTGCTTTCGCGACTGCGTTCGGCGATCTGTACCTCTAGCTCTGAAATACTTGAGTCCAAAACATTAAAAATGTACTTGATGACTTCACGATTACTAGTGGATTTTATCCAATTGTTTAGATCTAGGAAGCTTTTGCTTCCGACATCGTCTTGGTTGATGTACACATATTTGAAGAGGTTTCGAAAGCTCAGTCGCTTTACTTCAGAGTCTACTTTGGATGGTGAAACCTTAATTTTTACTTTTGGGAAGCCTAAGCTATCAAGTAAGAAATCAGAAAAAAAACCATCTGGAGCTTGGGTGTCAGTGAAATTGGGTGAATATTTTTTTGGAAAAAAATTTCCGCATTTCTCGAATACGCATGGATAAACTTCTATGTATTCTCTCGAGTCATAGATGTTACGCTTTATCGTCAGAGATACTCCATTGATTTCTAGCTCAAGAGCGGCATATTCAATGGAGGTTTTTACTTCATCTGATAGTTCAATGCTACTGGCGCCGAGTAAATAGTTTATAAACTCTAATATGCTTGATTTACCCGTGTCAGAATCACCATAAATAATGTTCACGCCTGGGAAAAATGGGATTGAGTATGTTTTTCTATAACCGACAAGATTGAGGCCACTAATACTGATGTGAGATTTCAATTTCAATTCCTTTTGAAAGCTTCATTTAGGTATGAATGAAGTTTGCTAGTTGTTTGCGTTTGCAAAGCTGAGAGGCTCTCTACTACCTCTATGGCTGAGGAGAAGTAGTTTTGGCAATCTTTATCGAGAGAGGGCGGTTGCGAAGGCGTCAATGCTTCGCCCGAGGTCGAGTAAATCAAGCTTTCTACAAAAGAACTTCCTACTGGGTTCAATAAGTATTTTATTGAGCTAGGGTCTGTTTTGTCATCACATACCAACATTCCCCGCGCTGCTAACTCTTTGATTAGAGCTTTAAGCTTTGATCGGTTGAAAAGAATGTCCACATTTGTTGATAAGCTCTCAATGGTGTAAGTATATTGGGAGTTGATTGGTGCAAATTTTTTGCCTGCTAATCTAAGTACTTCATTTATCTTTGATGGGTTTTTCGTAAGATAGATGAAAACCTGGATTTTTTCAAAGTCCAGCACTGCATTTTTCTTAGATGTCACACCTAGCTTATAAATTATGATTGCTAGCAATGAATAGTTTAGTGAGAAGTCATCGTCTATCAATAAATAGGGCAGAGCTTCGTTCATTGTTGTGGGCCTCTTTTCGCCACTACATCCTCAATTGAAGTATTCGCGGACCATACAATGTCAATATCTTCCTTGTTAGCAAGTTGATGAATCATGCCCTTTTTGTGGACACCATCTAATTCTGCTAGCAATGTCTTGAGGTATGACCCATCTTCGCTCATTATTTTTGCGTGGACGCGTTGCACGAACTGGTCTGGAGTGGTCTTGTTCGCAATGTGGTGTTCGTGCTCTTGGCGATAAATCTCTCTTACCTTTCCGTACAGTACGCTTAGAAGTTTTTTGTCGTGGTCGCTAGTAAATAGTTTTCTGGCTTCTTCTGCATTAAAGAAGTATCCCTTTGCGTTGCCCGTAATGCCTTCATGTACGTCAGCTATGACCATCTTTAGCACAAAAAAATGGTCGTCATATTGATTGTTATCTTTGAAGTCTCGTACTGCAAGAGGGGCTTTATATGCTGCTTCAAATTCTAAAATATACTTAACTACCGCTTTGTAGACTGTTTCTTCTTGACTTTTGGGCTTGCAGATACTGGTGTGATCTTCGTCTACTGCTCTTGAGTCTTTTTTCAAACTTTCAATTGCTAAAGCACTTTTCTTGTCAACAAATTTGTCATGCGCACCGTAGATGTATTTTGTAGGTGGTGGGGAAGACGTGTTTATCCAGTCGCGGCTGAATTGGTAGACTGCATCGCTTAACACATTCAGATCACTGAGTTGAACGTTAGAGGAGATAAAAGACGCCATGTTTGCTATTTTTGCCCCTGTGTGGGGGACTGCAAGGGAAATAAACCCTTTAACCGCTGTCGACTGGGTTTCCTCTAGCTGGCCAAGAATACATGCTTTTGATATCAGGCCACCCATGCTGTGTGCTATGACGATGACTTTTTCGTAATCACTGAGGTTGACTTCAAATTCTGTGCGTAGCAGTTGAGCGATTTCAGTAATTGGAAGATTTGTTCTAATGCTCTTTCTTGAGCTGAACAGACGAGCAAATATGCCTTTGGTAACACCATACGTTGTGGTGAATGTTGTGAAATAATTGAAACATCCGATATCGTAACGGTCGCTTAGTTGTGGGTCGGCCGCTAAGAGACTTGGAAATGAGATATTTTCGTCAAAAGACCAAGTTTCTTGGCCTCCTTTTAGTCCGTGCACGAAAATCACCGCGTTGGGTTTTTTCTCTTTTTTTACCCATGTGATCATGCTCATTTGGATGTCCCTTTCCTTAGTGGACCGCTGCTGTAGCCTCGAAAGGCGACGCGAGTCGACAGATTGATTGTGTTCTGCTGATGGCTTTTGCCGGGCTGCGCCAACACGCCACTGGCCAAGCGAAGTCGCGAGCATAGAGCTTTTTGGGGGCGAATTGCCATTAGGTCGTCAAGCCGAGAGCCGATATCTCATTGGTCGCTAGGGAGGAAAGAGAGGGGGAAAGATACGTGATTCCATCACGTCAACACTTTGAGTGATGGGAGTTGGGTAGTGTTGACCTGTCTGGTGACGCTTTTGTTTATGTATTTCCTTTATTAATCAAATGGATACGATAGTTTTTTGCTCGCAGACCTTAGGTCAACATCCTACCCATATAACTTTTGACTCATCTTGATTTCAATCATCCGCACTTGCGGGTTTTGGGCTTGTTCGGCGAAGCGCACCGGGTCGAAGCGGCCATCTGCGGTGCGGCACCCAAAGTAGCCGCTGCCCAGCTCCCACGTCAGGTCGCCGCCGTGCTCACGGTGGTAAGGGCTGATGCTGCCTTCGCCCGTGTCGTGGGCGAAGTTGCCGAGCTTGGCCCCTTCGTTCAAGGCGCGAATGGCGTTGGCGCTGAGCGAGCCAAAACTCATGGCCGAGATGTTGAAAATCGACGCCGAATACGGCTGAGTGCATTGCGGGCCGCCAACAATGATTCGAAAGCTGCCAGGGTCGCTCAGCGGAGCCGGGCGCATGGAGTGGCCAATAAACTCGAAGCCCGGCTGATACACATCAATCAACGTACCGAAGGGCTTGTCGGCACTTTCGTTCTTGGCGCGCGAATACACCAATGAGCGTTGTGCGCGTGAAAACGGCAACGCGTCACTGTCCGATTCCAACAGGTACTGACGAATCTCCGGGCGAATGGCCTCTACCAGATAACGAATATTGCCCAGGATGGGGTAATTACGTCGTACCGAATGAGGGCTTTGCAGCAAGTCGAAAATGCCGAGCAGGCTTAAGGCCAGTGTCACGGCGGTAAAGGGCCATAACCATTCGTGGTGCATAAACGGCAGGCTGGCGAGGGTGAAGATCACGCAAACGGCAAAAAACGCATAACGGCTTAACAGTGACAGGCTCATACGGTTTCCTGTTTCAGGCTGGGCTGTTGTGTGCAGCGATTAACAGCAGCGGGGCGGTTGACCCTGGCGAAAAAATGGCTTGGAGCCTGGAGGCTCTCTTTGGGGCGCAGGTGTGCAAGACAGTGTTGGTCATGTGGCGCGTTAATTCCATTAGCGCATAGATACATCTCCTACGAAACCCGAAGCATTGTGCGACCTTCTGTTGAGGACGATACCCCGTCCTGCGGCGAGGGGCTGAGTCAGTGTTCCGAGAGAATGAAGTTGTCCATACAGACAGTTCGCTTATGCGTGTCATCTGTGTCTTTGCGTGAGGCAAAAGACATGTGATTCTTTGTGCTCTTTTTCCTTGTTGGTTGATCCCCGTGACGGTTGTCGAGCCCCCCCCTGTAACGCCTAACACCCTTCGTATTGCCGCCGCGCTAGTGATCGGAGCTGACGGCCGAACCCTGCTGGTGCGCAAACGCGGCACATTGGCGTTTATGCAACCCGGTGGCAAAATCGAGCCCTATGAACAACCCATCGACGCTCTGGTCCGTGAGCTGGAAGAAGAACTGGCGTTGACCCTCGACCCTGCGAGTGCCCGCTATTTGGGCCACTTCTGTGCCCCGGCGGCCAATGAGCCGGGCTTTGACGTGCAGGCCGAACTGTTTCTGGTACCTATCAAACAGGCCGTGGCCCCTGCCGCTGAAATTGAAGAAGTGCAGTGGATTGATCCGAGCGGTGATGGCGGCCTGGTGCTGGCACCGTTAACGCGCGACCTGATTCTGCCGTTCTACCGGCGCAGCGTGCACACCCCTGTCTGAACCCTTCGTAACAAGGCGTCCTCCATGGTCCCTACTCATGATTTACTGATTTTTGCTGCCGCGTGTTTGCTGATGGTTCTGACACCGGGGCCGAACATGATTTACCTGATATCGCGCTCGATCTGCCAGGGGCGAAAAGCCGGGGTGACGTCCTTGCTGGGCGTCGTCGCCGGTTTTTTCGTGCACCTGTTTGCTGCGGCGGCCGGTCTGACGGCGGTGTTTTTGGCGGTGCCCATGGCCTATGAGGCGTTGAAGTGGGCCGGTGCTCTCTATCTGCTCTGGATGGCCTGGCAAGCGGTGAAGCCGGGAGCCCGTTCGCCCTTCGAGGCCCAGGACCTGGCCCCTGACTCATCGCACAAACTGGTGTTGATGGGCTTTATGACCAGCGTACTGAACCCTAAGGTCGCGGTGTTTTACCTGTCAGTGTTCCCGCAATTTATCAGCCCCGAACACGGCTCGATGTTCACCCAGAGCCTTGCGCTGGGCCTGACCCAAATCAGCGTCAGTTTTACCGTTAACCTATTGATCGCGTTGTTTGCCTCCGGCATTGCTTTCTGGTTTGTTCGCAACCCGTTGTGGCTGGCGGTGCAACGCTATGTGATGGGCTTTGTACTGGCCGCCCTGGCGATCAGATTGATGCTGGAACAACGTAAAACCGTATGATTTGGACCCGTCGTCATGGCTATAGAACTGCTTGATCCTTCCCGCGCCAAGGCCTTTCGCCAGTTGATGCTGGAAGCGTACTCGCTGCACCCGGAAGCCTTTGTGTCCAACCTCTCAAACCGTGAGAAATTGCCGCTCAGTTGGTGGGAAGGGCAACTGGATGATGAGTTGAGTACCGTGTTCGGTGCTTTTGTTGACGCGCAACTGGTGGGCATTGTCGGTCTGGCGTTTGAGCCTTGGGAAGACGCGCAGCACAAGGCCACGCTTTTTGGGCTGTACGTGCCGCAAGCGTTTCGCGGGCAAGGGTTGGGGGAGCGTTTGGTGCAGGCTGTCGTGTCGCTGGCCGAACAAGAGCCTGTGATCAAGGTGATCGATCTGACCGTAAGCGCCAGTAGCACGGCAGCGCTGGCGTTGTACCGGCGTTGCGGTTTTGAACAGTCTGGGCTTGAAGACAGCGCGATACGCGTGGGAGAGGATTATTACGACCGTGTGCACATGCGCCGGTTTCTCTCGCGGTAATAGTCAAGAGCAAAGGACCGCGAGCAAGCTCCTACGCCACGCGGGTCTCGCGCCGGTTTTGCGCAGCGGGCCCACGGAGCAAGACCTGTAGGAACGAGCTTGCTCGTGATCTGTTGATCTGGTTTTTGATCCAAGGGCCCCCTTAAACCACGCTGGCCGAACGCCGGTTTTGCGCAGTGGGTAACCCGGCAGGACCCCGGGTTAGCCGCGACACGGCCAGGGCTGGCCGATCGCGGCGGCCGACGGAGCAAGGCCTGTGGTGAGGGCATGCCGAGCCACAGCGAGGCACCGGGTAGTAGGGGCATGAGCGTTAGGCCACTTTGCGCTTTTCAAAGTGGCACGGCGTAAGGCCGGAACCTCAAGTGGCCGTGACCGCAGCAATGGATAGGCAGAAGACGAGGCGACACCGTTTTAAAGATCAAAAGATCGCGAGCAATCGAGCGTCGACCGGCTGCTCCTACGGATCACGGATGGCAGCGTTTGTAGGAACGAGCTTGCTCGTGATCTGTTGATCTGGTTTTTGATCCAAGGGCCCCCTTAAACCACGCTGGCCGAACGCCGGTTTTGCGCAGTGGGTAACCCGGCAGGACCCCGGGTTAGCCGCGACACGGCCAGGGATGGCCGATCGCTGGCGGGCCCACGGCGTAAAGCCTGAAGCTTAAGTGGCCGTGACCGCAGAAATGGACAGGATTGCTGAACGACAGCGCGGCGTCATTGACGCTTTTAAAGATCAAAGGATCGCGAGCAAGCTCGCTCCTACGGGGCGAACTTCACTTCTGAAGATGCAGGCACGAGCTTCCAAGATCAAAGCAGTGCTGTGGGATTAACGCACCGCGCTCACCCCATCCAGGGTCGAAAACGAGGTGTCTTTTGCCGTCAGCAAGAAATCGCGCATATACGGCGCGTCGAGCATGTCGGCCCGCACCGCTGCATACAGGGTCGCAAATAACCCTTTTTCCCCCAGCCGCTTGGCTTTGACATACCCCCGGGCGCTGTATTCGTGCAGCGCCCAATGAGGCATTCCGCACACGCCACGGCCGCTGGCAACCAGTTGCATCATCATGACGGTGAGTTCAGAGGTGCGAACTTGCGCGGGTTCGACGTCGGCCGGCTCCAGGAAACGGCTAAAAATGTCGAGCCGGTCGCGTTCCACCGGGTAGGTGATCAAGATCTCGCTGCTCAAGTCTTCGGGCACGATAAACGCCTTGTTGGCCAGCGGGTGCTGATTGGCCACGGCCAGCATGGCTTCGTAAGTAAACAGCGGCACATAGGTCAGCCCCGCTATCTCTTGAGGGTCGGAAGTGACGACCAAATCCAGATCGCCCCGTGCCAGGGCCGGCAACGGGGCAAATGCAAACCCTGACGCCAGGTCCAGTTCGACTTCGGGCCAGACATCGCGGAACTGGTCGATGGTGGGCATTAGCCACTGAAAGCAACTGTGGCACTCAATAGCCATGTGCAAGCGCCCCGCGGTACCGCCCACCAAGCGTGCAATATCGCGTTCGGCAGTGCGCAGCAGCGGCAGCATGGCGTCTGCCAGTTGCAACAGGCGCAACCCGCCGCTGGTAAAACGCACAGGTTTGGTTTTGCGCACAAACAGCGGCATGCCCATGCGTTCTTCCAGCTCTTTGAATTGGTGCGACAACGCGGATTGAGTCAGGTGCAACCGCTCAGCGGCTTCTACCAAGCTGTCGGACTCGCGCAAGGCATGCAGGGTTTTGAGGTGGCGAATTTCCAGCACAGGGGCTCCATGAGAAAAATTGATGCTAAATCAGAAAGCGTTGAGTTTGGCTCATGTTTCTGCGGGTGTCGATCATTGAGTCATCTCTTACACGAAGCCATGCGCCGATAGCCCCGACTTCTCACGCATCGCGACCTGGCCTCGAACGTAAAAAGCGTGACGCGTCCTGAGCTGTCGACATTAACCAGACTTCGCAGCAGGGAGTTGATTCATGGGATGTCGATTACGCGCCTTTTTCGCACACCATTTTTCTGCTGAAAAAACTACCGAAACTGTAATTTCTGACAGTAGCCAAGGCCATCTCTGTAGGCGCGTAATCACGTCAAACAGAGCTTATCCCCGACGGGGCGTCGTGGGGTTTCCTCTAGAAGATTCCTTCTCACACGCGGGGCTGGTCATGAAAAAACAGAAACGTACACCGTTAGCAGGCCTGGATGTGCCGGCCAAACGCCTAAAGCTGTTGAGTGAGGCTTTTCCTTCTGTTCTGGACCTGTCGGGTGCCACCGTTTCGCAATTGCTGGCGCTCGACCCGCACATGCATATCAGCGAAGCCCGTGAGTTACTGGAGCGCGCCAAAACCGTCGCGGTGGTGACGGCCCGTCAGTTTCGTGAACGACGCCTGAGCTCGGGCGTTCGCACTGCCTTTATGCCTGAGACAGGCGTCAAGGGCTTGTTGCAAGGCCCTACCTATACCGAGATGTTTACCCCGAACTGGGCAGAGATGTGCCCGCCCAATGCGATTGAGGCCACCACGTCACCGATTGCTTACCTGACCGACCTGTACCGTGAAGTCGACAAAATCGAAGCCTCGGCCAAAGGTCAATCCTTTCCTTTGGCGACACGCCGGCCAGATCTGGCAGGGCTGATGCTCGACCACACGGCCCTCAATCAGATCGTGCCGACGCTGACGTTGTCCAACGAAATCCTCGAGACCTCAATCAGCCAATTCCTTAACGAACACCACAATGGCATGGCGGTGGACGATGCCCTGCTGCAAACGCGCTATCCGATGGGCCTGCCTTACGAGCGTTACCAGCAACAAATCACCTACGTGCTGGGCCGTAAGAAACAGTCCCCGGGCGACGCGATTCGCTGTACCGACATCGACTATCCTTACTTCAAGGAGCCGGGTGTTCACTCTCTGCGTTCCGACGACGCTTTGCAGCAGGACACTGGCTTTGGGCCAGAGCAACAAAGCCTTCTACTGGAGGCACCGTATTTTCCGTTTGGTGGGCAAAAACAGTCTGACAAGCAGGGAACTGACGCCGGTGCGCCATTGCTGATTAACCCGCGCTCACGTTTGATCGAAGACGATGAAACGCGGGCAACTGATTTTTTTGAACGCCATTATGGTGTGAGCGACAGCGGCGAATTGTTTGATACCCAGACGTTTTGCCTGCGCACCGGGATTACCACCGACGAACTCGATTCACTGCTGTCTGTAGGCCCCTACGCGCCTACGGCATCCCCCAATGGCGGCGTCACCGAAACGCCGATCGATGGCGCTACGTTTGGTTCGGTGTATATCAACGGCGGCACAAGCCCGGCCATTGCCATTGAAACGCTGACCGACACCGCGACAGGGGTCGATGGCAGCGTTGTGACCGTCACCCTTGGCCATACCCTGGTCAACTGCACCCCGGACCGTTTTGACCGCATGAACCGCATGCTGCGCCTGGCCAAGTGGTTGAAGCTGCCTTTTGATCAGGTTGATCGGTTGTTGTGTGCGGCGCTGGAAGCCGAACGCGGTACTAAGCCCGCTACCTGGCAAATCACCCCCGATACCTTGCGTGCACTGGGGCTTTTTCAGAGCCTTCGCGAGAGTCACAAGGTCACGGCTGATGATTTTTCGGCGTTTATCGATGAGTTGGCGCTGTGTGGCCGAGGCAAGGAACCCTCGCAATTTGATCGGTTATTCAACAGCCAGGCGTTGTTCCCGGCACCGTTGATCCTTGATGGGGCGGCGTTCAACATCACGCCGGCCAACGATATTGAACAACGTAGAATCGATCAATTGTGCGTTGGATTGGGCATGCCCCATGAAACCTACCGTTTATGCGCCACGCTTATTTTGCAGTCTCAGGGGGGGGCATCTCTTAGCTGGTCCAGCCATGTGGTATCGGCGTTCTATCGGTTGATGCGGTTGTCGCGCTATCTGGGCTTGAGCGCTAACGAGATCGTGGCATTGCTGGAGTTGATGGATAACGGTGGGAGCCAACTGATTGCCACCGTGATTAAGCCTCCTCGTGTTGTCGGCTTTCAAACATTTGTCAATACCGATGCAGTGAGTACGTTATTTGCATTGTTTGACGCTCATGTCTGGGTCATTGAAGAGCAATGGACGATCGGGGAGCTGTGTCATCTGTTACTGCCGACCTCCACTGAAATGATTGCAGCGAGCGCTCTGTACAGCCCATTGCAGAGTGCCCTCCTGGTAATGAATCAGCAACTGGCGTCGGCATTAATCACCGACAGCAGTTTTAGCGAAGTGGGTGCAGGTGTAAACGTTCAGCAGGCCTCCCATCGCCGAAATGAGACCCCCATCGATTGGTTTGCACAACTGAGTGACTTTATCTACGGGGTAGAGGACGCCACCAATAAGGGGCTGGTCAAATATCTGGCAGGTGAAAACGACGCATCCTTCGAAGACGCGTTGAGTAGAACTGTGCAGTTGGTACTGGAAAAAAATGGTCTCGAAGGCTCAGACCTGCGCGCCAAGCTGGTGAATATGATCATGCGGGCCCGTGGTTTACAGGAAGCGCTATTGATGGAAGGGCTTGGCAATTATCTAGGGGTTATGTCCGATATGGCCAAGGCGTTACTGGGCTGGGTCGGTACGAATCGTGAGCTCGTGCTAAAAGAAGTTTTACGTGTAGGTGCGGTGGGTCAGGGGGGGAGTGATGAAACGCTGACGATTGACGCTGAAATGCTGCGAATAGTCGATGCAATGAGCAAACGCGCTGACCTCACACACCATCTTGACCTGAGCCCTGCGCTAGTCGCCTTGTTTGCCGAACATCCCGTTTGGTTTTCCCTGCCCGATAATCAACTGTCTATGCGCAGCTTGTACATGCTCAGTCAATACGCCTATATCGTGCGTGTGAGTGAATATGATGAAGCACAAGTACTGGATTATCTCTGGCTGATTAACACGGCTTGGCCTTCCCCGGACCTTCTGCCTGACCAGCAGGGCTATCAAGAGCAAAACGGCCAACGCCAGATTATTCGTAACAGTGCTGCTTATAAATTAGCGGTTATTTTGCGTTGGAGTGTGCGTGAGGTGTTGAAAGCTAGCGCTCATGCCAACCCCGAATATGGTGTGGTGTTTGATGTAAAAGAGTTGGCACTGTTGATGCGTATGCGTTTGTTTGGGCAGAGCGTTGGCTTGGACGCTCAAGCCTTGCTGGCACTTGGCGGGTTAACGCCAACCAGCCGTTTAAACGCTTATCGCCACGCCGCTGAACTGGCGTTGACCAGCATTAATGAGACCGTGCTGGGGAAACTGTCTGAGGAAGTCGGAAAGCCACACACGAGTACTATTATTGCTACTCGGGACTACTTGGTTGCTAATAACCCCAATGACCCCGGAACTACCCTGACCCTGACTTTGCATGACCTTACGGGAGAGCCCTTGGCTCATGTGCTTGTCACATGGACCACCACGATGGGGTCACTGAGCGTCATTCAAAATACAACGGACGAACAGGGCCGTGCGACAAACACATTGATGAGTGGCACCTTGGTAGGCGTGGCGCGAGTGGTGGCTGAATATGGGCTTCGTGAGAGTATCGTAGCCCCTGCGATCACTATCGATTGCGATGAAGCGTCACTGCATTTAATAGAAAGCACTTTCTCTTCGCCTATGGCTCGTGCAGACAATCAGGATACGATCAACTTTGGCATCACGCTGATAGATGAATATGGGAACAAGGGGGTAGGGCGATACGTTGAATGGGGGGTTACTGACGTTGGCGAATTTTTGTCCTCTAGAACGCTGACCGATGAGCATGGTATTGCGAGAGCAAGCTTGCGCAGTTCGGTTGCGGGGCCAACCAAGGTGATTGTCCAGTATAAAAATGGCAGCAGCCAGACGTTCGAGTACATCAGTTTTAATGGTAAACCCTACATTGAATATGTACGGTTCTCGCATGCGCTTGTAGTGGGAGAAAACGTGGCGCTTGAATGTCGACTGACCTATGTGGGTGGTTCTCCGCTAGTAGGCCGTGTTGTTAGTTGGAAAACAAATCACCCTGGGTTGATAAAGAATTCAGGTGTCACAGACAGTAACGGTGTTTGCCGTGTGGAGTACATTGCTCCTAAGTGGGGTATTACTGTACAAGTTTTAGTAGAGGTGATCGAAGAGGGTGAACGTATTATAGAGGCGGTTTCAGAGGTTGCTTTACAAAGGTCAATGCAAGATCCTGAAAAAACAACAATATCGACACGTGAGTATGTACTTGGCGATCCTAGACCAGTCGTAGCAACTTTAAAGCTCCTTTCACAGCCAGGGTCTGGTTTCTCAAATGCAGAGGTGATTTGGTTGGATGGCCACGGGGTAAAGTATACGACAGCCACTGACATCCATGGTGTGACAAGTTTTTCAACGAAGAACTTTAAGTTAGGGAGTAATACCATTGCAGCGCTTTCGCCAAGAGGGCTTCCATATGTTGGTTTTCGTGTTGAAGGTATTAACGAGTTTTCTTTTCAAGCAGTGCTGATGTCGCCCGATAGATTGCACGAGCATCCAAATTTTATTTCTGGAGATCATACCTATACGTTAAATGTAAAAACCTTAAATGATGAGGGTGAGCCAGTGGCCGGTAGAATATACTCCCTGAAGAATATGGGTGACGATCTCGCGCTGTTGGGTGTCACTGTTTCGGATATCGATATTGATATTGTATCGACGGTGGAAGGGCATGATTTTTCAATACGTGGGACCGTCAATAGACATGGGAGTTTGTTGCTTCGGCTGATAAGTGAAAGTACTGTGGCTCAGATGGATCTTAACTATACGTTAGGCACCGTGTATTATGCTGAGCGGAGTTGGTATGAAAAGAGTAGGGGTTCGCACGCTGTTCAATATAAACCTTATACGAGTGACCCGTCTAAGGCGTCTGCTGTAGGAGGGCTTCCATATTTGATGGCCCAGCGAGCTGTTGATGGTGTGATGGATCCATATCGTTTTGGAATTAATATTATATATGAAACCCTATCGACGGCTAATCCTCGCCTTGCCTGCCGAGCCTTTGTTTTTCGTGGTGGCGAGGAGGACGGGCTGAAGTATGACTATTATTTGCCTGAAGGTACTTATTCAAATAATATTTTTGAACCTGCCGTGCTTAAAGATGGTGTACTCGAACTGTCAAACGACGAATCATCTAAGTGAGAGGCTCTACCATGAATACCGCCATCATTGCAGAACTCGAAGAACAACGTCGTGACGCGCTGGTTGATTACTACTTGGGGCAGATCATCCCCTCAGCCGAAACCAGTGCCCCACCCACTATCATTACGCCAGAAGACTTGTACGAGTATTTGTTGATCGATAATCAGGTTAATGCTCAGGTTGATACAAGCCGTGTGGCGCAAGCCATAGCCAGTATTCAGCAGTATATTCACGCCATTTTTAATGGCATGGAGCCTGGTTATCCCGACGGTTTTGATACCGAGTACTTGCAGCTCTGGCGAGAGGGCATCAGTGAGTACAGCGTGTGGGCCGGGTATCAGATGATTGAAGACTATCCGGAAAACTATATCGATCCGGCGTTGCGGCTGATTAAGTCTGAGCAGTTCCAGGAGCTGGAAATGGACCTGGAACAAAGTCGGATTACGCCTGACAGTGTGCAAATGGCATTGATGAGCTATCTCAACAAATTTGAGATAGTCAGTAATTTGAAAATTGTTTCGGGCTTTATAGACCTCAATGAAAAAAGTGATTTTAGGCATGCCGATTACTATTTTATTGGGCGGCAGAATGTCGAGCCTTTCTCGCATTATTGGAGAAAAGCCGCTATTTCAGTAAAAGATGATACTGATCATGTGTCACCGACAGCATGGAGCGAGTGGAAGGCGATTGATGTGGCGTCGACGCCTGGAAGCCTTGTTCGGGCAGTTGTTCTGGATGGGCGGCTCTATGCCATTTGGGCTGAAAGTGGTCAGCGTCTGGTCGATGAGAATGGCAAACAGTTGGATCGGTACAGCTTTTATATAAAAATGAGCTTTAAGCAACTGAACGGTATGTGGTCGCCGGCTACCACGCTTTATGAAGGGACGGCTAAACATGCCTATATTGGGTTGGATAGCGGTTATGTATTTTATGCAACGGTCGATGCTCGTTTAGACGAGCCGCGGTTAGTGTTTTGCTTTTATGAAAAAAATACGGGCGGGCAGAGTGATGCGCTTGTTGTAAAAACCTATGACAAGTTGTTCCATGAATTCCCCCTTGATTCAGATGAGCAGAAAGCGTTAAAAGAGCTGCTGTTCACGGGGAGCGGTGCTGATCCGGCTCGTTTACAAAACCCGTTCTATGGTGCGCTTGAAGGTGATGGCTCCACTGGTTGGACACTAGAAAGTGTAGCGTGGGATAAAAACTCAAGCTATAACAAAGACGGTCAATTGCAATCGTCTATTTTGGTTAGTGCTTTGTTACACACTGATCCTGCGACGAAAGATAAATATTTAAATGTAGAGGGGCTGTGTAAGGCAGTATTGAATGATAGCAAGATAGAAAGGTTTTTTTTGACGTTGAAAAGTTGGTCGGATGGCTACTCAGGAGCTGTTTTAAAGAATGTAGGAGCATGGTGTGAGGGGGGGGCTGACGGCAAAGTTTATGGTGTTATTGTTGCTAATCTAAGGTCGGATACTGGTCAGGTAGCTTCATTCAATTGGACGTTTAATGGAAGGGATGTTTTGAATGGAAGTACCAACATGTTTTATTCTAAAGCTAACACTCATTTGGGTGTTGGCTATAGTAGTGAATATAGATGGCAGTTGCTTGGAGTGACTATGGCCGACTTTGAGAATATGACAGATTCTCAAATCGCCGCAGGGGCGGGTATTTCCATGGTCATGAGGTTTGGGGGTGAAATGCGCGGTGGGTTGTTATCACATAGCACTAACCACGCAAGCAGGCGTACTACATCAGTTTCTAGAGTCTTTGCCCTGACCCATATACGAATGAATGCCGGAGCACTGGAAAAACTACCGCTTGGGAGTTGGAACCTGCCTTTAAATGGTAATGCCTCGACCGGGGTCATAAGGTGCCCATTGCCTGACATTCTGACTGCCAGCTCTTATCTTGTGTTTGGGAATTCTGATAGTCGCGTTGGTGAGGTGGCTTTCGCTGTCACGTTATCTGCTCCCGCTACGACAGGGCCTCAAGTCGTGACTACTGAGGAGCGCGCGCAGTTTCTCGATCTTGCGTCATTGAAGCTGAACACGTTGCGTTATGTACGGCTGAATACGCTCATTGCCAAGCAGTTGGTTAAAAAAGCCGAATTTTCTGTTGAGGGCGCATTGAGCTGGGCGAGTCAGCATACACCTGAACCACCGAGTCCTGACGTAATTGACCGATCATTACAGAATTGGCCAACATTGGATTTCTTCGGTGCAAATAGTCGTTATTTCTGGGAGATATTCTTCCATGTACCTCATCTGGTTGCCCATCGTTTGCACACGGAGTTCGATTATCCCGCTGCACAAAACTGGTTGAATTATATATTCAACCCGCTTGTAAGAATCCCACCGCTTAATCCGCCATTGCCTGACACGAATTACCCGTATTGGGTCTCCCGTCCATTAACTCTGGCGGACACTCAATACAGTTTTGAACTGGACGGTGTGGGCGATCCGGACGCTATTGCTTACAGTACGCCCTCACATTATCGAAAAACGATTTTCATGGCGTATTTGAATAATGTAATTGCCCTTGGGGATATGCTTTATCGGCGATTGACGCGCGACACATTGAATGAGGCGAAGTTGCACTACGTGCGGGCGCTTTCCTTGCTCGGTCCTTTATTAAAAGGTCGCAGCATCAGCAAGTGGGAACCTGTCACTCTGGAAGCGGCTGCAAACACCACCAGCGCGGTTATTTCAGATTTTGCGGTCAGTGTCTGGAATGATCAGGCCATAAATGTGACCGACAAAGCTAAAGGGCAGCCTTGGTTACGATTGTTGGGCGCTGATGGGTTCCGGTTGCCGGTGAATCAGGTGCTACTCGATGTCTGGGAGCGCTTGGAGTCGCGGCTGAGCAATCTGCGCAACAATCTGTCTCTGGATGGCAAGCCGCTCGAGTTGGCACTCTTTGAACAGCCCGCCAATCCGACCGATCTGCTGCGCGCTCAATTGGCGGGTGCTGGCAGTGCACAGCGGCGTTTGGGCTCGTTGGCGATTATCCCGCCCTACCGTTTCAGGGCCATGCTGCCACGCGTGCAGAATGCGGTCGAAACCTTGATTCGTTATGGTGATCAAGTCCGTAGCTACATGGACATGCGTGACAGGTCTAATCAGGATGAGCTTCAACAGTCACACTTCTTAGAGCTGTCGGGCTTTACGAAAACGCTTCAAGAACTGGCTCTGGATCAGTCAAAGGCCTCTCGTTCAGCCTTGGACGCCTCGTGCGCAACTCTGACTGCGCGTAAGAATTTCTACGAAGCGCTTATTAAGGAGGACGTGTCTTTAGTCGAGTTTCGGGCCACGGAGAAGCAGCGTTCTGCGAAACATAGAGAGGAGCAGGCTCGAGTTGACGAGGCGACCGGTCATAAGATATCTGCAACGGTTCCTTCGATATTTGGTCTGGCACAGGGTGGGGTGAACACCGGCGGTTATTACGCTGCCATCGCGACAACAAAACAGGCCAGGGTTCAAACGAACTTATTTGACATTGAACGAACGCTGGTTGCCGAGCAATACCGTCGCCGCCGAGTGGACTGGGAATTTCAGGTTGATCAGACCTCATTGGAGATCGCGTCGATCAAGCAGCAAATAGCGGTGCAAGACATTGCGACTGACGCAGCATTAGCCAGCCTGGCCCAGGCGAGCAAAGCCCAGCAGCAAGCGCTGGAGTATTACAGTTTCCTGAAAAACCGTGCCACGGGCCCGGCGTTGTATCAGTGGTTGTTGAGCCAGATGGCAACGATGTATTTCCAAGCCTATGACGTGGTGCTGTCGATGTGCCTGAGTGCCGAGGCGTGCTGGCAATACGAGATTGGTGATCGCGATACGCATTTTGTGCCGACCAATGCCTGGACAGACAACTACCACGGGCTCACCGCCGGGGAGGCCTTGAAGCTGGGGCTGTTGCGCATGGAGTCGGCGTACCTCAATCGCCATGAGCGTCGCCTCGAACTGACTAAAACCGTTTCGCTCAGAAAACTGTTTGAACTCAAAACCAAGGACGCGCCAGAAGGGGTGAAATGGGAGCAGGTGTTGAAAACCTTTTTAGGCAGTGAAGGCACCGGCACGCTGCCGTTTAATTTGACGGCGCTGGCCTTCGATCAGGATTACCCCGGCCATTACTTGCGCCAGTTGGTCAATGTGTCGGTGTCGATTCCGGCGGTGATCGGGCCGTATCAGGACATTCGCGCCACGCTGACGCAATTGGGCAGCCGCACCTTGATGAAGCCGGACATCGACGGCGTGAAGTCGCTGTACTTGAGTGACAACACCTTGCCGGAAGGTGAGCAGGACAATGCCGATGGAACCCAGGTGATGAGTAACCCGCGAGCCTATCAGCAGATCGGTATTTCCCATGGGGTGGATGATCGCGGCCTGTTCAACATGGACTTCGGTGATGAGCGTTATTACCCCTTCGAAGGCACGGGGGCGGTGTCGAGCTGGCAGTTGCACTTCCCGCGTCATACTTCGCCTGAGCAGGCCGCGATGTTGGCCTCACTCACGGATATCATCGTGCATGTGCGGTACCTGGCCGTGGATGGCGGAATTCCTTTCCACAACCAGGTTGAAGCGTTGATGGATCAAGTTGAAAAGCCGCCCACTGCGCCAGCCGCTAAAAAACGTGCCACGGCGGCTAAAAAGAAACGTCACTGAACGTGAGCCGGGTGCCGAGTTCAGGTGCCTGGCCTTTACCTCACAACTTTGTCGACATGGATGTCGAGTTTCTTCAACCGATACCAGAAGCTGCGTTCTGATATGCCGATCAATTGCGCGGCGGCGGCTTGTACGCCTTGGGCTTGTTGCAAGGCGGCGAGGATCCAGGTTTTTTCGACTTCTGCCAGGGCGGCCTCCAGGTCAGGGGGCACGCTGGGGCCAGGGCTGAGCATGGCGCTGGTCTGGCTCGGTTGAGTGCTAAACAGGTACGGCGGCAAATCGCTGTCCTGAAGGGTGTTGCTGGTGGCTACAATCGTGGCGCGTTCTACACAGTTTTGCAGTTCGCGGATATTTCCTGGCCAGTGATAGTTTGCCATCGCCTGTAAGGCACCTGGGCTGAAGCCGGTGATGCGTTTACCCGCCGTTGCCCCCAAGATGTGGGCAAAGTGCCGCGCCAGCGGTGCGATGTCTTCCACGCGTTCGCGCAAGGCGGGCAGCGGTATTGGAAAGACGTTCAGGCGGTAGTACAAATCTTCGCGGAATTCTTTATTGGCCACCGCTTCCAACAGGTTCTTGTTGGTGGCCGCAATGACCCGCACATCCACCTTGCGCTCGCGGGGATCACCTACAGGTTCGATCACCCGCTCTTGCAGGGCGCGCAATATTTTGGCTTGCAAGGCCAACGGCATGTCGCCGACCTCATCGAGAAACAGCGTGCCCTTGTCGGCCTGTAAAAAGCGCCCCACGCGGTCAGCGACGGCACCGGTAAACGCGCCTTTGCGGTGGCCAAACATCTCGCTTTCCAGCAGCCCTTCCGGGATCGCTGCACAGTTGACAGCGACAAAAGGTTTGTCGGCGCGGCTGCCGTGTTTGTGGATGGCCCGGGCGACCATTTCTTTGCCTGTGCCGCTCTCGCCGGTCAGCAGAATAGTGGCATTGCTGTCACGCACCGAATCGATGGCCTGCAGCACCCGGCGAAAACTCGGGCTGTCACCGATCAGGCTGTCGATGTGCTGGTGTTCGTCCAGCTCCGCGCGCAGGCGGGCGTTGTCGCGCAGGATGTCGCGAAATTGCAGGGCTTTGCTAACCGTGATGTCCAGCTCGTCGATGTCGAACGGTTTGGCAATGTAGTCGTAGGCACCATTACGCATCGACTGAACGGCGTTTTTCACTGTGCTGTAGGCCGTCATCACGATCACCGGCAAGTGCGGGTAGCGCACTTTGACCTCAGCCAGCAACTGCGGGCCGTCCATGCCGGGCATGCGCCAGTCGCTGATGACCAGGTCGATGTCTTCCTGTTCCAGGATGGCCAGTGCTTGCAGGCCGTTACCGGCGGTAAATACGTGCACGTCGTTTTGGCTGAGTGCCGAACTGAGCAGGTCGCAGAGTTTGGGCTCGTCGTCGACGACCAGTAGGTGATGGGTCATGTCTCATCCGCTCCCTGGGCCGGAATGTACAGGTTGAACGTAGTGCCGGCGTCTTTCTCGCTGAAGCACTCAATACGGCCGTCGTGGTTTTCCAGAATCGAGAAGACTTTAGGTAATCCCAAGCCAGTACCCGACGCTTTGGTGGTCACAAACGGGGTAAAAATACGCTCAATCATGTCAGGTTCAATGCCTTGGCCGGTATCGATAATGCTCAGCACGGTGTCCCCGTTTTCATCATGAGCGATGCGCAGGGTCAGGTGCCCACCGTCGGGCATGGCGTCTATGGCATTGATAATCAGATTGAGACAGGCCTGCTTCAACTGACGGGCATCTGCGTATAGCGTTGCCCCCGGGGCCTGATCGTCGATATGCGGGGTGATGGCGTGGCTGTCCAGCTCGGGCTGGCAGAACCCCAGAATGTCATCGACCAGTGGCCGTGCGAGCTGCACCGAGCGTACGGGGGCGCTGGGCTTGGCGAAATCGAGGAAGTCGGTAATCAATTCGTTGATCCGCGACACTTCGCTGACCACGTATTCGAGGTGGCGTTTGTCGGTGTCGTCCAGATTGGCGCGGCGGTGCAGCAATTGGGTCGCCGTTTTGATAATGCCCAGTGGGTTGCGTATTTCGTGGGCCAGGCCCATGGCCACTTCGCCCAGCGCATGCAACCGGTCACGGCGCCGTAGCTGGGCTTCCAGGTGATGCAACTGAGCCAGGCGCACCGCCATGTGGTTGAAGGTGCTGCCCAGTTCGGCCAGCTCGTCGTGGCCCGACACCGCCACGCGTTGGCTGTAATCCCCGGCCGTCACCGCCCGTACACCCGCTGACAGCTCGCGCAAAGGCCGTGTCAGGCGTTCGGAGACCAACCAGCCAACGGTCAGGGACAGCAGCGAGCCGAGCAGGAAAATCAGGGCGAACAGGTTGGTTTGGTTGACCAGGCCGACAAGGCTGGTGTGGCGCAACAGGCCGCTGTAAATCACCCCTTGCAGCTCGCCGTTATCACTGAAAATCGGCCAGTACAAACCGCTGTAGCGCCGGGTGAACTGCTCGGTGGGCTGCTTGGTTTCGCGCAGCGTTTGCTCGATGGCAGGCGGCACCGCCGGCTGGCGGTCTTCAAAGCGCTGGCTGGAGAAAATTTCGGCAAACCCGGTCGAGTTGGAGAGGTAGAGGCGTAAATCGAGGGAGTGCACGTCTGCCACGCTGGTCAGGAAGCTGCTGTCCATATAGGTGGCCACCAGCAACTGATAGTCGACGCCGTCCTGCGACGTGGGAAACGTCGACACCACGGTGCCCGTGGGCACACCGCCGACATTGATGGTTTGCAGCACAGCATTGGGTAACAGGCTGATCTGGTCGACGATATTGTCGCTGGCGGTGCTGAACACGACGGTGTGATCGCTGTCGCGAATCAACGCCACGACGTCGATGCCCATGGCGTCGGCGATGTCGGCGGTGAGTTTGTCGCGGCGGATCGCTTTCTCTGAGGACGGCGGGTGGGTGTATTGCAAAAACAGCTTCGCCACCCGCGCGTTATCCGACAGGATCTCGCTGATTTCGTCTTTGACGATCTTGGTCGACTCCTGTAACCAGACGCGCACGTTGCTATCGAAAATCTGCGACAACGTGGTGGCGGCCAGTTCGGCGGCGATCATGGTCGGGATGACACTGACCAGCCAAAAAGCCAGCACCAGTTTGCGCTGCACCGTCCAGCGCGAGACTTTGAACGGTTGGGCGTTGCGGGTCGATTCAGGCGTGTTGGGCATTAAGACTCGCTTATCGCTGCCGCCAGGGCGGGGTCATGGCGGTCGGGGCGGATGAACAGTTTGACCCGTTTGAGTGGGTGATTGATCAGCCGGTGCTCGTCAACCCGCCTCAGAGTGAACGCCTACCGTTGCGCGTCGAGCCCATACAGGATCACCCCGTTGCTGGAGAATACCCGTGAAATACGCCGGCGGTAAGCGCTCCCATTGCAGCTCGCTGCGCGGCAGGCGGGCTTCGTACCGGCGCATCATTCTACGTTTTGCGGTGGATGGCTGAATGGATGAAAAGGCATGGGCGGTGATCATGGGGCGTCCTGGTTGGGAGCTTGTGTTCGGTATGGCGAAGGAGAGCGCTAACGCATCAAGCGCTCACGCTTTCCCGGACGGTGCTGTTCTGTTTCACGAAATCGGCACTCAGTTCGATAACGCGGGGGTATTGCAGGTCGACGGTGATCATGTGGTAGCAGTTGTCGAGCAACACTTTGGTCACCGGCCCGCCCAGGTGGCGTTCCACGTAGTCGGCATTCCAGCGGCTGGTGATGTCGTCTTCGATGGCGTGCAACACCAGTGCCGGCGTGGTGATCGACGGCATGCGTTTTTTGACCCTCGCGTTCAGGCGGTGCAACTCGCGCACAGTGATGCCTTCCATCGTCAGCAACCCGGCATGGCTGCTTTCGCCGGCCTTCATTTGTCGCTCGACAATGGCGCGCAAGCGTTCGTTCTTGATGCCGTAGGGCGGTTTCTCTTCAAAGCTGCACAGGTGCACACCGAAAGGAATGGCCATCAACAGCGGTGTGAGGAACGCCAGTTTGTTGATGCTCCAGCCGTCGTACTTCAAGGTGGTGGAATACATCAACAACCCCACCACTTGCCCAGGGTGCTCGGCGGCCACCAGCATGGACATCACTGCGCCCATCGACAAGCCGCCGACAAACACCTGTGCATGGCGCTGTTTCACGCCAACAAAGGTTTTGCGCACGCCTTCGTACCAGTCCTGCCAGCCGGTGGCCTGCAGGTGGCTGTTGTCCCCGCAGTGCCCGGCCAGCGTGGGCACGTACACCGTGCAGTCACCGGTTTTGGCCAGCCCCTGGGCCACCCGACGCAGTTCCGTCGGGGTGCCGGTCAGGCCGTGGATCAACAGGATCCCGACCGGACCGTGACCGAGAACGAAACCGGCATCCCCTTCACCGAGGTCGATCTCAGAAGTGTTCACCGTTGGGTTGCTCGCACCAGCAGTTGCTCAAGCAACTTCAGGCCCAGGTCGATTTCCGGGTAGCTGATTTCCAGGGACGGAGCCAAGGTGATCACGTTTTTGTAGTAACCGCCTACGTCGAGGATGAGCCCCAGTTTCTGGCCATCTACCACCATGTCACCCTTCATGCCTTCCTCGACCATGTAGTCCAGGGTCGCCTTGTCCGGCGTGAAACCATCCGGGCCGCAAATTTCGCAGCGCAGGGCCAGGCCCAGACCGTCGACGTCGCCGATGATCGAGAAGCGTTTTTGCAGGTCTTGCAGGCCTTCCAGGAAGTATTTGCCTTTGGCCATGACCATGCCACCGTAGTCGACCTCGTTGGTCATTTTGAACATTTCCAGGCCCACCGCTGTGCCTAGTGGGTTGGACGCGAAGGTGGAGTGGGTTGAGCCTGGCGGGAAGATTTTCGGGTTGATCAACGCTTCACGGGCCCAGATGCCGCCCAGCGGGTTCAGGCCGTTGGTCAGTGCCTTGCCGAACACGATCACGTCCGGTTGCACGTCGAAGTGCTCGATCGACCAGAGTTTGCCGGTGCGGTAAAAGCCCATCTGGATTTCGTCAGACACCATCAGGATGCCGTGCTGATCCAACACTTGCTTGAGTTCGCGATAGAAGTTCATCGGTGGAATCACATAGCCGCCGGTGCCTTGAATGGGCTCGACATAAAACGCGGCGTATTCGCTGGAACCGACTTTGGGGTCCCACACACCGTTGTATTCGGTCTCGAACAGGCGGGCGAACTGTTGCACACAGTGGCTGCCGTATTCTTCCTTGGTCATGCCTTTCGGGCCACGAAAGTGGTACGGGAACGGGATGAATTGTGCGCGTTCACCAAAGTGCCCGTAGCGGCGGCGGTAGCGGTAGCTTGAGGTGATCGACGAGGCGCCCAGCGTGCGGCCGTGGTAGCCGCCTTCGAAGGCGAACATCAGGCTCTTGCCGTTGGTGGCGTTACGCACGACCTTCAGGGAGTCTTCGATGGACTGCGAACCGCCCACGTTGAAGTGCACGCGCCCGTCCAGGCCGAATTTTTTCTTGGCGTCGACGGCGATCATTTCCGACAGCTCGATCTTGCCCTTGTGCAGGTACTGGCTGGCGATTTGCGGCAGGGTGTCGATCTGTTGTTTCAGCGCGTTATTCAAGCGCGGGTTGGCATAGCCGAAGTTAACGGCCGAGTACCACATTTGCAGGTCGAGGTAGGCCTGGTCTTCGGTGTCCCACACGTAGGAACCTTCGCAGCGGCTAAAAATGCGTGGCGGCTCGATGTAGTGAACGGTGTCGCCGTAGGAGCAGTACTTGGCTTCTTTATCCAGAAGAATCTGGTCTTGCGCGGTGGCGATTCGAATATCAGACATGGTTGAAGAGTTCCTGCTGTTCACGAGAGTCATGAGGGGTGTTGGCGGCGTGGCTGGGCAATTGGCCAAGCAAGGCCGGGAGTTCGGCAAAACGGTTGAAGCGGGCGTAAGGGATGCCGTTGCGTTCGCAGTGCTCGGCCAGGCTGTCTTTGGCGAAGACGAAGTCGGCGCTTTCGGCCACGCACATGTCAGAGCGCCCGTCACCGATCACCAGCACGCGTTTGCCGTGGGGGGTGGATTTGCACTTGCAGTTGCCCGAGGCGGCGCGGCAGACGTCGCTGGAATGGGGAAAGTCGATGCGCCAGCTGTTCTGGTCGACCTGGCGCAGGCGGTTGGCCAGAATCGGCAGCAAGGTCACGTAGTTTCGCGAAAGAATCCGTGCGATACCTTGCTCGATGCCATCGCTGACCACCTCCAGGGTGGCCCCGAGGCCTATGACGTGATCCACGAAGTCAGGGAAGTCCGGGTCAATTTCGACACTGTCGAAATAAGCCAGCAGTTCAGCCGGTGAGGCTTTCACGAGCGACAGTTGGCGGCTCAGGCATTCGCGCGAGCCGATCTCACCGTTCAGCCATTGCGTTTCGATCACTTCCCAACGGGGGTCAGCGAAGCGTTGAAGAATGTTGTCGATGACGTCGGTGCGGGTAATGGTCCCGTCGAAGTCACACACGATATGCCATTGCATCATCTGCATTGTCCTGTTGAGAAGAGGCGCATGTTGCGCATGTACAGGTCATAGCATTGACTGTGCCAACTGGCCAAAGCCCGGCGGGCCGGGGCTTTTCTTAGATTGCGCGGATATAAAGGGGAGGCGAGCTACAATTTTTGTAGGGGGCTACAAACAACATCAGTGCTTGCGTCGACCGCCCGAAAAAGCGATTGATGCGCGCATGAACGTTGATGAGATCCGCGCAATGAAAACCACGGTCTATGTTTTATTTCTGCTCTCCCTGCTGAGTGTCCGCGCGCACGCCGCTGACGGTCCGAGTGGCGAGGTGGGCATTGGCGTTGGCTATCAGCCGTATGATCCCAGCGGCAGTCGCTATCAGACCGTGCCGTTGCCTTACTTCGATGTTGACTGGGGCGATATCAGCCTTGATACCGACGACGGTCTGACCTGGAGTGCCTTGAAAGCTGATGGCTGGAGCGCCGGGCCTTTTATCAATGACGTGTCGGGGCGCAATGCCCATGGCGCGTTGCGCGGCTTGCGCGATGTACCTGACATGGCGCAGCTGGGTGGTTTTGTGCAGTACAGCCCGGCCGAGTTCTGGCGGGTGTACCTGCAACTGGGGCAGGCGCTGGGCGGTGCGGGCGGGCAGGGTGGCGTACTGGGCCAGGTGGGCGGTGAGTTGGGTTACCGGCTGGGGGGAGGGAGGGTGGGCAGCAGCCAGTTGGCGGCGCACTTTGCCGATGGGCGGCAGATGTCGACGTTCTTTGGTGTGACCGACAAGGAAGCCCAGGCCTCAGGCATGACGGGCTATAAGGCCAGCGGCGGGTTTCAGAGCGTGACGCTGACGCAGAACGTCGAATTTCCATTGGCCACGCAGTGGTCGCTGGTGGCCAGCGCCAGTTGGATCCACCTGGTGGGTTCGGCGGCGCAGAGCAGTATCGTCAAGCAGGTGGGCGATGTGAACCAAGGCAGCATACAGACAGCGGTAAGTTACAAGTTCTGATACGACCCGCGTAGGCGCGAGCAAGCTCGCTCCTACACATCAGTGCAACCTAATCCAAACGCTGACCAGAACAGTGGCGGCCATGAGCCAGGCTACGGCGGCCAGTGCCAGCGACGCTTCAAGGCGCATGCGGTCGACTAGCAGGTACAGCGCGGCAAGGTAGACGAAGTAGGGGATGATCGACCACATGCCAAACACAATGGTGGTTTTCAGGTCGTCGATCGAGCGGCCTTTGCCGACGATGTAGTGCGCGATCAGGGCAAAGGTCGGAAACAGAGGGACCAACCCTGCGATGTAGTAGTTTTTGGTTTTTGCCAGCATCGCCAGGATGATGACCACGCCTGCGCCCAGTGCCGCTTTTAAAATCAGATCCATCAGTGTGCCAGCCCGTATTTTTTGACTTTATCGAACAAGGTGGTTTTGGCCATGCCCAGCTCTTGGCTGGCCTGGGTCAGGTTGCCGCCGCTGCGTTGAAGCGCGTCGCTGAGCAGGTTGCGCTCGAAAGCCTCGACGGCCTCCGAAAACCCCACGCCTTGCGCCGTATGGTTGCCCGTTTTTTTAAATGCGGGTAGCCCGAGGGCAAAGCGTTCGGCCACGTTACGCAATTCGCGCACGTTGCCCGGCCAGTCGTGGCTCATCAGGTTTGACAGGGTCTGGTTGTCCAACTCCGGTGCCGTGCGGTCGAAGCGCAGGGACGACTGCTGCAGGAAGTATTCGAACAGTTGCAGGATGTCTTCGCGACGTTCGCGCAAGGGCGGCAACTCGAGGGTGACCACGTTCAACCGGTAGTAAAGGTCGCTGCGGAACTGGCTGACTTTGCTTAACTGGTCGAGGTCGGATTTGGTCGCGGCGATCACCCGGCAGTCTACGTCGATGCTCTGGTTGGAGCCCAGGCGTTCCAGTGTTCGTTCCTGCAGGACCCGTAACAGTTTGATTTGCAGGTTCAGCGGCATGCTTTCCACTTCGTCGAGAAACAACGTACCGCCGTGGGCATGTTCGATCTTGCCGATGCGGCGTTTGCCGGCACCGGTAAAGGCATTGGCCTCGTGGCCAAATATCTCGCTCTCAAACAGGTTTTCCGGCAAACCACCGCAGTTGAGCGCCACAAACTGCTGGGGCTGGCGGCGGCTGAAGTCGTGCAGGCAGCGGGCGACCAATTCCTTGCCTGTGCCGGTTTCGCCTTCGATAAGCACGTTGGCTGAAGTATCGGCGACGTTGGCGATCAATTCGCGTAATTGCTGCATGGCGGGCGAGCGCCCGATGATGCGCCCTTCCAGTGAGTTGCGCTCGGCCAGTTGGCGGCGCAGTGACCAGACTTCACGCGCCAGGCTACGTTGTTCCAGCGCCCGGCGCGCAACATCGACCAGCCGCTCGGGCGAAAACGGTTTTTCCATAAAGTCATAGGCACCGTCGCGCATGGCCCCTACTGCGATCGAAATGTCGCCGTGCCCGGTAATCAGTACGACCGGCAGGCTACGATCACGGGCCTTGAGCCGCTTGAGCAACTCCAGGCCGTCAATGCCCGGCAGGCGAATATCACTGATGACAATGCCCGGAAAGTTGTCGCCTACCCGTTCCAGCGCCTGTTCGGCGCTGCTCACGCCTTCGCAGTGAATATCTTCAAGTGCCAGTGCCTGCTGGCAGCCGAGCAGAACATGGGGGTCGTCTTCGACAATCAGGACGGTCAGTTCGGTATTCATATCGGCTTGGCCTTAGCGGGTTGCACCAGCGGTAAAAGAAGGACAAAGGCAACACCCCCGGCGCTGGGGAACTCGGCACTGAGGCTACCGCCTGCCGCTGCCGCGAGGCTGGCTGACAGGGTCAGACCAAGCCCCAGGCCGTGTTCGCCGGGTTTAGTGGTGTAAAACGGTTCAAACAGATGCTTGCGGGTTTCGAGGTCGATGCCGGGGCCATTGTCACGCACGCGCAAGCGGTATTTGCCTTCGCTGAGTTCGCCTTCAAGCCACACCTGAGGCGGCGTTGACTGGCTATGCATGGCGTCGAGTGCGTTGCTGATCAAGTTGACGAGAATTTGTTCCAGGCGGGTTTGGTCGATGGTGAGCAGGACGTCACTGACGTCACGGTGCAGTTCGACCGATGAAGCTTCGAGGCGCGTGCTCAGCAGTTGCAGTGTGGCATCGATGGCTTTTTCCAGGCTGGCCTGGCCCTGGTCATCGCCACGGCGGGCGAATGAGCGCAGGTTGGCGGTGATACGGCCCATGCGGTCAACCAGGTTATTGATGGTGCTGAGGTTATCGGCGGCCACCTTCAAGTCGCCCCGCTCAAGAAAGCGCACGGTATTGCCGGACAAGGTGCGCAAGGCTGCCAGGGGCTGGTTCAGCTCATGGGCAATGCTGGTGGACATTTGACCGATGGCGGCCAGCTTGCCGGCCTGCACCAGTTCATCCTGGGCATGACGCAACGTGTCTTCGGCCTGGCGCCGTTCGCGAATCTGGCCCTTCAGGCGTTCGTTGCTCGCGCGCAAATGCGTGGTGCGCTCAGCGATTTTTCGCTCCAGCTGATTGTTGGCTTGCAGCAGGGCTTCGCGGGCTGCCAGACGCGTGGCGATGACCTTGCGGCGTTCGTTCCAGGCAATCAGCAAAAATGCCAGCAATGCAAAGGCGACGGCTACGAGCATGCCCTGATTGGCCGCGCCGCGTCGCAACTCTTGCAAGGGAGTCAGTAAGGTGATGTCCCATGGCGTGTCGTTCAGGTTGCGGGTCTGGGCCAGGTAACTGACTTTTTTCTCATCAGTGACCACGGTGTTATTGATGGCATAGGTGACTTTCTCGACCCCGTCGCTCAGTTGCTCCCGGGCCAGAGGGCTCAGTTCATTGAGCGGCCACCAGTAGTACTGCATGCTGCGCGCCAGCCGTTCCTTGGTGTCGGCACTCAGCGGGCGCACGGATTTGAGGCGCAGTGACGGGTCACTGGTGAGGATGATGATGCCGTTCTCATCGCTCACATAGGCTTCGAGGCGGGCGCGTTGCCAACGTTCTTCAAGGGCTTCGAGGCGAACCTTGATCACCGCGACGCCAATGATTTTGCCTTGTTCCTCAAGGCCATGAGCCAAGTAGTAACCCGGCTCGCCATTGGTGCTGCCAATGCCGTAGAACCGGCCTGGCTGGCCGCGTACAGCGTCTTGAAAGTAGGCGCGAAAGGACAGGTCTTCGCCCAGGTAACTGTCCGCATCGCGCCAATTACTGGTGGCCATGACTCGGCCTGTGGTGTCGAGTACGTAAATGGCTCGGCTGCGGCTTCGGCGGTTGAGGCCTTCCAGGTATTGATTGACGGCGGTGCGATTTGTGGCGGTTGGGTCGGCCAGCAATTGTGAAACGCTGGATTCCAGCTCAAGCAGGCTGGGCAGGTAGGTGTATTTGCCGAGTTCACTCTCGACGGTGCGGGCGTGCAGTTCCAGTTGGCGTTCGCCGTTCTCACTGAGGGCGCGAATACCCACGTGCTCGCTGATGCGATAGCCCGCATAGCCCAACCCGACGGTTAGCAGGATGATCAGGGGCGGCAGGAGCAAATGGCGAAGCAGTCGAGGTTTCACGGCAAGTGAGGGCGGGGCACCGCGATAAAGAGTGGGGTCGCATTTCATCACAGATGCCTTGGGTCAACCACTGCGCTGTGTTGTCGGGTGTATTCCCGGCAGTCAGACGAATCAGGTGGCTTTACTGCGGGAGCTGGCTGGCCAGCTCCCGCAGGAACGGTTTTAAGCGTTGAATGGCTTAATGTTGCAGGATCTTGGCGAGGAATTGCTGTGCACGCTCGGAGCGAGCGTTAACGTCACCGAAGAACTCTTCTTTCTGACAGTCTTCAATGATCTGGCCCTGATCCATGAAGATCACGCGGTCGGCCACTTTGCGGGCAAAGCCCATTTCGTGGGTCACGCACATCATGGTCATGCCTTCGTGGGCCAGTTGCACCATCACGTCCAGCACTTCGTTGACCATTTCCGGGTCGAGCGCCGAGGTGGGTTCGTCAAACAGCATCACAATCGGGTCCATCGCCAGGGCACGGGCAATCGCCACACGTTGCTGCTGACCGCCCGAGAGCTGGCCCGGGTGTTTGTGGGCGTGAGCCGACAAGCCGACACGCTCCAGCAGTTCGAGGCCTTTTTTGGTGGCTTCAGCCTTGCTGCGGCCCAACACCTTGATCTGCGCGATGGTCAGGTTTTCGGTGATGGTCAAGTGCGGGAACAATTCGAAGTGCTGAAACACCATGCCAACGCGCGAACGCAGTTTCGGCAGGTTGGTCTTCGGGTCGGCGATGGACGTGCCGTCAACCACGATGTCGCCCTTCTGAAACGGTTCCAGTGCGTTGACACACTTGATCAGGGTCGATTTGCCCGAACCTGACGGCCCGCAAACCACGATCACTTCGCCTTTTTTGACTTCAGTACTGCAGTCGGTCAGTACCTGAAAGTCCCCGTACCACTTGTTGATGTTCTTGATCGAGATCATACGGCAAACCTTTTTTGCAGACGCTTGACCAGCAGCGAGGCGGAAAAGCTGATGATGAAATACACCAGACCGGCGAAGATCAGGAATTCGTTGGAGCGGCCGATGATATCGCCACTGGAGCGCGAGGCATTGAGGAAGTCAACCAGCCCTACGGTGTAAACCAATGAGGTGTCTTGAAACAGGATGATGCTCTGCTGCAGCAGCAGCGGCGTCATTTTGCGGAACGCCTGCGGCAAAATGATCATGCGCATGGCCTGCCCATAGGTCATGCCCAAGGCTTTGGCAGCGCCCATCTGGCCTTTGGGTATGGCCTGTACCCCGGCCCGCACAATTTCACAGAAATACGCGGCTTCGAACATGACGAAGGCCACCAGGCATGATTCGAAAGCCCCGATGGGGGTGTCTTTGCCGGTGATCCAGCGCAGCACGAACGGCACAGCCAGGTAGAACCAGGTAATCACCAGCAGCAACGGGATCGAGCGGAAGTAGTTAACGTAGGCACCGGCCAGGTTGGACATCCACTTGCTGGACGACAAACGCATCAGGGCCAGCACGGTCCCGAGGGCCACACCACCGACCACGCCCATCACCATCAGCTTCAGGGTCATGATCATGCCGTTCCACAAGCCCGGCAGGGCGGGAACAATACCGCTGAAATCGAAGAAGTCCATTATTTGCCCCCCAGTGACATCAGGCCGGGCACTGCGACTTTCTTCTCGATCAAGCGCATCAGCAGCATCAGGCTCATGTTCAGGGTGAAGTAAATCAACGTAGCCAGGGTGAACGCTTCAAACAGGTTGGCGGAAAACTCGGCCGTCTGTTTGGTTTGTGCCAGCAGTTCCATCAAGCCGATCAACGAAGCCACGGACGAGTTCTTGAACACGTTGAGGAATTCGGAGGTGAGGGGTGGAATGATGATGCGATAGGCTTGGGGCAGCAGCACGTTCCAGTAGATCTGCGGCAGGCTGAAGCCCATGGCGCGGGCAGCTGCTTCCTGGCCGCGCGGCAACGCTTCGATACCGGTACGCACTTGTTCGCACACACGAGCGGCGGTAAACAGGCCCAGGCACACGACAACACTCAGGTAGGCCGAGGTCGTCGGGTTAAGGTCTTGTTTGTACCAATCCTGCAGGTCTTGAGGCAGCAGATCGGGTACCAGGAAGTACCACATGAACAGTTGTACCAGCAGAGGTACGTTACGGAAGATTTCCACGTAAACCGTAGCAATCCCCGCAATAAAACGATTCGGCAGGGTACGCATTACGCCTAACAGCGAACCCAGTATCAAGGCCACAATCCATGCGACGACAGCGATCGCGATGGTCCAGCCCAAACCTGCGATAAACCAGTCGAGATACGTCTCGCTGCCAACGCCGGTGGACTTGAAGAACACGCTCCAGTCCCAATTGTAATTCATGCAGGGTCTCCCCTCGGATGGGTCTATAAACAAGCACTTGCTTCAGGGAATCCGTTCTCGCCGGACGCGATCGTCAGGCACACGCTCCCCGCTCGACTACCAGCGGGTCGAGTGCTCTCTTATGCAATTAAGAAGCTAGTACAGCAGGTCAACACAGCGTGTGAGTGCGCAGATGCCCACTCACGCGCCGGGGTGTTCAGCAATCAGGCAGCGGGTTTTTCTTCTGGCGCTGGTTTGTCATTCGGGTTGGCAATCAGCTCTTTAAGCTCTTTGCTCATCGGGAAGCCGAGGTTCAAATTTTTAGGTGGGATAGGGGACTGGAACCATTTGGCGTAGGATTTCTCGACGTCACCCGACTTGTAGTAGGCAACGATGGCATCGTCCACGGCTTTTTTGAACTCAGGGTCACCTTTGCGCACCATGCAGCCATAGATCTCGTAAGACTGTGGCGTGCCGGTAACGGCCCAATCACCTGGTTTCTTGGCCTTGGCCATTTCGCCTGCCAGCAAGGCGTCGTCCATCATGAACGCGACAGCACGGCCCGACTCAAGCATGTTGAACGCTTCGCCGTGGTCTTTTGCGGAGATCACGTTCATGCCCATCTGCTTGTCGGCGTTCATCGCCTTCAGAATGCGCTCGGAAGTGGTGCCGGCCGTGGTCACGACGTTTTTGCCCTTCAGGTCAGCGAAGTCCTTGTAAGACGAGTCCTTTTTGGACAGCAGGCGGGTACCGATTTCGAAGATGCCGACCGAGAAATCGACTTGCTGGGCGCGTTCGGCGTTGTTGGTGGTGGAACCACACTCAACGTCAACGGTGCCGTTTTGCACCAGCGGGATACGTGTCTGGGAGGTAACCAGGTTGTACTTGACCTTAAGCTCCGGCATATCGAGTTGCTTTTTCAGCCCCTCAACGATTGCCAGTTGTACATCGTGCGAGTAGCCAACCGGTTTGCCGGAAGCATCTGCAATGTAAGAGAACGGAATAGAGGAGTCACGATGCCCAAGGGTGATGGTGCCGGATTCTTTGATTTTCTTCAGTGTGCCGGTGAGTTCGGCTGCGAAAACTGGAGTGCTAATCAGAGCGGCAGCAATCGCTGCGGCCAACATTTGCGGAACGATACGCATCAGTATTTCCTCGACATTGTTTTTTTTATTGAACCCGTTAGCGGGCCCTTTATGTACTTCGAATGGTTGAGCATTCGGCCCTGAGTGTAGAGCATGAGCCGTGCCATACTTGGTATTTATTGGTAAGTGTATGAATTATAAGGGGATTATGTGTTTATTCGGTTGTTTAAATCCAGGCCGATGCCCGGAAAGCCGAATCATTAAAGGGCAGGCGTTCGGAAAACCGAATAGGTTTGGTGCATAGGAAGTGGTTGTAGGATCCGGCAAGCCGGTTCCTACAACTGATGGGGCGGGGTCTTAAATTGCTATAGGCGTGTTATCAGGCTGCTTCAACGCGGTGTTTCAGGTTGAGGCTGGTCATGTAACGGCCCAGATGCTCTTGCTCTTGCGCGGTGGTGAACAGGCCCAGTTTGGTCCGTCGCCACAGGATGTCCTGTGCATCGAGCGCCCATTCTTGACGACACAGGTAGTCGACCTCGCGGCTGTAGAGACCACTGCCGATGTGTTCGCCCATGTCGGTAAGGCTCTGCATGCCCTCTAGCAGGTGCCACGAGCGGCTCCCGTAGGTAATCGCCCAGCGTTTGGCAATGGCAGCGTCCAGCCAGCTGTGCTTGCTGACCAGGGCCGCGCTCAGGGCTTGCGGAGTTGTCATGCCTTCACCGCCCGGCAACGTGGCGTTGGCGGTCCAGCTCGGCTTGAGCTGAGTGAAGTAAGGCGTCAGTTCGGCCATGGCCGACTCGGCCAGTTTACGGTAGGTGGTCAGTTTGCCACCAAAGACAGAGAGCAGCGGTGCTTCACCTGGTGTGCCGGACAAGGCCAGGGTGTAGTCACGCGTCACGGCCGAAGGGTTATCGGATTCGTCATTGCACAGCGGTCGCACGCCGGAGTAGGTGCGCAGAATATCGCTACGGCTCACCTGCTGTTTGAAGTGCGAATTGACCACCTTGAGCAGGTAATCGGTTTCCTCTTCGGTGATGCTGACTTTGGCCGGATCGCCTGTGTATTCACGGTCAGTGGTGCCGATGATGGTGAATTGGTCCATGTAGGGGATGGTGAATACGATGCGTTGGTCTTCGTTCTGCAGGATGAACGCGTTGGGTGCGTCATACAGCTTGGGCACGATCAGGTGGCTGCCCTGGATCAGGCGAATACCATAGGGCGAGTCCATTTTCAGATCGTCTTTAATGAACTTGGCAACCCAAGGGCCTGCCGCATTGACCAGCGCTTTGCTGCGAATCGAAAACAGGCTGCCGTCAGCGCGCTCCAGGTTCAATTCCCACATGCCTTTGTCACGCCGTGCGCTCACGCAGCGGGTTTGGGTATGCACGTGTGCACCTTTTTCGCGTGCGGCCATGGCATTGAGCACCACAAGCCGGGCATCGTCGACCCAGCAATCCGAGTATTCGAAGCCTTTGGTGATTTCAGCTTTGAGTGGGCTTGTGGCATCGAATTTCAGGCTGGTCGACCCGGCGAGCTTTTCGCGTTTGCCCAAGTGGTCATACAGGAAAAGGCCCGCACGAATCATCCAGGCAGGGCGCAGATGCGGACGGTGGGGCAGTACAAAGCGCATGGGTTTGACGATATGAGGAGCCTTGGCCAGCAGCACTTCACGTTCAGCAAGGGCCTCGCGCACCAGCCGGAACTCGTAGTGTTCGAGGTAGCGCAGCCCGCCGTGAATCAGCTTGCTGCTGGCTGAGGAAGTGTGGCTAGCCAGGTCGTCCTTTTCGCAAAGGAACACAGACAGGCCTCGGCCGGCAGCGTCTGCCGCGATCCCGACACCGTTGATCCCGCCGCCAATAACGGCAACGTCGTAAACCTCAGCGAGCGGAGTGGCAGGCAAGGGGATGTGCGACATGGAAGAGCCTCGCGTTCTTTACGCATATTTGAATTCGAACATTAATGTTCATTTTCGAAAATACTAGCGGATAACTGCGGGCACAACCAGCACCATTCGATTGAAAAAACTGATCGAAGAGGGCTTAAAGGAATAATTTCGAACTTTTTCGAGTGCGTCTCTGATGATTCAGAGGGAGCAGGTATTTCGGATTTACTAATAAATCGCTGAAAAGAGTGCTCCCACAGGGTTCTGGTAGGCGCTGCTTAAACCACTTCCACGCGGATCTTGTGTTGAGCGAGCAGTTGAGCAAGCTCCGGCACGGGGAGTTGGTCTGTCACCAGGCAATCAATCAAGCTGATCGGGCCCAGACGAACCATTGCGTTGCGGCCAAATTTGCTGGAGTCGGCGGCGAGTATGGTTTGTCGGGCGTTAGCTATGATCGCCTGCGACACACGTACTTCTTGATAGTCGAAGTCCAGCAGGCTGCCGTCGGAGTCAATACCGCTGATGCCTACCAGCGCAAAATCGAACTTGAACTGGTTGATGAAGTCGACGCTGGCCTGGCCCACGATACCGCCATCACGGCGCACATTTCCGCCTGCGATCAAAACTTCAAAGTCGTCTTTGGCGCTAAGGATCGAGGCAACGTGCAGGTTGTTGGTGATGATTTTCAGATGACTGTGATTAAGCAGCGCCCGGGCAATCGACTCGGTAGTGGTGCCGATATTGATAAAGAGCGAGGCGTGGTCGGGAATCTGGGCGGCAATGGCTTCAGCAATGCGTCGTTTTTCATCGCGCATCTGGTCGGCGCGCATGGCATAGGCGGTGTTCTCAACGCTGGAGTCATAGGCGGCTCCACCGTGGTAGCGGCGCAACAGATCGGCCTCAGCCAACTGGTTGATGTCTCGGCGGATGGTCTGCGGGGTGACAACAAAAAGCTGCGCCATTTCCTCAATGCTGACATAGCCGCGTTCGCGAACCAGTTCGAGGATCTGCTGTTGGCGGGGGGGCAGATTCATGGGATTTCCTTTGGGCGGCCGAGCAAAATTCGCCCATGATGCCGCAGGAAAGCCTCGTCTGCTACTTGCAGGTGTTAGACGCGCGTTGCTACTGCGGGCCCGGGTGGGCACCGCAGCAGCCGTCAGGTGCGGCGCTTAGTTGCTTTCTTCGTGGGGTTCCCAGTCCCGCGTGCGGCTGACGGCTTTTTTCCAGCCTGCATAGAGCTTCTCCTTGGACGCTTCATCCAGAGTGGCCTCGAACTGGCGTTCGATGACCGCTTTGCCTCGCAGCTCGTCCAGGCTGCTCCAGAAACCGCAAGCCAGACCTGCCAGGTAGGCTGCACCCAAGGCGGTGGTTTCACGCATTTGTGGGCGTTCAACCGAGGTGCCGAGGATGTCTGCCTGGAACTGCATCAGGAAGTTGTTGGCAACAGCGCCACCGTCAACGCGCAAAGCCTTGAGGCGCTCGCCGGAGTCTTGCTGCATGGCGTCCAGTACATCCCGGGTTTGGTAGGCGATGGATTCGAGTGCGGCGCGAATGATGTGGTCAACGCGCACGCCGCGTGTCAGGCCGAACAGCGCACCACGGGCGTAGGGGTCCCAATAGGGGGCACCCAGGCCGGTGAACGCGGGCACCAGGTACACACCGTTGCTGTCTTTGACCTTATTGGCAAAATATTCAGTGTCGTGAGCGTCGTTGATGATCTTCAGTTCATCACGCAGCCATTGCACGGTAGAACCGCCATTGAACACCGCGCCCTCAAGCGCATAAGCCACTTCCCCGCGCGGGCCGCACGCGATGGTGGTCAGCATGCCGTGGGTGGATTTCACGGCGTTGGTGCCCGTGTTCATCAGCAGGAAACAGCCGGTACCGTAGGTGTTTTTTGCCTGGCCCGGTTCTACACACATTTGGCCGAACAAGGCGGCTTGCTGGTCGCCCGCGATACCGCCGATGGCGATCCCGCTTTTCGTGCGGCCGTAGATTTCGGATGACGATTTCACTTCCGGCAGCATTTCACGCGGGATATCCAGAACATCCAGCATCTTGGCATCCCACTCCAGCGTGTGGATGTTGAACAGGAGGGTGCGCGAGGCATTGGTGTAGTCGGTGACATGGGTTTTACCGCCAGTAAACTTCCAGATCAGCCAGCTGTCGACGGTGCCAAAGAGCAGTTCGCCCTTTCGCGCTCGTTCTCGGCTGCCTTCGACGTGGTCGAGGATCCATTTCAATTTGGTGCCGGAGAAGTACGGGTCGGTGACCAGGCCAGTGGTATCGCTGATGTATTGCTCATGGCCGTCGCGTTTAAGCTGTTCGCAGATTTCGGTGCTGCGTCGGCACTGCCAGACAATGGCGTTGTAAATCGGGCGGCCGGTGATTTTGTCCCATACCACGGTCGTCTCGCGCTGATTGGTAATGCCAATGGCGGCGACCTGGTCGTGATGCAGGCCGGCTTGCGCGAGGGCCTCGACCATGACGGCGCTTTGGGTGGCGAAAATTTCCATCGGATCGTGTTCAACCCACCCGGCTTGCGGGTAGTGCTGTTGGAACTCGCGCTGTGCGGTGCACACGACATTGGCGTCACGGTCAAAGATGATCGCTCGCGAACTCGTCGTGCCTTGGTCCAGTGCAATGATGTAGTTCTTATTTTGAATGTCGGTCATGGGCTTGCCTTGCAGAATGAGGGAGTGGGCTCAGGGCGCGAGACAGTAACGGGCAGTGGTCTCGTGCGCCCTGCTTCAAAAGTCGGTATCAGGAGGCCTGGGTTTTCACTTCAGCACTGGTTTGAGCTTGCGTCGTCGCGGGCTCGAGATCAGGCAAGTGGCGGGCAAGCAACCCGCGATAGATACCTGCGCCGAGGCAGGCCCCCACGATAGGGGCAAAAATCGGGATCAGAAAGTAGGGAATATCCCGCGCGCCGGTCATTGACACCTCACCCCAACCGGCGAAGAACGTCATCAGTTTAGGCCCGAAATCACGCGCCGGGTTCATCGCAAAGCCTGTGAGTGGGCCCATTGAGCTACCAATTACGGCGATCAGCAAGCCAATTAATAACGGGGCCAAAGCACCGCGAGGTAAACCGTTCTTGTCGTCAGTCAGTGCCATGATCACGCCCATCAGAATCGCCGTGATCACGACTTCAACCAAGAAGGCTTGCAATGTCGACAGCGAAGGATGGGGGTAAGTGGAGAAGACTGACGCCAGTTCCAGGCTGGCTTCACTTCCACGAACCATCGCGTGGGCTTGTTCGTAATCGAAAAACAGATTGCTGTACAGCGTGTAGACCAGTGCAGCGGCACAAAAGGCTCCCGCGACCTGGGCGAGGATATAAAACGGCAGTTTGCGCTTATCGAAATCAGTGAACAGGCAGAGCGCGATACTGACAGCTGGGTTCAGGTGGGCACCCGACACGCCAGCCGTCAGGTAGATCGCCATGCTGACGCCAATGCCCCAGATGATGCTGATTTCCCATAAACCAAAGCTGGCACCCGCGACCTTGAGCGCCGCGACGCAACCTGTTCCAAAGAAGATCAATAAGGCAGTGCCGAGGAACTCGGCCATACACTGCCCTGAAAGCGTGGGGTGCTGCGATGCAGTCGTCATTTTAAACCTCGTTTTTGTTGTTTTTTTGACGTCTTAAGTCAGGGAGTCGTGGAGAGAGCCAAAAGCCGGGTGGTCTAAGCCCGAGTCTTTTCATAGGCGAGTAAGGGTGTTCATGTTGTGAGTAGATATATTCAAATTCGAAAAATATAGACAAGAAACACGGCTGTCAAAGGTCGAAAGTGAACGGGCATTCATATTCTGACTTTCAAGCGGGGGGTTGGTACTTATTTTTCTGTAAGTAAAAACTACAATTTGGTAGGTTTGAGTGTATCGATTCAGCGCCATTCGCGGCTGAAACACCTGTGCTAGCGCCTTTTTGTTACCTGTTGACCTAGAATTGGCCGTTGGTTTTTTCTCATCCACGTCGAGACTGGAGTTGCCATGACGCCTGCATTAGACCTTTTGAAAAAAGTTCGCGCCGAACACCGAGTACACAGCTATGAACATGACCCAAAAGCTGCGTCGTATGGTTTAGAGGCGGCAGAAAAGCTGGGTCTGGAGACGGCTCAGGTGTTCAAGACGCTGGTGGCGAGCAGTGAGAAGGGCGAATTATTGGTCGCAGTCGTACCGGTCGTCGGAAGTCTTGACCTGAAAGGGCTGGCGCAGGCAGCGGGCGTAAAAAAAGCTGAAATGGCAGATCCGGCAGCTGCGCAACGTTCAACGGGTTATTTATTGGGTGGGATCAGTCCGCTGGGGCAAAAGAAGCGGCTCCGTACCTTTATTGACCAGAGTGCGCAGGGATTTTCCACGATCTTTGTCAGCGCGGGCCGTAGGGGCCTGGAGGTGGAGTTGTCACCTGCGGTACTGGCAGAGCACACGCAGGCGACATTTGCAGAGATAGGCAGAGTTCAGGTTTAAAGGGGTGCCGCCGCACTGGCGGCGGCAACAGGTTCAACGTTTTCAATGGCCGGTGCTAAACCGTCTTACACCAGGCTCCGTGTGGGAAATTTGCGCGGCAGTGCTGCCGCTGGCGTGGAACATGACCAGATGCTCGGCGGCTACGCGAATACCAACGTCTGTGCCGGGCTGGTGATCGGCATGGCTCGGGAAAATCGATTCCAACTGGCTGCCAGTGGGCAGTTGCAGGCGGTACAGGGTGGACGCGCCGAGGAAGGTTTTGCCGATGATCCGGGCTTTCAAATCGCTGTCCGGTGCGTAGACGATATCGTCCGGGCGCAGCAAGACATCCACGGCACCGCCGGTTGGCCAGGTATAGGCTCGGTTTCCACGCAAAATGCCTAGCTCGGTTTGAACCGATTCAGGGCTCAGCAACTGGCCGCGAATGAAATATCCCTGGCCGATGAAGCTCGCTACGAATGGCGTCAGCGGTTCATGGTAGAGGTTGTAGGGCGTATCCCATTGCTCAAGACGGCCTTCTTTGAACACGCCAACATGATCGCTGACAGCGAAGGCTTCTTCTTGGTCGTGCGTCACTAAAATCGCGCTGGTACCGCGGGCTTTCAGGATATCCCGCACTTCATGGCTGAGCTTGCGCCGCAGCTCGCCATCGAGGTTGGAAAAAGGTTCGTCCAGCAAGAGCAGTTGTGGCTCTGGCGCGAGGGCGCGAGCCAATGCAACACGTTGTTGCTGCCCCCCGGATAGCTCGTGGGGGAAGCGTTTGCCCAGGTTCTTGAGGTTGACCAGTTCAAGCAACTCTTCGGTCACGCGCTCTTTGTTCGGGTGCTTGCGAATGCCAAACGCGATGTTGTCAGCCACGCTCAGGTGCGGAAAAAGAGCGTAGTCCTGAAACACCATGCCGATACGACGTTTCTCAGGCGCCAAGGTGAATCCGGCGCTGGAGATGGTTTCTCCTGCCAGTTGGATTTCACCCTGATGCACGGGTTCAAACCCGGCAATGGCGCGCAGCGTGGTGGTTTTACCGCACCCTGAGGAGCCCAGCAAACAACCAATATCGCCGGCATTGAGGTGCAGGTTAAGGTTTTGCACCACGCTCTGGCCTTGGTAACCACAGGCCAGGTCGCGCAGGTTGAGCAATAGCGGCTGACTCATGCTGGCTGGTACGCAGGCTGAACAAGTAACTCAAGCAGCGCTTTTTGCGCGTGCAGGCGGTTCTCGGCTTGGTCCCAGGCCACGGAGCGCGTGTCGTCCAGCAGGTCCAGGCTGATTTCTTCGCCACGGTGAGCTGGCAGGCAGTGCATGAACAGCACGTCATCGGCCGCCAAGTCGAGCAGGGCGCGGTTGACTTGATAAGGCGCAAACAGCTTCAGGCGTTTGTCCGTTTCTTCTTCCTGGCCCATGGAGGTCCAGACATCGGTGCTCACCAGATGCGCACCGTGTACGGCTTCGCGCGGGTCACGCATGATGCTCACGCGATCGCCGGCCAGGGCTACGAACTCGGCATTGGGCTCGTAGCCTTCCGGGCAGGCCACGCGCAGTTGGAAGTCAAACTGGATCGCTGCTTCTATATAGCTATTACACATGTTGTTGCCATCGCCGATCCAGGCCACGGTTTTACCTTTGATCGAACCGCGGTGTTCAAGGAAGGTCTGCATGTCGGCCAGCAGTTGGCAAGGGTGAAGATCGTCTGAAAGGCCATTGATCACGGGAACACGGGAGTTTGCCGCGAACTCGGTCAATGTGCTGTGGGCGAAGGTACGAATCATCACCGCATCCAGCATGCTCGACATCACAATCGCACTGTCTGCAATAGGTTCGCCACGGCCCAGTTGGGTGTCGCGTGTGGACAGGAAGATGGCCTGGCCGCCCAGTTGGATCATGCCGGCTTCAAATGAGAGCCGGGTGCGGGTCGATGATTTTTCGAAAATCATGCCCAGCACGCGGTTTTTCAAGGGTTCGAAGAGAACGCCGCGTTTACGCAGGTCTTTTAGCTCGATACCGCGACGAATCACGCTGACTAGCTCTTGGGGCGTGCAATCCATCAGGGAGAGAAAGTGCCTTGCGCTCATCATTAACTACCTTTTTTGCAACGATCGCAGAGACTCAAAGCCGGTTTATTTCGAAAAACGGGTGAGACCTGCGGCGAAAGCCGCACGGGGCGACGAAATAGGGGAAGGCGCGATCTTATAAGCAAATGTCGCGTCTTGCCAATCAGGGTATGTGTTCAATAGGTCGAGCAAAACGTGCGTTGTGGTGCCTGTTTGCTTCACCTTAGCTGGCTATTTGTACACTGCCCTTACACTGCTTGGCAATTGCGAGGTGGATGGCTACCCGCTGGCCATGTTTTTCAGGGGCTCTGCTACAGCGCTCACCCGGGGTTTTAAAAGGACGGGCAAAGACCATTGTCTATCGGGGAGACCGAGCGTCGCGCTCGGCTTTCCGTTACAATATGCCACCGTGCCGACAACTGAGTCGGAAAGTTCAGCCGAGGTGCTCCATGGATATCATCGAAACTATTAAAGATCAGATTGCTAACAACACCATTCTGCTCTACATGAAAGGCTCTCCGAATGCCCCGCAGTGCGGTTTTTCGTCGAAAGCTGCCCAGGCCGTGATGGGCTGTGGTGAGAAGTTCGCTTACGTGGACATCCTTCAGAACCCTGAGATTCGAGCCAATCTGCCTAAATACGCAAACTGGCCAACGTTCCCGCAATTGTGGGTCGCGGGTGAGTTGGTAGGCGGCAGTGACATCATGGCTGAGATGTTTGCAGACGGTTCCTTGCAGACGCTGATCAAAGAAGCGGCTGCAAAGGCTGCTGAAAAAGCCTAAGTGGCTGTTGGTGCGATGACGTGCGTTGTAACGTGATCATGCAATAAAAAGCCCTGCCTGATTAATCAGGCAGGGCTTTTTTAGTGGGGACGGTTACTCACCCATTTGAGATTGCAGGTAATTCTCAATACCTATTTTATCGATCAGGCCCAACTGTGTTTCCAGCCAATCGATATGTTCTTCTTCCGATTCCAGAATATCTTCCAGAAGTTCACGGCTACCAAAGTCTGCGATAACTTCGCAGTGAGCAATCGCTGCCTTGAGATCAGCGTGGCCTGTCTTCTCGATGCGCAGGTCGCACTCGAGCATTTCTTTGGTGTGCTCGCCGATGTGCAGCTTGCCCAAGTCCTGCACGTTTGGCAGGCCCTCCAGGAACAGGATGCGTTTGATCAGCTTGTCCGCGTGTTTCATTTCGTCGATGGATTCGTTGTATTCGTGCTTGCCTAACTTTTCCAGGCCCCAATCCTGATACATGCGTGCATGCAGAAAGTATTGGTTGATCGCAACCAGCTCGTTACCGAGGATTTTGTTGAGGTGCTGGATGACTGAAATGTCGCCTTTCATCGCGAGGGCCTGCCTTAGTTAACCGTATATAAGGCAGAGTTTGAGCTGCGTACTAGAGACTGTCAAACCTAAGTATTTGAATAATAAATGAAAATTAATCGGAATAAGAATGTTTGTGTTCCGCGTCTTGGCCCTAAGTACTTGAATTTTTGGCATAAAAAAACCGGACATTAAGTCCGGTTCATTGAAATAGGTTAATTACACAGCAGTAAATTCAGTTGTAAAACCCATCGCTGCCTGGCTGGCTTGCAAGGAACTGAGGGTTTCGCGAACCACCTGCTTGGCCAAGCAAGCACATTTGCCGCATTGGCTGGCAACCCCGGTCGCTTCACGCACTTCACGGTAGCTGCAGCAACCTTCGTAGATTGCATCGCGGATTTTTCCGTCAGTGACGCCGGTGCATAGGCAAACGTACATAAATAAGAACCATCGCTGGTTGGATTCAATAAAACAGATCTTAATGTTAACGAGAATGATTGTCAAAGTGCATTAGGTCTCGGTTAACGCTCTATTCAGTTTATGCAGACGAACGGTCTTGGTGTCTCATTTGTCGGTGGGTGAAAAAGGGCTAAGGGCGGTTCCGATGAGCGGTGTATGATGGTGGGTCAATTTCACCCGGGAACTGGCCAGATTCCGCTGTTTCACGACAGCAGCCAAGCCTGATCCCGTTTTTCACGTTGCACCCAGGAGATATCCAATGAGCGTTCTCGTAGGTAAACAAGCGCCTGACTTCACCGTCGCAGCCGTCCTCGGCACTGGCGAAATCGTTGACAGCTTCTCGTTGTCCAGCGCAATCAAGGGTAAATACGGTCTGGTGTTTTTCTATCCATTGGACTTCACCTTCGTTTGCCCGTCTGAGCTGATTGCTCTGGATCACCGCATTCCTGAGTTCCAAGCGCGTAATGTTGAAGTGGTTGCAGTCTCTATTGACTCCCATTTCACTCACAACGCATGGCGCAACACGCCCGTGAACAATGGCGGCATCGGCCAGGTGAAATACACCATGGCGGCCGACATCAATCACGCCATCTGCAAAGCCTACGACGTTGAAACGGAAGGCGGCGTTGCATTGCGTGGCGCTTTCCTTATCGATGACAAGGGCGTTGTACGCTCCCAGATCGTTAACGACCTGCCGCTGGGCCGTAACATGGACGAGCTGCTGCGTCTGGTTGACGCTCTGCAATTCCATGAAGAGCACGGCGAAGTGTGCCCTGCCAACTGGAAGAAAGGCGACAAAGGCATGACCGCTTCCACGGAAGGCGTTGCGGCTTACCTGACTGAGAATGCCGGCAAGCTGTAAGCTTTCTGGTGGTCAAAAAAAACCGGACCCAGTGTCCGGTTTTTTTAGGTGCGGTGGTCAGCGGAAACGACGTGATCAGTCGTTAAAGTCTTTCCAGCCACCCATTTGTTTCCAGCTGTTGACGATGCCACAGAACAGCTCAGCGGTTTTTTCGGTGTCGTAACGCGCCGAGTGCGCCTCACGGCCGTCAAAATCGATATCAGCTGCTTGGCACGCTTTGGCCAGGACTGTTTGGCCATACGCCAGGCCCGCGAGGGTGGCGGTATCAAAGCTCGAGAACGGGTGAAACGGGTTGCGTTTCATGTCCAGGCGCGCCACAGCCGCATTAAGAAAGCCCAAGTCGAAGCTGCTGTTGTGGCCCACCAGAATGGCGCGCTTGCAGCCATTGGCTTTCAAGGCTTTACGAACGCCTCGGAAAATATCGGTCAGGGCTGTTTCTTCGCTCACCGCCATACGCAATGGATGATCCAGCTTGATGCCGGTGAACTCCAGCGCTGCGGCCTCGACATTAGCCCCTTCAAACGGCTCAACGCGGTGGAAATAGGTGTGTTCAGGAAACACGAAACCTCTTTCATCCATACCGATTGTGACCGCTGCAATTTCCAGTAGGGCATCGGTCGCGCTGTTAAAGCCCCCGGTTTCAACGTCGATGACGACTGGCAGATAGCCGCGAAAGCGTTCCGCCATCGGATGGCGTGAGCCGCCGCTTTGGCTGCCTTCGTGTTCGTCATCGTAATGGTCGTCACTCACAGTTGTTTCTCCAGCAGGCGCCAGCGCAGTTTTTCACCGGCGCGCAGCGGAATTACGGTCAGCTCGCCGAACGGCAGGCTGCTCGGGGCGGTCCACTCCTCGCGAACCAGGGTGATGTGTTCGGTGCTCGGTGCCAGGCCGTAGAAGCGCGGGCCGTTCAAGCTGGCAAAGGCTTCCAGTTTGTCCAGCGCATTGCGCTGTTCAAAGGCTTCGGCATACATCTCAATGGCGGCGTAAGCGGTGTAGCAACCGGCACAGCCACACGCAGCTTCTTTGGCGTGTTGGGCGTGGGGGGCTGAGTCTGTGCCCAGGAAGAATTTTTCGCTGCCGCTGGTGGCCGCATCCAGCAGGGCTTCCTGATGGGTGTTGCGCTTGAGAATCGGCAAGCAATAGAAGTGCGGGCGAATACCACCAACCAGCATGTGGTTACGGTTGTAAAGCAAGTGATGAACCGTAATGGTAGCGGCCACGTTAGCTGGGGATTCATTGACGAACTGAACAGCGTTTGACGTGGTGATGTGCTCGAAAACGACTTTTAGTGCCGGGAAGCGTTCGACCACGCGACGCAGGTGTTCGTCGATGAACATTTTCTCGCGATCAAAGACATCCACATCGGCGCGGGTGACTTCACCGTGTATCAGCAGCGGCATGCCGACTTCGGCCATTGTTTCAAGGACCGGAAAGATGGCATCAATACTGGTCACACCAGAGTCGGAGTTGGTCGTTGCACCCGCCGGATAGAGCTTGGCCGCATGGACGTAGCCGGTGGCCTTGGCTGTACGAATGTCTTCGGGCTGGGTTCGGTCAGTGAGGTACAGCACCATCAGCGGCTCGAAACGGCTACCGGCAGGGCGAGCAGCCAGAATACGCTGGCGATAGGCGTCGGCTTCGGCAGCATTGCGTACCGGAGGTACCAGGTTGGGCATGATAATGGCGCGGCCAAAAGTACGCGCAACATCCGCGACAGTATGAGGCAGCACGGCACCATCGCGAAGATGTATGTGCCAGTCGTCGGGGCGCAGCAGGGTCAGGCGGTCGGACATTGTGGGTTCCAGGCGGGTCAAACTGATGCGAATGCTACCGGAAAAGACTCTGTCAGGCACTCGCTATCAAGTTTTGTAGCCGCTAACCGATACAGGCAGTGTCTGCGCTCGTTTCCATATGGTTACGATGCTGAACCCTGACCGCACTTGCTTTTGTGGGCGGCCTGAACGGATTCGGCAACAGACCGGGGTATGCCGTAACCGGTGGACTGTTTATTTGCGGAACAAGTTTGTGGAGTCTTCCGTGCGCCAGCACTCTTTCATCCTGCTCAGTCTGTTTGTCAGCCTTCCGGCGATGGCAATGACTTTCCAGACGCGTCTGGAGAATATTGAGTGGAAAATAGAAGGCGACAAGTTCGAGTGCCGTCTGATCCAGCCGATTGCCAATTTCGGCTCCGGGGTCTTTGTGCGACGAGCAGGGGAGCAGGCTGTTTTTCGGCTGGACAGTTACCATTCAATGTTAACAGAAGGGTCTGCCACACTGCTGGCTGCAGCCGCGCCTTGGCAACCGGGTCGGGCCGACATTGATTTGGGAACGGTGCGAATTGGTCGCGGTCATGTCCTCTTCAGTAGCTCTCAAGCCCAGGCCGGCAGTCTGTTTCGAGGTTTACTTGAAGGGCGTAGCCCGTTGGTCAGGCATTATTCCCCTTCCGGCAGGTTGTCGGAGGTTCGTTTGTTACCGGTCAGGTTTCGACAAGCCTATGACGAATACTCAGCCTGCACCGCCAAGTTGTTGCCCAAGAACTTTGACCAGGTACGACACAGTCAAATAGGTTTTCCGGGGGGCGGTATTGAGCTTGATGACAAGGCGCGAATTAATTTGAAGGTGATGCTGGATTATTTGAAGGTTGACCCTTCAGTCAACCACGTCATGCTGGATGGCTATTCGGACAATGCGGGTAATCGGTTGACCAATCGTGATTTGTCGCGGCGTCGGGCTTTGGCCGTCATGACTTACCTTCAGGAGAATGGCCTTAAGGAGTCGCAGATCACGATGCGTTTCCACGGTGAGCAATACCCATTGGTCCCTAACACCAGTGCGGCCAACAGGGCGAAAAATCGACGAGTCAGTGTCAGGCTGGAGCGCATGGCTGAGCCTGAAAAAGTTGAGCCGGCGGTGCGGCCCACTCTGCCTACGAGTGTTTCCTGATGTGACACAGTGAGTCGCCTTGCTGAAACTTACTGTCGCCTGGCCGACTTAAGGTGTCGCGCCTCTGTAATTTCATGTGCGTGAGCGGTAGACTGTTCGGCTTTTCGAACAACCCGTGGAGTGATGGCATGGCGGACGTAAACAAGGTCGTTCTGGCTTATTCGGGCGGCCTGGACACTTCGGTGATCCTCAAGTGGCTGCAGGATACTTATAACTGTGAAGTCGTAACTTTTACCGCTGACCTGGGTCAGGGTGAAGAAGTCGAGCCTGCACGCGCCAAGGCGCAAGCCATGGGCGTCAAGGAAATCTACATTGATGACCTGCGCGAAGAGTTTGTTCGAGACTTCGTGTTCCCGATGTTCCGCGCCAACACTGTTTACGAAGGCGAGTACCTGCTGGGTACTTCCATTGCTCGTCCGCTGATTGCCAAGCGCCTGATCGAAATTGCCAACGAAACGGGCGCAGACGCCATTTCTCATGGTGCGACCGGCAAAGGCAATGACCAGGTTCGTTTTGAGTTGGGTGCTTACGCGTTGAAACCAGGCGTGAAAGTGATTGCCCCTTGGCGTGAGTGGGACTTGCTGTCGCGTGAAAAACTGATGGATTACGCTGAAAAGCATGCCATCCCGATTGAGCGTCACGGCAAGAAAAAATCGCCGTACTCGATGGATGCCAACTTGCTGCACATCTCCTACGAGGGCGGTGTGCTGGAAGATACCTGGACCGAGCACGAAGAAGACATGTGGCGTTGGACCAAGTCGCCAGAAGACGCGCCTAACACGCCGACCTATCTGGAGTTGACCTACCGTAATGGCGACATCGTTGCCTTGGACGGCGTTGAAATGACTCCAGCAACGGTTCTGGCAACACTGAACCGTATTGGCGGCGAGAACGGCATCGGTCGTCTTGACATCGTTGAGAACCGTTATGTTGGCATGAAGTCCCGCGGCTGCTATGAGACGCCAGGCGGCACGATCATGCTACGTGCTCACCGTGCCATTGAATCGATCACTCTGGACCGCGAAGTCGCTCACTTGAAAGATGAGTTGATGCCCAAGTATGCCAGTCTGATCTACACGGGCTACTGGTGGAGCCCAGAGCGTTTGATGTTGCAACAAATGATCGACGCATCCCAAGCTCATGTGAACGGTGTGGTTCGTCTCAAGCTCTACAAAGGCAATGTGATCGTGACGGGGCGTAAGTCTGATCAGTCGTTGTTTGACGCAAACATTGCTACCTTTGAAGAAGATGGCGGCGCTTACAACCAGGCCGACGCTGCTGGTTTCATTAAGTTGAATGCGTTGCGTATGCGGATCGCCGCAAACAAAGGCCGTAAGCTGTTCTGATAATGCAAGAAACAACGGGTTTGGCAGGTTAGCCACTTCCCTGATGATTCATTGCTGATATTCACCAGTCATGAATCTGGAGTCTGATCAAGACCCCCACACCCTGCGAGAGCCAAGCTTTCGCAGGGTTTTTTTATGTCTGAGGATCAGTAAGGCTAGGAGTTGTGCGAAATGTTCTCGATAGAAGGTCAGGTAAACCCACTGAGCTCACGCATGACTAATTGAGCATATTGAGCCACATTTCTAGCGCAGCTATATGATGTTGTAATGCGTCTAAGCTGCTTCTCTTTGAGTTGATTTAGGTGAAAGCCGTTTGATTGGCGTGGCTGAACGATGACAAGGCAATAACAGCCCCTCTTGTTTTTCTTGTGGGAGGGCATAAAAGTGCCTTGAAAAGGTTGGGTTATGTTTACTTTTATGAAGGTGTACACAGGCACATTCAGGGTGAGCGCAGGGGGCGTAGCACCCGTTGTAGTATCAGGGCAGATACGTTAACTAACTATTGGATTTGACTGGCGTAACCAATAGTTAGATAACTCAATACTGCAAGAAGTAGGGCGGCCATGGGGCCTGCAGTACCCGCATGAGAGGGGGCGCTGCACAGAGTATCTCTGAGTTGTCATGTGTGATGGCCATCGCCGACTGTATTTTTTATAACTGCCTATACTCATAAGCTTGCGAAAACGTGTGATGATATCCATGAGGTCGTAGGGTGAGTCTTTAAAGATAAGAGAGTCTAAAGGCGGCAGGAATACGGTGCTGCTTTAGGGGGAAGTTACTGGTCTTTTGTAATGGGTGATATTAATTTAGTTGTGGTTTGTTTAACGGGTAGAGGCGCTAGGGTGAGTAATCGTGGTGCTGTGTTTTGATCTAAAGTAATGCTCTTAGTTCGTGGGTAGTCGTATGGTAGATGATGACGGTGGCATGTCCAAACAATGAGATTTTTTTAGGCGCAGAGGTCGAGCGCTTTTTTATTGGGCAGTCAATGTCGGGCTTGGTGTGTGTCAGTAATAACACGATATCATGCTCGTGGAATGCAGGCTTATGTTTACATGTCTTTTTTGAGTATGCCTGCAAGGCTTCCCTGAGGCTATTGCTCGGTGTTGTTTGTAATGATGAGTAGCTTAGGTCAATTAAATGAAAATTCCTTATCGGAGCGCTACCTGCTTCTAGTGAGTGCTGAAAAGGCGGGGTGGGCTTGATATAAGTCAGCCTGAATTCTTTTTGGGGTGATGAACCATGATCGCTGTGATTTTTTGGTAAAAAAATCAATTGCTTGGGGTGGTGCGTGCTGAGTCTGATGTAGGGTTTTGAAAATAATAAAGAATGCCTGGGTGTATGCTTTGCGGCGTTAAATATCAAGGCGGATTCCATCGGAGTGGTAGTGGAAGTTTGTCGGGGTTTCGGCTGAGATTGCTCTTTGGGGGCGGTGGTAGGGGAGTAAAGTGTTTTGTTGTTGAAGTTCAAAGTGATAAAAAAAAGAGTTACCAGGATGGAAGGAAAAACAATCAGGAACCAAACATATACGCCCTGATGTTCACTGTGGATATAGGGGAGTGATACCGCTGCGGATGCCTCGGTCAGCATGGAGAAAATGGCAATGACGGTAAGTGGGTCGCGGATTTTTAAATGGTGCGTTGTCATGATGGTGGCCTGTATTAAGTTCTAGTGATGTCTGATTTTATCTGTCTTGACGGTTACGTGGTGTGAGTGGGTGTCGGAGGTGTTGGTACTCAAATGCGTTGGCATAGTTATAAGCAAAAATGTGTGTTGGCTTACTTTAAATTTAGATGCGGTTTTTACGACTGCAAATATTTTTTTGACAAGTTTGTTTTGTGTTTTTCCAGAAGTGCACTGATTAATAGTCTGGTCTGTAGGGAGGGCGCGATTTAGCCTTGGGAATGTTCTTTAAGGTTCGATGGTTTTTTATTGGAAGTCATAGGCAGGTCAAAGTGCTGAAGGAATCGTGCACGCAAGGTGAACGTTTTTATGTCGAGCGATGGGTGTTGGTCGGATTAGTATGCGTGAAGGTGTCTTGAAGTAATTAATCGGAACATGCTTTGGAGATATCTTGTTTTTAGGGGGTTTCCGAATGCTTTGTAGGTCTCTTCTTTAAGTACGAATTGGTAATATTTTTCCCTGAAAAAAGAGTAGATTTTAGTGCTTCGAATTGTTGGTTGGCGAATCCAGAATTTGTTTTACCTTGAGTTGAAGGGGTTGTTTACCATTTTTTATCGTAAATATTTTATGAGGGAGTAGAGGTGAGAATACCTTCTGGTACAGGTTTTTTGTCTATGGAAAAAGTACTTCCAGCGTCCGTAAGTCGGCGCTATGAAGGTGTGGATGATTCTAGTGTGCCGCTACCACCTTTAGGGGTTGCATAGTTGAAAATGAAGGCGGGAAGAGTCAAGAAGGTGACGTCAAGATGTAAGAATTATGGTATTTGGCATGGATGATGAAGGATGAATGTGAGTCTTGCTCTAAACGTTTTGTGTGGGTCAGAGCATTGCCCTCTGAGGCTTTAAGGAGCGTATGCATGGCAATTGGAATGGTGTTTGAAGTTAAGCGCCGTCTTGGTAGTGATGTGGCGTACTCCGCTATGTTTGTGAGCAGGTACGCCAAAGGCCAATCTTAATGAGTGATTTATTTGTAGGCTAAGTCTCTACTGTCCGTAGGAAATGTCTTTGGTTGTGAGTGCTTGGGGGGGGCGCTATGCCCAGGGTCTTTTGACTAGGCTATTGTGCTGACTCTATAAAATTCGAACAGCGATAAATTGGAATTACCCATGAATAAAGTGCTGATCGTGGATGATCATCCTGTCATTCGTCTTGCTGTGCGTATGCTCATGGAACGCCATGGCTACGAGGTCATAGCAGAGACGGATAACGGAGTGGATGCTTTGCAGTTGGCGCGTGAGCACGCGCCAGATATTGTTATTCTCGATATTGGAATTCCTAAACTTGATGGACTTGAAGTTATTGCCAGGCTGTCAACACCTGCTGTTCCTATCAAGGTGTTGGTCTTGACCTCGCAAGCACCAGGGCATTTCTCCATGCGCTGTATGCAGGCCGGAGCTGCCGGGTATGTATGTAAACAACAGGATTTAACCGAGTTATTGAGTGCAATAAAAGCGGTGCTTTCAGGCTATAGCTATTTTCCAAATCAAGCACTGCACTCGGTACGCTCCAGCCTGGGTAATGCAAGTGAAGCGGATATGGTTAATCGCTTGTCAGGCCGTGAAATGATGGTGTTGCAGCAGTTGGCGAGAGGCAAAAGCAATAAGGAAATAGCCGACGGCATGTTTCTGAGCAATAAAACAGTGAGTACTTATAAAACTCGACTGTTATTAAAACTTAATGCTCGTTCGCTCGTTGATCTTATCGAGCTTGCTCAGCGTAATGGGTTGGTATAAGTAAAGGGCTGTGAGGGATTGAGTCCTCTAAGGCGTCTGGATGTAAAAGCCTCCGATTAAGGAGGCTTTTGAATAAAGCCAAATGTCAAAAATCGTAGGGTAAGTCTCGCAAATCTTTATCAAGCCGTTTTTTTTCCAGCATTTCATCAATGATACGGCGCTTGGAGAAATTGAGTTTAGCCACTACCACTGTCGGCTCAACGGGCTCGTCTTGATCGAGGGCGGGAAAATCTTCTTCAGCTTCTTCCAGTTGTTCTTTGCCAGTGCTCATTCAGTTCACTCCGGGCTAAGACATTCAATGGAGCCCCTTATAGCGATAAACACTGTCGGGGTAAAAAAGATTTTCTCAATCGATCAGCCAGAAATTTATTTATTGCTCAATCGTCGGAGGTCTTTTGCTTGAATTCGCAGAGGTCCTCTATGCGGCAGCTGCCGCAGCGAGGCTTGCGTGCCTGGCACACATAGCGGCCATGCAGAATAAGCCAGTGATGCGCATCCAGCAGGAACGGCTTGGGAACGAATTTCATTAATTGCTTTTCGACCTCGACAACATTCTTGCCAGGAGCAATACCGGTTCGGTTGCTGACCCTGAAGATGTGGGTATCTACAGCCATCGTTAATTGCCGGAAAGCTGTATTGAGCACAACATTGGCAGTCTTGCGGCCTACACCTGGAAGCGCCTCCAGTGCCTCTCGTGTTTGAGGAACATGGCCATCATGGCGCTCAATCAGCAGGCGACAGGTTTCAATGACGTTCTTGGCCTTGCTGTTGTAAAGACCGATGGTCTTGATGTATTCCGACAATCCCTCTACGCCCAGAGCGAGAATCGCTTCAGGCGTATTCGCGACAGGAAATAGCTTGGCCATTGCTTTGTTCACGCTCACATCGGTCGCTTGAGCAGACAAAATCACGGCAATCAGCAGTTCAAAAGGCGACGAATAGGCGAGTTCTGTTTTAGGCTCAGGGTTGTCTTCGTGAAATCGGCGAAATATTTCAAGACGCTTTGCGGCATTCATGGTTAAAAACTTTTCCCTGAAAAGACAGCGCCAAGTACGTCGGTACGCTTGCCTTGTGGCCAATATCTAGTGTGCGTTGCAGTCATCCAAACCTTGAAGTGTCAACTCGGCCTGTATGACGGCCTCATTCAGCGCTGACAGTTGTGACTCGGGCAGCGTTTGGTCGATGGCTTTCCTGAGTTCTGCACGGCGCATGGCGAGCTGAATTTTAGCGCGCTTGAGTTCAGCCGTGTTCACCAAAGGCGTCGGTGCTGAGGCTTCTGTGCTGTTCTCCAACTGAGTCAGTGCCCGCTCCGCTGATTCAAACTGCTCTTGAAGAAGCACCAGTTGTGACTGCTGAGGCGCGGTAGGGGGGTGCCCAAATGCTTTAAGCGATTTGTTCAACTGTGCGCGGGCCATTGCTAGCGTGACTTTGGCTCTTTTAAGTGCGGCGTCTTGAAGGCTGGTATTGGTCGCCAATGAATCATCACGGTGTTTTGCGTTTCCAGGTGCTGTTGGTGGTTGGGAACGGGCCAAGCGTTCCGCCTGGCGATGTTGTTCATGCCTGTGCAGGCGTTGGGTGCGTTGCTCAAAACGGACGCGTGCATGGTCACGTTTCTGGGCGCGTGCCATGTAGTGTTCGGTGCTGTGAGCGAGCCCACCCACGATAGGGGTGACATTGGCCGGCAGCGGTCGCATCTCGATGCAGTCCACGGGGCAGGGGGCTACACAGAGATCACAGCCCGTGCATTCATCGACAATAACGGTGTGCATGAGCTTTGCGGCACCGAGAATTGCATCGACCGGGCACGCCTGGATGCATTTGGTGCAGCCAATGCATTCGGCTTCGCGAATAAAGGCGACTTGCGCAGGGGCGCTGCCTCGCTCGATGTCCAGTGCTATTACCGGAATATTGAGCAAGTGGGCCAGCGCAGAAAGGGTTTCGGTACCGCCTGGCGGGCATTTGTTGATGGCCTCACCTTGAGCAATACCTTGAGCATAGGGTTTACAGCCGGAGTGGCCGCATTTTCCGCACTGGGTCTGCGGCAGAAGTGAATCAATACGTTCAATCAGGCTCATAGTGAGATCAATCCAGCAACAACGGGCCGCACCCGGGCGCACACTGAGACTGCGCAAGGATCATGGCGGATACGGTGATCAAGTATCAGTGTCAAGTCAGCCATGCAGGGTAGTGCCCTTGGGGAGCGCGGCTGAAAGAAAGCGACAACTGATGACACCCGCTAACAGCTCGCGGACTGTTAGCGGGTGTGGGAGGTGATGTTACTTGATGCGCTGACCCGGTTTGGCACCGCTGTCGGGGCTTAACAGGTAAATTTCTTCACCGCCGGGGCCGGCTGCCATCACCATGCCTTCGGAGATTCCAAAGCGCATTTTGCGCGGTTTCAGGTTGGCAATCATCATGGTCAGGCGACCTTCAAGGTCGGCTGGGTTTGGGTAAGCACTTTTGATTCCCGAAAATACAGTGCGTTGTTCATCACCGATATCCAGTGTCAAACGTAGCAATTTATCGGCACCCTCAACCGCTTCCGCCTTGAGGATAAGTGCTACTCGCAGGTCGACAGCTGCAAAGGCATCGAAATCGATCTCAGCTGCAAGGGGTTCTTTAACCAATTCGCCGTTGCCTGCGGGTGCTGAGGCACCTGTATCGGTCTGGCTGGCTGCCAGGTCTTGTTTCGAGGCATCAGTCATGGCTTGAACCTTGACCGGGTCGATGCGGGTCATCAGCGGCTTGAATGCATTCAGCGGGTGATTGCTCAGCAGAGTGGTGTGATCGTTCCACGTCAACGGCGCGACATTCAAGAATGCTTCAGCATCGGCTGCCAGTGCCGGTAACACAGGCTTGAGGAAAATGATCAACTGACGGAACAGGTTGATGCCCAAGGCGCAGACCGCCTGTACTTCGTCTTGTTTGCCTTCCTGTTTGGCCATTGCCCATGGCGCTTTTTCGGCAATCCATGCATTGGCGCGATCTGCCAGTGCCATGGTTTCGCGCATGGCGCGAGCGAAGTCACGGGCTTCATAAGCGTCGGCAATGCTCGGTGCAGCGGCGAGGAAGGCCTCTGTCAGCTCGGGAGCTGCGTTACCTTCGATCATAACGCCGGCATTACCTTTATGAATGAACCCTGCGCAGCGGCTGGCAATGTTGACCACTTTGCCGACGAGATCAGAGTTGACCTTTTGTACGAAGTCTTCGAGGTTCAGGTCCAGGTCGTCGACGCCACGGCCGAGCTTGGAGGCGTAGTAATAGCGCAGGTATTCCGGCGAAAGATGATCAAGGTAAGTGCGGGCCTTGATAAACGTCCCGCGTGACTTGGACATTTTTTGACCGTTGACGGTCAGGTAGCCGTGGACGTTGATGGCTGTCGGCTTGCGATAGCCGGCACCTTCGAGCATGGCTGGCCAGAACAGGGCGTGGAAGTTAACAATGTCCTTGCCGATGAAGTGGTACAGCTCGGCCGTGGAGTCCTTGGCCCAGTACTCATCAAAGTTCAGCTGTGGGCTGCGCTCGCACAGGTTCTTGAAGCTGGCCATGTAGCCGATCGGCGCGTCCAGCCACACGTAGAAATATTTTCCGGGTTCGCCGGGAATCTCGAAACCAAAGTACGGTGCGTCGCGGGAGATGTCCCACTCTTGCAGGCCGCTGTCCAGCCATTCGGCAAGCTTGTTGGCGACGGCATCCTGCAAGGTGCCGCTGCGGGTCCAGGTTTGCAGCATTGCCTGGAAGTCCGGGAGTTTGAAGAAGAAGTGCTGGGAGTCCTTGAGGACCGGGGTAGCCCCCGAGATCGCTGACTTCGGGTTCTTCAGGTCGGTTGGCGCGTAGGTCGCCCCGCATTTTTCGCAGTTGTCACCGTACTGATCATCAGTGCCGCACTTGGGGCAAGTGCCCTTGATGAAGCGATCGGCCAGGAACATTTTCTTTTCCGGGTCGAAATACTGAGTGATAGAGCGGGTTGCGATATGGCCTGCTTCGCGCAACTTGATGTAAATCTCACTCGACAGCTCACGGTTTTCTTCAGCGTGGGTCGAATGGTAGTTATCAAAGTTGATGTGAAAGTCGGCAAAGTCGGCGCAGTGTTCCGCCTGGACATTGGCGATCAGTTGCTCAGGTGTAATGCCTTCTTTTTCAGCTCGCAGCATGATTGCCGAGCCGTGGGCATCGTCTGCGCAGACATACGTACATTGATTGCCGCGTTGGTTCTGGAAGCGCACCCACATATCGGTCTGGATGTACTCAAGCATATGACCAAGGTGGATGGAACCATTGGCATAGGGCAGGGCGCTGGTGACGAGGATCTTGCGTGGCTCGGACATGGGGCTCGGCTACTTGATGAGACGGTGGTCGGCCACTATAAAGCGCCGGGCAATATATTTCACCCCGTGGGTGTGTATCTGGCGGCTTCTGGTGTTTTTAGGGGCTTTAAAGCCTGCTTTGACCGCTCGAGAAGGGGTAGGATAGCGGCCTGTTTTACATCAGTCTTTACGGGAGTTGCCCATGAGCGCAGTCAATCGCGCAGCGGTGGAGGCCGTCCTTCGCCAGTACACCGACCCATATTTGAATCAGGATCCTGTCAGTTCCGGTTGTGTGCGCAGTATTGAGGTTCAGGGTGAGCGAGTGACCGTTCAGCTTGAGTTGGGATACGCAGCCGGCCTGTTCAAGAGCGGATGGGCGCAAATGTTGCAAATGGCCATCGAGCAGATCGACGGTGTGGCTTCGGCCCGGGTTGAGGTCGCTTGTGTTATCGCGGCGCACAAGGCACAGGCGCAAATTCCGGGCCTGGCCAATGTGAAAAACATTGTCGCGGTGGCTTCTGGCAAGGGAGGCGTGGGCAAATCCACCACGGCGGCCAACCTGGCGTTGGCGCTGGCGCGCGAAGGTGCGCGGGTGGGGATTCTGGATGCCGACATTTACGGCCCCAGTCAGGGTGTCATGTTTGGTATTGCGGAGGGTACGCGCCCGAAAATTCGTGATCAAAAGTGGTTTGTGCCGATTGAAGCTCACGGCGTAGAAGTCATGTCCATGGCTTTTCTGACAGATGACAACACGCCGATGGTCTGGCGCGGCCCGATGGTCTCTGGCGCGCTGTTACAACTGGTCACTCAGACGGCATGGAATGACCTGGATTACTTGGTAATCGACATGCCGCCCGGTACGGGTGATATCCAGTTGACGCTGGCGCAGAAGGTTCCGGTGACCGGTTCGGTGATTGTAACGACGCCGCAGGACCTGGCTTTGCTGGATGCGCGCAAGGGCGTTGAAATGTTCCGTAAAGTGAACATTCCCGTGCTGGGGGTTGTGGAAAACATGGCCGTGCACATTTGCTCAAACTGCGGTCATACAGAGCATTTGTTCGGTGAAGGCGGCGGTGAAAAGCTGGCGACTCAGTATGGCGTTGAGGTGCTGGCCTCGTTACCGCTGTCGATGGCGATCCGCGAGCAGGCCGATAATGGCAAGCCAACGGCAATCGCAGACCCGGACAGCCCTGTGGCATTGATGTATCAGGAGTTGGCCCGCCACGTAGGCGCGCGAATTGTGCTGCATGAAGCGGCCTCACAGGCCATGCCTACGATCACCACCAGCGACGATTGAGGGTGGGGTATTCTGCGGGGGCGAAACCGCTCCTGCAGATTGCACAAGATTCCGGTTCGGTTTTGTTGCGGGCAATAAAAAACCCCGCTTTGAGGGCGGGGTTTTTACTGGATCAGTACAAGTTAGATAACTTGAACTTCCTCAGCTTGCATGCCTTTCTGACCGCGAGTAGCGATGAAAGAAACCTGTTGGCCTTCTTTCAGGCTTTTGAAGCCGTCGGATTGGATTGCTTTGAAGTGAACAAACAGGTCGTCACCG